>Ga0163144_10006459_pt1 | contig 25861 bp, 22 predicted proteins | sample OliLak19BULKMAT1_FD_123175 | JGI IMG/M metagenome (GOLD analysis project Ga0163144, IMG submission 123175) | Freshwater microbial mat bacterial communities from Lake Vanda, McMurdo Dry Valleys, Antarctica - Oligotrophic Lake LV.19.BULKMAT1 | ecosystem: Environmental > Aquatic > Freshwater >...
CGTTCACTCGCTCGCCCGGAAGGGAGCGAGCGCCGAATTTACTTCGGCCGCAGCGACGGGGGTTTGGGGGGCGGGGCCGTTCACCGCCCCCCAACTCTTAAACGATGCTGCCTTCGAGGAATGCCTTCAGCTTGCGGCTGCGTGAGGGATGCCGCAGCTTGCGCAGCGCCTTCGCTTCGATCTGCCGGATGCGCTCGCGGGTGACCGCGAAGTTCTGGCCGACTTCTTCGAGGGTGTGCTCGTTGCCTTCGCCGATGCCGAAACGCATCTTGATGACGCGCTCCTCACGAGGCGTGAGCGTCTTGAGAAGCGCTTCCGTCTGCTCGCGCAGGTTCACGTCGATCATGGCTTCGACCGGCGACACCGCGTTCTTGTCCTCGATGAAATCGCCGAGGTGTGAATCTTCCTCTTCGCCGATGGGCGTCTCGAGGGAGATCGGCTCCTGCGCGATCTTCATGACCTTGCGGACCTTGTAGACCGGGATGTCCATGCGCTTGGCGACCTCTTCAGAGGAGGGCTCGCGGCCGAGTTCCTGAATCAGCGCACGCTGGGTGCGCACGAGCTTGTTGATGGTCTCAATCATGTGCACCGGGATGCGGATGGTGCGGGCCTGGTCGGCAATCGCTCGGGTGATGGCCTGCCGGATCCACCAGGTGGCGTAGGTCGAGAACTTGTAGCCGCGGCGGTACTCGAACTTGTCGACCGCCTTCATGAGGCCGATGTTGCCCTCCTGAATGAGGTCCAGGAACTGAAGGCCGCGGTTCGTGTACTTCTTGGCGATAGAGACCTCGAGGCGGAGGTTCGCTTCGACCAGTTCCTTCTTCGCCTGCTCGGCCTGGATCTCGCCGATGAGGACAGAGTCGAAAGTACGCTTCAAATCCGCGGTGGTTGAACCGAAATCGTCCTGGAGGTCGCGCAACGCCTGCTTCTTCTCCTGGATGTCGCGCTTGATGACCTTCTTCTGCTCTTCGGAGAGACGGCCTTCGCTCTTCACGATCATCCGGGTGACTTGCTCTTCGAGCTGCGACACGCGATCGACCGCTTCACGGAGGCGGTCGAGCAGGCGGCGCTTCACGTTCTCGGTGAGCTCGAGCCGGCGGATGGCCTTCGAGAAGCCGACGCGCTGGCGCCCGACTTTCCATTTGCCGCGGACCCACTTGGGGTCTTTCTTCGTGGTGTCTTCGTACTTCGCCTTGAGGGCGAGGTAGCCGTCGAAGGCGGCCTTCACGTTCGCGACGAGTTTCAGAGTCTCGCGCTTCTTGCGCTCGAGCTTCTCTTCGGTGATCTCTTCCTCGACGAAGATGACCAGTTCCTTGACCCCGATGCGGGAGGCTTCAAGCTGCTCGCCCGCGGCGAGAATTTCCCGGGCCGCCATGGGGGTGCGCGTGATCTGCGCGAGCATGATGCGCTTGCCGCGCTCGATGCGTTTCGCGATCGCGACTTCGCCTTCGCGGGTGAGAAGAGGAACCGTGCCCATCTCACGCAGGTACATGCGGACGGGATCGTTCGTCTTGTCGAGCGTGCCCGGGGTGAGGTCGATGGTCTCGCCCTCTTCGGCATCGGACTTCTCGCGGAACTTCTGCTCGGAGTCGATGATCTCGATGCCCATCGAGCCGAACATGGCGAAAACGTCTTCGAGCTCATCGGACGTGTGGATGTCCGTGGGCAGCATCTCGTTCACTTCTTCGTAGAGAAGGTAGCCCTTCTCCTTGCCCATCGTTATGCCGGTGCGTACTTCGTCGTACTTCTCTTCGAGTGTGAGGGCCATTTTGTGGTTCTAAGTGCTCCGCTGCTTCAGGAACCTTGTATTTTCGCCTGAGAGAGCGGATTTCACCAACATCGGCCTCAGGAGACGGACCGTAAGGCCTCGATTTCCCTGGAAATACGGGTTTTCTCCTCCAGAATCGCATCGATGTCCTGGGGGGGATCGCCCTTCACGATGGCCTTCTGGATTTCGGTGAGGCGCCGTTCGAGAAGCAGACGCCTCAAAGACAGGGCGCACGAGCGCGCCGAACTCGCCTCCACCTCGAGGTCTTGAACCGCGATCTCCCGGAGCACGCGGCGGTCGTCATCTTCGGGGAGCGCATCCTGGAGGGTGCCAAGCGACGCTTCCCCTCCCGCCTCCGAGAAGCGCAGGAGCGCGGTCAGAACCGAACCCGCCCGCAAGGATGAGAGGTCAAGACCATCGAGTTCGGCGAGCGCGTCCGCTACATCGGGCAGGCTTTTAAGAGCGAGAGCCACGAGCCAGACTTCGGACCGCGTGAGCTCCTGTCTTGCGGCGGGGCTCGCGGTCCGGATCGCCGGAGTGAACGCCTGCGGCCGCACCGCCTGTCGCGAACCGAGCGACCGGGCCAGCTCCTCGCTCGCGGCGATGGGATCGATCTTCCCGATCTGCGAGATCCGGGGAATCCACGCCGCGCGCTCGACCCCGCTCTCGATGCGGGCGAGGGCGGGAAGAAGGGAATTCATATAAGCGGCCTTCCCCGCCGGGCTTTCGATGTCGTGCTCGCGGGCCGCGACTTTCGCGAGCCACTCGATGGCGGGTTCGGCCGCCTCGATGCGGGCGAGGAACGGCTCGCGCCCCTTCTCCCGAATGAAGGTGTCCGGATCGTGGCCGGTTTCCAGGGCGACCACCCGGACGTCCATCTTCTCGTCGAGAAAGATCTCAATAGATCTCTTTGTGGCCTTGACGCCGGCGGCGTCGCCGTCGAAGCACAGCACCGCTCGCGGGGCCAGGCGCTTGAGGAGCTTTGCCTGTTGCGAGGTGAGAGCCGTGCCGCAGGGCGCCACCGCCGAAGTCTCGCCGGCTTCGATCGAGCGGGCGACGTCGAGGTAGCCCTCCATCACGATCGCGCGTCCGGTCTTGCGGATCTCTTCCTTCGCCCAGCTCAGGCCATAGAGCGTCCGCGATTTCTGATAGGCGGGACCTTCCGGAGAGTTCAGATATTTCGGTTCGTCCGCGGGATCGAGGGCGCGCGCGCCGAACGCCACCACGCGTCCCCGATCCGACAGGATCGGAAAGATCGCTCGATTGCGAAAGCGATCATAGAGACCGCGCTGGCCGCGAATGGCCAGGCCCGCCATCTCGATCAGTTCTTCGCGGAACTGCACTTTGAGCGCATTCAGCACGTCGTTCCAGGAGTCGCGAGCCGCCCCCGCGCGAATGAAGCGCAGCGTCTTGTCCGAAAATTTCCGGCCCTGAAGATACTCCCGCGCCTTGCGGCCGGTATCCGCCCAGAAGAACTGCTCGTACTGGCGGGCCGCGGCTTCCAGAACCGGTTCGATTTCTCCGCGCTGGCGATCCTCGGGGGATTCCTCCCGCGAATCCGGGATCGGCACGCCGAACCGGCGAGCCAGGGATTCGATGGCGTCCTTGAAGGAAAGGCCCTCCTTGAGCTTCACGAATTCCACGACATCGCCGCCGGCCCCGCAGCCAAAACAATGAAAGACCGGGGGATCCGCGCGCACCGTGAACGAGGGCGACTTCTCCTTGTGGAAAGGGCACAGGCCCTTGTGCGACCGGCCCACTTTCTTGAGGACGACATGCTCGGAGACCACGCTCACGATGTCGGCCCGGCTCTTGAGCTCGTCCATGAAGGACGGGGTGAAGGTGGTAAACGTCATCGCCGCAACTCCACCACGGTAGCACCGGCCCCGCCCTCGTTCGGAGCGCCATCGCGGAACCCGGTGACGTGCGGATGCGACTTGAGAAGATCGCGCACCGCGGCACGCAGCCGGCCCTGGCCGAAGCCATGGACAATTCGGATGCTCGGGGCGTCGGCGAGGAAGGCATCATCGAGAAACTTGTCGACGAGAGGCATCGCTACATCCACGCGCATCCCGATGAGCTTGAGCTGACTCTCTCGAGGAGAGAGGTCGTCCGACCGGTTCGGCGCGGACGTGCCGCCCATCGATCGGCCTTCGGCCGGGAAACGCGGGGGGCCCGTTGCTTTCGGGTTCTTCCCGCGCTGCACCAGATTGCGGCCAAGCCGGATCCGTTTGCCGCCCGAATCAATCTCGACATCCTGGTCGGAGAGCGCCGTGATCAGCCCGCGCCAGCCCAATGCCGGCGCCTCGACGAAATCGCCAATCGACAAAGACCCAGGCGTCGCGGCCTCGGCGCCTCTCTCGGTTTGAGGAGTCACCTGGGGGAGGACTTCGCTGCGCAGACGCACCACCGCACGCGGAGTCCTCGCACCCTTAAGCCTCTCTTCGGCCTCCGCGAAGAGCGCTCTCAATCGCTGATCCTCGGCCTCCCGACGGGACTGGATGCGTTCGCGCGTGTCTTCGCGCATCCGCGTACGCTCGTCATCGATCCGCGACAAACGCGCCTTGAGGGTCTGCTCCAGCTCGCGGACCTCCGCCTGAGCCGCCTTCACCGCCTCCTGGCTCCCCGCGAGAAGCGCCTTCTCGCGGGCAAGATCGGCCAGGATCGCCTCCTGTCGGCGGGCGGATTCGGGAAGGCGCGCGCGCGCCTCGTCCACCACCCTCGGAGGAACGCCCAGCCGGCTCGCGATCTCGAAGGCCAAAGATCGGCCCGGCTGGTTCAGGACCAGACGATAGGTGGGCGCAAAGGAGCTGGGGTCGTAGTCGAAGGAGGCGCAGCGCGCGATGGGCGACTCCTGCGCGAAGAGCTTCAAGTCGGCGTTGTGCGTGGTGGCGATCACCGTGGCGCCCCGACGCGCGAAATCATCGATCACCGCGGCGCCGAGGGCGCCCCCTTCGAGCGGATCCGTACCTGACCCGAGTTCATCGAGAAGGACCAGGGACCGGCCGGATTCGCGGACCGCCATCTTCGCGATTCCCGCAATCTGCGCGGAAAAAGTGGAGAGGCCCGCTCCAAGCGACTGATCGTCGCCGATCTCGGCGAAGATCGAGTCAAAGAAGGGCACGATCGTTCCTTCCGCGGCGGGAACCGGCAGACCGCTACGCGCCATGAGGCACAGGAGGCCCACGCTCTTGAGGGCCACGGTCTTCCCGCCGGTGTTGGGCCCGCCGATCACCAGAATCCTGCGCTCGCCCGACATCTGGAGATCGAGGGGCACGGGCACGCGGCCGCTCGGCAAAAGGCCAAGGTCGGCGCGGACGGTGTCCATGAGAAGCGGATGCACTCCCTGCACGATGACCAGGGAACCATCGTCCGAGAATGCGGCGGGCCGTCCGCCAAGATCGCGGGAGAGAAGCGCCCTGGCGTGAAGCGAGTCCCACGTCTCCAGGATTCTCCCGGCGCGCTCCAGGGCGGCGAGGTCCTCGCGCGCTTCGTCTGAAAGCCTGCGGAGAATCTGGCGGATTTCTTCTTGCTCCTCTTCGGAGACGACCACGAGTTCGTTGTTGACCTGAACCGCCTCGACCGGCTCAATGAATGCGGTTTTCTGCGCCCGGGAAGCGCCATGAACCACGCCCTCGAACGAACGTCTGGCCTCGGCCTTCACCATCAGAACCGAGCGGCCATTTCGATTCGCGACCACCTTGTCCTGGAGCACATCGTCGGCGTTCGGTTTGTGCAGGTAAGTCTCGAAGACGAGGTCGAGCTCTTCCCTCAGCCGGTGGGTGCGGGCGCGAAGGCGGCGCAACTCGGGCGACGCGTCGTCGCGCACCTCGCCCAGGGGACCGATGGCCTGCGACACCGAGCCCACGAACGCGAGTCCGCCAAGGTGGCCCAGGTGTGAAGCCTCCTCCAAGAACCGCTCGGCCGCGAGACCATCGCGTTCCAGACGCGTACGGACATCGCGACCAAGATCGCGGCCCGACTCCGCGAAGCGGGCGAGAGTCGCAAGTTCGGCCCCGTCGAGATATTCGCCCTGGATCCTCAGAGCCTCACAGATCAGGCCGACCTCGGGGATCCCTGCGAAACGAAGCGCGCCTTCGTTGAGAAGGTTCGAAAAGACCTCGACGTGGCCGAGGGAAGCCTCGATCTCGGCCCGGCTCGAGGCGTCGGGAAGAAAGGCCAGAAAGGCCTCGCGGTTCGCGGAACGAGCCGACCGGCCAGCCAGAAGAGCGCGGACGGAATCCCATTCGAGGGCTTTGAGGCTCGATGGGTTGGTGAGTGTGGAGGCTTCTGGCATGGGCGGACCCGGGACCGCAGGATCATCTGAGGGAGCGGTGCGCCGGGCCGAAGTTGACTCTAGCTTGGCGCGACAGACAGACTGCCAGGCTTGTCGAAATGAGCGCGATGTCGACGCTGATCCTCTCTCTCTATTTTCTCGTCCTGGTCATCCTGGGCGTTTTCGGGTTCCATCGCTATGCGATGGTCTATCTCTATCGCCGCCATCGCGACCGGAAGGCCCGGTGCAAAGCGCCTTCCGAGGGAAGCACGCTCCCGAAGGTGACGGTGCAGCTTCCGCTCTACAACGAGATGTACGTGGCCGCCCGACTCATCGACTCGGTGGCGGCGATCCGGTATCCGAAGGACCGGCTGGAGATTCAGGTTCTCGACGACTCCACCGACGAAACCACGGCGATCGCCCTGGCCGCGGCGGCGCGGGCGCGATCGGCCGGGCTCGACATCGTCCTCATCCACCGCGACGAGAGAACGGGTTTCAAGGCGGGCGCCCTCGAGAACGGTCTCAAGGTCGCGAAGGGCGAGCTCGTCCTCATCCTCGACGCCGATTTCATGGCTGCCTCCGACATTCTCGAAAAATCGCTGGGGCATTTTGAGGACCCCCTCGTGGGTATGGTCCAGGCGCGGTGGGGCCACCTGAACCGCGACTATTCCCTGCTCACCAAACTCCAGGCGATCATGCTCGACGGCCACTTCATCCTTGAGCACGGCGGGCGAAATCGGGGCGGCCGCTTCTTCAACTTCAACGGAACGGCCGGCATCTGGCGAAAGTCGGCCATTCTGGACGCGGGCGGCTGGGAACACGACACCCTCACCGAAGACCTCGACCTCTCCTACCGCGCCCAGATGCGCGGCTGGCGCTTCGTGTTCCTCGAGGATCTCGTCTGTCCGGCCGAACTGCCGGTCGACGTGAACGCCTTCAAGAGCCAGCAGGCGCGATGGGCGAAAGGCTCTACCCAGGTGTGCCTGAAACTCCTGCCCCGGATCCTCGCCTCCTCGCTGCCCGGGAGCGTCAAGGTCGAGGCCGCCTTCCACCTCACCGCCAACTTCGCCTACCCGCTGATGGTTCTGCTCTCGCTGCTGATGTTTCCGGCCATGGTCATCCGCTACAACCTGGGCCTCGTCGAAATGCTGCTCATCGACGCGCCCCTCTTCATGGGGGCCACGGCCAGCATTTGTTCGTTCTACGCCTTCGCCTTGCGCCAGCTCTACGCCGATGGGGCCTGGCGAAAGCGGCTCAGATACATTCCCGGCGTTCTGGCCATGGGAATCGGTCTGGCCGTGAACAACTCCCGCGCCGTTCTCGAGGGACTGGCCGGGAGGCCGTCCGCGTTCATCCGCACGCCGAAACTCGGCGTCCTCGCGGCGAGAGACGATTGGCGCCTCAAGCGCTATCGCGGACCGACGAGTCTTGTTCCCTATGCCGAGCTTTCACTCGGTCTGTACTTCACCGCGATGACGATCTACGCCTTCAACTATGGGCTCTGGGTTTCGCTGCCCTTCATCCTGATCTTCCAGGCGGGGTTTCTCTACATGTCTTTGCTGTCGCTGTTCCAGGGCTCCGGGCGGCCTTTGCCGGTACGCGCGCTCGAGGCCTGAGCGCGCCGCTTAAAAAACCCGTCGCTCGCCTCCGCAGGCGTCGCACGGACAAAGTTCGCGAAGCCGCGAGAACGCCCAGATGCCGGTGTCGTGGCCGTCCGCCCAGCGGAACATCAAAGCGTAGTTGCCGACGCTCTCGATGCCGGCCAGGGATTGGTTCTCGAGATCGAGGAAGCGCGGCGTGGGCGCGTGGCCCTGACAGCCGGCGCAGGGACACCAGCTCCGCAGATAGTCAAGATGGAACTCGGACGTGTGCCCGTCGGCCCAATCGATCGCGAGGATCCTGGGCCGGCGAAGGTGACGGACCTCGACCGGCTCATGCATGGTCATGCTCGAAGTCTTCCCCCCAGGAGGGTTCGACTTACAGCCAGCCCATGCGGCGCGCGAGGAAGGCCGCACCGAGGCCCACCGCGGCGCCCACGAAGAGAAGCGCCAGGGCGGCGGCGCCAATCATCAGCCAGAAGGCCGGGCCCCGATTCGGGGCGGCGGAGGCGGGAGCGGGGGCAACGACGGCGGGAGGCGGAGGCGGGTAGGCGGACGGGGCCGCTATGACTGGAGCCGGGGACGGCGGAGCCTGATGGGCGAGGGGCGGCTGGGGGCGTGGTTCCGCAGCGCGGGCCGGCTTCACGGCCGGACCGGGCGCGGGCGGCGCCTCTATGTGAGAGCTGCGGATGTCCGTGCCGTAGTGCGGAGTCGCCATGTCGTCACCGAGCACCGCCCCTTCGAGCACGGTGGCCGAGAACGACTGTGTCGGGCCGATCTCTCCCACCATGGTCTGAGCGACCACCAGTTCGTCCTCGGCGATCGACTCGACCGCCAACTCGTCCCGGACTTCGACCTTGAAGGAAGCCGACCCGAACCTGAGGACACAACCAGGCTTGAGGGCGGCGTCAACGATCCGTTTGGAGTCGACGAACGTGCCATTGGCGCTGCCCTGATCCACAACGAAGAAAACATCCTGCTTCCGTTTGATCAGGGCATGCCGCCTCGAAACCGAAGGGTGTGAGACGACAACGTTGGAGTTGGCCTCACGCCCGACAAGAGCCTCATCGGCATCCACCACGATGGCTTCTCCCTTTAAGGGGATCAAGCGCAACACAGACATTGACTGAGTTTAACACGCAGGAAAGGGAGTTGACTGCAACCGGTCGGGGACGTTACAAGGCTTCCCGGAATGATCAAGGAATCGATTTCCGAAGGGGATGCGTTTGTCTTCGTGGAGGACGTTTCGAAGCGTTTCGGTCTCGAATGGGCGCTCGCCCGGGCGACCTTCACGGTGGCCCGCGGGAAGATGGCCCTCCTCACCGGCGATAACGGTTCGGGGAAGACCACCCTCATTCGCTGCCTCTCAACCGCCCTCATCCCTGATTTCGGGCACGCGAGGGTGGGCGGCCTCGACCTGGTGTCCGGCCGGGACCTGATCCGGAAGCGGGTGGCCTGCCTGAACCAGCCACCGGGATTTTACGGGGGACTCTCCGCGCGGGAGAACCTGACCCTGGCCAACGCGGTCCTGGGCCTCGGTCGCGGAGGCGCTATCAGCGAAGTACTTGAGCGGGTCGGTCTCGGTCCGAAACAGGACATTCCGATCGACGCCTTTTCGTCGGGGATGAAGCAGCGTTTCGCCCTCGCCCGCCTCTCCCTTCTGCGGCGGGATCTGATCCTGCTCGACGAACCCGAAAGCCACCTCGACGGAGCGGGGCTTCGCCTGCTCCAGCAGTTCATCGCGGAGTGGAAGGCGCAAGGCGCCGCCATCATTTGCGCCACCCATGCCCAGGAGCGTTTCGAGGGCCTCGGTGATTTCGAGGTGCGGCTCGTGGGCGGGCGGCCGAGAAGTGCTGGGGGCGAGGCATGACGGCCTTCCGGGCCCTGATCCTCAAGGACCTCACAATCCTGGCGCGAAAGCGGGGCGGCTTCCTGTCGGCCTTCGCCCTCGGGGCGATCATCATGCTCATGGCGAGCCTGTCGGGCGAGGCCACCCCGCAAAGCCTCGGACAAAGAGGGGCGGCGGCCTTCTGGATGGGCCTTTTCCTCGGCTCCACGCTGTTTCTCTCGGACTCCTTCGAAACCGAACAGAAGGACGGGGGTCAGCGTGCGCTCATCCTGCTCGGAGCCTCGCCGACCGCCTTCTTCTACTCGAAGGCCCTCGTCAACTTCCTCGGCCTGTTCGTGGTGGGCGTGCTCCTCGCTCCTATAGCCGTGGCGCTGTTCGGGGTCGGACCCTCGCCTTTGGGCGGGGCGGTGATCCTGGCCCTTGGGACCTTGTCGCTGTCGGCGCCGGGCACGCTCTTCACCGCTCTGGTTTCAGAGAGCGACAAGCGTCATCTGCTCCTGCCGGTGATGATGTTTCCTCTGGTCGTCCCCGTCTTGATCACGGTGGTCCAGTCGACACTGCTTCTCACTTTCGGCGACCCCATGGGCCAGGGCAGCGCCTGGGCTTCGCTCCTCGCCATCTTCGCCATGCTCCACTGGCTGCTCGACGGCGCTTTGTACTCGCGCGCGGTCGACTGAGCCCTGAAGGCGATGCCTGGGGTCGCCCCGGCCCGCAAACCCGTGGAAAGCAGGAGCATCAAGGGGTTGATTCATATTGCTCATCCCGGGGGTCCGTCCGGGCTTGGTACGCTTAGGCCAACGTATGAAGCCAAAAACACTCGTCGGTATCGGCGGCACGCTCCTTGCCGCGGGGTCCTTGTGGGGACTCACCTTCGCACCCGCGGAAGTGTTCATGGGGGATGTCTATCGCATCTTCTACATCCATGTGCCCACCGCCTGGATCGGCCTGCTCACCCTCACCGCCGCGTTCGTGTGCGCGCTCATGTATCTGCTCAAGGGCGATTTCGTCTGGGACGATCGGCTGGAGGCGACGATGGAGGCGGGGGTTGTTCTCTCGGCGCTTCTCACTGTTCAAGGCTCCATCTGGGCGAGACCCACCTGGGGGGTGTGGTGGAACTGGGATCCGCGCCTCACCACCACCGCGATTCTCGTCTTCGCATTCGCGGGCATTCTGGCCCTGCGAACCTCGCTCAAGGAGCCGCGACGCCGGGCCATGGTGAGCTCCGTGGCGACCATCGTGGCCGCGGCTGACGTGCCTCTCGTCTACTTCTCGGTCCGCTTCTGGAACTCGCTGCACCAGATTCAGTCGTCTCCCGAGACCGTTTCCGCCGCCTTCGTGTGGCCTCTTCGCGTAAACGCCATCGCGGTTCTGATCCTGATGATGGGACTCATATCGATCCGGGCCCAGACCTTGGCCCGCCTCCGGGAGGCGGGAGCCGAGCCGCCGCCTCTCCAACCCGCCATGGGAGCAAGGTCATGAGCGGCGAAATCATTGGCGGCTGGGAGTACGTGATCGCGGTGTACATCATCTCCACGATCGTCTACGCGGGTTATGCGTATTCGGTGTTTCGAAGGGACAATGCTTCGAAGGCGGCGTCTAAGGAGACAAGATCATGAGCACTCAGCAAAACGACGGTAAAAAGCGGGTGGCCCTCGCTCTTGGTGCTTGTGCCTTCGCGGGCGCTCTCCTCTATTTCGTGGTGGGCGGCATCGGGAACAACCTCGTGTACTACTGGGGCCCCACCGAGGTCCTCGCCGCCGGCCCCAAGGCCCAGGGCGCTTCAATACGCCTCGGCGGTCTCGTCGAAGCCGGATCGATCAGGAAGGGCGAGGGCTCGAACATGAGCTTCTCCGTCACCGACGGAAAGAAGTCGCTTCCCGTCCGCTGCAAGAGCGTGCCGCCGCAGATGTTCCGGGAGGGCATCGGCGTGGTGGTCGAGGGAACCGTGGCCACCGACGGCGTCTTCGAATCGCACCGGCTCATGGTCTCTCATGGAAATGAGTACCGCGCGCCCGACGACCCCGCGGCCGTGAACCTCAAAAAGTTGATGGACTCCACCAGCGATCTCGCGTCTCCGGACAAGAAGTAAGGACTTCCCTACCAGATGACTGCATCGATCGGCCGGGGCCTCGTTCTCCTCTCGCTGTTGTTCGCCTCCGCGGGCACGGTCGCCGCTTTCGCGGCCTTTCTGAAGAAGAGGGCCGATCTCACGAGGGCCGCGGTGTGGAGCGCCTACGGTTTCGCGACGACCATGACCCTGGCCAATGTCTGGATGGTGATCGGTCTCCTCCGCAACGACTTCTCCATCTCCTACGTGGCCCAGGTGGGCTCCATCGATCTCCCGACATGGGTGAAAGTCGTCAGTCTCTGGTCTTCGCTCGAAGGCTCGATCCTCTTCTGGGGCGGCGTCCTCGCCATCTTCATCGCCATCGGCACACTGAGTCTCAATGACGCCCACGGGCCGGCGCGACCGGCCGCGATCGGCGTCTGGCTCGCGACGGCGACGTTCTTCTGCTTCCTGATCGCGGGTCCCGCCCAGCCTTTCGGCGCGGTCGCCAACGTGCCCCTCGACGGACCCGGGCCCAATCCCCTGCTCCAGAATCACGTCCTCATGGCGATCCACCCGCCGTTCCTCTACGGCGGCTACGTGGGCATGACCATTCCCTTCGGTCTGGCCCTCGCCGCGCTGATGACGGGACGGCTTTCGCCCACGGTGCTCGGCACCATCCGCACCGCGCTCCTGGCCCCGTGGACGTTCCTCACCGTGGCCGTGGTCCTCGGCGGCTGGTGGGCTTACGAGGTGCTCGGATGGGGCGGATACTGGGCCTGGGATCCGGTGGAAAACGCATCACTCCTGCCCTGGCTCACCGCGACCGCGGCGCTGCACTCGGCGATCCTGACGGAACGCCGAGGTGTGCTCAAGGGCTGGACGATGAGTCTCGTGATCGCGAGTTTTCTGCTCACGATCCTCGGGACCTTCATGACCAGGTCCGGGATTTTCAACTCCGTCCACTCGTTCACCCAGAGCGCCATCGGCCCGACCATTCTCGTCTTTCTCGGGGCCACAACTCTCGCGAGCGTGCTCCTGCTCGGATTCAGGGTCGACCTGCTGCGGCCGGACGGCGAACTGGACCGCGGCGCCTCGCGCGACACCGCCTTCCTGGCCCAGAACATGCTCTTCGTCCTGTTCACCTTCACGGTTTTGATCGGCACCGTCTTCCCGCTCATCGTCGAGGCGGTGCGCAATGTCCAGATGAGCGTCGGCCGTCCCTACTTCGATCGGATGACCGTTCCGATCGGCGCGCTTCTGCTCTTCGTAATGGGCGTGGGGCCGGCGCTCCCCTGGGGCGCCAGTTCGAGGGACGAGATCAAGCGCCGTCTCCTGCCCCCGCTGGGCATGGGCTTCGTGGCGCTTTCGATCGCGCTCGTTTTCGGCATCCGCACGCCCTGGACCCTGATCACTCTCTTCTTCGCGGGCTATGCCGCCCATGTGACCCTCTTCGAGGCGCTGCGCCCGGCGCGCACGCGCATGAAGTTCCGAACCGACGGTTTCCTCAAAGCCCTCTCGCAGGACATCTTCGGGCCGGGTCTTCGCCGTTTCGCGGCGTACGTGGCTCACGCGGGCGCCGTCACCGCCTTCATCGCCATCGCGGTCTCGAGCACGAGCGGGCGTTCCGTCGAGCGAAGTCTGAAGCAGGGCGAGAGCACGACGCTTGGGGCCTACACGCTCACCTTCGAAGGCATTGAACGGGAGGAGGAGGCCCATCGAACCTCGCTCATCGCAAGGATCGGCGTAAAGAAGGGCGAGACCACCCTCGAACCTCTCCGCCCGATGATGAATCAGTACCGGTCGCAGCGCGAATCCATCGGCACACCCGCGGTGCGGACGGGTCTGATCGAAGACCTCTACCTCTCGGCCATGAACATCGACGAAGACAATCAGACGGTGGGTCTCCTCGTCATGATCAACCCCCTGGTGAGCTGGCTTTGGATCGCCACCGTGATCATGGCCATTGGCGGGGTGATGGCCCTTTCCTCCTCGCTCCGCGTGGGCCGCACCGTCGAGGCCCGCGAACTACAGGCCGAAGTTGTCGGCTGAGGTGGCCCCCGAAACGGAAGCGCGCGGCGGCGGCATGAACAAGGGTGTGCTCGCGGTCGGTCTCGCGGTAACCCTTCCCCTGCTGGGCCTGCTCCTTCTGAACCTCGGCCGCAACCCGTCGGCCATCGCCTCACCCCTCATCAAGAAACCGGCCCCGGACGTACGAATGAAGAATCTTTCGGGCGGCGGCTCTCTCCAGCTTTCGTCGCTGCGCGGCCAGCCGGTGGTCGTGAACTTCTGGGCGACCTGGTGCATCCCGTGCATCCAGGAACACGCGGCTCTCACCGCGGCGGCGCGAACCAATCCGGATGTGACGTTCCTGGGTGTGGTCTACGAAGACACAACGGAGAACGCCTTGAGCTTTCTGGCCCAGCGCGGGAGTGCTTACAACTCCTACGCGGATGACGACGGAAAGGCCGCGATCGCCTTCGGCGTCTATGGCGTCCCGGAGACCTTCTTCATCGACGCTGCCGGCACCATCGTCGATAAATACGTCGGCCCGCTCGACGACGACACCCTCTTTGCGAAACTGTCGGCGGCCAGGAAATGAAGCACACGATTCGAAAGTCGACACTGCGCGGAATCGCCGCGGCGGCGCTGGTGTTCGTCGCTTCAAACGCGGCTCTGGCCCAGGAAAAGCCGCCGCTCCCTCCCGAAGTGATGGCGATCCTGGGCGAGCCGGAGGGGCCCGCGGACGGCCTCGACGCCGCCGTCATCGGAGCCCTGGGTCAGCCTGAAGAACCCGTTCCGACGAACGATGCCTCAATCGACGCGAAGAGCGCGGCAATTGCCGTAAAGCTTCGGTGCCCGGTGTGCCAGGGGGTCGCGGTCTCGGACTCTCCCTCGGGCATGGCGGTGAAGATGCGCGGGCAGATTCGCGACCTCGTGGCCCAGGGCTACAGCGAGGAACAGGTGATGAGTTATTTCGAACGCTCCTACGGGGAGTTCGTCCGGCTCGAACCGCCGATGCAGGGTTTGAACCTGCTGCTTTGGATCCTGCCCGGTGTGGTTCTCCTGGGCGGCGCCTGGTTCGTGCTTCACCAGGCACGCCGGCCGATCACCGCAACCGCCGTGAGTCAGGCCGACGCTCCCACCGCGGCTGCGGTCGACCCGGCCCTCGCGAAGTATCTGGAGCGCATCAGGCGCGACGCCGGCACCTCCTGACGCCCCTTCAGGAAAACACGAGGAAAAGAACTTGGCCGCTGAATTCAGTTGGACGCCTCCGCTGGTGGTACTCGCCCTGGGTGCGGTCGCGGGCGCGGTCGTGGTGGCCATCCGTTCCAGGAACAAGGCGGCGCACGACTCCGCTCACGCGCCTGCGACATCCCGGACTTCGGACCTGCACCGTCGCTACGACGCGCTCATCCGGCGGCTCGCCGAGGGTGTATCGCCCGAGCAGAAAGCGGCCATCGAACTGGAAGCTGCCCAGGTTCTGATGGAAATGGAATCGGGCGTCCGGCCCACGGCGCCCGTGGCTGAGCCCGTTCCCTCCGCCCCCGCGCCCTCCGTGGCTCCGGCGAAGCCGGCCCCGGCCCTCGCCGGCTTCCTGTACGGAGTTCTCGCCATGGGAACGCTCGGCGGCCTCATCTACCTCGCTTCTCAAGGTGCTTCGGTTCGTCCGGAGGGAGGCTCACCAACCGGCGGGAACACCATGGGCGCAGCCGCTTCGGCACAGCCGCCCACGAGCGCCGTGGGGGACGCGGCCCTGGCCGCTCTTGAAGAATCGGTGCGCAAGTCTCCCCAAGACATCGCACAGCGGGTCGAGCTGACCCGCGCGTACCTCCAGCGTCGGGATCTCATGAAGGTCTTCGACCAGACCCAGGCGATTCTCGAAGTCGAGCCGGGTCAGCCGCACGCTCTCACCTACCAGGCCCTGGTCCGGGTCGCGATGGGGCAGGCGGACCAGGCGGAGACGATGCTCAAAGACGCGATCCGGAAGAATCCGCGGATCGAGGACGCCTACATTCATCTTGCGATCGCGCGGCTTCAACTCGACAACCGCAAGGGAGCCGAAGAGGCCATCCAGGCGGGCCAGAAGGAGTTCCCCGAAGACCGGGAACTGCTGGCAAACGTGTTCGCGCAGATCTCGAGCGCGGCGGAGAGTTCCGGCACGCCGGCCGCCGCAGGCGAGCGCCCCGAACCTCCAGAGGTCGCTCCCGCCACCGCATCCGCCTCGACGGGCGGGTCCCAGGCCGCGGTCGTGGTGATCGATCTCCCGAAGGGCGTGACGGTGCCCGCGGATGCGATCCTCTTCGTGATCGCCCGGGAAGCCGGTTTCGAAACGGGCCCGCCCATCGCGGTGAAACGCGTCGCGGCGATCAACTTCCCCATCACCGTGACTCTCTCCGAGAAAGACTCCATGGCGGGCGAATCGCTCCCCGGTCTGATCCGTATCGATGCGCGGGTCGACCGCGACGGCGACCCCATGACGAAGGATCCGCGGGATCCGGTGGCGAGCGAAGACAATGTCCGGCCGGGCGGCGGACAGGTGTTGCTGGTTCTGACTCCGGGCAAGTAAGCCGGCGCTCCGGCCGCAAGACTGGGGTAATTTGGCGGTTCCAAACCAAAGGAGAATTCCCATGAAACGTCTCACGACCCTTGCCGCTTCCCTCCTGCTCGCCGCCTCGGCCTCGTTTGCCGCCGAGGAAACCGTGAGCTTCAAAAGCGGGACTGAGAACGCCTCGGCCTTCCTGGCCAAACCCGATGGCCCCGGGCCCTTCCCCGCCGTCATCGTCCTCCACGAATGGTGGGGCCTCGACGGCTGGATCAAGGATCAGACGCGCGCGCTGGCCCGCGAGGGCTACGTGGCGCTCGCCCTCGACCTCTACCGGGGGAAAGTCACGGCGAACGCCGAGGAAGCTCACCAGCTGATGATGGGCACTCCGATCGACCGGCAGAACCGCGACATGAAGGCGGCACTGGCGTTTCTGAAGGCGCGGAAGGATGTGGTGCCGGCGAAGATCGCGTCCGTCGGCTGGTGCATGGGCGGTCGGAACACGTTCACCCTCGCGGTCGAGGAGCCGACGCTCGCCGCCGCGGTTGTCTACTACGGCGCGCTGCCTACCGATCCCGCCGCGATCGCGAAGATCAAGGCGCCGATCCTCGGGAACTTCGGCGGCGACGATGAGGGACCCTCTCCCGCACAGGCGAGGGAGTTCGAGGCCGCGGCGAAGAAGGCCGGGAAGACTTTCGACCTCAAGATCTACGCGGGCGCGCCCCACGCCTTCGCGAACCCCAACAACCCCTGGAAGGGCTACCGCAAGGACGCAGCGGGTGACGCCTGGACCCGCACCACCACGTTTTTGCGCCACTACCTCATCGTCAGGTAGAAGAGAAAACTAGTAGAAAAAGAAAAAGCCCGCTCCCGTCGAAATGGGAGCGGGCCGGTTCGACGTGACGCCTAGAACGTGATCTTGGCGCCGATCTGCAGACTGCGCTGGTCGTAGGCTGCGGTCGCGCACGGCGTGACGGCCGGGCTGCCGCACCGGATGATCGTCGACGGGATGGCCGTGGTCGGATTTCCGGCCGCGTCGGTGGCCACGATGCGGTTGACCGTCGAAACACTCAGGCGGTTAAGCAGATTCTTCCCCTCGCCGAAGATCTCGAGGCGGCGCTTCCCGAAGTTGAAGAAACGGACGTAGCGACCATCGAGAGTGACCGTACTGCCGAGCTTGCCGGTGTTGCGTCCGATGCCGATCGGGCGATCGTTCGTGGCGTTCCCGTCGCCGTTGAGATCGCGGTTGGTGCGGATGTTGAAGGGCAGGCCGCTGTTCGCCTGCAGGATGAGTCCGACCTGGTTGTTGTTGATGAGCTTGGCCCCGAAGCCGTCGCCTGAAACCTTGGGCTGGAGCAGGGTGGAAAGGGCGAAGGTGTGGGTCTGGTTGAAGGGGGCGAGACCCTTGTCGCGGTCGAGATTCGACGGATCGGAGACGCGGTCGTCGCCCGTAGCCAGGACGTAGCCGGGAAGCGGCCCGTTGTCTTCGCTCTTCGCGATGGTGTAGTTAGCCTGCATCTGCCATCCGTTGCGCATCCGCTTGTTCATCGTCACGGTGAGAGCGTTGTAGGTGCCTTCGCCGGTCGACTGAACCACGTCGATCGCGTTAAACGTGCCGTTCGGGCGCACGGAGCTGTAGATCGGCCGGCCGTCCGCCAGGGTGTTCGCGGTGGTCGTGAGGTTGGTGTCGATCAAGACCGGCATGTTGCCCCCCACCGAGTTGATGTAGCCGATGCTCATCGCGATGTCTTCGGTGAGGGCGCGCTCGAGCTGGATGTTCGAGAGAACCGCCCACTGGGTCTTGTAATCGGGCGAGATGGCGATGACCGCCTGCTTCGGAGGGGCCGCGGTGGCGATGAGGCTAGGGAAGGCGGGCGCGCCCGCGACCGTCGGACCTCCGGTGAAGGTGAGCGACTTGGGATCGCCGTTCCGGAGGATCGCGTCCTCATACAGGTTCAAGAGGGGCGGCTCGTACATGAGACCCGAACTCGCGCGCAGAACCGTCTTGCTCTCGCTGTCGAGCGACCACGAGAAACCGGCGCGCAGGCCGAAGTTGTTCTTATCGTCCTTGAACGAAGCGGAGAGGGGGTTGGCCGCGAAGGACCGCGAGTCCGGAACGTCGAAGAGATCGTAGCGGGCTCCGTAGAGGAGTTTGAAGCGCGGAGTGACCCAGACGTCATCCTGGATGAAGAGGCCTATGAACTTCGTCTTGTAGGCGACGGTCGGGTCGCCGAGGTCCTGGGTGAAGGTGGAGTAGCCGCGCGGGCTGGCCCCGCTCCGCGCCGCGTTGTAGGCCGCGACCGAGGTAAAGGTGTACTGCGCGCGCAGGGTGTTGACGCGAGAGTCGTCGATCGCCTGAACGTCGACCCCGGCCTTCAACGAATGCTTGCCCACGGTCCAGGAGAAGTTGTTCACGATCTGGAAGATCTTGGTGGTGAAGTCGAAACCCGCGCTCTGAGTGCCGTCGAGCGGGTTGCCGAAGTTGATGGCCTGGGCGCCCGTGATGTTGACGGCGACACCGGTGGCCGAACCGTCGCTCGCGGTGCGGGTCTGGTTGCGGGTCGCGTATTGCACACGCAGTTCGTTCACCTTGTTGCCGCCGAACTGGGAGATGAGCTGAGCGGAGACCGAGTTCATCTTGTCGCCGAAGTCGGTGGCGCGCGCTATGGTGTTGGCCCCGCCGGCGATGTTGAAGGGGGAATCGTTCTTGAACCAGAACTCGCGCACGGAGAGCTTGTGCGACTGGTTGAACTGATGATCGATCTTGGCGATGGCGAAGTGCACCTTCTGCTTGGCCGGGATGACGCCGTCGCCGATGGCGGCTGCGGTGAGGCCCACCGCAGCGAAGTTGTCCTTCACCGACTGGGCGATGACGCGGTCGGCCGAGAGGTCGCGGTCCACATACTCATAGCCGATGTAGAAATGGGTGCGGTCCTTGCGCAGCGGCCCGCCCAGGGTGAAAGTGGTGTTGTTGACGTGGGTATCGGGCTTCTGCGTGCCGGTGAAGTAGAAGGGCGTCTCAGAAAAGTCCTTTCGGCGGAGACGGAAGCTCACCGAACCGCCGAGGTTGTTCGAACCGGACGGAGTGATGGCGTTGTAGACCATGCCGGTGGTCTGGCCGAACTCGGGGGCGAAGCCGCTGGTCTGAACGCGCACTTCCTTCACCACGATTTCGGAGACGGGCAGGAGGCGCAGGCCCGCGCGGTCCTTCTGGGTGTTGGTGTTGCCGTCGATCTGGTAGCTCGTGTGCATCTGGGAGCCGTTGCCGTTGATGCGGGCGGCGCCGAATTCGTTGTTCTCGTAGCCGGTGACGTTCGGCTGGAGGAAAGCGAAGTTGTAGGGGTTCCTGGAGACGAGGGGCAGGTTCTTGATCTCTTCCTCGGAGATCGTCCGACCGATATCGACCTTGCCGGGGTTGGCGACCGGAGATTCCCCGGTTACGGTGACGGTCTCCGTCATGACTCCGGTTTCGAGGGTGGCATTCACCACCACGTTCTGGCCCGCGGAGAGGGAGAAACCAGCGCGCTCATAGGCCTTGAAGCCTGAAAGTTCGACCCGGACCCTGTAAGAGCCGAGGGAGAGAAGGGGGGCCCGGTAGTTGCCGCCCGCATCCGTGACGTACGTCTTTGTTTCACCCGTGGTGGTGTTGGTGACGGTGACGTTCACGCCAGGCAGGACGCCGCCAGATGAATCCTTGACGACACCCTCGATGAGGCCGTTCATGGCCTGCGACTGAGCGAAAGCGCTGGTCGAAACCAGCAGCATCAGCGCCCCGACAAGAACTTTGCGCAACATGTGATTGACTCTCCTAATTGGTGGTTCTCTTGGGCGCCCGGCGGGGCGCGACATCAAAAAACCTCTGCCGTCCACAGCTATCGTCTTTGGAATGCGCCTATTGTAGTGCGCGAAGGGCCGCGAGCCCCAAACCCCGAAACCGGCGCGGAGAGTGCGGTTCTAATGCCCGCGGTTGGGCATACCCGGCACTATTCCGTGCTCGGATTTCAGGCGCTCGAGGGCGGCAATGTGCACCGGGCGGCGGACATCGTGATCGTCCGGACGATAACCAGGCCCCACCTCGGCGAGCTTGCCGCGATGCATCAGGTTTTCGCGGTCGATGATGAGTTCGGCGCGGGAGGTCCCCACGAGGTCGTTCTCCCGGCTCATCAGGATCGCCTCTTCCGGACAGGCGTCGACGCAGAAACCGCAAAAGACACAGCGCAGCAGGTCGATTTCGAAACGGGTGGGGTACTTCTCGATCTTCTTCTCGGGGCGTTCGCCGCTCTCGATGTAGATGCATTCGGCCGGGCACACGGTCGCGCACATGTAGCAGGCCACACACTTGGGCGTGCCGTCTTCACGCGCGGTGAGAAGGTGAACCCCGCGATACCGGCCGGAGATGTTCCGCTTCTTCTCGGGGTATTCAATGGTGGCCGACCGGCCCTTCACGAACAGCGTCTCGAACATGTTCTTGAGGGTGAGCCACATCCCGTAAAGAATCGGGTAGTAGCCCGGGCGGGTGTCGCGGTTGACGGTGATGACGCTTGAGGCCATGGTTGCTCGTCTCTTCGTTCTACGCGGTGGCCTGAGCCTGGGTATTTGAGCCGGCGACCCGGCCCATGGGCCCGAGGCTCCGATGGGTGAGATCGCCGAGCGCCTTCGTTTCGACCGCCATTTCGACGAAGACGTCGCCCGCGGTGGCGGCGTTCATCGGCTTGCCGAGACGCGTGAGAAGTTCGAGGGCGATCTCCCAGCGGGGTCGCGCGTCGCCCGGCGCTTCGAAAGCACGCTTGAAGCGCTGCACGCGCTGCTCGAAGTTTGTGAAGGTGCCGTCGGTCTCCGCCCACATCGCGGCGGGAATCACCGCGTGCGCGGCTTCAAGATGCGGCCCCTGGTGCGTCGCGATCGCGACGACATAGGGCACCTGCTTCGCGGCCGCAGCGACACCCGCATCCTCAAGAAGACCAGCGTCCTGGAGCACCAGCACCTGGACCTTGCCCGCCTTACAGTCGGCGAGAAGGGCATCGACGCCCGTGACGCCCAAACCGAGATTCAGGAGGCCCTGGGTGTTGGGGTGACGGTCTTCGCGCTGAAGGATCTGGTCCTTGCGCACCGTCACCTTGTCCTGCGGATTGCCGACGCGGAAGTCGAGCCGGCCACCCACGGAAAGCGCCAGTTTCTTGAAAGCGAACGCGTCTTCGTTGCTCGCATGGGGCGAGGCCAGGAACGCGGTAGCCGCGCCCGCGGACTGGACTTTCGCGGCCACTTCGTCGAGGAGGTCGGAGAGCGGTGCTACGGCCCCTCCGGCTTTATGCGCGGTGGTGACGCGGTCGGGGCCAACGGTCTTGTAGAGATCGCGGCCGGGATCGCACATCCAGGACTTGTTCACGTCGACATTGCGGCGCGGGCGGAAGCGATACGCCTCGCCATCGCGATGGTCGATCGTCATGTTGCAACCGGTGGAGCAACCGGGGCAGATGGAGTCGGTCTCTTTCAAGAACCACACGCGCATCTTGAAACGGAAGTCCTTGGACAAAAGAGCACCGACCGGGCAGACGTCCACGAGGTTGCCCGCGTACTCGTGGGTGATCGGGCCGCCGTCATAGGTCGAAATCTGGGTGGACCCGCCGCGGTTCACGAACTCGAGGAGGTTCGTCTTCGTCACCTCGCGTTCATAGCGGATGCAGCGCGAGCAGACGACGCAGCGCTCGGCGTCGAGCAGGATGGGGCCGATGTCGACCACCTTGCGCTTCGCGATCTTGTCTTCGAGCACGGTGCGCGAGTCATGGAGGCCGTTGTCCATGTACTGATCCTGCAGGTAACACTCACCCGCCTGATCGCAGACCGGGCAGTCGATCGGATGATTGACGAGCAGGAATTCGAGCGTGTTCTTCTGGGCTTCCTTCGCCTTCTCGCTCGTGACCTGGGTCTTCACCACCATGCCTTCGTTGACGGGCGTACCGCAGGCGATCTGGAGTTTCGGGAACTTCTCGATCTCGACGAGGCACATGCGGCAGTTGCCGTCGACCGGAAGATCGTCGTGATAGCAGAAGCGCGGAACCCGCACCCCGGCCTGCTCCGCCGCCTGGATGACGGACGTCCCGGGCGCGACTTCGATTTCTTTACCGTCGATGGTGCACTTGGGCATGGTCTTTTACCGATCCAGCTCGCCCGCGACGACGTTTAAGCCACCGATCGTTGAGAGACGAGGGGGTCCAGCCACGAACCCGGCCCCCCTCGTGCACCCCCGCGCCGCGAACGACCCGCAGGCTTCATTGAGGAGTCGCTCGCCCGAGTGAATCGGGCTTCGCGACGACTGGTTTGCGGATCGCGCGGCGCTTCTCATCGGTCCAATTCTCCTGCGACGACGTTTAAGCCACCGATCATGGCCACGGCGTCGGCGAGCATCGTGCCCTGGATCATCTGCGGATAGGCCTGGTAGATGTTGAAGCAGGGCGGACGGACCTTCACGCGGGCCGGGTGTTTCTTCCCGTCGCTCACGATGTAGTAGCCGAGCTCGCCGTTGGCCCCCTCGACGTATCCGTAGACCTCGCCCGGGGGAGCCAGGATTCCGTCATAGACCAGTTTGAAGTGGTTCATGAGCGACTCGATGTTCGAATACACCTCGGACTTGGGCGGCAGGGCCACCTTGCGGTCCTGGGTGATGAAGTCGCCCTTGGGCAGTTTCTGAAGGGCCTGGTCGATGATCCGCAGGCTCTGCTTGATCTCTTCCACGCGGACCAGGTAACGGTCGTAGCAGTCGCCCACCGTGCCCACGGGCACATCGAAGTCGTACTGTTCGTAACCCGAATAGGGATGATCCCGGCGGATGTCGTAGGCGATGCCCGAGCCGCGCAGGCACGGTCCCACCCACCCGTAGGAGAGAGCATCTTCCTTGGAGAAAGTGCCGACATCCTTGAACCGGTTCGCGAAGATCGCGTTCTTCGTGAGCAGGCTCTCCATCTGCTCGGTGACTTCACTGATCCACACCATCGTCTTGCGGCAGCGGGCATCGAAGTCGTCGGGAACGTCCTGAGCGACCCCGCCGATGCGGACGTAGCTCACGGTGAGACGGGCGCCGCAGACCGAGTCGAGAAGATCGTAGATCTCTTCACGGGCGCGGAACACCACGAAGAAGGGCGTGATGGCGCCGAGGTCGACCACGTTCGTGGTGATGCAGATGAAGTGATCCATGATCCGGGAGAACTCGGAGAGGATCACGCGGATTGCCTCGGCGCGCGCGGGAGCCGCGACCCCGAGGAGCTTCTCGACGGCAAGCGCCCAGCCGTGGCCGTTGATGAAGGCCGAGCAGTAGTTAAGGCGATCGGTGTAGGGAATGATCTGCCAGTACGTCCTCTCTTCCGCCATCTTCTCGAAATTGCGATGGAGGTAACCGATCTCGGCCGCCGAGTCCTTGATGGTCTCGCCGTCGAGGAGAACCTGCACGCGGAACGTGCCGTGCATCGCGGGGTGAGAGGGGCCGACGTTTAGAACCAGATGCTCCGAGCCCTTGGGAACGTGGAGCAGCCATTCCTTCGGCTTCTTCGTGACGAAGCGTTTGCCGGTGGCGAAGTCCTTCCGCATCGGATGGCCCACGAAGTCCTCGTGGGTGAGGATGCGGGTGAGGTTTGGATGGCCGGTGAAGACGATGCCGTAGAGGTCGAAGGCTTCGCGCTCGAACCAGTTGGCGCCCTTGAAGACGTCGGTGAGAGTGTCGCAGACGGGATTCTTCTCGGGGAGAGCGGTCTTGAGGCGGATGTGGTGCTTATGCGTGACCGAATAGAGGTGAAGGGCCACTTCGAAACGGTTGGGGCGGGACTCGTCGTTGAGATAGTCGACGCCGCACAGGTCCAGGAAGAGCTTGTAGTCGAGTTCTGGATGGTCGCGCAGGGTGCGCGCCGCTTCTTTCCAGGCCGAACCCGCAACCGTGATGGCCAGGTCGCCCCGGAACTCAGTAACCCGGAGGACCTTCTCGCCGAACTTCTCGGCGAGGATCCTATACGCCGGTTTGGCGAGCGCTCGGTCGCGCTCGAGGGCCAGCATGCTAGGCATGGTGGGAACCAGACCCTGGCTCATCGTGCTCTTCGGTCAGCTTGAAGTGGATGCGTCCCCGCGGCTCGAGGCCGGTGGCGGCACGCTCAGCGTCGTCGGTCGCCCAGGCGAGCCGGCGTTCGCGGCGGTCGTTCATGCCTTCGGCGCGGGCGCCCACGCGGTGCTCACCCTGGGGACGCTTCGCCTGCTCGCCGCTCTTGATGCGCTCCTGGATTTTCATGAGTGCGGCGAGGAGGGACTCGGGGGTGGGCGGGCAGCCGGGAACGTAAACGTCCACGGGGATGATCTCGTCGATGCCCTGCATGGTGTGATAACTGCGGTAGAAGCCTCCGGTCGAGGCGCAGACACCCATCGATATCACCCACTTGGGCTCGGGCATCTGGTCGTAAATGGTCTTCAGGATGGGGCCCATTTTGTCGACCACGGTGCCCGCCACGAGAAGGAGGTCGGCCTGACGGGGCGAGAAGCGAAGAACTTCAGATCCGAAACGGGCGACGTCGTAGTGCGACCCCGTAAAGGCCATGAATTCAATGGCGCAGCAGGCCGTCCCGAACGGGAAGGGCCAGATCGACGACTTCCGGCCCCAGTTCACCACCGCGTCCACCGTGGTCGTGATGATGTTCCCACCCTCGTGCACACTCTTGAAGTGTGTGGGGTCGACGTATTTGCCCGTGATGATGTCGAGCAGGCCCATTTCGTGTCCTTAGTTTCTCAAGCGTTGTGGCGCGATGCGCGTTAGACCGAGGAACCGGCCTGCGGGCGCAAGGAGCGGCGAATGATAAACCAGTAGCGTCCCAAGGGGGACAAGAAGGTCGCCCCGCGACGCCGGGCGTTCACGAGCCGCCCCGAGACCTCGGATCGACGCCTCACGCATCATGCGGCACGAATGGAGCCTGGCATGACGGCAATGGGACTGAAGAGCGTAGGCGCCAGCGGGCCGATCTCAATCGGGAAGAAGTACGCTGGCCGGTTCTTTGAACTGAACACCCAAAGTGACGGCGCGATCATCCTGCGCCCGATGCGGGTGGTGCCCGAAGCCGAGGCTCGCCTGCACCAGGAGCCGATGAAGGGAAAGCTCAAAAAAGCCGAGGCGTGGCTATTGGAGACGCCCCCTCGCCAGACCGACCTGAAGAAGCTCCTCGGGCGAAGGAAGAGCGCGTAGCTCGGGCTCTTTGGCGTCGCTTCTTCGGATCGACCTGAACTCTCCGCCCTTTTAGAGGGAACCCTTCGAGTTGGAGGCTGGCGAATTCCGTGCGGTCGCCCGGAATCTGCGAAAGCTCTGGTTGATGTCGTGGAACGATGTCTATGCCGACCACGGACTCAAGTGGGAGGCGGTGCGGTCCATGCCGGGTCGTTTCACCATACGATTGTCCCAGAAGTTCCGGTCCGTTGTAGTGCGCGAAGGGGCAGCATGAGACGACCCGTCATTTGCCGACCCGTTGACCGCGCGCGCCTGCTCGCCGGTCATGGGACCACGACGATCTGGTGGACGGGCCTCCAGCTGTCGCTCTTGCAGATCGCGATCGACAATCCTTTTTCGCTGCCATCCAAGAAAGTCGCCCGGGCGAGGGCGAAGGTGTAGTCGAAGTCAGCCGAGCTAAGACGAGTACCGACGAGCGTTGCGCCCGATCGAGAGGTCGAGACCCATGACGCGTGGGTAACGGACGAATTGAACTTCGGCTCGATGACCCATAGCAGCGTGCGAAGAGTCGAGGTATTCCCCCTCAC
>Ga0163144_10006460_pt1 | contig 25857 bp, 23 predicted proteins | sample OliLak19BULKMAT1_FD_123175 | JGI IMG/M metagenome (GOLD analysis project Ga0163144, IMG submission 123175) | Freshwater microbial mat bacterial communities from Lake Vanda, McMurdo Dry Valleys, Antarctica - Oligotrophic Lake LV.19.BULKMAT1 | ecosystem: Environmental > Aquatic > Freshwater >...
GATGCGTTGGGCTTTAATAAAAATTTGATCGGTAATTGAACTGGTGCGCAGAATACGCCATGCAGTCCCATAATCCTTCATCTTTTTAATAAAAATATCTTTGCAAGCGAGTATTGCGGAATTATATTGAGTAAACGTTTTAGTCATAAAAAGTAATTAGAGAATTGGTGCATTAGAGAACTGGAGAAAATTGAAAGCCCCAAATCAATAATTTTACAATTCAAGAATTCTACAAATCAACAATTAATAGTGGCACAAGATACTGATTTTTCTCAAAAAATAGAACGGATTTCTGACCAAAGGTCTACTCCCTTGATAATGGGCATTTTAAACGTGACTCCCGATTCGTTTTTTGATGGTGGAAAGTACGTGGAGAAAAGCCACTGGTTGGAGCAAGCAAAAAAAATGATTGATGAAGGTGCTGATATTATTGATATTGGTGCTTGTTCTACTCGTCCGGGCGCCCCACAACCCTCTGAAACAGAAGAATTGGACCGATTAATAAAAGTGATAAAGTCGGTTAGAAAAGCACATCCTCAAACCCTTATTTCTGTGGATACTTACAGAGCAATAGTTGCAGAGCAGGCCGTTGCTTCTGGAGCTAATATTATCAATGATATTTCGGGTGGAACATTGGATGCTAAAATGTTTGAGACGGTTGCAAAATTAAACGTTCCTTATGTGTTGATGCACATTCAAGGAAACCCACAAACCATGCAGGAAAATCCTGTTTACAGCGATGTTGTGAAAGAAGTGCTAGCCTTTTTTGAAGAAAACCTAAAGAAACTAAATGCTTTAGGCGTAAAACAGGTGATTTTAGATCCAGGATTTGGCTTTGGAAAAACACTGGAACACAACTACGAACTGCTTAAAAATTTAGAAAAACTTCAAGCATTTAACCTACCCGTTTTAGCTGGACTCTCAAGAAAATCAATGATTAATAAGTTATTGAATATCAGTTCAAAAGATTCAATCAACGGAACAAGTATCTTAAATACAATTGCTGTTCAAAACGGAGCTAAAATACTGCGGGTTCATGATGTGAAGGAAGCGGTTGAAGTGGTTCAAATACATCACTATTTAAAACAAAATTAATATGCGTTTATCAAAAATTTTATTTGTGTTTTTATTGGTGCTAAGTCAATACAACAAGTAAAAGTCATTGCGCAACTTTCTTGGGGACTTACGTAATAAAGCAATAATTCATGTCCGTTATCATCCAATCTTGAAATTTTCAAAGTGCCTGAAAGGACTATTGGTATAAAACGAACCGTTTGTCCAATGTCAAGAATAATGTCACCTTCTTTTGCGGAAATATGTTTAGCTTTCTCCTCAAATTCTTTTAGTAATTCAGGTTCAAAAATGTGTTTGAATTGTTCAGTAATATTCAACAGTCAAAGGTAAAAGAGAATGTAATTTTGACACTAAATATTTTCATCTATATTAATTGGCTATTACGTTTGAAGCGAAGTGAGGGTTTCTCATTGAAACTCTTTTCCCTCCGGTTCTCAATGTTGAAAAGTTATTCCTCCAAATGATACAAAGTCAATCCTGCAATAGGTGTTTCGGTAATTGTATCAATGTTCACACCTTTTGTTGTTGCTACCGCTCTTAAAATATTGCTATAATAAAAAGCAACCGAGCCGGTACAACTTAATTTCACTTCTTTGTGCTTTTCATATTTACAAATGTGCTTATCGAAAAATTGGTTGAAACAAGCAGCTACTAAATCAATTACAAATTGCTCTTTTATATTTTGATAAATAAATTTGCTAAAAGAAGCTAGGAATCGGTTGGGCATAGGTTGACGATAAACCGCATCAATAATATCATCTTTATTTAATTTAAAACGAGCAACAAATCTATCAGCAATATCTTTTGGTAATTCATCATTTAAAAACGCTTGGATGAATATTTTCCCGATATGTGCTCCACTTCCTTCATCACCTAAAATATATCCTGTCGAAGTTCTATTTTCTATGATACTTTTACCATCATAATAACAAGTATTTGCTCCTGTCCCTAAAATGGCTGCAATTCCAACACTTTTTCCGCATAAGGAACGTGCCGCTCCAAGCATATCACTATATATTTCGATTTTGCTTTTTGGGAACACTTCTGATAATGCTTTTTCTACAATTCTCTTCTTGTCCTCTACTCTACAACCAGCTCCATAAAAAAAGACATTAGATATTAGATTTAAGATATTAGATTCGAATTGAGGAATCAACTCGCTTTTAAGAACCAATGTTATTTGTTCCGTTGTATGAAAATAAGGATTCATACCTTGAGTGGCAAACTGATGAATTTGTTTGTTTTCATCAATTAACCGCCAATCGGTTTTAGTTGAGCCACTATCTGCTATTAGAATCATTGGGCTAATTTAGAAATCTTATAGTTTAATTCCTAAAGTTAAATAAATGCTTCTTCCATCAGAAGGGATAATACCTGGACCAGGATAACCATCCGATCTTCTTGTGAAATATTTATTATCAGATAAATTATTTACTCCTGTTGAAACAGAAACCCACTTATAACTATAGCTCATAGCTAAATCCATTATATAATATTCTGGAATAATACCTGTAACTGCATTGGATGAGTATACAGCATTTGTTGCATCTGTATATTGTTCAGAAGTATTAGAATATTGATATGTAATTTTAAATTTCTTATATGAAATACCAATACCTGTTCTTAAAATCATAGTCGGAACAAATTCCACCTTCTTATTTTCAAATGCACTTTGTTTTGAGTCAATATATTTAGCATCAATGTATGAGAAGTTTCCAAAAATAGAAACACCTAATTGTTTTTTCGAACCAGCAAATAATTTAAATACATCCACTTCTACAAAGGATTCCAAACCAATATTTCTTGAATCTGAAATATTAGTTCTAAGTCTGTATGGCTGATAAGTAAATGAATCCACTAGAAGGACTGAGCCAATTCTATCATTATATTTCAAATAAAAAAAACTTAAATCAAAGCTTAGATAATTTTTCAAGCTACCTCTTATTCCTATGTCTGACGAAAAACCTTTCTCATCCTTTAAATTTACATCCACTCGCATATTTGGATTAACTATTCGCATATCATTAAAATTAATCGAACGATAGTTTTGTGAGAAATTGGTATACAATTCCATGTGTGAAGAAAGTTTGTAGCCCATACCTAGTCCTAAAAGCACAAAATTTCTATAATTGCTTCTATTGTCTTGCACTTGAGCTTTGTATATAACATTTCCAGCCAAATCAGTATATTGCTCATTGTAATAGCCATCGGATTTAGTTGAAATGTATTCGAAACGAATACCAGGTGTAACATTAAATCTTGGAGTTAATCGAAAAACATTTTCCGCGAAAAAAGCAATGTTTTCACTTGGAAATTTATAATCCGAATGCTCTAAATCATTCGGATTTAAGTATTGAAAATCAGCATCTGAGCTATCAGAACCCAAGCCTTGTTTGCGAAATGTTAAGCCACGATAATACCTTCCTCCAATTAAAAAAGTAGAAACGTTTTTTACAAATAAATAACGTTTTAAATATCTGAGTTCGGCTCCTACGTTTCTAAATTTATCTTGTAGCAAATCCCTTTCTGTCATAGGATCCGTTCGATTTATTAATCCTAAAAAGCCAAGGGCATCACGTTGAGCATAAAGCCCAAATGTTCTAAAATTCAATCTTGATTTTTCCGAAAATTCATAGTCGAAATTGATAGCAAATAAATTCCAATTAACCTTAAACCAGTTTCGGGACCTTAACGATTGTCGCGCATCTTTTTTAAATTGATTATCGGTTAATCCACCTGCTTGTTGAGCTAAGTAATCCATAAATGTGTATTCAGCAGTCACTTTCAACTTTTCCTTATGAGAATAAGAAACAGAAGCGTGAGCAACATGAGCATTGAATCCTGAATTTTTTCTCCAGCCTTCTCCTACTTTATATTGATAAAAAGTATAATAGCTCCATCCCTTTTTGTTACCAGCAACACCAATAAAAGTGTTGTAAAAACCATAAGATGCGGCTGTTTGTTTAGCTTCAACAGAAAAAGCTTTGTTTTGGGGAGCTTCTTTAAATTTGAAATTTATAAATCCACCAAACTGAGTTCCGTATTGTAAAGATGCCGCACCTCTAACAACTTCAATTCGTTCAAGTGCCTCTGCAGGTGGAGTGTAATAACTTTCTGGATATCCTAATGCATCAGCACTTATATCATAGCCATTTTGACGGGTATTGAAATTTGAAACTCTATTCGGGTTAAGGCCTCTTCCTCCTATTCCTAATTGTATTCCTGAACCATCACTTTCCCATATGTTCAGCCCTGCTACTTTGTTATAGATTTGTCGAGCACTATTTGTAGAAAGATTCGCAGCCGTTTCATTTAATAGAATTACTTCATTTTTTTTACCTGCAAAAATGGCTGTTCCTTCAATTTGATTTAATCGAGTTACTCCAAAATTATTATCACTCCCTTCGCCTGTAATTGAAACTGTTTTAAGAGTATCACTTTTAGCCACAGTTGTATCATTTTGTCCGTAAACAAAACAATTAAAGAATAAAAATAAAAGTAGTAAAGAGGACTTGTACAACATTGCTATTTCTGTTCAGATGGCAACAACCACCATTTATGATGAAAGCCATCTCTAACTTTTGTTAAATCAACGTATTTATTAATGTAAAGTCTGCTTCCTTTTCCATTTAGACTAACATAACTTTCTACCGTAATTTTAGGATTTTTAATCCCTAGTTTTTGATATTTTTCTTTAAGATAATGAGCATATTGTATAATCATATCGGGTTGAGTTGCCATCATTTTCTCTTGATTTACAGTTAAATCATTATCTACCATTGCTTCTCCACTCCTACCCGTATCATTGTCAGTAACATAAAAGAAAGTCTTGCCTGCTTTTTCCATAAGCATAACTCTCCAAGAAAAACGATAACCTTGTTCTGTCCAAAATAATTGATCAGGATAGAATAAATATCTGAATGGCAAAAGTAATTGAATTGAGAAATGAAGAATGAAAAAGCCAACAAAAACTCGAACAATTGATCTCCTAAATTGATAATTAATAGTTACTTCTTGTTCCATTACTTTTTTAAACTTATCTGTAATTTTTCGAATTGCTGAAATAATTTTCAAATGGAAACCTTCAGAGAAAAAAATCAGCGTTGCTAAAATCATAATGTATGGAAACATCCCAATTTGAAATAAAATTCTTGTTAATACATGAAAAACAATAACAAAAACATAAGCAATGGTTCTAGTCTTTTTGATTGATAAAAATAACGGAATGGTTAAATCATAAAATGCACCAAACCAGCTGAAAAAATAAGCTACCCAGACTTTATCCATAAAGTAACCTAAAATTGGAATATCTGTATGAGCTTGCAGCCAAATGCGCAATGGTTGTGCGTCAAAAAGCCAATCGGGATTTAATTTGGCCACACCTGCAAAAAAGTACACCATGCCCAATTGCAATTGTATAATGAAAATAAATATTCGAGGAATGTGAGTAATTCTCTTTTTAGGATTAATAAAAGTGTCTAACGAGAAATACTTCCCAGCTGGCAGCAGTATCATTAGAAAGGCAACTATGCTAATAAAATAGTAATGATTTAGGTACGTTGACTTATCAATGAGCTCTACATAAGTAAATGATATAAAGAAGAGAAGAGATGACAGTCGGTAAAACAATCCAATCATCACAAACAAAGCAGCAATTCCCATTATAAAAAAGAGGAGATACATGCCAACTTCACCCAATGGTTTCACCCATTCAAATCCATAATAAGTAAAAAAGAATGTTGGATTAATGTACAGTTGTTCTATCCATCCGTTTAGCCAAAAACGAATAATACTAGCAAGCATCATTCCTCCAAATACAACGCGAAAAACGACCAATGGAGCAATGTGAACTTGCTCCATTAATCGTTTACTGCATTTTTCTTTAAAAGGGAAATTCATATTTAGTCACCATCACTATCAACGTAAGTGATTAAAACACCAAGTGAGGAAGGCATATCCACTTTTAATAAAATAACTAATTGCTGTAATTCAGCATAAGCATTGTCAACAATAGTCGTATTAGCAATAACAGCTTGTGATAAAGTACCCGGAATGGCAATTAACTTGGTTTTGGCTGTCGTTAATTTATTTTTGATTGCATTATTCAATGAGCCTGAACCATATTGAGCTCCAACATGATCTAAATAATCATCCAATCCTAAACCATCTGAATTTTGAATATCACGACCTAAATAAATATTTTCAATACTCTTTATGTGTTCCAATACAAGTGCAATTGATTGAGTGCTGTAATATGCTTCCACCTTTTCAGGCAAAGCAACTCCTAATGTTTTTTTACCAAGAGGAATTCCAATTTTTGCATTTTTTAATAATTCGAAGTCGTAGTTCAATTGGTTTACAAGCATTCCGATAGATCCGCCAACATCACTCCCTGTTGAACTTTTAAACGTATTGATGTAATTGCCTCCGGTTGAACTCCAAGCGGTGTTCACTGCATCCGTTTTTATCTTTAGCTCATTAACAAGAGCTGTTAAATAATTTTTTGCATTGGAAGCAGAAATGGATGTTGTAAATAAAGAAAGGATATAATTATTATCCTGGTTGCTTCGGTACAATAAAAAATCTATTGCAGGAAGTCCTTTCGCATCAATATTTGCAGCGGAAGCAAGATCATAAATCCCAGACGATATATTACTATTAATTTGAATAGTATCGCATGGGAAAGTATTAAAATTTGCACGAACAACTTCGCTTTCAGCAGGCCCAAATTCATATGTAGAACACCATTGATAGTTGATATAGGCTTGCGTGAATTTTGCTTGCAGTTCTGTTAACGTTAGCAATGTTGGGTTTGCAGTAAACAGGTTGTTCGACAACTGAAGTGAATCCATTGAAAGTTTCAGTTTTGCATAAGCAGGAAGTATAAGATTGTCTCCAATATTAGCAAGCATTCCGCTTTTATCAAAAGAGTCTTCGGGTAGCACTTCTTCGTCTTTATCTTTTTTGCATGAAGAAATAGCAAATACAATTACTCCTGTTAACAAAAATACAATTACATTTTTCCTTAATCTCATGGTAATTTTTTAGTATGAATCCCTAATAGCACTAAATGCTATTAGGGTATTCAAATTGTATTAATCTAAAAATAAAAAACTAAAACGCACTTAAATTAAAACCATAAACTGCATTAATCGTATTGATTGAATTATCGATATCAGCAATTGAAATGGTATAGAAATTAGTTCCAAGAGCAGCAATCGCATTACTGATTTCTGTATTAGAGATTTGTTTATACGAATTGTATTTCAAAGAATTAATAAATCCTACTGCTTCGGATAGCACATGATTGCGGATGGCATCATCAGCAAAAGCTGCTTTAGCTTCTGTCAATTCAAGAATAGCCGATGCTGCTACAACCCTTTCCCATTGTTGACGAACAACAATTATCTGTGCATCACGTGTGGCAGCATCATTATTAGAAATAGCTGCTCTTAATTTTAAAAATGCAGTCATTAAAGGAGCACTGGATGTAATGGCAGGATTTACTTCATCAGTATATTCTCCCCAATACCTCAATCCTAAAGTATTTGTTGGAAAATCAGTCGGAACGCCTAAATATCCAAAGGCTTCATCGCAATGATGTTCCTGAACTGTTCCTTCTCCGGGAACAACTGTAACATTGTCATCAATAGGTAAATTTATTAAGTAGGTTTCCAAAGCCTGATAGTAAAACACTGCACCCATTAATTGTTTTTTAATAACCTGTGCATATTCCAAACCGTTGGCGTTCAACAAATATTTTTTTGATGGGTCGGAAGAACTAGTTACAACACCGGCTATCCCGTTAGATCCTGTAGCAGTTCCTGAGAGACTTACTAAGGCTAATGAATCAAACAAATTATCAAAATAAGGTTGCTCCAAAAGATAGGTTTTGTTTTTAAGCTGTTTACCACTTGCGTCTAATGCCGCAACACCAAATGGACTTCCTGTATTTGAGTACATGTTTTTCATCTGTGTGCCGCTCAATACTGTTCCGCTGTTTCCCATTTTCATGTAATTAGAAATAGAATCGAGCATTGTTAAACGTGTGCTTTGTCCAGAGTAATTTACTACGGAAAAACTATACGTTGCAGGAACCGTATATCCTGTTGGTGTTGGTGATGGAACAGGTTCTTCGTCTTTGTCTCTTTTACAAGATGTTGCTGTTCCTATTAATAAGGAAAACAAAATGATTTTTGCAAAAGTGTAATTATTATTTCTCATATAACTTATATTTGATTGAGTTGTATTTGTATAGATTTTCGAATACAAAGCAACGGGATAAAACACGATGTTGCAATACCTAAAAGGTGGTATTTAGAATAATTCTTAATAAAAAGGGTGTTTTAATTAAAGGAATTAATTTCCCGAAAAAAGGAAATGATTCGGAGAAATAATATTCTCACGAACAGCGAATAAAACCAAACCAGCAGTATTGTTTACGCCTAACTTGTTCATGATATTTTTACGATGAGTGGTAACCGTATGGGTGCTTAAAAACAATTTATCAGCAACTTCTTTATTCGACAATCCTTCAGCAATCAATTTAATGATTTCCATTTCTCGATCGCTGATGTTTAAGCCTTCGCAAGTGTATTCGTTTACAGATGTTTTATCTAATAATACAGCACTTGCAATTTTACCGCACATAAAGGTTTCTCCTTTTGCAGTTTTATAGATTGCCTCTACAATTTCATCTTGGTCACAATCTTTCAGCAAATGACTTGTTACGCCTAAATTCAATGCTTTTGCAATTGAAATATTACTCTGAACATCCGTAATAGCCAATAATTTAGTGTTTGGGTATTTCTTTACAATTTGGGCAAGATTTTCCAATTGAAAATTGGCAGAAGTGTAATCAATGATAATTAAATCAGGGTGATAAAACTTAGCTTGATTTACTAAATCAGAAGCACTTAATGCTTCAGAAAGAAGTTCAAAATCAGTGTTTTCTTCCAACACAATAGCCAAACCTTTACGGCTTAAAAAATGACTATCTGCTATGATGATTTTGATTTTTGACAAAATTCTTTATTTAGATTGATTTTAAATAATACTCAAAAATACACATAGAATTGATTCAAACAAACAATTTTTCATCTTTTTTTGAGATTGTTATGAGTTGGGGTGTTGATTCAGGCAAATGTTCAACCCCGCTGGGGTTGTGAAATCTTGGCGGAACTACTTTTTCTATTAATATTTGCCCCCTCTGGGTCGAAAAAAATAAACTAAAAGGGGAATATTTGAAAAGGAATGACGAAAACTGATTTAATGGTCTACAATGGTGCTCTCGCCTTCTACTGCAAGAATGGTATTCTCAAAAACCGACTTGGCTTCCGCAAGCAAAGGTTGCAAATCCTTGTAACGAGCAGAATAATGTCCAATCATCAATTGCTTCACTTCTGCTTTTTTTGCCATCATTCCTGCTTGTAATGCTGTTGTATGAAAGGTTTCCTTTGCTCTGCTTTCCATCTCCTGCAAAAAGGTAGCCTCGTGGTATAATAAATCTACCCCTTTTATGTATTCAATTATTCGTTCATCATAACACGTATCTGAGCAATAGGCATAGGTTCTAGGAGTATTTGGTTTGCTCATTAATACCTCATTTTTAATCACCTCTCCCGACCTTTTTACCAAAGCTCCACCCGCTTTTATGGCTATTATTTCTTCAACCGTTAATTGAAACAAATGAATGGCATCTTTTGAAATGGAAGGCAGCAAAGCTTTTTCCTTAAAAACAAAACCACAACATGGAATTCTGTGATTCAATACTATCGTGCTCACTTCTACTCTATCGTCTTCAAAAATGATATCATTATTGATATATTTATGAGCATGATAAACGATTGGAAACTTAATATAAGATTGCGAATGCTTAAATTGTATCTCAATGATTTCCTGCAGCTCGGCCGGACAATACAAATGAAGATCAACAGTGCGACCAAGCAAATGCATACTGGATATCAAACCCATTAAACCAAGGTAGTGATCGCCATGCAAATGACTGATAAAAATGTGATTGATGCGTTGAAATTTAAGTTTAAATCTGCGCAATTGAATTTGTGTAGCTTCTCCACAATCAATTAAAAAAAACCGCTCAGCTATGTTGAGTAGCTGAGCGGTTGGATTTCTTTTAGAAGTAGGAGTTGCACTGCTGCAACCAAGAATAGTCAATTCAAAATTTTGCATTATTTACCTGCAACAATCATACGTTTAGTGATTGTTTTATCACCATTGGTGATAGAATAAATATACACACCAGGAGAAAATGAATTTGCTTCTATTTTAATAATGTTTACTCCTTTAGCAGTTTTAAAAATTTTGTTATAGATAACAGCACCTAACATATTAAAAACTTTGAATTCGATGTTGGAGTTATCTACTGAAGAAAAACGAATTTCAGAGCTTTCATTAAAAGGATTTGGACTGTTTTGATCCACATCAAATTTAGTTAAATCCAATGTTGAAATACTAGCAGGATCAAGAACTACACTACGATACTGAGTGTTATCAATCCCTTGAGTAAAGGGTGTTCCGATAATAGGCAATGTTAAATGCCCGATTGCATGTACAATAACTTGTTTGTCCCAAGCTACGGTAGGTGTTCCAGAAACTAAAACACATGCAGTTGAAGGAGCAAGAAAGTTACAAGAAGCAGGTACACAAGTATATGATAAACCTGGAGCTAAACTATCCACACTACCAATTTCAATTGACGTTAAACCGGTTCCCGGAGGCGCTCCGAAACTAGAAGCATCTGGTGGAATTTTAATACTTAACACTTCAGTGTATGGGACACCAACGGTTCCAATTGCAAGACCTGTAGCGCTATCCGGACAAATGCCATAAGCTGTTGAACTAGGAATACAAGAAATATCAGGTGTACATTGTGCAACTGATTTGGTTAATCCAAAAGATGCAACTAATACAAAAGAGAATAGTAATTTTTTAATCATAAGAGTAAAGATTTAGTATTGATTTTTAAGCGTGAACAGTAAGCATTTCCTTTGCTTCATCCACGGTTGTTGTAATATTTAAAATGGTATCCAATTGAGAAATAGAGATTAATTTTTTAACAGACTCTTGTAAGCCAGTAAGAATAAACGACCCTTGACTATTCTTGCACAAACGATTAGCAACCAAAATAGCGCTCAATCCAGAAGAATCGCAGTAGCGTGTATCTGACAAATCTATAATAATATTTTTAGCGCCATCAGTGCTAATAACAACTAACTCCGATTTTAATGAAGGGGCTATATTGCTATCCAACTTCTCTACTAAAAGTTTTATGATGGTGTACTTTTCTGTCTTATCTATTTGAAAACTCATAATGGTAATTTATTTTAACAAATGTATGAAATTTTTGTGGTACAAAGCAAGTAGAAACGGGAAAGAAATGAAAGTGTTGAAAAACCAATAGAAACTAGGCTCTGCCTGCTAAGAGGAACAAAACAGCCATTCTAACTGCTACCCCATTTTCAACCTGTTCCAAAATGATACTTTGAGCGCTGTCAGCCACATCGCTGGTAATTTCCACACCTCTGTTGATGGGGCCGGGATGCATAACCACTATTTTTTTAGAAAGGGAATCCAGAATGTCTTTGTTTAAGCCAAACAACATAGTGTATTCGCGTAAAGAAGGGAAATATTTTATGTCTTGTCGCTCCAATTGAATCCGCAACATATTTGCTACATCGCACCATTCAAGAGCTTTTCTCAAGTCGTGCTCCACTTTTACACCTAAACTGTGAATATACTTTGGCATTAAGGTAGTTGGTCCGCATACCATCACTTCTGCTCCTAGTTTTTGCAGACAAAAGATGTTTGACAAAGCCACTCTGGAATGAAGAATATCTCCAATGATAGCGATTTTTTTGCCTTTAATACTTCCCAGTTTTTCCTTTATAGAAAAGGCATCCAACAATGCTTGAGTAGGATGTTCGTGAGCACCGTCACCCGCATTTATAATTTTAGCATCAATGTGTTTTGAAAGAAATACCGCTGCTCCTGGGTTTGGGTGGCGCATTACTACCATATCTACCTTCATCGCCAGAATATTATTTACCGTATCAATCAGCGTTTCTCCTTTTTTAACAGAAGATGAACCTGATGAAAAGTTAACGACATCAGCACTTAAACGCTTTTCTGCTAATTCAAAAGATAATTTTGTTCGTGTAGAGTTTTCAAAAAATAAATTGGCAATAGTAATATCTCTTAGGGAAGGAACTTTTTTAATGGGACGGTTAATGACTTCTTTAAAATTTTCGGCTGTATGCAATATCAAATGAATATCGTCTGCTGTAAGCTCTTTAATTCCTAGAAGGTGCTTTGTACTCAACTTAGTCATTCGTTCTTTAGTCTTTAATCATTAGATAATAAAGTAACTTTATCCACGCCATCGGTTTCTTTCCACTCTACTTTTACTTTTTCGGAGGCGATGGAGTCTATTACTTTTCCTATGTATTTGGCTTGTATTGGTAAATGTCTGCTTAGTCTTCTGTCAATCAACACGAGTAATTCCACATCGTTAGGTCGACCGAAAGCCAGCATTGCATCTAATCCAGCACGAATGGTTCTTCCTGTGAACAACACATCGTCTACCATGATAACATTTTTGCCTTCAATAATAAAATCGATACTTGTAGCATTTGGAACTAATTCTTTCTGGCGGAAGTCATCACGATAAAAAGTAGTATCTAAACTACCATACTTGATGTCTTTGCGTTTTAAAATCTCTTGAAGTTTTTTATGGATACGCGATGCCAAAAAAATTCCTCTCGGCTGAAGGCCAATGATAACTGTATTTGAGAAGTCGTTGTGAATTTCTATTAATTGATAACAAAGCCGGGTAACGGTAATATCTAGAAGTTTACTGTCTAAAATGATTCTTGGCTTCATCATACTAGAGAACAAAGATATACTATATTTTGAATTTCAGAAGAAAAAACATTGATGCGCACAGATTATCATGATTTCCATGATAAGGTTAGGTTCTTTCTTCAGATGAAAATGAGAATAGAACCGCAGAGCAGCCTATAGCATCACGGAAAATTATTTCTTAATAATCTTTTTCGTAATTGTTTTTTCTGATGTTGCTACCTGAACAAAATAGATGCCTGCCGTAATTTCACTTAAATCAATTTCTGTTTTCCCTTTATTGATTCTTGCAGAATAAACTTGTTCACCTAAAATATTTACAAAGCTTAATTCAATTTCAGAATTGCTAGTTGAGCTTATTGTTAATACATCAGAAAATGGATTTGGATAAATATTAAAATCAGTCTCAACACTTAAATCATTTATTCCTGTGCAAGCTGTAACTACAATGCTACTCGTTTGAACATCGGAACAACCTAAAGAATCAGTATAACTGTAAGTTATATTGTGAGCTCCTATTCCTGCAACACTAGGAGAAAATATTCCTGTACTTACTCCAGTTCCTGAATAAACACCTCCAATTGGACTCCCTCCTGTTATTATAAAAGCTGTTGATGTATCGCAGATGACAACTACTTGATCAAACACTACAGAAGGTGCAATGTTGATTGACAACGTTGTTGTAACAACACTATCACATCCAAAAGATGAACTTAGATTATCTGTGTAAACGCCTGCTGTATTTTGAAATGCACCCGCCAAAAAAATACTGTCGTAAGAGCAAATGGCAATTGATTGACTGATGGAATCGTTCGGATGCACTGCCAATAGTGTGGTTACAACACTATCACAACCATATAACGAAACATAATTATTCACGTACGGACCTGCAACAGATTCATACGTCCCACCAATCAATGCGCTGTCCCCTTCACAGATATTTGCATTCAAAGCAACGTTATAATTCGGCCGCACAATTAATTGATGCGTGTAAATACTGTCGCATCCTAAAAAAGTAGAATAATTATCAGTGTAAACAGAATCTATCATTTCGTAGGTACCGAATATCAAAGTGCTGTCGCCAGTACAAATCGTGGTTGTTTGAGCAAACGAATAAGAAGGATTTACAGAAAGTGTATGTTCGATAGTACTATCACAACCTGTTACCGCTGACAAAACAAAGGTGTACATGCCTGCGGTTGATTGATATGTTCCTCCGAGAGAGACACTATCACCGGCACAAATGGTGCTCGCAGTGGTTGTGAAAAAGGCCGAATTGACGTTCAATGAAAGGTAAACCAATGAATCGCATCCGTAAACTGATGATAGCATATTCGAATAAAATCCCGGAGCAGTTAAACTACTGCTTCCGAAAACAATTGTATCACCTTGGCAAATGGTTGCGTTGGTAAAAAGTGTATAGGCCGGATGAACGATCAAAGGAATTTCATATGTTGTATCTGAAGGTATGCATGCTCCTGAAACGATACATTGATAGAAATACCCATTCATTGATAAAGTGGCACTGTTGATTATTAATATGTTTGTATTTACTCCTAAATAAGTTGAAGAACTTATTAAGTTAACATACCCGCTCCCTTGATTTTCCTGCCATTGGTAAGTTAATCCTGTACCCGAAGCAGTTATTGATAAACTTGCATCATCATTTTCACAAGTTTCAGCAAAGGCAGGCTGCACATCCACTGAAGGCAATTCATTTACTGTAAGCGTTACAACCGAACTGGTTACCGAAGGAGAACAAACACCTGTTACAATACATTGAAAAGTATAACCGTTGAACGATAAAGAAACTCCTGTAATGTAAAGCGCTCCGGTTGTATCTCCCGAATATGGAGGAGCTGCAGGAACGTTTACAAAGCCCGAACCATCATTCACCTGCCATTGATAGGACAACCCCGTTCCGCCTGTTATTAAACTAAAAGAACCTATTGCTCCTTCGCAAACAAATGCATTGCTTGGCTGAGTTGAGATGTTTGGAGCAAGATTTACTTTTAAAGATGCATCGTCACTAGTATCGTTAGGCACACATCCATTTGTTACAAAACATCTGTAAATGGCGTTATCTAACGACAATGGAACAGTGGTAATATTTAATGTAGCCGTGTTTACTCCAGAATACGGTGCCACATTACTTAAATCAATAAATCCTGCACCTTGGTCAACTTGCCATTGAAAAATCACACTCGGACCAGTTGCTGAAATGGTAAAAAACGTGTTTCCGTTTTCACATACAACAGCGTTTGATGGTTGAGAAACAACTACTGGTGGCGTACATCCACCCGCCAGAAGTTTGAATGAAATAAGTAGTGATATAATAAGAGTGTAGATTGCTTTCATGATGGTTCAAATATAATGAATCTGCGAATACGTATATAGATTTTTGTTTTTGTATCACTGCGTTGTATAAACATACTTGTTCAACTCTAAATGCTCGATATGCTTCGAAATAAGCCTGAATACGTTTTACTAAGCGAGGTAAAATAAAAAAGCGCTCCACAGTACAGGGAGCGCTTTTTTCTAAAAAACCATGGCGTGGGTTTTTAGATTTTGTTCCGCGCGTAAGCGGAACAAAATATTATTCAGACTTTTTAGTCGATTTTTTTTCAGACTCTTCCATATTTGCTTTTAAATTTGAAAGAACATCCATATCGCCTAGTGTTGTTTTTTCAACACTGTCTTTTACTTTTTTAACTGCTTTTTTCTCTTCGTCTCCAGCAGCTTTCTTTTCAGTTGCAACTGCTGCTTTTTCGTTAGCCGTTACTTCTTCATTGATTTTGCTATGAGAAACGATGATTTTTTTGCCTTCTTTGTTAAACTCAAGAACTTTGAATTCCAATGTTTCTTCCACTTTAGCAGAAGTTCCATCAGGCTTTAGCAAGTGACGAGTTGGGCAGAATGCTTCAACACCGTAAGGCATAGAAACGATCGCACCTTTTTCCATTACGCTAGTAATTGTTCCTTGGTGTAAAGAGTTTTCAGTAAAGATTGTTTCAAACACATCCCATGGATTTTCTTCCAATTGTTTGTGTCCTAAGCTCAATCTGCGGTTTTCACCATCAATTTCTAAAACTACAACATCAATCTTATCACCTATTTTAGTGAATTCTGATGGATGCTTGATTTTTTTAGACCATGATAAGTCAGAAATGTGGATTAAGCCATCAACACCTTCTTCTAATTCAACAAAAATACCGAAGTTGGTAAAGTTGCGAACTGTAGCTGCATGTTTAGAACCTTTTGTGTATTTAGTAATTACATTGCTCCATGGATCAGGCATCAATTGTTTAATACCCAATGACATTTTGCGTTCTTCGCGATCAAGTGTCAAAACAACTGCTTCTACTTCATCACCCACTTTTAAGAAATCGTGAGCAGTACGTAAGTGCTGGCTCCAGCTCATTTCAGATACGTGAATCAAACCTTCAACTCCTTGTGCAATTTCAACAAAAGCACCATAATCAGCGATTACAACTACTTTTCCTTTTACTTTATCACCAATAGCCAATTCAGCTTTCAAACCATCCCAAGGATGAGCAGAAAGTTGTTTCAAGCCCAATGCAATACGTTTTTTCTCGTTATCAAAATCAAGAATAACAACGTTGATTTTCTGATCCAATTTAACGATTTCTTCTGGGTGGTTAATACGTCCCCAAGATAAATCTGTAATGTGAACCAATCCGTCAACACCACCTAAATCGATAAACACACCATAAGAAGTAATGTTTTTAACAGTTCCTTCTAATACTTGTCCTTTTTCTAATTTAGAAATGATTTCTTTTTTCTGTTGTTCTAATTCCGCTTCAATTAATGCTTTGTGAGAAACTACAACGTTTTTGAACTCATTGTTGATTTTGACAACTTTAAATTCCATTGTTTTTCCTACATATACATCGTAATCACGGATAGGCTTCACATCAATTTGTGAACCCGGTAAAAATGCTTCAATACCAAATACATCAGCGATAAGACCACCTTTTGTACGACATTTAACATATCCTTTGATAATTTCATCATTTGCAAGCGCTTGATTAACACGCTCCCACGATTTCATGGCACGAGCCGTTTTGTGAGAAAGAATTAATTGACCGCTCTTATCTTCTTGAGATTCTACATATACTTCAACAATATCACCGATTTTTAAATCCGGATTGTAACGAAATTCTGTTAATTGAACAACACCATCCGACTTGTAACCAATGTTTACAACTACTTCTTTGCTGTTTTTAGCTACAACTTTACCATCAATGATTTCGTTTGCTGCTACTGATTTTAGGGTTTTTTCGTAAAGAGAATCGTATTTATCACGATCTGCTTGTGAATAGGTTTCACCTTTGTTTCCTACTGCATCCCAATCAAATGCTTCTAATGCTACTGGTGCTTCTAGTGTTTCTGCCATTTTACTGTTTCCGGCTGTTGATTCTCCGGAGGCTTTTTTTGTATCCAATTAATTGATTATCAATTTAATTGAAGAGGTTAGTACTCATTTTTATTTATCCCTTTTTTAAAAGGGGACACAAATATAAGAAATTCTAATGTTGTGGCAACAATATTTTTAATTTTTTTTAGAAATCGAAAAAATGCACGCTTTATAAAACAATACAGCTTCATATAAAGCACTTATTTTATTAATAATCAAAAAGTTAAATAAATATTTGGAAAATATAAGTCGAAAGCTTATATTTGAATATGAAATACAAAACAAGTACTATCCTCTCCTTCTTTTTTCTGTTTTTTGTCTCATTGGGATTTGTAAAAAATGCCAACTCTCAAACAACTACTAATGGAAAAATTGTTGCTTTTCATCCTTCTGTAGGAAACTCAATTACTGTTTCTGAAAAAAAAGAATTACAGCTTTTTACCGAATACAACGATTCTCTTTTTGAATCGGCCCAACTGATTCGCTACAGTGCTGACTCCTACTCTGTTTTAATAAAAACCACAAAAGGGAACTCATTTGAGAAACCGGTTAGCCTCTATGAATTGGATGCTATTTATGCTACAATTGAAAAAGTGAAACCATTTGCTTCTACAAAAAGCAATGATGATTACCTAACTACTGAGACTGACAAACAAGTTAAGAGAAAAGATCACTCTGAATCAGTCTTTATGATGATTGAAGTCTCCTTTCAAGTTTTGTTTTTATTCTTTGAAATAATGAATTTTGCATATTAATTTTTTTGATAGCTACTCCACTCTATAATCCTGTTTTCTACCTGTTTCCTTAGATTTCAATAATAATTAAACTTTAATATCAACAAATAGCTTGTCATTAAAAGCTTTTCTTATTTTTGCGCCCACTAAAATAAATTTTATGAGTACAGATTTAATTGTAAAGAAGTCGAAAATCAAAGGTGCAGGTAAAGGTTTATTTACCACCAAAGACATCAAAAAAGGAGAACGAATTGTTGAATACTTGGGAGAGATAGTAACGGAAGCGGAATTAGACCGAAGAGCAGAAAAGGATATTTATGGATACGCATTCTATATCAGCAAAAAAAAATGTGTAGATGCCTATTATACACCTAAGGAATTAGCTCGTTACGCGAATGATGCAAAAGGACTAACCAAGGTAAAAGGTGTCACCAACAATTGTTGTTATGTTGTATACAAAAATTCCGGCTGGATAAAAGCAGAAAAAAACATTTTGGCTAATTCTGAGATACTTGTTGCTTACGGAGCTGAGTATTGGAAAGAAATTCGCGAAAACCTTGGGCTTGACAAAAAGAAAAAATCATCCAAAAAGAAAAAATAAATAATTTTCATATATTTACGAGATACTCTGATGTCTCGATGAAAAAGAAAATACTTTTCCTTGTTATTGTTTTCATTTTTGGTGCAACAAATATAAACTTCGCACAAAAAAACGTACAAGCCCGCATCGACAGTTTAGAAACAGTTTTAAAAACAGTTACTGACACCAATAAAATATTCACTCTTCTTCATTTTTGTTCTGCTTATCAGCAAACCGACCCAAACAAAGTATCTGACTATTTAAATACTGCTACCGAATTAGCAAATGAATTAAAAATCCCTAAATGGATAGCCGAGTGTTTTTACACAAAAGGATTGTATGAATACGGAAAAGGGAATTTTTCTGCTGCTAAAAAAAATTATCAAGAAGCCTTAATACTATTTGAACAAGAGAAAAATCAAATTCGAATGGGTAATATGAAATACAGCATTGGCGTACTGGAAGTTTATACCGGTAACTACGCTCAAGCGAACGAATGTTTTTTTAAAACGCTTAAAATTTATGAGATTCTTGATAAAAAAGATTTGATGAGCAATTGTTATTCAGCCATAGGCAATGTTTATGGTCGACAAGGAAACAGTCAAAAAGAAGAAGAATTTCATTTAAAGGCATTAAATATACGACTTGAATTAAAAGACAATTATGGGTTATTAGTATTTGGAGTAAAAATATCATAAAACAAAAAAACATGCGAAACCGCCTTACGATTCTTTTCTTGTTTGTGTTTTCTTTTACAAATGCTCAAAAAGCTAAGATTGATTCATTACTAAATGTTATTGAAACGGCTAAGGATACAAATTTAGTAGCCGCATTAAACGATGTTGCCTTCCGATATGGAAAATTAGGTGATTTTGAAAATGGGTTAGCCTATTCAGAAAAAGCCCTAGCAAGTGCTGAAAAAATAAGTGATAGAAAAGGAATTGCCACAGCTTATCGCAACTATGGAGTGATTTATAAAAACATGGCCAACTATCCTAAGTCGCTGGAATTCCACAACAATGCTTTAGAAATTAGCACACAAGACAAAGACAAAAAAAGTATTGCTGCCAGTTTAAACAACATTGCAAACATCTACTATCTACAAAGTGATTTTCCGAAGGCACTTGAAGTCCATTTTAAATCTCTAAAAATTAAAGAAGAAATAGGTGATAAAAAAGGAATTGCAGTCAGCTTAAATGGAGTTGCATCCATTTATTATTTGCAAAAGAATTTCGATAAAGCAATGGAATTTTATCTAAAATCAGCTAAGTTAAGAGAAGAGAATGGCGATCGTGCTGGCGTGGGTCTGGTTTATAATAATATTGGTGGAATCTTTAAAGACAAAAAACAATACAAAGAAGCAGATAGTTGTTTTTTGAAGGCACTTACAATTCAAAAGGAATTGGGCGAAATCAACAGCTACTCTAACACATTAAACAGCCGCGCTGGAAATTATTTTATACAAGGAAAATATGCTGAAGCACGACTTTGCTTTCAAGAAGCTTTGCCTATTCAGGAAAAAAATAACGACAAATTTGGAATTGCTACATCACATAATAATTTGGGATATATCTGTTTAATGGAAGGTGATTACAATAAGTCGGATTCATACTTAACAGAGGCACTTAAACTTGCCAAAGAAATTGGCTTGAAAGATTTAATTAAAGAAATCTACTTTAATTTTTCACTATTAAAACAAAAGCAAGGAAACTATCAACAGGCTTTTTATTTTCAAGGACTCTTTATTGAGATGAAAGATAGCGTCTATAACGAAAATTCAACAAAGCTTATAGCTGAAATGAATACAAAGTACGATACAGAAAAAAAGGAACTACTAATAAGCGCATTAGAAAAAGATAAAATTGTATCTGAACTTGAAATAAGCAAACAAAAGAACTTTCAATACAGTTTAATGGGCTTTTCGGCCTTATTTGTAATTCTAGCAATTGTATTATTCATCGGATTTTACTTCAAGAAAAAAGCCAATAAACAATTAGAGGTACAAAAAACAGAAATAGAAATTCAGAAAACAATAGTAGATGAAAAAAATAAAGACATTACCGATAGTATTAATTATGCTAAACGTATTCAATCGGCCATTCTTCCTTCTATTGAAAGCATTCAAGCTAGTCTACCCAATTCATTTATTTTTTATCAACCCAAAGACATTGTAAGTGGCGATTTTTATTGGGTTGCAGAAAAAGGGAGTCGCTTAATTATTGCTATTGCAGATTGTACTGGTCATGGAGTTCCTGGAGCATTCATGAGCATGATTGGAAATGATATTTTGACTCAGATTGTAATTGAAAAAGGAATTACAAAACCCAATTTGATTCTTACAAATTTGCATGATGGAGTTCGGAAATCCTTAAAACAAGATACAAGCACTAGTAACACAAAGGATGGAATGGACATCGCTATTATTTCTTTTGAAATTAATAATTTTGAGAATGTTGAATTTGCAGGAGCGTTACGACCACTATGGATTGTAAAAAAGGATGCAAAAGAAATTACAGAGATGAAAGGCGATAAACATTCGATTGGTGGTGCCTATTCTTCTGATACTAGAGAATTTACAAATCACGAATTAAAACTATCAACAGGTGACAGCATTTATTTAACCACAGATGGTTATGCCGATCAATTTGGTGGCGAGCAAGGTAAAAAGATGATGACTAAAAACATGAAAGAATTACTGCTTAGTATTCAAGCGAAAAAGTTGGATGAACAAAAGTCGATTCTTGAAAAGTCTTTCTCTTCATGGAAAAGAAATAGAGAACAAGTGGACGATGTATTGGTTTTTGGAGTTAGAATATAAAATTACTTGTACACTTCCTTTTTACTCGCCTTCAACGTGTTCATTAATAAAGAAGCAATTGTCATTGGACCTACTCCACCTGGAACAGGCGTTATATAAGAAGATTTAACAGCCACTTCATCGTATTTTACATCGCCTAACAATTTGAATCCGCTTTTTGTTTCAGAAGAAGCAACTCTGGTAATTCCAACATCAATCACCACTACTCCATCTTTCACCATGTCGGCCGTTACAAATTCTGCTTTGCCTAATGCAACAATTAGAATATCTGCTTTTAATGTAAACTCTTTTAAATTGGCTGTACGGCTGTGACACATGGTTACTGTACAATTTCCTGGATTCGTATTTCTCGCCATCAAAATGCTCATGGGTGAACCCACAATGTGACTTCTGCCTAAAACCACACAATGTTTGCCTGCCGTTTCAATTTTATAACGTTCCAGCAATTGCATTATTCCATAGGGAGTTGCAGGCAAATACGTTGGCAAATTCAAAGCCATTCTTCCGATGTTCTGTGGATGAAATCCGTCTACATCTTTTTGCGGAGCTACAGCTTCTACAATGTTATGCTCATTGATATGTTTTGGAAGTGGTAACTGAACAATATAACCATCAATATCTGCATCGTTATTTAAACCATCAATAATGTGCAATAACTCTTGTTCGGTAGTTGCAGCTTCTAATTTTACTAAGGTAGATTTAAAACCAATTTTTTCGCAGGCTTTTACTTTAGCACCCACATAAGTTTCGGAAGCACCATCATTTCCAACCAATACAGCAGCCAAATGAGGGATTTTACCACCATTTGCTTTAATAATTTTTACTTCTGCTGCAATCTCGTCTTGTATTTGAAGAGATATTAATTTACCATCTATAATTGTTGCCATACTTTTTCGTTTCTAAATTCTTCCTTAATGTCATTACTAGCATTCTGCGTTGAAGCAGACACATCGAGAAACGGAATCTGTTAATTAAAAAATCGAATCCTAAATAATGAGATCCCGTGTCGCGGCACGGGATGACCCTTCCAAATAATCAACACATCAATTCATCAGCACATTAGCACATCTAACTATCTCCCCATTCCTGGCATGTTCTTCATTTGTTGCATCATCTTCGCCATGTTTTCTTTATTACCCATCATCTTCATCATTTTACGCGTATCGTCAAATTGTTTTACCAATCGGTTTACATCTTGAACTGTTGTTCCGCTTCCTTTTGCAATTCTGTCTCTGCGTTTGCCTGTCAATGAATCCGGGTTTTCTCTTTCGTATGGAGTCATAGAAAAAATAATGGCTTCAATGCCTACAAATGCTTTGTCATCTATGTCCACATTCTTCATTGCTTTACCAACTCCCGGAATCATTCCCACCAAATCTTTGATGTTTCCCATCTTTTTAATTTGATTCAATTGCGAAAGGAAATCGTTAAATGTAAATTGATTTTTTGCAATTTTCTTTTGAAGCTTTCTTGCTTCTTCAACGTTGTACTGTTCCTGAGCACGCTCAACCAAGGTAACAACGTCACCCATACCCAAAATTCTGTCGGCCATACGACTTGGATGAAATACATCAATTGCATCCATCTTTTCGCCTGTACCAACAAACTTAATTGGTTTGTTAACTACTGAAAGTATTGATAATGCAGCTCCTCCACGTGTATCACCATCTAATTTGGTTAATACAACTCCATCAAAATTTAATCTTTCATTAAATGTTTTTGCCGTATTAACTGCATCTTGTCCGGTCATGGCATCCACCACAAACAAAATTTCATCCGGTTTGATTGCATCTTTTACTGCTGCAATCTCATTCATCATTTGTTCATCAATAGCTAAACGACCCGCTGTATCTATAATTACAACCGAGTTTCCATTTTGTTTTGCAAAAGCAATCCCTTTTTGTGCAATGGAAACAGCATCTTTATTTTCTCTATCCGAAAAAACATCCACACCAATTTGTTCACCCAATACATGCAATTGGTCAATCGCAGCGGGACGATAAATATCACAGGCAACCAACAATGGTTTTTTACCACGTTTTACTTTTAAATGATTTGCTAATTTTCCTGAGAATGTTGTTTTACCCGAACCTTGCAAACCACTCATCAATACAATGGTTGGATTGCCACCTAATTTAATGTCGGTGCTGGTTTCACCCATCAATTTACTCAACTCATCGTGAGTAATTTTGGTTAGCAATTGTCCAGGTGAAATAGACGTTAATACATTTTGTCCGAGTGCTTTTTCTTTTACCGTATCTGTAAATTGTTTTGCAACTTTATAGTTTACATCGGCATCCAACAAGGCTTTACGAATTTCCTTAATGGTTTCCGAAACGTTTATTTCTGTAATTTTTCCATGACCTTTTAAAACTTTAAAGGCCCTATCCAACTTATCACTTAAATTATCAAACATGTTATTTATCTTATTTTTTGAGAAAGCGAATTTAATGAAAAATTAGGTTACCGATAGCGAATTGAAACGAATATTGCGAATCTGGATGCTTAAAATAAAAATTGCATCTGGATATGAATGAAAAATCTGCGAGAATAACACCCCACAGATTCTTAATAATCTTATTTACCACTTTCAAGAGGAGAATAAATTCCGCTAATATTATAAATAGTAGAACTTACAAGGCACAGATTCGCAATATTCGAAATGATTCGCTATCAGTACTATTTCTTCTTACACTTCAACAAACTTTGGCTTACTCCTATTTGATCAATTTGCTCTACCACTTCAAATCCTGCTGCATCAACACATTTTAGGAATACTTCAGAATTGTACATTTGCGAGTTACCATTTGCAATTGCTGTGAAATATAAAGATGTTTGCTGTAGTGAAAAAGCTGCTGCTTCAAATCGTTGTCTATCCCAAAAAGGTTCTAGAATATAAACAAAACCACCGTCTGCTATTGCTTCGTGACAACGGCTAAGAATAGAAATGATTTCTTTTTCAGAGAAACAATCTAAAAACTGACTCATCCAGATAGCATCGTATCCTTTGGGAAGCTTTTGTGTTTCGTCTAATATGTTTGTGCCATGAAAAGTAAGTCTGTCAGACAAACCATGCTTTTCAATGTTAGCTTTTGCCATGTTTACTTGTCCGGGTAAATCCACAATTGTTACTTGAACATCTTTATCATATTTGGCACATGCAATCGACCATTTACCGGTATTTCCACCGATGTCCAATAATTTTTTAGGCTTGTTTTTGAAAACCAATGGCAATACTAATGGAAAAGCATCATCCGAATAATAATGATCGAAACCAAACCATGATTTTTGAACAGCTCCAGGAAGATGCGCCAATGCTTCATACACAGTTTTCCATTCACCAAATACTTTTAAACCTTCAGGCTTTTCATTATTAATAGAATCCTCTAAATTGTATATACCTTTGTAACAAACATCTTGCACAAAGTCCATGTTTACACGAGTCATCTGATCATTTAAAATAAAATGACCTGTTTTAGTTAAGGTATATTTTTTATCGTTTTCCAAAACAATTCCACCACCCAAGCCTGCTTCCAATAGTACACGAACACCATAATGTGGCACTTTGGTTTTAGCAACAACTTCTTCTAGTGTTAAACCATGCTTCCCTGCATCCATAATGGTTTGTAAAATTCCATTGTCGCGCATCACACGGGTAGCTTGAAACACTATTGGCGCATGTGCTATCCATTGTGCATATTCAATTGCTTCTAAAGCTGTTTTCTTCTCTTTCTTAAAAAAATTCATACACCAGTTTTTCAATTTTTGTCAAAGATAAGATTTGCATTGAAATCAGGCAGATTATGTGATTGTTTTTTTACCTTTTTGTTTCCAAATAATAATAAGGAAAAGAGCCGCAGATTCGCAGATTTCTATATGTGTTAAATTTTGGGGCAGATTATTAATTCGTAAACGAATTCAGATAGGTTCTAATCCAATATTGCTTTCGTTCTTATCAGTAGTATTCCCTGCGAAGGATGAGGCAATAAAATCTGCACCAATTATTTCTCTTTTATTACTCTCCTAATCTGCGGCTATTTTTTTTGTAAATTAGCTTTGTGAAACACTCCTCGTTGTTCCTCTTCTTTTCGATTGCTTCAATGCTTTGCAATGCGCAAATCAGCAATATTATATTGGAAGGAAATTACCAAGGCAAAAACTTATACATTCAAAATCCTGCTGTTGGAAATGACTATTGTACTGAAAAAGTGTTAGTGAATGGAAAAAAAATAAGCTTTACGAATACTGATGCTTATGAGATAAAACTTGATTCTCTTGGTTTTAAACTGGGTGATTCAGTTAAAGTTGAAATCTTTCATAAAGATGATTGCAAGCC
>Ga0163144_10006461_pt1 | contig 25855 bp, 13 predicted proteins | sample OliLak19BULKMAT1_FD_123175 | JGI IMG/M metagenome (GOLD analysis project Ga0163144, IMG submission 123175) | Freshwater microbial mat bacterial communities from Lake Vanda, McMurdo Dry Valleys, Antarctica - Oligotrophic Lake LV.19.BULKMAT1 | ecosystem: Environmental > Aquatic > Freshwater >...
CCACCCCCGCCGCTGCTCCTTCGTCCGACACCTCCGAGACTGCCTCTCTGCTGCCCGTCCTGGAGCGGTATTTCGGCTTCTCGGCGTTCCGCCCTCTCCAGGAAGAGATCATCCGTGACGCGCTCGCCGGGCGCGACGTGATCGCCGTCCTCCCCACGGGCGGCGGCAAGAGCCTGTGTTTTCAGCTCCCCGTCCTTGTGCGCTCGGGGCTCGCCGTCGTTGTCTCGCCGCTCATCGCCCTGATGAAAGACCAGGTCGACTCCCTCTCGGTGGCGGGCATCCCGGCCACGTTTCTCTGCTCCACGCTCGAGCCTCGCGAGGCCCGCGAGCGTATGCGCGGCCTCCGCGAGGGCCGCTATCGCCTCCTCTACGTGGCGCCGGAGCGACTCCTGATGCCGGGGTTCCTCGCCTCGCTCGGCGGCCTCGACGTGCGCTTCGTGGCGGTGGACGAGGCCCATTGCATCAGCCAGTGGGGCCACGACTTCCGCCCGGAGTATCGCAGGCTCGCCGATCTGCGCGAGCTCTTCCCCCGCGCCCCCATCATGGCGCTCTCCGCCACGGCCCCGGAGCGCGTGCGCGCCGACATCGCCGAATCGTTGCGCCTGCGCGACCCGCGAGCCTACGTCGCGAGCTTCAACCGGCCGAACCTGCTCTACCGTGTCGAGCCCAAGCTCGACGCCCGCGCCCAGCTCCTCGCGCTCCTGCAAAGGCGAAGGGACGAACAAGGCATCGTCTACGCGCACAGTCGGCGGGCGGTGGAGCGCCTCGCCGAGCAGCTTCGAGCCCACGGCGTCAGCGCCGCCGCCTACCACGCGGGGATGGATCCCGACTCTCGCGCGGAGATCCAGGATGCCTTTGCGCGGGACGAGGTCCGTGTCCTCTGCGCCACGGTTGCCTTCGGCATGGGCGTCCACAAGTCCAACGTCCGCTTCGTGGTCCACCACGACCTCCCCGGCGACATCGAGAGCTATTATCAGGAGACCGGCCGCGCCGGCCGCGACGGGCTCCCGAGCGAGTGCCTGCTCTTCTGGAACCCCGCCGACGCCGTGAAACAGGCGCGCTTCATCGACCAGAGATCGGACCCCGACGAGCGGGCCCGCGGCCGTCGAAAGCTCACCGAGATGGTCTCCTTCGCCGAGTCCGGCGCGTGCCGGCGGAGGGCGCTCCTGGCCTATTTCGGCGAGATCCGGGAAGACGCCCCTTGTGGCGGCTGCGACAACTGCCTGTCTCCGCGCGATACCTACGACGGCACCGTCGAAGCCCAGAAGCTCCTCTCGTGCGTCCTGCGTGTCCAGCAGCGGAGCCTCTTCTCCGTCGGCCTGATGCACGTCGTCGACGTCCTCGTGGGCGCGGACACCGCGAAGATCCACCGCTTCGGTCACACCGACCTCTCGACCTACGGAATTGGCAAGGAGCACACCCGTGCCGAGTGGGCGGCGATCGGCCGCGAGCTGCTCAGGCTCGGTCTTCTCCGCCTTTCGGAAGAGAAGCACAGCGTGCTCGACGTCACCCCCGCCGGCCGAGAAGCCCTCTCCAGACGCTCGACAGTGCTGTTGACGCGCCCCGCGATCGCCGCGCTCTCCGCGGCCCGGTCTTCCGCTCTGTCTTCCGCTCTGTCTTCACTCCCATCCTCCATGCCCTCTGGCCGCATCCCCCCGCCGGCCCTGCCCGCGTGCGAGCCCGCTGCGCCCGCCTTCGACGAGGTCCTCTTCGAGTCGCTCCGAAAGCTCCGCAAGGCCGTCGCAGACCAGCGCGACGTGCCGGCCTACGTCGTCTTCAGCGACGTCTCGCTCCGCCAGATGGCCGGACAATACCCGACGGATCCCGGCGCCTTCCGCCGCGTCCACGGCGTCGGCGACAAGAAGCTCACCGACTTCGGCCCCACCTTCATGAGCGCGATCGGCGAGCACGTCGCGACCCACGGGAAAAAGAGCCCACCCCCCGCCGCAGTCCATGCTCCGCCGTGATCGCGGTACCTGCGCGAGCTGGTGAGGCGCGGCGGAGAGACAGGACTCCGTCTCGGCCCTCCGTGTCGGTGTGCAATTGGCCCGGGCGACCACGCCGGGCGTCTGAGCGGCAGCGGCAGCTCGGCTACTTGGCGCCGAGCAACGACAGCACGTTGAACCCTGCCGTCAGCACGAAGTGGTTCGCGCGATCAAACTTGAAGTCGCCTCCAACTTCCCTCAAGTCCACTTCCCAAAAGGCGCCGATGGCCACGCTTGTTCCGAGTTGGCTGGGGGCCTTGTCGAAGATGGGGAGCGTGGCCGACACGCCCAGAGCGTACGAGACGGCCACGCCGGGGTCCGCGAGCTGAAACAGGTGAAACCCAGTGAGAAACCGAAGCTGCACAGGCCACGGATGCGCGCTCTTGTCATAGTCCCAGGGGTCGACCCCGAATCGCAACCCCACGCGCGGCTGGATGAGCTGCACCACCTCCGACTGTTTGGTCGACGTCAGGTCACTGGCCGCTGCGGGGAAGCGAAACCCCGATAGGTCGATGGGCACGGTGAAGAAGGTTCGAATGTCGAACTTTTGCCACCCGAACGTCCCCCGCGAGTGCAAGCGCGCTGAGAACTGAAGCTCCGGCGCGGTCAGGCGGTCGTCCTTGGCAAGCGTGCTGTCGCTACCGCCGCGATAAACCGCAAATGCGGTCGGCCGCGCCGCAACCCGGATCGTCACCACGTAAGGGGCCTCGGCGCTAGGGTCGCCGGTGGGTCCCGGCAGAGGCATCCAGAGCGCGTCGTTGAAGGTACGCCCGCACCAGAGCGTCCGGTCGGGGTACGCACACGAGCACTCGGCGTAGTCGGTGGGGAACTTCTTCGATCTCAGCGTGGCGCGGCGTTCGGACGTGCAGGTTTCCCTCGACTGCGATGGGGGCCGGGCCGCGGGTCGAAGAGGCCAGACGACCGTGGCGTCCGTGGCGGCGTCGCGGTGGACGGTCACCTGGAGGGCTTGCGGTCCGTATTGCGCAAGGTCGGGGCCGTTGAGAATTTTCTCATAGTCGAAGACCGCCCAGCATTGTCCGGTTTCGAACGCCCGCTCCTCGACGGCGTGAAGCTCACCATTCCGCGCCCTGTCCATGTCCCGGTCCGGGGAGTTCTCCAGAGGGTTCTCCGCATCCACCACCCAGTGGCCCTTGGCATGGCAAACGACCTCCACGGCGGAGGCAATGGGGAGTGGAACGCTCTCTTCCCGCGCCGAGCTGGCCACCTGCACGGCGACCTCCAGGATTGGAGCGTCGAGGCTGATCACCGAGCCGGTCGCGCCTACGCAGGTGTCCGTGCCGGCCGTCGTGGGGACGTTCTTCGCTTCGCAGCGGCGTGCTCCGTGAAGGGTGAGCAGGAACGAGAGGGGTTGAGAGCTCCGCGCGGTGACGTGAAAGCCGAGCTGCGTGGCGCGGGGCAGGAGCACGCTGCGATCCGTCACCCCGTCGACTTTCATGTCTTCGCCCTCGGGCGACACGTTCTCGGCGAGGCTGCGGGCCGTCCACAGCCACCCCGGCGCGCTGTCGCAGCGGCAGCTCCGATCCGTGCTCGCGCTGACCAATCCGTCCTCTGTCTCCGCGACCGCCATCGATTCGGCGAATCCAATCAAACCGTCGGGCAGCTTCAGGGAGGCGGTGTTGATGACGCGACTGGGCTCCGTGGCGGGCGTGGCGCTCCCCGAGGTGCCAGTCCCATTGGCTGCGACTGCATCGGCGGCGACCTTGCGCTGCTCCTGTGGCTTGCCCCGGAGGTCGACGACCGCAATGTCGTCCGCGCTCTCGCCGGACTGAGCAGCGTCGAGCTCCGAATTTCCGTAGTGCACTGCCAGCTTCTTGCTGACGAGCGACACGGGGTCCCCGACGTCGAGTTGTACGGATCCATACACATCCTTGCCGCTGGCGATCTCCCATTCGTACGTACCGGTCTTCATCGACCCGGAGATGCCGCCGAGGGCCACGGAGACCGCCCCGGCATCGCCGTTCGCCTCCAGGAGACCGGGCAAGCTCACCCCGTTGGCTGAAAATCGAATGATCTTCTTCTCGCCGTTCGAAGCGCCAGAGCCGCGGAGACGCGAAAGGCAAGCAGGCTCGCTCGAAGAGATGCGCGCGATCTGCCGTCGCGCTCCTTGCACGATGATCGGGAGTGGGCCCTCGTAGCGGTACGTGCAGGATTTGACGCCGATGGCGAGCTTCTTCGCCCCGAACGACAGATGGATGGTGCCGCTCTTGGCCTCCGCCGGCGTAATACCGAAGGTGACTTCGTCCTGCGTCAAATGATGGGTGCAGCTCTTCGGCTCCGCCTGAGCCGCGCCTGCCGCACGGTATTCACAAGCCGTCGGCGTTCCCAGCGCGTCCCGGATGGCCGCGCCGAACGGCGCGCCGAACGCCCGCCACTCGAACGACGGTGCGAACGTTGGATCGGGCGACGAGATGGCTACGACACCGGAGTCGAGGGAGACCTTCTCGATGGTAGCTTCGTGGACTGTCGATTCCGTCCCCTTCCGACAGACCCATTTGGTGCCGGACGACAAGGCCGATCGCAACACCACCACCGGGTCCGACGCCTTGCGGCCGTCGAGGTAAGAGAGCGGAATGCGTGGCCCCTTCTCCTTGGCCTTGTCCACGGGAAACCGATAGGCGACCAGATCCCAGAGGTCTCGCTGGCCATCGAACGTGGTCCTTTCGAGATGGTCCTTCGCCGGAACGCAACGGTCGGTGTCCCTGCCGTCCACCAGCGTGAGCCTCGCTCCGAGACTGCCATCAATCGTGACCAGGAGCTTCGCGGGCTTGTCTTGTGCCGTCGCCGCCGACGGTAACACCAAAGCCGACGCGATTGCGACCAGCACGCTCCAGCACTTCATGTATTTCACTTGCCACCTCCAGTTCCGCCGCTGGCAGAGACGCCCGACCCACCCCCGCCCGTCGCTCCGCCAGCGCCCGTCGCGGTGGATGTCGATGTGGTCGTGGTCGTGGTCGTGCCCGTAGTGGTCGTGTCGGCATCAGGGCAGCGAGGGTTCTCCGCGTTGGCGTCGACCTTTGCTTCGATGTCGGCCGCCAGGACACATTTGCACGCCCATTGCCGCGAGGCGAAGGGCTGGCTCAAATACCGGTACCCCGAGTCGCAATGCCCCTTCGAGCGCTCTTCCGCGCACTCGTCGTCAAAGTCGCCGTCGGCCCCCGAGGTGCTGTCGCCCGTACCCGTGCTGGTTCCGGAAGTGGTAGCACCATCACTCGGTGGGTCTGTGTCCACACGAGCGCATGAATGTGTGGCGCAGATGCACGTTTGTGCCGCTCCGTCGCACCTGCGGATGGCGTCGTCTCCGGTTGCCGCCGCCACGCCGCACTCAAAGCCGTCCCGCCCGCATCCCGCGATCGTCACGCTGCTCGTCGCGACCACCGCCATGAGCAACACGGTCCAGGCGGCACTGCGCGTGCGACTGGATCCCTCCACTTCGCTATGAGTATCCATCTGGCGTTCTGGCTTTGGATGCTTCTCTTCCATGGCGACCTCCTCATTTGAACCACCGAGTCGATTTTGCGGGCTGCCTCCGCGGCGCCGCGACACCGCACAGTGTGTTGTGCCCGTGCCCGGCAGACATCGTGGGCGGCGTGCGCCCCTGAACGCGATCAGCGTCACCCTCGTCGATCTCGATAAAAAACCACACTTCGCCGGCGTTCGCAACCGTAATTACACCCAAAGAAGGGTGCAGGGCCCGAAGGCGGACAGGCACTTCGAGCACGGTCGAGTGGCTGTCAATGACAGAGAGACCGAGCTCGCCGGAGACTGAAATCATGCTCGACGTCCGGCGGCAAATGGAGTCGGCTCGAGTCATTCACGCGCCCTTACGCGCGTTCATCGAAGTGGGGAGCCGCCACGCTTCTCGTGAGTTTTTTTGAACAGCACGGAAGCAAGACGCGCTCCACGTCCAGAAGGCGCATCTCCGCCGTGTTCTTGCTGGCCCACCCGTCGAGATTCCACGCGATTGGACTGTCCTGCGGACCAGTGTCCACTCGGCTGGACACCCGGAGGCCGGCGCACACGCCGAGTCGACCGCGGTGCCCCACCGGTGCATTGCCCGCGCGTCAGGAGACGACGCCGGACGACGATCGTACGAGAACGCTTGCCCTTGGGGTCGTTCGCCACGATCCTCCGCGCCGTGTCCTCCGAAGCACCGCAGCTCAGCGCCGGCACCCTCGTTCACATTCGCCAGCGCACCTTTCTGGTCGAGGACGTGCGCACCGCGCCCGGAGCCTCCGCTGTCGTCTCCCTCGCGTGCATCGACGACGATGCCCAAGGCTACCACCTCGACGTCATCTGGGATGCCGAGGTCGACGCTCGCATCCTGCCCTCGGGCAAATCCGCCATCCGCCCCAATCCCACGGCCGACGACCCCAAGACCTTCGCGGCCTACCTGCACGCGCTTCGCTGGGGCTGCGTCACGTCGACCGATCCCACGCTCTTTCAAGCCCCGCTGCGCGCCGGCATCGTGCCCAAGAGCTATCAGCTCGAACCGCTGCGCAAGGCGCTCGCGCTCCCGCGCGTCAACCTCTTCATCGCCGACGACGTGGGGCTCGGAAAGACCATCGAGGCCGGGCTGGTGCTCCAGGAGCTGCTCCTGCGGCAGCGCGTGAACCGCGTGGTGGTCGCGTGCCCGGCGTCGGTTGTGCTGCAATGGCGCGACGAGCTGAGCCAGCGTTTCGGGCTGAGCTTTGTGGTGCTCGACAAGGCGTACGTCAATGCGCGAAGGCGGGAGCGCGGCTTCGGGGTCAATGCCTGGACCACGCACCGGCACTTCTTGATCAGCCACCACCTCCTGCGCGACGAGGATTACCTGGTGGGGTTGCGCGACTGGCTCGGCGACTTTTGTCCGGGCAGCCTGCTGATCCTGGACGAGGCGCACGTGGCTGCGCCCGCCTCGGAGAGCAAGTACCCCATCGATTCGCAGACCACGCGGGCCGTGCGCGACGTCGCTCGACGCTTCGAGCATCGCCTGTTTCTGTCGGCGACGCCGCACAACGGGCACAGCAGCTCGTTCTCGGCTTTGCTGGAGATTCTCGATCCGCAGCGCTTCACGCGCGGTGTCCCGATCAAGAACCCGTCGCTCCTCAAGCCGGTGATGGTGCGGCGCTTGAAGGGGGAGCTGCGCAAGCACATCGCGTCGCAGATCCCCGATCGACACATCGTCCAGCTCGACCTCGACAATCTGCCGCCGGGGACGCCGGAGCTGGTCCTGTCCGAGAAGCTCGCCGAATACGCGGACATCTTGCAGCGCCGCCTCGCCACCGCGAGCAACCGCACCAGGGCTGCGGGCAAGCTCGTCACCATCGCCCTGCAAAAGCGGCTGCTTTCGTCGATCGAGGCGTTCGCGAGGACGCTATCGGTCCACAAGCGCAGTGCCGCCAGGTCGCTCGTCGAAAAGGCCGCCGCGCCAGCCGTCGTACAGGCTTCGCACTTCAACGACGACGAAGACCTTGCCGAGGATCAGACCTCGGAGCTCTTGGACCTGGACGTCGCGCGGGCGACCAGAGCAGGAGCGACCGCGAGCGACGACGCCCGTGCGCGCATCCTGCTCGACGAGATGACGAGCATCGCAGAGGGCGCGCGCGGCGAGCCTGATGCCAAGATTCGCCGACTGATCGACTGGATTCGCGACAACCAGTGCGCCGCGCTCAACCCGGCTGGCAAGGCGGCCAAGGCGCGAGCCGAGTGGCTGCCGCGCCGGATCCTCATCTTCACCGAATACGCCGACAGCAAGAGCTATCTGGTGCATCAGCTCGAAGCAGCCATTGCTGGCACCGACCGCGCGGACGAGCGAATTCTCACGCTCCACGGCGGAATGGCCGAGGACGCAAGAGAGCAGGTGAAGCAGGCGTTCAATGACGAGCACCATCCCGTGCGCATTCTCATCGGGACCGACGCGGCGCGCGAGGGCGTGAACCTCCAGGCTCAGTGCGCGGACCTGTTCCACTTCGATTTGCCGTGGAATCCGGGCCGCATGGAGCAGCGCAACGGCCGCATCGACCGCATCCTGCAGCCGGCCGACGTCGTCCGGTGCCACTACTTCCATTATGCCCAGCGCCCGGAAGACGCGGTGCTGGCCGCGCTCGTCACGAAGACGCAGCGCATTCGCGCGCAGCTCGGCTCGCTCGCCGACGTCATCGACCGGCGGCTCGAAAACCACCTGCAAGACGGCATCAGCCGCGCGCGCGCCGCGGAGCTGGCCAAACGAATCGCCGGGCCTGACCCCGAAGAGGAGCGCGATGCGGTGGTCGAAGAGGAGCTGGAGCAGTCACGCGACCGGCAGATCGTCGCCCAGCTCGACACTCTGAAGAAGCTCGATCAGAAGGCCGCGGACCACCTGGATCTCAAGCCCGAGCGCCTGCGCGACGTCTTGAACGTGGGCCTGCGGCTCGCGCGCCTGCCCGAGCTGACCGAGCGGCCGGGCGCGCCCGGGACCTATGAAGTCCCGCCCTTCGACAAGCTGGCCGGGACCGATGCAACGTGGCGGGACATCCTCGATACGCTGCGGCCCCCGCGAGCCCGCAAGATGCCTGTCTGGGAGTGGCGTGCCAAGGTGTCGCCGCGCCCGGTGAGCTTCGTCCCCGCGACCACACTGGCCTCGGAGACTCTCCAGCTCCACCTGCAACACAAGCTGACGCAGCGGGTGCTGGCGCAGTTCCGAGCGCAGGCCTTCAGCGAAGACAAGCTGTCGCGCGTGACGGTCGTTCACGACCCGACGCACCGGCGCGAGCGCGTGCTGGCCCTGGGCCGCCTCTCGCTCTACGGAGCGGGCGCTTCCCGCTTGCACGAGGAGATCCTGGTGGTGGCGGCCTACTGGGTCTCCGGTAACGAGCCCGGGCGCCTGAAGGCCTTCGAGACCACCGAGGCCGAGGACCGCGCTCTGGAGTCGCTCTACACCGTGCTCGCCCGGGAAGACCCCCCGAAGGTCGCGGCCCACATCGTGGAGAAGCTGTTGCCGTCGGCCCTGCAAGACGAGGACGCGCTCTGGGAAACGCTCAAAAAGAAGGCGCGCGGGCGCACACACTGGGCGGAAGAAAAGCTGCGTCAGCGCTCGAAGAGCGAGGCAGAAGAGATGTCGCGCATTCTGGAGGTGCAGAAGGCGGCCATCGACAAGGAGCTCCTGACCCGAAACAACGCGGCGAGCGCCCGTGAGAAGCGCGAGAGGGAAGCGCTCCAGGCCAAGCTGCCCTTCGGCCCCGAGTGGCTCCCCGAAGAGAAGGAACAGAAGGAGCAATACGAAGCCGATACGAAGCACCTCCAGAAGCGTCTCGATGCGCTGGGCAAGGAGCTCCTGACCGAGCCGCAGCGCATTCGTGACCAGTACGACGTGAAGCACTACCGGCTGGAGCGGGTGGGGCTCGTGTACCTGTGGCCTGCGACTTCGTGACCGACACTTACCCAGCCAAGAATCATGGATATCAGCGAACGTCTTCACCACGAATGGCTCGGGATGGCGCAGCCCGAGGGGCTCGTCGTCACCGCGTCGGCGCTCAAGGCGGCCGAGGCGAACATCACCTGGCCTGTGACCGAGCTTCAGGCGATGGTGGCGGACCTGGCCGGGGAGAAGAATCGCATTGCCGACCTGCGCGGGTTTTTGCGCGAGGTGCTCGACTGGTCCGATGATTTTCTGGTGGCGGGGACCGAGATGCCGGCGGGGTTGCGGGTGCGGCTGGAGGGGGGCGAGAGCCTGGCGCCCACGTTTGCCCTGCGTTCGATTGACGAGGCCGCCGGCGAGGGCGGCGCGGCCGGCGAGCCGGGAACCATTGCCAATCCGCCGCAGACGTTCGTCTTCCTGGTGGAGGAGACGCAACGGGCCGAGCTGGATGCGGCCGTGGACGACAAACGCTGGAGCGCGACGGCGCACCAGCGCTTCGAGCGGCTATTGCGGGAGACCGGGGTGCTCGCGGGGCTATTGACCAATGGGCGCGAATTTCGGCTGGTGGTGGCGCCGAAGGGCGAGAGCGCGGGGTGGGTGACGTTTCGCCTGGCGGAGATGCTGAGCGTCGACGGGCGGCCGCTGCTCGGGGCGTTCCACATGCTGCTGAACGAGCGGCGGATCTTGTCGCTGGCCGAGGGCAAGCGGCTGGGCGGGCTGCTGAGAGCCAGCCGCGAATACCAGAACACCGTCTCGAACAAGCTGCGCGAGCAGATCCTGGGGGCGTTGCGCGACCTGCTCGGGGGCTTTCAGCACGCCGACCGCATGGCCGAGGAGCGCATTCTGGGGCCGTACCGGCACGGTCACCTCGACGAGGTCTACAGCGGTCTGGTGACGGTGCTCATGCGCATGGTGTTCGTGCTCTATGCCGAGGAGCGGAGTCTACTTCCCATGGAGTCGGACCTGTACGCGTCATCGTATTCGATGTCGCGGCTGTATGCACAGCTCCAGGAAGACTGGAACAAATACGGCGAAACGATCAATGACCGGTTCGGGGCGTGGGGGCGGGTGATCACGCTGTTCCGGCTGCTGCACGACGGCGTGCGGGCGGCGGGTGGGCTGCTGCTTCCGCCGCGGAAGGGCTCGTTCTTCGATCCCGATGCCTTCGCCTTTCTCGAAGGGCGCGGGCGCGAGGCCGGCGGGCGGCAGGCCGGGCAGACGCTGGAGCTGCCGCGGGTGAGCGACGGGGTGGTGTACCGCGTGCTCGACCGCCTGTTGCGGCTGGACGGCGAGCGACTGCAATACAAGGGCCTCGACGTCGAGCAGATTGGCAGTGTGTACGAAGGGCTGATGGGCTTCGAGATCGAGGTCGCGGCCGGCGATTCGCTGTGCCTGACGCCCGAGCACGTGGTGGTGAACCTGGATGCCCTGGTGAAGCTGGGCGGGGCCGAGCGGCTGAAGGAGCTCAAGGCGCAAGCCGGGCTCGACCTCAAGGACAAGACGGCCGGCGAGGTGAAGGAGGCGAAGACAGCGGAGGCCTTGCAGGCGGCGCTCGCCAGGCGCAATTCACCGCGGCAGCCGGGGTTGCTGGTACGCGGGACGCTGTACATCCAGCCGGGCGAGGAGCGCCGGAAGACGGGCTCGCATTACACCCCGCGCACGCTGACGCAGCCCATCGTCGAGACCACGCTGCGGCCGATTCTGGAGCGGCTGGGGCCGGAGGTGACCCCGGCGCAGATCCTGGATTTGAAGATCTGCGATCCAGCCATGGGCTCGGGCGCCTTCTTGGTCGAGGCCTGCCGGCAGCTCGCCGACGTGCTGGTGAAGGCATGGCGGCGGACGGAGAGCATGCCGGAGCTGCCGCGGGACGAGGAGCCGGTATTGCACGCGCGGCGATTGATTGCGCAGAGGTGCATCTACGGCGTGGACAAGAACCCGCTGGCGGTCGACCTGGCGCGGCTGTCGCTATGGCTGGTAACGTTTGCGCGCGAGCACCCGTTCACGTTCGTGGACCATTCGCTGCGGAACGGCGATTCGCTGGTGGGGCTGTCGCGCGACCAGATTTTCAATCTGTCGTTCGACCCGAAAAAGGGGCACAAGCTCTCGGAGCAGGCGCGTAACCAGCTCTTCAATGCGGTGCGCAAGGCGGAGGGGCTCCGGGCGGAGATTCATGCGATTGGGGACCCGCCGGACAACGACAAGCTGGATCAGCTCTGGGACGAGGCTAGCGAGGCGCTGAATGTGGTGCGAACCGTCGGCGATGCGATGGTGGCAACCTACTTTGAGGGGGACTCGGACAAGGCACGAAAAGTGGGGCTGGAGCGGTTGGTCGAGAAGGTGCCGGCGTGGCTCCAGACGGGGGTGTATGGGGCCGAGATTGCGGGGATGGTGAGCGGCTTGCGGGAGGGGCCGAAGCCGGTGCCGGCGTTCCACTGGGAGGTGGAGTTTCCGGAGGTGTTTGGTAGGGAGAATGGGGGGTTCGATGCGTTTGTTGGCAATCCGCCGTTTGCGGGGAAAAATGCTCTCTTCGCCTCAAGTGGTGAAGCGTACGTGTACTTTCTTCTTGAGTTATTCGAGGGCACACACGGCAGCGCAGACTTCGTCGTGTACTTCTTTCGCCGCGCCTTTGCGTCGCTTCGCCGGCTGGGAACATTGGGCCTTGTCGCGACCAACACGATTTCCCAAGGGGACACCAGAACAGCTGGTCTTTATTGGATCTGTTTGCACGGCGGCCAAGTGTACTATGCGCTTCGACGGCTTCCATGGCCCGGGCTCGCTGCCGTTGTCGTGAGCGTCATCTGTGTCCAGAAGGACGGGCGCCCGAATCGTATTGAGTTGGACCACCAAGAAGTTAATGCGATTAGTGCCTATCTATCGCGAGGCGGAGTACACGGAAAACCTGACGGGCTTGCTTCTAATAAGGGCGTAGCATTCCTCGGTAGTGTCGTCCTGGGCATGGGCTTCACCTTTGATGACAGCAACCCTTCTGCGACTCCGCTCCATGAGATGCGTCGAATACTGGAGAGTGACCCTACTTCCATCGAGCGCGTTTTTCCCTATTTGGGCGGAGAAGATATTAACACCAGCCCTCGTCTCGAGGGGGTGAGATATGTGATTAATTTTGCCGATATGTCAGAGGCGGACGCGCGACGGTGGCCGGAGTTGTTCACCATAGTTGAGCAGAAGGTGCGACCTGAGCGCCAGAAGCTTGGGAACAACGGGGATGCGCGTCGGCGAAAAACGTATTGGTGGCGGTGGGGCCAGTATGCCCACGCGTTGTTTGCCGCGTTAGAAGCCCAAAGCGAGGTCTTGGTTGCTTCAAGAGTTAGCCAGCACCTGGCGTTTGTGCGGCAACCTACCACCAGAGTTTTCTCCGACCGGCTAGTTGTGATCGCCTCGTCTTCAAACAACTTGTTTTCGATACTTCAATCAAGGATTCATGAGGCGTGGGCACGATTCTTCTCATCGACGTTGGAAGATCGTTTGAACTATGCGCCTTCAGACTGCTTTGAAACATTCCCCTTCGCGCCCGCCTACGAATCCAACCCCTCCCTCGAAGCCATCGGCCGCGAATACTACGAATTCCGCGCCGCCCTCATGATCCGCAACAATGAGGGTCTCACCAAGACCTACAACCGCTTTCACAATCCCGACGAGACCTCCGCCGACATCCGCAAGCTCCGCGACCTCCACGCCGCCATGGACCGCGCCGTCCTCGACGCCTACGGCTGGAGCGATATCCACCCCGTCTACGACTTCCGCCCCCAGCTCGACGAATCCATTCGATTCACCTGGGCCGAAGACACCCGCGACGAAGTCCTCGCCCGCCTCCTGGAGCTGAACCGCGTGATGGCCGCCAAGGAGGCCGAAGACGCCGCCAGGGCCGAGTCCGTTAAGCCCCCCAAGAAGGGCGCCGCAAAGAAACGCGGCAAGAAGGACGAAGGCACGTTGGAGCTACCGCTGGGCGCCCCCGCGACGGCCGGCTCCCCGCCCGCCGAGAAGTCGGAGTAAAGGGGAAACCACGATGAAGGTCCAGAAGCTCAGAAGCTTCACTTGCCGCAGCTCTGCGCGTTCGACGAGGCCGGGCTCGACGTTGGCCCCGGGATCAACGTCTCTCTCGGCACCAACGCGACGGGCAAGCCGCACACGATGAACACGCCCGTGAACGCTGCGAGCTCGCTGGGTGACGTGCCCGACAACGCGGCGGACCCCGAGCGCAGTACGGATTCGCCAGCGTGGTATAGTTTCGTCGCCGTGGACGATCCCCCCTCCCAGCAAGCCCCCTCTGGGCGAGCGATGGCACCCTCCCCGGGAAGGGACCCGCGCTGGCTGGCCGAGGTCTTGGAGGGACTCCTCCGCACCGGGCGGTCGACCGCAGGAGATCTCTCTTCCTCGCTGAAGGAACGGTGGGAGGTGCGCCTCGCGTTTTCCGAGGGGGGCGAGGCCGAGCGACGCGCTCGACCTTCGGACGTCGAGGCGATGCTGCGCGAGCTCGCCCTGGTCGGCTGGGCGGAGGTGGCCGACGGGCGATGGACGTCGACGCCGGCCGGCGAGGTCGTCGCTTCCAGCAGCCCGGTGGCGGATCCAGCGAGATTCTCGCTTGCCCTGTGCAGGGCGCACGAGCACCACAACGCGCACGTCGTCAGTCGCCTGTTGGGGCGCCTGTGGGACCTCTCCCCTTCGCTGCAGGGGGCGGTCGTCTTTCAGCTACCGCCGCTGATTCGGTTGCCGAGCGACCGCCCCGCGCTCGAACAATGGCTATCGAGAGCTCTCCTCCCGTGGCTGGCCGCGCTTGCTCTTCAGACAGGTGGGCTGGCGGCGCCCCCGTCCCCGGAGGAGGTCGTGCAGCGCGTGGCGCGTTCCCTCCCGGAGAAGTGGGAGGCGCTGGGACCGCGCGACCAGCGCAAGCGGCTGAAGGACGCCGTGACCGACCGGCTCCTCGATCTGCTGTTCGGGGCCGTCGTTGCCCCTCGCGACTTCTGGGTCTGGCAGACCCGAATGGACTGGGCAGGTCTCACCTTGCTCGCTCGCAAATTGCCCGGGGCCGGAGGCCGGGTGTGGTTTCCGGTCGGGGCGTTCCGTCGCACCCCGAGCCCGAGCTTCTCGGCCATTGAAGATATCTCGCGGGAAGGGGTCTCCTATCATGTGTACGCTCCGAGCGGACCCGCGACGGAAGCGGATTTTGCCGGGACGCTCTACACCGTCTACTCCGATCTGCGGCGGCGGGAGCAAGTGGAGTACGTGTCGCTGCTCTCCGTGCGCGACCAGGTCTGTTATCTCTTGAGGATAGGCAACGGACGTTTCGAGGAGCTTCTGCAGAGGGTCTTCCCGCTCGCCCTGCAAGGGGAGCTCCCGTATGCGATGGCGCTCGAGGTCGATCTCTCGCCCGCCGATCGCCGCCGGGTGGCGGGCCAGTTGCCGGTCACCATCGACCATGTTCCCCGGTATATTCTTTCCATGCAACGGCGCTGAGCTCTCTGGGAGTCGCGACATGTCGAGCAACATCTTCGCAAAGAAACGCAAGCTCCTGAGCGAGCAACCGGCGATACCGGAGAGTCCGTATTTCACGCTCTACCGCCTGCGCGAAAATCCGTTTCCGTCCATGGCGCTCTTCGTTTCTGCGACGAACGACCCACGGACGAACGGAGAGATCTACGACAGGGAGTTCCGCCTGGAGGAAGAAAAACGGTTCTTCGAGCGCTTCGTGCTCCCGCCCACCACGGACAAACCGCTGCCCATCGGTTTTCTGCGCCTCGACCCGCAGGCCGGCGGAAGGGGCAATGGCAAGTCCACCTTTCTCCATCACGTGATGGTGCGGGTCAACACCGCGAGCTGGCGCGACTGGCCCGTGGATCCCGACGACCCTCGCCTCTCCGCGGTGGCCATCCACCTCTTGCCCGAGCCTCGCAAACAGAACAATTTTTTCGAGCTGCTACGTCTTCTGTTCAACACGCTCTACCGTGCCGAGATCAGCTCGCCGCCGGGGCGGCGGCGTCTCGTGCACAAGATCGACGGCGAGATTCGTGCCTCCCTGCTCCTCGATGTTCTCCCCGAAGAAAAGGCCGAAGAGCTCTCGGCACGACCCGCCGCCGAGGTGGTGGCTGATCTGGAGTCCCCCGACCTGTTTGCGGTCCTGTTGAAGGGACTCGGGATCGGTCCGCGCATCTTGGCCGATGCCGCGCGAAAGCGGCTCCAGGCCACGTCGCAGAGCTCGCTCGACAACGACTTCGTCAAGGGCTTTCTGGCGAACGGCGCATCGATCGAAGCGGTGTGGCGAGAGTGGCTGGGAAACGGTTGGGCAGCGAGTGACCATCGCTGGAAGCGCTCGGGGGCCAGGTGGCTCACCGACGGGCTCGTGCCAGTGTTGATGATCGCCGGATATCGGCGTCTTTTCGTATTGCTCGACGAATTCGAGAAGATCTACATCTACCAGACCGGTCGCAAACGCGAAGAATTTCTCGATCTGCTCCGGCAAGTGTTCTACGAGCAGGACTCTGCGGCGGTCAGGATGCAGTTCCTGACCACCGTGCTATCGATTCACCCTTCAATCGAGACTTACCTCAAGAACCCGTGGGCGCGCGTGGGCCTTCACCAGCTTGCGCCGATCGCGCCCGACGAGATCAAGCGAATCTCGGTGGAGCTGGGGAAGTCGACGCCCGAAAGACTGACCCATCTCCTCGTGACCTATCTGGACTACTTCCGCGCGGAAGACGATCCGGACCGCGGGACCATCTATCCCTTCGCTCCGGGGGCGCTCGACCCCGCGATGCTGAAGGCACGACTCTATCCTCGAGACACGCTGAGATATGCCCACGCGATCCTCCGAAAGGCCACGAGCGACGGTGTTCCTGCACCGATTGACCTGGCCTACGTGAAGCAGTTCCTGGCCAGCGGCGCCGAAGCCCCTCCCGAGGAGGAAGACGAGATCAGCGCCCTGACTGCTTCCCACACGAAGCTCTCCGACGACTGACGGGGCTCGCCAATGGAGCTCTTGTTGGACGACGACGTGACGGGCTACTGTCTGGGTAGCCCGGCGCAACGCGCGGATCTCTGGGCCAAGGCGTCGTCGAGCGCGGATTGCCCGGCGTTCGTGATCCCGCTCTTCGAAATCTGTCGTTCGATCCACTTCCACGCTCGGATGGCCGGAAGGCTCGACGTGGAGAGTTTCAGGGGTTGCTGGGAGGAGCTGGTAGGAGCTCACGAGGAGCACATGAGCGCTCTCGGGGCTTGCCTGCGACTTCTGGACGGCGGAGACGCGACATCCGACAACCTGCCGCGCGACATCTGGCTTCACTCGGGCGTTGCCCCGGACGACGAGGAACGGCATAACGCTCGCGGCGATTCGCGAGATCGCAAGCCTTTTCGCGAGGCTTTCCGGGCCATCGGTCGAGCCGCCCTGCGTGCTGTTCTGGAGGAGGAGGAATGGGAGCGGCAGTGGGAACATCCGCTGCTCGATCTTGCCGGGCGAGAGTGGACGCCTGCGGCGCCGGCGCTGGAGCCAACGTCGGAGAACCTCGTGCTCGACACGAACTTTTTCGTCGAGCTCCTGGAGGAGGCGTCCGCGGATGAATTTCCGGCCCCATTGCCTTGCCTGACCGGGCGGCCGGCGCGAAGTCTCGGGAGCGCTCGACGTCGCTTCGAGCGCATCCTCGGCTCGCGGGGCGAGGCAGGGAAGCTCGTCGTGCCGTCGGCAGTGCTCGTTGAGACGTATGGAATCGTTCGTGTCAACGGCCGTCGCAATGGGACCTACCGAAACGCCGATCGGGTCATGGAAGCCATCGCCATCAACGGGAGCGACTGGCCGCTCTGGAACGCTTTCGACTTCGAGCCGCTGACCGTCGATGTGCTCGATGCGTTCCTCGGGCTGCACCAGGAGCTCATCGACCGAGAGCCAGACCCCAACCACTGGCCCGACTTCATGGATAGCTTCGTCCTTGCTCACGGTCTGGCTAATGAGTGCCCAGTCATCTCCGGCGAGTGGGTCGACAAGAACGACTGGAGCGCCGTGCGCCACTTGCTCCCCCACCTCGTGCCGTGATCTCTTCGCACGCACCTGCCGCCACGGCGGGTGCGTGAATACAGCTGCTGTCAGTTCCCCGGACGGGCGGAAATCGGGGTAGAAGGGAGAGCTTGGCCAACCTTGCCGCAGACGAAACCATCCTGATGGGGCACTCATGACCTCCGCCGCCATCCGGTCGAGCTTTCTTTATGTCCTGCGCGATGATCTGGTGGGCCCCGATGCCGACGATCCGCGTGACGCGGGCCATGGCACCGAGACGCTCACCTCGGCGCCGTCGCACTGGTACTTGACGGGGTTTCTGGCGCCGACAGGGCAAAAGACCGAGGAGAAAGAGGACGACGAGGCCGGGGCCGATCTGACGTCGGCTGTGGACGAGCCGGCCGACGGGGAGGCCGAGGCGCCGGTGGCGCGGCGGCCGGTGTTCCCGTCGAGCATTGGATTGAGCGTGCTTGTCCGGGCCGAGAGCAAGGGGCTCACGGTCCGGGTCACCTTTGGCACCTACCAGCCGGTTGCGCCGAGCGCGCCCACACGTGCCGAAGAGGCGGGCGAGCGCCGGCCGGGCGCCAGCGACGTGCCTCCGGCCGACGAGCTGTCGTCGCGCCACCACTGGGTGCGCACGCCGTATGACAGGACCATCCCCATTGCGCTCACCGGGAAGAGCCGCTTCGACGAGACGTTGCCAGATTCGGAGGGCATGCGGCTGCGCGTGGTGATGCGGCCAGTGCCGGAGTCCGAGCTTGGTCTGGTGCCCAAGGGCACGCGTTATGCGACGGTGTTCCTTGTCAATGAGCGCAAGCCGACGCCGCGGCCCGAGCAAGACCGGGGCTACGTCTTCCAGGTCAAGCTCGCGGTGAAGTGCGCCGAGGGCTTCGTGCCGCGGCCCAACCTGCGCGGCGCCAGGAAAGAAGACGACATCGACGAGCGCATTGGCGATCTGCACTACCGCGATTGCTTCGAGTACGCCGTGGGGCACGGGGTCTCGGCCTGGGCCGACGTCAAGGGGCAGCGCGAGAACGTGTTCTGCGAGCGGGTGGCGAGCACCTGGGTGCCCACGGCCGAGGTCGACAAGGTCGAGGCGTCGAAGGTCGACAAGGTCGAGCTGCGCATGGCCGAGCTGGCGAAGCTGACCGACGGGGCCGCGCTGAAGCAGGTGCTGGAGAGGCTGATCAGCGCCTACGGCGAATGGATCGAGCGCCAGGCCGAGACTGACTTTCACGGCCCCGAGATCCGAAAGGAGACGGTCGAGACGCGCGAGGACACCGCGGCGGCACTGCTGGGCGCGGCGGGGATCGCCAGGGATCGCATTGCGCGCGGGCTCGACATCCTCGCCAATGGCGGTGCTCCACTCGAAGCGTTCTGCATTGCCAATGACGCCATGGCGGCGGCGCAGACCCAGCGCGAGAAGCTCAAGAACCCGGAGAAGGTCAAGGCCGGCGAGCTCGTGCCGGAGTGGCGGCCGTTTCAGCTTGCCTTCTTGATCATGAACGTCGCCGGACAGGTCGAGCCGACCGATAAGGAGCGCGAAGCGGTCGACCTCATCTTCTTCCCGACCGGTGGCGGCAAGACGGAGGCTTATCTCGGCCTCGCGGCGTTCACCCTGGTTCTGCGCCGGCTCACCCACCCGGCCTCGCGTCGGCCGGGGTCACCGTGCTCATGCGCTATACGCTCCGCCTGCTGACGCTCGATCAGCTCGAGCGCGCCGCGACGCTGGTCTGCGCCCTGGAGATCGCCCGGCGCAAGGCCCCCGAAAAGCTGGGGCCCCACCGCTTCTCGATTGGCCTGTGGGTCGGCAAGGGAGCCACCCCCAATCGCTTTGGCACCGACAAGGATCACGACGACAGCACAGCGCTGAACCGGGTAAAGGCGTTCCGCAAGAACCCGGCCGAGAGCCCGTCGCCCATCCCGATCGACAAGTGTCCGTGGTGCGGCGCCGACTTCGATCAGGAGACCTTCGACCTCAGGCCTGATTACAAGTCGCCGCAACAGCTCACGGTGACGTGCGCGCGGGCGTGTGACTTTCGCTGGAAGAAGGAGCATCCGGAGGGGCTCCCGATCCTGGCCGTCGACGAGCAGATCTACCGCGAGCTACCGGGGTTTCTCATTGCGACGGTGGACAAATTCGCAGCCCTGCCGTGGGTGGGCAACACCGGCCTGCTCCTCGGCCGCAACGTGACTCACCACAACGCCTTCGGCTTCTATGGTCCGGCGGGGATGCCGCCCGGAGCCCGCCCCTTGCCACAGCCGCTCTTGCCGCCCGACCTCATCATTCAAGACGAGCTGCACCTGATCTCGGGCCCCCTCGGCACCATGGTGGGGCTCTACGAGACGGCTATTGACCATCTGACCACCCGCATTGTCGGCCAAGGCGCGAGCGCGCGGCGCGTCCGGCCCAAGATCGTCGCCTCGACCGCCACCGTGCGGCGCGCGACGGCGCAGATCCAGGCGCTGTTCGGCCGCGACAGGGTCGAGGTCTTCCCACCGCCGGGCCCCAATCGCCGCACCTCGTTCTTTGCCGAGACCGTGCCGCCCACACCGGCGAAACCCAATGCACGCCTGTACGCCGGGATCACGGCGCCGGGCAGGAGCATGAAGGTCGTCCTCATGCGCGTGTACATCGCGCTGCTTTCGGCGGCGCAGCGCGCCTTCGAGCAAGACCCGAAGGACGCCGACCCGTACATGACGCTGGTCGGCTACTTCAACAGCCTGCGCGAGCTAGGCGGCTCTCAGCGCATCGTCGAGGACGAGGTGCGGGCGAGGTTGTACCGCGCAGGCCGAAGGCACCGGGCCGACGAGACGTCGCCCTACTTTGCCAACCGGCGGATCGCGGACCAGTGCGTCGAGCTCACCAGCCGGCGCCTCACCGACGAGGTGAAGGAGGCAAAGGAGCGCCTGGAACAGGGCTTCTCGGAGAAGTCGAAGAAGCACGCTCCGGTCGACGTGGCGCTGGCGTCGAACATGATCTCGGTCGGTGTCGACATTCAACGGCTGGGGTTGATGGTGGTCTGCGGACAACCCAAGACCACGGCCGAGTACATCCAGGCCACGAGCCGCGTGGGTCGCAATGACCGGCGGCCGGGCCTGGTGGTCACTCTCCTGAACGCGCACAAACCCCGCGATCGGTCGCACTTCGAGCACTTCGCCGCGTACCACCAGTCGTTCTATCGGGGGGTCGAGGCGACGAGCGTGACGCCGTTCTCGCCGCGCGCGGTGGACCGCGGCCTGGCGGGCGTGGTGGTGGCGCTGGCGCGGCTCGGGGACGCGCGGCTGACAGCGGCGGACGCCGCGGCGCGCATCGCCGAGGTGAAGGACGAGCTTGGCTTCATCGGCGACGTGCTCGCGGAGCGCGTCGAGGTGCACAAGAAGGGACGCCCCGACGACGATCCCGTCGACGACGTGAAGGCCATGCTGCGGGCACGCATCGACGAGCTGCTCGACCAGTGGGACCATGTGGTGCGCGACGATCCCTCGCAGGATGGGCTCGCCTATCAGAAGTACGAAGAGGGGCAGTCGAAGAGGCCGCTGCTCCGCATGCCGCTCGACGAAGACCTCTCGGGCTGCAAGACGTACGAGCGCGCCTTCGTGGCAAACCGTTCGATGCGCGACGTCGAAGGGACGACGGACATCTACGTGGCGAAGCTCAAGGACAGCCAGATTCTCCTGGAGGCGACATGACGAAGGAGCTCTGGAAGGCTGGTGTGCAGTGGCGGGATCGGCGCCCTGAAGGGGCGATCCGGCACAGTCAGATCGTGACGTCGTTCGGTCCGGGCTCGCTCACCGACTTCGTGAAAGACGCGGCCATCGTCGCCGGGCTGGGCTGGTGGGCAAGGGGAGAGCCGGTGTTCGAGGACCGCTTGCTCGCCATGCTCGCCAAGGAGCCCGAGTATCGCAACCTGAAGCTTCACATGCCGCCGGCCTCGGGCTCCGTGCTCGACGATCCGAAGCGCAAGTGGATCAAGGCATTCCGCTTCCCGGAGTGGTTCGTTTGCCAGAACGAGGATTGCTGGGAGCAAGGGGGGCTCACGCCCCGGCGTGACGGGGCGAAGCCGCGTCGGCTGCTACGGATCAACCAGCTCGACGGCACCGGCCACAAGTGCAAGGGCGGCAAGGGCGCGACGAGCCGGGTCCAGCCGGTGAGGTTCGTTCGCGCCTGTCGCTTTGGCCATATCGACGACATCGCGTGGATCCCGCTGGCGCACCTACGTCGCCAGGATCCCGAGCCCTGCCGGCGCCCCATTCTGTGGATCGACGAGGCCGCGGCGAGCGGCGATCTCAATGACGTGCGACTGACGTGCAGCGGTTGCGGCGACTCCATCCGCATGAGCGTGGCGCGGCGCGAGCGCTTCGAGGACAAGCCGCCGCTCGGCTATTGTGAAGGAAAGCGCCCGTGGCTGGGGGACGACAGGGGAGAGGGTTGCAGCGAGACCATGCGCTTCTTGCTGCGCTCGGCCTCGCACGCGTACTTCTCCACCACGGCGACGGTGCTGCACATTCCCGACCCGGACGCGTCGATTCGCGAGAAGGTGGCGAAGGCTTACGAGCTCATCAAGAACGTGAAGGCGGCGGCGACGATTGACGTGCTGCGCGAGCTGCAAGACCCGGTGCGGGTGGCGCTGGAGGGCGTGTCCGCCGAGACGGCGTTCGCCGAGGTGCTACGGCGCCGGGACGACCAGGCGCCGCTGCGGAAGAAGATCAAGGACGCCGAGATGGAGGTCCTGCTCGCCGGGGACGAGTCCACGAACGACGCCGAATTTACCCTGCGAAGAGCCACCCTGGCGAAGACGTCGAAGGGACCGATGGCGCATGTGGAAAGGCTCGTTCTGTTGCCGCGGCTCACCGAGGTGCGGGCGCTGGTGGGCTTCACGCGCTTCGAGCCGAAGACATCGGACATCGACGGCGAGGTGGACCTGGGGGCAGAAGTGGCCCGCATCGACGAACCGCTGACGTGGCTGCCGGCGGTGAAGAACTACGGCGAAGGGTTCTTCTTCTCCCTCAAGGAGACGTCGCTGCTGAAGTGGTGGGGAGAGAAGGCGGGAGTCGTCCCCCGCGACAAGCTGTTCAAGGCGGGATTCAAGCAGTGGCAAGCCCAGCGGGAGGATAGACGGAAAGCCAAACCCGACTTTGCCAGTGCCCGCTACGTGCTCCTGCACTCGCTCGCGCACCTCTTGATTTCCGCGGTCTCCATCGACTGCGGCTATGCCGCGAGCGCCATCCGAGAGCGCATCTATGCCGGCGCCGGCGGTTCGGGGATCTTGCTGTACACGGCCGGCGCCGGGGCCGAGGGGTCGCTCGGCGGCCTGGTCGAGGTCGGGCGCAAGCTGCCGCGCTACCTGGAGCAGGCGCTCGATCTGGCGCGGCTGTGCTCGAACGATCCGGTATGCGCCGCGCACGACCCGGACCACGAGATCGGCGGCTCGGACAGGCACCTCGAGGGCGCCTCGTGCCACGGCTGTCTGCTCATCTCCGAGCCGTCGTGCGAGCGGATGAACGTTTATCTCGACAGGACCTTGGTGGTCCCGACAGTCGAGCACGCGGACGCCGCTTTCTTCGAGGCGTGGTGATGCCCTTCGACGACTGGCTGGCCGGCGCGACGCCCTCCGACCTGATCGCGCTCGCGGGCGGCCTGCTCGACGGGCGCATCGGGACGCCATCCTCCGCCGGAGCCGTTCAACTGGCGGGGTTCGGACAGGGCGCGGTTGCATTCCTGGAAGGTCTCCGGGGGACGGACCCGAAGGTCATTGCGTGGATGTTGCAGCGATTGGCGGAGGAGCGCCGCCGGGCGGACGATCGTTTCGCCAACGTCGCGCGGCTGGTGTGGAGTGGCGCCAGCGAGGGGTCGCGGGGATTCCGCGACACGCGCTCGGTGCTGGACAGCCTGTTTGCGCGCGCCGAGCGGCACGTGCTGGTCTCGACCTTCGTCATCTACAATGGCCGCGCGGTCTTCTCGGCACTGGCCAGGCGCATGGCCGAACGGCCGGAAATCGAGGTCGAAATGTACGTTCACCTCGGCTCGAAGAGCGGCGCGCCGGAGGACGAGCACGAAGAAGTGAGCACGTATCTGGAGACGTTTGCCCGCGACCACTGGCCCGGAGGTGGGCGGTGGCCGGCCATCCATTACGATCCCGAAGGGCGGAGTCTGGGGCCCACCCGCACGACCCTGCACGCGAAGTGCGTCGTCGTCGATGAGCGCTGGGCGTTCGTGACGTCGGCCAACTTCACCGAAGCCGCCCAGGAACGCAACATCGAGGCCGGCGTGCTGCTCGACCACCCACGTCTCGCGGCGGCCCTGGCGGAGCAGTTCCGAGCATTGCGCGAGTCCGGCCGCCTGCGAAGAATGGGCACGAGGTAGAGCCGCCGGCCCGCCTCGGCTCCGCGCGGCCGAAGGCGAGCGGCGCGAGCGCAGAGGCCCCGCGGAGCCAGGCCGCGGGCCGGGTGGGTGCATGGCGAATCTAGCCCAGATCGGGGAAATCCAGGATCTGCGCCTCATGGATCCAGGGGATCCAGGATGAAAGGTATCCCGTCGGACGCGGCCACATCATCTGCGACAACCTCTCCGCCCACGACACCGACGACGTACTCGACTGGTTCGATGAGCACCCGCGGTGGACCCGGCACTTCACGCCGAAGCACGCCTCGTGGCTCAATCAGCTCGAGTGCATGTTCGGCATCCTGCAAAAGCGCGTCTTGGCCCGCGGATCTTTCGCCTCGAAGGAGGATCTCTGCGACAAGATCTACGCCTACATGCTCTGGCACAACCAAACCGACCAGCTGTTCCACTGGTCCTACGGACCGAAATCCTGGTCAGCTAAGGCGGGCCAAACTTCTGACGGGCATAGCTAGCCGGTGGTCAGACCGAGAAACTGCTTCATTCGCGCGAGCTCGGCCTCCAGCGCGATCGTGAACGCGCGGGCGCGTGGGCGCTTGTCGACGTAGCCGAGGTCGGCCTGCAAACGGCCATGCGCCACGCCGAGGTTGCCCCAGCCGATGACCTTGTCGCGCCACAGGAGCGGCAGCGCGTAATATCCTCTCTTGCGCTTCGGCGCCGGCGTGTACGCCTCGAAGCGGTACGCCCAGCCCCACAGCGTCTCGAAGCGGCGCCGGTCCCACACGATGGGATCGAACGGCGCGAGGAGGCGAACCGAGGTGTCGTCGTCTTCCAGGGAGTATCGGCTCGACGCCGGGTCTTCGCCGGCCGGCCAGAGCCACGTGGTCCCGTCGACCTCGTGGTGTCCGTAGCGGCGGCGCGCCTCTTTCGCGACCGCGCGCAGCTCCGCCCGCAGCTGGGGCGCTCCGCCGCTCAGGAACGACACAAGCGTTCCCAGGCTCCGCTCCGGCACCGGCGAATAGAGGCCCATCGCCAGATCCAGCAGCGCCCACGCGCGCTCCGTGCGCGCAGCAGGGCTGTCGTCGGCGGGCGGATGGGAGGCGGCCTCGTACACGCGAATGCCACTCTGCCGGGTCACGACGCGGACGAGGCCGCGGTGGTGCATCCCGTCGAGCAGGTGGGTCGTCGCGCTCGACTGGCCACCCCAGTAGTTCACGACGCGGCCGAACCCCATCTCCAGCTCCAGATCGCGCGGGTGGGTGGGACCGCGCCCGCGAATGAGCTCCAGCGCTCGCCGCGCGCGCTCCTCGGTCTCCGCGTCCCAGGCGCGGCGCGGCGCCCGCGGGTGCAGCAGCGGCATCAGCCGGCGGGGGAGGATGCCATAGTTGAGGAGGTGATCCTCTTCCACGGCGAGGCGCGGATACCGCTTCTCGAGATCGCCTGCGCGGTAGTCCTTCACGCGGTGGCGCAAGATGAGGTCCTGTGCGCGGGCCGGCGCGCGGATGGGGTCGAGCTGGACATAGCCGAGCTTGTCGATGGCCCGCGCCAGGGTGGTGGGAGCGAACAGCGTCCGACCGACCGCATGGCGGACAATCGCAGCCATCGTGAGGGGAGAGGAGCCCATGGGGAGAGGACGGCAGACGTGTTAGCACGACCACGTGACGGCGTGACGGCCAGGTGGCCTGCGACACGGCGGTGGCGCAGAGATGCTCCGTAGCGTGCGGCCCGCGGCAGGGCTGCACGCACGTCGCGCCCGGCCGGGAACAGCCGCACGTCGGGCCCTGCCGGAAACAGCCGCACGTCGCGCCCTGCCGGAAACAGTCGCACGTCGGGCCCTGCCGGAAACAGCCGCACGTCGGGCCCTGTCGACACTCGCACGTCGATTCCGAAATAATTACTCCGCGCCGCCCCCTTTCATAAAGGAGGTCTGTGCACAACGGACCTGTCCCTCCTCTCATCGACCAGGACTTCCCATGGGCAACCGGCGCACCGCGTGGCATTTGTTCTTTGCAATCCTGCTCCGTAAACGTGGCCATGGCGGGTTCGACGTGCGCGATGAAGTGCCTCTGTCCGAAGAGGCCCAGCGTATGGACTACCTGCTGTTGCAAAAGAAGGACGTCGCCATCACCGAC
>Ga0163144_10006462_pt1 | contig 25852 bp, 16 predicted proteins | sample OliLak19BULKMAT1_FD_123175 | JGI IMG/M metagenome (GOLD analysis project Ga0163144, IMG submission 123175) | Freshwater microbial mat bacterial communities from Lake Vanda, McMurdo Dry Valleys, Antarctica - Oligotrophic Lake LV.19.BULKMAT1 | ecosystem: Environmental > Aquatic > Freshwater >...
CGCCCCCGCCCCCAAGCTAAAATCGGAGTTCGAGGCAGGCAACGAGGTGGCTGAACAATTCAATGGTTTGCCGGAATCCGCGTCTGACCCGATCAAGCGAGGTAAGGAAAAGTTCGCCTCGGCCGCGACTGGTCGGGAGACACCGCTCGCTGGTTCGTTATCGATTCCTGTTGGCGGGGAACCCGTCCTCAACGCTTCGCAGACTGCAACGCTCCGTCCCCAAGCGAACCCCACAGCAAATCCCGTAGCCCATTCCGCAGCGGCTCAGGCCCCGCGGACGCCGGGAAATCCGTCCATGACTCCGGTTTTGGCCCGGCAAGTTCGGGCCGATGCGCAAGACAAGCCGATGGTTCCCTTGCGCGGTTCGAAACTGAAATCGACCCAACCTCAGGAAGCTCCCGTTCAATGGATGGTTTTGGCTGGTTACCATGAGGAGCCGCTGCCGCTGGCTGTCGCCCAGGTCAAGGGTAAAGAGGCCCGGGTGAGGGTATTGGACCAGGGCAACGCCGCTCCGGTGCTTGTAACGAAAGGTTCGGAGATCCCCGGAACGAGCTATCAAGTTACAGAGGTGGATCAACGCTACATCAGTTCGAAAGAAGGGAAGGGTAAGCTGGTCGATGCGTCCCGGGTGACGGTGAAAGACTCCCGGACGGGCGCTTCCCATCTGCTGGTGTTGAATGTCGAGGGCCAGGCCGCCGATACCTACGCCATCATCGCCTCGCCGCAGAGCCAGTATCGCTACGTGGTAAAGACCGGCGACGTCTTCCAAACCGAACAACCCGGCGTCGGGGTGGTGGACTACGAAGTGCTCGACATCCGGGCCGAGGGAGTCGTCGTGAAAGACCGCCGCACGGAAAACGTGACGGTGATCGCCCGCGACGGTGTGCAGTGAGCCCCCCGTCAGACGACGGTATCGTCCGGGATCACCTTGCCCTTGGGCACCACCACGATGCCTTCGCGGATGTGACACCACTCGTTGTCCTCGTGGATTCGGTCGCGGGGATCGATCACCACGTTTCTGCCGATGGAGGCGTTCTTGTCGATGATCGCTTTGTGAATCCTGGTGTTCTCGCCGATCTTGATGCGCTCCTCGCTGATTTTGTTGCGACGACCGACTTCGGCACGGTTGTAGTAGTCCGATCCCATGATGATGGAGTCGGTGATCTCGCAGCCGGTTTCGATGACCGAGCGCACGCCGATGATGGATCGCCGGATCGTCGCGCTGGTGATGATACACCCGTCCGAGAGCAGGGCCTCTTCGATCACCGCATTGTTGATCTTGCTGGCCGGCAGGAGTCGAGCCCGGGTGTAAATCGGATTGTTTGCGTCGAAGAAATTGAACTGCGGCACGATTTTGGTACACTCCAGGTTGGCCTCGTAGAAAGAGCGGATCGTGCCGATGTCCTCCCAGTAGCCTTGAAAGATGTGGCTATAGACATTGCAGTTCTCGATGATCGACGGAATGATGTGTTTGCCGAAATCTTTCAGGTCGTTGTTGAGGGCTTCCTCCAGGACATTGCGGTTGAACAGATAAATCCCCATGGAAGCCTGGAAACGCTCGGTCTCACCGGGGATGCCGACGGACTCAAGCAAGCCGGCCGGCATCTGCAACTCGTCGAGGAGCTCGTCGTTGGAGCCGGGTTTTTCGACAAAACGGGTGATGCGGCTGCTCTCGTCGGTCTGCATCAGGCCGAAGGAACGGGCCGGTTCGCGGGGCACCGGAGTCGTCGCGATGGTGAGGTCCGCTCCACTTTGGTTGTGCTGTTTGAGCATGGGCCGGAAGTCCATCCGGTAGAGCTGGTCGCCGCTGAGGATGAGGTAGTGTTTGTAGGGCCGCTCCAGGAAATACTCCATATTCTGGCGCACGGCATCGGCGGTGCCCTGATACCAGTTGTTGTCGCCCGGAGTTTGCTGGGCCGCGAGGATGTGGACGAAGTTATCGCCGAAATGGTCGAACTTGTAGCCGCTCATGACGTGGCGATTGAGCGACTCGCTGTTGAATTGGGTCAGCACATACATCTGCCGAATTTCCGAGTTGATGCAGTTGCTGATCGGGATATCGACGATGCGGTATTTGCCGGCGAGAGGCACCGCCGGTTTTGAGCGCCGGTGGGTGAGGGGGAAAAGGCGACTTCCCTGGCCGCCACCCATGATGATGGCCAAAGTGTCTTTGAGGGATTTGGAAGAGGTGCTTTCAGGCATGAGGGTGTTCCATTGTAATCAATAATCGAAGGAAGGGAGACCGTTTTAGTGACAAATTTTTTGATAATCGGCTAGAACGAAATTAGGATGGGCTTCATTTTATAATTTCCAGAAAAGATGTGCGGGATTGTTGGATATGTTGGCAAGGCGAAAGCGGTATCGGTGCTGCTCGACGGATTGAGGCGCCTCGAATACCGGGGCTATGATTCCTCGGGTCTGGCGGTGATGAATGGCTCGGCGGCGATCGAGATTCGGAAAAAAAGCGGACGGCTTGAAAATCTGCGGGCCGAGGTGGGCAAACATCCGGTCAAAGGTGATTGCGGGATCAGCCACACCCGCTGGGCGACCCACGGTGAACCCACCGACGAGAACGCCCACCCCCACACCGACCAAAGCGGGCGCATGGTGCTGGTGCACAACGGCGTGATCGAAAATTACCAGTCGCTCAAAGACCAACTCCTCTCGGAAGGTCACACCTTTTCCTCCCAGACCGATACCGAAGTGCTCGCCCATCTCGTCGGCAAGTACTATGACGAAAGCGTCGAACCCGATCTGAAACGTCGCCTCGTCGCGGCGGTGCGCGAGGCACTCACCCAGGTGACCGGAACCTATGGCATCGTCGTGATGCATGCCGACATCCCGAGGTTCCTCGTCGGGGCTCGGCTCGGCAGTCCCCTGGTGATGGGGCTTGGCAAGGGCGAGAACTTCCTCGCCTCCGACGTCGGCGCGATCGTCGCTCACACGACGGATGCGATTTATCTGCGCGATCGGGACCTGGTTTATTTCACGGACGAGGAGTTTCGCATCGAGAACGTCAACGGTGACGAGTCTGACTACGAGGTCAGCACGGTGGATTACACCGCCGAGGACGCGGAGAAAGGGGATTACCCTCACTTCATGCTCAAGGAGATCTACGAGCAACCGACTTCGATTCAGAACGCCTTCCGGGGACGTCTGCTCGATGACCAGGCATCGGCGCTGCTTGGCGGGCTCGGCCTGACTCCGCGGGAACTCCGCGATGTGGAGCGGATCGTTCTCTGTGGATGCGGCACCGCTTCGCACGCGGCCATGGTCGGGGAATACATGATCGAGCATCTCGCCCGCATCCCCGCCGAAGTGGAGATCGCCAGCGAGTTCCGCTACCGCAATCCGCCGCTCGACAAAAATACCCTCGTCTTCGTGATCAGCCAGAGTGGGGAAACCATCGATACCCTCGCCGCCATGCGTGAGGGCCAACGAAAAGGGCACCGAGTGCTCGGCATCGTGAATTCGGTGGGATCGACCATCGCCCGCGAGTCGGACGGAGGCAGTTACCTGCACTCAGGACCGGAGATCGGAGTTGCGGCGACCAAGTCCTTCACCTCGCAGGCGACAGTCCTGGCGCTTTTGGCGCTTCTGTTAGGCCGGATGAAGCACCTTTCCTTCGATTACGGATTGCACATTCTCCGCGAACTGCGCGAGCTTCCGGAGAAGGCCGAGCGGATCCTCCAGCAAAGCGAGAAAATTCGTCAGATCGCGCTCAAGTATCTCGATGCTCCGGCGATGTTGTTTCTCGGGCGTCAATATAACTATCCGACCGCATTGGAAGGGGCTCTCAAGATGAAGGAAATTTCCTACATCTTCGCGAGCGGCCATGCCAGTGCGGAACTGAAGCACGGGGTCATCGCCCTCGTGCGCGAGGAGGTGCCGAGCGTCTTCATCATGCCGAAGGACACGGTCTATCACAAAAACGTCAGCACCCTCGAGGAAGTTCGGGCGCGGCGGGGTCCGACCATTGCCATCACCACCGAGGGCAATACCGAGTTGGAGCGCATCGCCGATGAGGTGATCTACATTCCCGAAGTGACCGAGTGCCTCAGCCCCATCCTGGCCGTGATCCCGCTTCAGTTGCTCAGTTATCACTTCTCGGTGGCTCGCGGCTGCGACGTGGACAAGCCGCGGAACCTCGCCAAAAGCGTGACGGTCGAGTGAGGCGGTCGGTTTTTGCGCCTGACAAAAGGCCATTTCGAGTGAACCTTGGCCCTCGATAGATATTGGTATGGAACAAGAAGAGAGCGGTGGCATTGAAGTCCTCACCCCGGACGGAACCCCGGTGCGGCAGATCGCAGTGTTTTTGCCCAATCGTCCCGGTGCTTTTGTGTCGATCCTTGATTTGATGCGGGCCAACCAAGTGGTTGTGTTGGGACTGTCCGTGCAGGATTCGATCGACAACACCGTCGTGCGCCTCGTGGTGAACGATCCCGACACCGTGCAGACCGTTTTCATCGAGAAGGGGATTCCTTTCAATACCACCGACCTTGTCGTGGTCGAACTCAACGAAGGCCCTGAGCAGATGCCGGACTGTCTCCGGACCATGCTCACTGCCGAGACCAATATCCATTTCATCTATCCGCTCATCACCAAACCCCGGGGAAGAGCCGCTTTGGCGCTCTGCGTCGAGGACAATGATTTCGGTAGGACGGTTCTCGCCAAAGCAGGGTATAAGGTCCTCGTGCAAGAGGATCTGAGTCGCTGAGCTCACCCCCCCGCGCGGCGAAAGAGCGAATCGACCACGTTGCGGACGTATTGCTCGTCCGACAGTCCGATGGTGTCCTCTTCGGGGAAGCTCACGATCTCGCGGAAGTGCCCGGCCAGCCGGGAAAAAACGGTCAACCGTGGTTCGGCGGCCAGTTCATCCCGGCGAATCAAGGCGTCGAGGGCGATCCGGGCTTCTGTCGGACTGGTGTTTTGACGGAGACGGGCCTCCAGGTGAGGATGTCGCGAGAAGCTGTTGGATCGACTCTGGGCGAGGCTCTCGAGCGCGGGCGGACGAACCGGGGAACTTCCCGAACCACGAGGGTGCCGGCGGCGATATCGCCGAGCCGCTGGCAGCGCTTTGTCAGAAAGCAAGAGATCCCGCCGAGCAGGTAAAAGGTCGATGGCAGGATGTCGAGCAGGCGGAAGAGATTGCGAATCGCCACCTGGGAAAAACGCAGCGTGAGCCCGCGTTCATCGATCACCCGGAGTTTCATCATTCGTTTGCCCACGGTCTGCCCGCGCAGGAGCCACTCACAGGCGATCCCGTAACCGATGCCAATCAGGAATTGGAGGATGATGAGCAGCCCGCTCGAAAGATCAGAGACGACCCGACCGATCACCGGTATATGAGTGAGCATATTCCCCAGGATCGAGAGAATTTGGAACAGCAAGACCGTCAATGCCAGAATCACCGCGAAGTCGATCGCCATGGCCAGGCAACGGCTGAAGGGACTGGCGATGGGGAGACGAAACGAGACCCCTTCCGGCGTTTGCACTTCGAGTGATGTGGTGGCTCCGAGCATCAGACGAGTGTGGCTGGCGAGCGACGGGGACGCCGGCCGCAGAAGCTCAGGTAAAGAATCAGTGCCACCAACTGCACCGCGCCGAGCCCGATCTTCCATGGATAAAAGGCCGGAGAGTGGTATTGCGAGAGGAAGGATTCCACCACCCCGGCCCAGATCAACAGCAGCGCGGCTCCGCCGATGAGCGTGAGGAGGTCGCTCCGGATCAGGGCGAATCGCTGATGCAGCCGGATGTTGGTGCCCCAACCAAACATCGTCCGGGCGACCACCAATCCGGCCTGTCCGCCGATGAAAATGGCTGGCAGCTCGAACGATCCGTGCGGCAGCAACCACGCCGTCAGGAAAACTCCCTGCCCGTCGGTGATGTAGTCGAACATGACCACGCCGATGATGATGCCATTGTAAAAGAGCAGGATGACCGTGAAAATGCCCCACAAGAAACCAGTCACCATGGTCATGATGGTGACCTTGGTGTTGTGCGTCATCAGTTGGGCGGAGAAGGTATTGCGCCCTTCGAAGGCATCGAAGCCCCGCTCCTCCTCGCGGGCGACTCGCTTGGACGGCTTCTCATTCAGGTGGCTGAACTGCGGGGGGATGAAGTCGCCCTTCAGCTCATAGTTGAGACCCAGGGCGGCCGCCCCAAAACCAGCTCCGAGCCAGAACGTCCCCATGGAAAGAGCGAAGGCCAGGCCGTGTCGGCGGAAGGTGGCCGGGAAAGTCCGGGTCAGCCAGCCCCAGGGGCGGAAGGGGAGCTTCTCCCGATTCTCGGAATGGAGACTCCGATAGGCGCGCGCCACGATTCGTTCCAAAAAAGCCACCGTCTCGGTCTCACCCGCGAAGGTCTGGAGCTTGACCAGGTCGGAGGACACCCTCTGGTAAAGATAATGAAACCTCCGCGCCTCCTCCAGACTGGGGCGCCGGTCAGGTTGATTCTCCTCCAGCCGCAGCAAGGCCTCCATCTCATCCCAAAAGGGCCACTCCTTGCGCAGAAATTTGTCGAGGTCCAGAATCACGGTCGAAGTATGAATGTCTTGCTGGAATGACGCAACTGCAAAGGGGCGGCGGGGTTGGTGAAGAGCTGTTAGCGGTTTAGCGGTTTGGCGGTTTGGCCAGAACTCGCACCAACGGATATTCTTTGCTTCTTCACTCCCTAACTTCTCTGCTACTCTTCTCCCAGCTCCTGACTCCTCCGCCATGTCCCTCGTCCCCCTCATCACGAAACTTTCTTTGCGCAGTGGTTGTCAGGAGGCGGGCCGCTGCGAGGAGGTTTTGAATGACGCGGTGGCACGTCGGGCGTCACTGGTGGAGGCGGTCTATGATGCGGGACTGGTCGATGAAGACACCTTTGCCAAAGAAATGGCCGGGGTGGCGGGGTTGGAGTATCTCCCGGCGGCGGAGTTGGACCTTTCGAACACGCTGCACAACCGCTTTCCCGCCAAGCTGGCTCTGCGTCACCGCCTGCTCCCGGCGCGAATCGACGAGTCGGGCATTTGCCTGATGACCTATGATCCTTTTGATCTGGAGGCCCGGCAAGCGGTCGGTCGAGAGTGGACCAAGCCGATCACCTGGGCGGTCGGAACGCGCTATCGCATCCTCGAAGGGCTGCGTCAGGGCTACGGGGTTGGAGCGGAGCAGTTCGACGAACTGATCGAGGGACGCGAGGCCGTTGCCGATGACGACTACGGGCAGGAAGTCACCATGCTCGACGAAGAGGAAGAGGAAGCCTCGGTCATGAACTTCGTGAACCAGATTTTCCGCGAAGCGCTCCGGGAGCGGGCCACCGATATCCACATCGAGCCTCTGGAAAAAAACCTGCGAATCCGCTATCGCATCGACGGGGCTCTCCAGGAAATTGCGGTTCCCCCTGACATCCGGGCGCTGCAGGCCTCCCTCGTCTCCCGGCTCAAGATCATGGCCCAGCTCGACATCGCCGAGCGCCGTCTCCCACAGGATGGACGGATCAATCTCGAACTCGATGGCGCTCCGGTCGATGTCCGGGTCGCGACGATTCCTTCGGTCAATGGCGAGAGTGTCAGCTTGCGTCTGCTGACCCGACAGAATTTTGACATCGCCATGCTCGGCCTGGATCAAAATACCCTGAAAACGATCGACGGACTGCTGCGCCAACCGAACGGGATCATCCTCGTGACCGGGCCGACTGGTTCCGGGAAATCGACCACCCTCTATACCTTTCTCAAAAAGCTCAATACCAAAGCGACCCGCATCGTCACGGTCGAAGATCCGGTGGAGAACCGCCTCGATGGGGTGGTCCAGATCGCCATCAAGCCGGAGATCGGCCTCACCTTTGCGAGCGGTTTGCGCAGCATCCTGCGGGGCGATCCGAATATCATCATGGTGGGGGAAATGCGAGACTTGGAGACCACCGAGATCGCCATTCGCGGGGCTCTCACCGGTCACCTTGTTTTCAGCACGCTGCACACCAACGATGCCGTCTCGGGGATTACGCGACTGCTCGACATGGGCGTGGAACCATTCCTGATTGCTTCATCCGTGCGGGGCTTTCTGGCCCAGCGGCTCGTCCGCAAACTCTGTGCCGAGTGCAAACGGCCCGCGACCCTTGACCCGGCCTACCTGGATGAGATTGGTTTCCCCAAGGAGGGCCGCGAGAACATCCACGAAGCCGTCGGCTGCCGGGCTTGCCGCGATACCGGCTACCGGGGACGGATGGCCATCGTAGAGATTTGCCTGATCGATTCCATCATGTCCGAGCTGATCACGACCCACGGCACCTACGCGCAGTTGAAGAAGCAGGCACTTAAAGGCGGCATGACGATGCTGAAGGACTACGGCTGGTCCAAGGTCGCGAGCGGGGATGTCACGATCGAGGAGGTGCTGAGCAATGTGGAGCACTGAGATTGACGGCGGCAGCTTTGCTCGGTGACCGCCCTGGATCATGGATCGGTCGGAGTGAAGAGGTTCGGCGCATGCGACGCTGGTGGTGGAAACCACGATAGGCGCAGGGAATTCCAACAGCGGCACTGCGAGAGCAGCGTATCGTGATAATGCGGTCCATCGAATCTGGCCGTTTCGTTCCCGCGCCACGCCCACGACCGGTCAGGGGGTCGGTTCCGCCGGCAGCGTTTTGTGCGATCCGTCGCAGAAGGGACCGTTGCCGCTGTGTTTGCATTGGCAGAGCCAGACTTTCTTAGGTTCATCAAGGGAGAACTTCTGCGGAGCAAAACCCGATCCCTTGTGCGATCCGTCGCAGAATGGCTGTGTGGAGGAGAGCCCGCAGGCGCACCAAAAGTAGTCTCCGGCGGCAAGTTCGAGGGCGATGGGGGAGGTGGCGACGATATTCGGGTTCATGGTTGGTGGTGGGGATGTTTGAGGGGTGAATTGAAGATACATATTTGCGGTAGATCGACGGTTGACCGGTGAAATCCAAAGGACGGCCTACACGATGCTTGGGCTCCACTTGACCTCTACCGTTGTTCGTTCGGACTTTCTCAGGGCGAGCTTGCTTCACAATGGATCCCGAAACACTGAGTGAAACGGATTTTCCGAGAAATTCCGAACCACGACCAGGAAAAAATCGATCGCGAATGAATGAGCCATTTCGTATTCAAGTTCGGTGAGGAGAACGCTTCCGCGCTTTGTTCGGATGCCTTTGACCTCTACGGCGAAAGCGGATCCAGTTTCAGGCTGATCCAATTTAAAATCAAATCCGCATCCCCAAGTGCTCGAGTTCGTCAGCTCGCAGTCGAGGAATTCCGGTATAGCACGATAGTGGGACTCGAAGTAATGCTCAGCTGCTTGTCCGGTTATGGCTCGTTTCGCAAAAGTTGAATCGCTAAGATCATGATGCCGTGACAGAACGTTCCGAAACGCGGGGATCGCTTCTATTCTTGCTTGTGGAAGCACAAACGACTGCACCAGGTTGCCAACAGTCTGAAGATCCGCTCGCCGTATTCTTCGAAAATTTTCCTACAATCGTCTCGTATTTTCCGCTGGTGGCGACCCACGCGATCATTCGGAAAATATGGCTCCAGCTCGTCGCGGTAGTTCTTTATCGACATTGGTTTGGCTTGGATGCCATAACCAAGAACGTTGAACGCTTCCACGAATGATTCGAGTCCGAGGTAGGTCAGCGCGTTCCGGTCGAATTTTGATAAGAAAAGCCCGCAAATGATCTGTTTCTCGCGGAACCCTGAATTGGAGGTTTTCATCATTGAATGCTTCCACTGTCTCCTATTAGTGGGGATTTCCCTTTCCAACACTTCCGCTCCTTCCCGCCGAACCGGGTCGGAGGGGGTTCGTCCGTAGCTCGTCCCTCCCCCCTCGTTGACCGACGCCCTCAAAACTCGATCTTCAAGCCCTGGCTTCTCCAGGCCTCGGCCAGTTCCTTCTCAAGAACGTCAAAGGTTCTTCCGCGAAGGAGGTGCTCCTCTTGAGCTCCCGAGACGGTTTCTTCATCGCCGCGTCTCCCTCCGATGAGGGCCTTGATGAACTCGACGAGGTGTTTGCCGTCACCGTCGCCGTCGAGACGGAGGAAATAATAGGCGAGCACATTCGCACTGTTGTAGTTCGAGCCGCCCTGCCCGGAAGCGAGTTCCTGGGCCCACTCGGAGTGGGAGATGTTCATCAGCTTTTCCAACCCCACCATCCTGAAATCCCGACCTTGACCCCGGGTCACTTCGTCGGCGATGGCGGCATTCATCGAAGAAAGTTTGAAGCGCCCGTTGTCGTAGTCCTGCGAGGAGACCACTTCGGCGATGCCCTCGGAGAGCCACGTTGGCATCGGGGTGGCCAGCCAACGCATCATGACCTGGTGGGTGATCTCGTGGGTCAAGGTGGTGCTGCGTTTTTTATGATCGACGATGAAACGCGTGCCGGTGTATTCGACACCAAGATTTGTGAGGGGCACTTTGATCACGCCATCCATTTCGTCTCCCCGGCTACTCCACGAAAACATGCCGCCGCTACCCTGCATGCCGCCGTCGCCGTAGTAGTCGTCCTTCGTCATGTAGAGCTTGGTGACATAAAAGCCGCTCGCATTTGGCTTCGGGGCGAGGCCGATCGGCATCTGATCGACGAAATTGAAGGTGGCCTCGAAGATCCTTGAGAATTCCCGCACGACACTGGTCGAGAGCCGTTCCGGCGAGCGAAACTCGAAGTGGGGGGTGCGATAGGTATAGGGTGAATCGTTCTCGGAGGTCTTCTCGACTTCTTCGATCTGTTCGACGGCCAGTTCGGAGACGACGTATTGAGGCCAGACGCCGAACTTGAGATCGTCAAAATTTCCCAAGGAGGGGGCCATTCCGGGCTCAGCCTCGATCGTCTTCGCCTTTTCCGCCGCCCAGTTTTTCGCAAAGGTCTGGTCAACTTCAGAGAGCCTTGCCAAGGGAAGCTCGAATCGTCCCCGTTCGGTATCGAGCGTGACCGTCTCACCCTCGAAATGGTAGATTGCTCCGGCGATCTTTTTGCCGTCAGCGCTCGTCCATTCGCGCATCGTTTCCTCGGCCGGGGCTGGTAGGGAGAGGCCCAAAAAACTGGTCAAAAGAATCGCGGTTCGAGAATTCATGCGCGGAAGCGTAGGGAATCTCTCCTCCGACGACAAGCCTGAATTGTTAGGAGCCTGTCGAACTTAGCCCGCGCGGCTGCGAAACGAGGCATTTCGCCGCGAATTCTCCCCTGCGGGTGGAAAATAGGACCGACATGAGTGGTCAAGCTGCCACTAGTTCGCTGGCCTTTCAAATCGCCTCCGCCGACATCATTCGTGTTCATTGGTGTTCATTCGTGAAAATTCGTGCCCATTCGTGGTCGAAATCATTCAACTGTCCGAGTCTCTGAAATCCCAAGACCCTGCACTGGTCTGTCGGCGAGCATTTCTCGATGCGCATCGACTACGGCGTCCCATTGCGCGACAGCGGACAAGCCCTCGGCTTGGGAGATTCCCGGATGCATATCGGGGGAACGGTCTCGTATCGAGGTAGGCGGAAGGCTCTCACGCGGGTCACGGGCATCGCGCTCTCGCTAATAAATCCTGCGAAAGCCGCAGGCAGGATGCCCGCGCTCCTTGCTCGCTTCTTCACCCCCACTCCGTCAATCCCGCCGCCGTGCTGCTGCCGAATTGATCGATCTCCAAGCCCATGCGCTGGGCGAATGACACGTAAAGATTGCAGAGCGGGGTGTTGTTCGTTCCGTCGTGGGCGCGGTAGGTTCCGTGCTCGTAGCCACCGCCAGCGACGATGATGGGAAGGTTCCGCCAATCGTGGGCGCTGGCATTGCCCAGATTCGATCCGTAGAGGATGGAGGTCTGATCGAGCAAGCGACCTTCGCCTTCTTCGATGGATTTGAGCTTGCCGAGGAACTCGCTGAAAATCCCGAATTCGGCCGTTTCCACCAATTTCAGCTCGTCGATCTTTTCGGGGTCTTTGCCGTGGTGGGAGAGATTGTGCCAGTCGGTTTTCACTCCGGGAACGTTGCTGGGGACGGAATTGAGCGAACTCAACTGGCAGGTCACAATGCGGGTCGAGTCTGTCTGCAGGGCAAGCACGATCATGTCATTGAGCAGGCGCTGGCGGGCGATGATGTCGTTCTTGTCCTCGATCTCTTTGGGGAGAGGGACATCGATTTTTGGTTTCGGCCGGTGCAGCCAGTTTTCGGATTCCTGGATGCGGATCTCCAGATCGCGGACCGAGGCGAGATACTCGTCGAGCTTTTCCTGATCCCGTGCCCCCAGTTGGCGCTCGAGCTTTTTGGCCTCGCCGAGCACGGTATCGAGGATGCTACTGCCGCGACGAAACTCCGCCATTTCTGTTTCGACCTCTGCAGGGGTCCCGTCAACGAAGAGAGACTTGAACAGCTTCGTCGGAGATGTCTGGGACGGGATGGCCACGCCGTTCGAGGTCCACGACATCGAAGCGCCATGGGTCGAGAGCGCGAGAAAAGGGAAGCGGGTTTCGATTCCGATTTTTTCCGCCATCAACTGATCAAGGGAGATGGAATTTTTGAATCCGGCTAGACCGGGGCGTCGCGCCGCTGTCAGCCAGGTCAGCTCGGAGGCATGCCCGTTGTTGCCTTGCTGGTCGGGATGGGAGAGACCGGAAAAGACGGTGAAGTCGTCGCGGTGGTCTTTGAGTTTTTCCAGATAGGGCGTCAAGGCGTAGTCCCGTCCGGGGGTCGTCGGGAACAAATGCGGCCCGTGGAATCCCAGGGTGGCACACATGGCGACGAAGCGCTGCGGCGGGGTCGATCCCGCACCTCGGGCGAAAGTCGGAATCATCGCCTCAAGGGAGGGCAAGCCGAAGAGCGCGGCCCCCGTTCCCCGAAGGAAATGGCGTCGGCTCAGGGCGGGAGTGCGTTTGATGTGGGGGGCGTGCATGGGGGGCTACTCTGTATTCAAACGTGGGCGTATCCAAGCTGGCTTCCTGCGGCAGTCGATTACGGCTCGCACGAGGACCATCCCTGCTTCAACGCTGTAGTATATCGCGAAAGGAAATCGACGTGACAGGGATCGATGAAGATTTTTGGAAACGATAGATGCCTCCCCGGTGTTTGTAGAACTTCGATATCTTCGTAAAGGGCCTCGATAAAGTCAAAACCCAAGCCGGGCCCCGGCGATTGGTGAAAATCAAAACCCTCGAGGAGGTCGGCTCTTGCTGCGGTGAGAATCCGCAACATCATCGGATCTCCCGATCAATTTGCTGCTTGGCAACGTCCCAGTCGAGAATTTCCATTGACCCGTCATCAAGACTCTTCTGCCGGTCGTCAAGAATCTCTCTATGCCAATCGGGCACCTCGAGTTTCTCTTCTTCGCCGCAAAATTCCGTCCAGACGACTTCGAGCAGTGCGAGCTTTTCGGCCAGAGGCAACAAGCGAATTTCCGAGGTCGCAATCATAGGTGTAGCATAGAAGGTAATTGACTGAAGTTCAACGAAAGGTGGTGCGGTTCTAGCAACAGGCTGCTCGGAAAGCTGAATCAAGCCTCATTTTCTCCGGAAAATCTCACTCTCGACGGCCCTCAGAACAAGTTCCCTCATCCCGTAGCGACTCGCAGCAGTCGTGGTGACGATGCGGTTGATCTCCGGGCGATCGGAGAAGCCGAGTTCTCGGCCGGTGGCAAAGGTGAGGAACTTCGTGACGAAGGCTTTGGCCAGGGTGGCGGGATCCCCGGCGAGGAGCGCGCGATACTCTTCAAATCCGGCAAAAGTGCGTCCATCGGGCAGTTCGCCGCTGGCATCGACGGGCTGTCCCAGACGATACCCAACCTTTTTATTGCCCGCGAAAATCTGCCCGGGCTTGGGTCCGTCACCGAGACTGCGGAAGGTATCGCGCCAGCCGCCGATGGGGTCGAAACTCTCAAGGGCGAAGCCGGGTGGATCGATCATGCTATGACATCCCTGGCAGCTTTCACTGTTGCGATGGAGGGCGAGGGTCTCACGCAGGGTGGTGGCTCCCCGGATATCGGGCTCGACTCCCGCTATGCCGGGTGGGGGCGGAGCGGGATGTTTCCCGAGGATGCGCTCGTTCACCCACACCCCACGGACAACAGGGGAGGTGTTGGTTCCGTTGGCCGAGACTTTAAGGATGCTGGCTTGGGTGAGCAGGCCTCCCCGGGGACTGTCGGCGGGTATAGAAATGTGCTGCCAATCAGGCCCTTGCACTCCGTCGATGCCGTAGTGGAGGGCGAGGCGTTCATTCAGGATGGCATAGTCGGCATCGACGACGTCAGTGATCGGAGCATTGTTCTCGATCATTTCGCGAAAGGTTCGACGAGTCTCCTGAACCATGGAGAAACCGAGGTAGGGATCGAACTCGGGGAAAAGCTTTTCATCCGGGTTGGTGAATTCGATGTTGCGCAGGTCGAGCCAGGCATCGGTGAAGTCGTTGATGAAACGATCTCCGTGAGGTCCATCAAGCAGGCGTTCCGCTTCGCTTCGCACGCTGCCGGGAGTCTTTGCCAGGGTGCCGGCGTCGGCGAGCGTGCGAAGAGAGTCATCAGGCAAGGAGCGGTTCAGCGCATAGGAAAGACGGTTGGCAAGGGCATGGTCACTGAGCATTCCGGCACTCTCCCGCAGGTAGAGGAAATCGGGGGCGCAAAGCATTCCGGCGAGGGCCGTTCGCAGGGAGGTTTCTAAGGAAGCCCCTCCGTGCAGTTCCTTTTGGAAAAGCAGCAGGTAAGGGGCGATGTCCGGTTCTCCGACAGGTCGCCGGAAGGCAGCGGACGCGAAACGCTCCAGGATGGGATTGACCGCGGCGACGGTGTCCTCAGCCCGAATCTCGTATTTGGGAACATACCACGACTTGGTTTTGTCACCAGGATTGCCCGGCTCAATCTCAACGCGGTCGAGCCCATCGAACATGAGATGATGCCCGGCGCTCGGCCAGCTCTCGATGATAGGGCCGTGCAGTTCGACCGATTGGATGGCGAGGCCGGGACCGGGATACTTGCCAATGCCAAGTTTTTTAATCTGATATTCCGGGTCGTAGAGTCCCTCCGGGGTGATCTCGATCATATAGTTGCTCTCGATCCAAGCGGTCATCTCAACGGTCTGGGGTTCGCCCGGCTGAAACTCGGCATGCCCAAAGGTCGGGCGGGTCGAGCCCCGCTCGAAGGAGGTGGCCCCGACCGCGAAGGTCACCGGCCGTTCACTTTGATAAGCATAACCGGTCACGCGTATCCGATAGAAGCCACGCTTTTTGGTACTCGCCTCGCGCAACATTCCAGTGGGGTAGGAGCGAGCCAGGAAAAACACGACCGCGTCATTGGGAGCGAGCAACCAGGATTCCCCGAGGAACTTCTCCGCCCCCTGTGTCTTGGCGTAACCGGCGGCGACAGTCGTCGGCTCGGGGGCGCTGGGATATTTGGCAATGGCTTCGTCGATGGCTCGCTGGGCGGCGGTGAGGTAGCGCTCCATGTGCATCATCGACACTCCGAGCGCTCCTCCCACGTTGTCGAACTCGTGGGAGCGCCCGTCCTCGGGCAGGTTTGCGGCGAGGTTCAGCCGGATGCCGAGGAGATCGTTGAGGGTGTTCTCATACTCCTGGCGATTGAGGCGGCGAAGGATGGTTCCTTTGGTTGCCTCATGGGCTGCACTGAGAGGTGGGGCGAGACGCTCGCGGAGGATCCGTTTCTCACCTTCACTGGGCTGCGACTGGTCCTTGGGGGGCATCTCACCGTTGGCGATACGGTCATAGATTTGAATCCATTTGGCTTGGGTGGCCGCATCGGCGAGGTCAGGGGAGAGGCCTGTCAGATCGAGACCTGCCTCCGAGGTGAGGTCGTCGTGGCACTCGTAGCAGTGCTTTGCAAGAAAGCTCTCAATCCCCGGTCGGAACTCTGCGGCCGACAATCGGGAGCTGATTGGGAACACGAGAAACCCAAGGGCAAACCAAAAAAACGGGAAAAAATGGAGGGGAAGCCGCATGAGGAGAGAGAATCGCATCAAGAATATCACGAGCCCCCGCTATCGTTGCAAGAAAGCTCTTGTTCAAAGGGGAACGCGATCACGACTCGGCGAAGGGGGAGTAAGTGGAACGAAGTCAAAACTCAAACACGGAAAAGCGGAAAAGCGGAAAAGCGAAACGGCTGGGCCATGGAAAAGCGGAACGGCTGGACCGCCAAAATCCCCCTTGCCGTCCCGGAATTCCCCCTTATCCTTCCCGCCCCACCCCTGTTGGCGCTCCAGAGAGGGTGGGTTTTTTATTGGAGCAACACCGGAGTCGTTTCACCAAACTACCTCACCTCAACCTACCCCCTATGTCAGCAACTTTTGCACCCCACGCCAATGATGAGCTCCTCGCTCTCATTGAAAGTCAATTCCACCAACACCGCGAGAATTCCATTGTTCGCGGAACCATCATCGAGATCCGCGCACAAGTCGTGGTCGTCGATATCGCCGCCAAGTCCGAAGGCGTCATCCCCCTTTCTGAATTCGAAGACGAAGAGTTCGCCGTCGGCGACGAGATCGAAGTTCTCCTCGAAAAACTGGAAAACGACGAGGGCATGGTGGTCCTCTCCAAAGAAAAAGCCGCCCACAAACAGAACTGGGATAAGATCGTCAAAGTCTTCGAAGACGGCGGTCTGGTTAAGGGCAAAATCAAGTCGGTCGTCAAAGGCGGCCTTATGGTCAACGTCGGTGTCGAAGCGTTCCTTCCTGGCTCGCAGATCGACATCATCCCGCCAAAAGACCTCAACGAATACGTCGGCAAGGTTTACGAATTCAAGATTGTCAAAGTCAACGACATCCGCAAGAACATCGTTCTCAGCCGTCGCGAGGTCATCGAAGCCGAGCGTGCCGAGCAGCGTGCCGAGTTCCTCGACTCCGTCAAAATCGGCGACCGCGTCGAAGGTATCGTCAAGAACATCACCGATTTCGGCGCGTTCGTCGATCTTCAAGGCATGGATGGCCTGCTTCACATCACCGACATGAGCTGGGGCCGCATCAACCACCCCAGCGAGATTCTCGCCATCGGCCAGAAAGTCGATGTCATCATTCTCGACGTGGACAAGGACAAAGAGCGCGTCTCCCTCGGTTCCAAGCAACTTCAGGACAACCCCTGGGAAGCGATCGAGGCGAAATTCGCCATCGGAACCGAAGTCAGCGGCAAGGTTACCAAGTTGGTGCCTTACGGTGCATTCGTCGAAATCGAGCGCGGTGTGGAAGGACTCATCCACGTATCCGAGCTCTCCTGGACCAAGCGGATCACCCGCCCCAGCGACGTCCTCTCGATCGATCAAGTGGTCAAGGCAGTGGTGCTCGGCATCAACACTGACGAGCAGAAAATCTCCCTCGGTGTGCGCCAGCTCGACGAAAATCCCTGGGATGCTGTGGAACTCCGCTTCCCTATTGGCAGCACGATCAAGGGCGAAGTCCGCAACCTCACTCCTTACGGTGCCTTCGTGGAACTGGAAGACGGGATCGACGGGATGGTGCACGTGTCCGACCTCAGTTGGACCCGCAAGATCAATCACCCCAGCGAAATGCTCAAGAAAGGCGATGTCGTCGAAGCCTCCGTGCTCGAGATCGACAAGACCAACCAGCGCATCAGCCTCGGCCTCAAGCAGCTTGAGACCGATCCGTGGAACGTCATCGACACCCGCTTCAAAGTGGGCGATCTCGTCAAAGGGACCGTCACCAAGATCGCCAGCTTCGGAGCCTTCATTCAACTTGAAGACGACATCGACGGTTTGGTGCATATCTCTCAACTGAGCGAAGACCACGTGGCCAAGGTCAAAGACGTCATCAAAGTTGGCGACGAAGTCGAAGCCCGCGTCATCAAGGTGGATCGCGCAGAGCGCCGGATCGGACTCTCCATCAAGGCCGCCGAATACTCCGACGAGCAACTCAAGAAAGAGACTGCCGCCTTCGAAGCGCTCCGCCCCAGCTCCGACCTCGTCGGACTCGAGCAAGCCTTCAACCTCGCCACCGAAGAGTGGCGTCCGAGCGGCAACGACGAGTGAAACTCGGCGAAAGCCTGAATCGAAAAAAGAGCAGGGCCGTGAGGTCCTGCTTTTTTTGTGCGTGGATCGTCAGGCTCTCACGGAGGGGCGAGACCCACGCGCTCCTTGATCGGTTCGTTCGCGCCGCATCGCGCCCTTGCTCCAGGAGCCTGTCGGGCTTAGCCTGCCCTGCTTCGAAAAACGGGCTTTCGGCCCGGATTTCCTCTCGTTTTCGTCATTTGTGTTCACACAAACTCCTGAAACTCATGGAAATTTTGACTCGACTCCCGCTTTCCTTGCTCGGACGCTCTAAGTCCGACAGGCTCCTAGGAAGGGGCTTCCACCACAATCCCCGAATGCTTATGGCCAAGCCATCTCCCCTCGTCTGCTCCAGCATCATTTTAGCCATAACCTGCTTAGGTCCTGCGCGGGTGATGAGCCAGGATCAAGCCCACCTCGCGCTTGAGTCGCCCTTTGCCAGCTTCGTCCAGGATGATTTCCCGTTCTTCACCCAGACGCTCGATGCGCGGACCTTTGGCGATGCCGCGGAGTCCACAAACTTGACTCCCCGGGCCATCATCTTCCCGCTCGAAAACGGATGGAATGCCGCCTTCGACCCTGATCTGCTGCGTTGGGCGCTGATCTGGCGGAGCAATGACCAAGGCGAGTATCTGAAAATGGACGGGATGGCTCCCGGGAGCTATCGCCTGCCGGAGCGCAAGTCGCAGGCAGGGCAGGGCGAACTCCCCAAACTCATCGGAATTCCCGTCCTTGCCAGCGATTGCCTGCCAGGATGTTGGGCGGGAAAGCAGCCTCCCACTCAAGACCCGCGGGATCGTGGCGTGGCTCAGGACGGCGAATTGAGTCTCGGCCCCATCCCGGCGGAGATCGCCCGATTCTCCGGTCTGCGATTGATCGGTGATCGCGCCCAACTCGAATATCAGGTCGGATCCGCAGTGGTCGCAGAGCGAATCGAAGTCGCCGATGGAGCCGTCCGGCGCACCATCCTCGTCTCCCCGCATCCTGACACGATCTGGCTGCGGTCGGGCAAGCAATGGCATGAACTCGCCCCCAGCGACCGCGAGCAGGTCCTGCAGATCAACATGAAAGACAGTGCGGCACTGGCGCAACAGGATCGCAACGCAAGCAACTGGCCCGAAGCGGTTCCACCGACCCGACGATGGACCGACGCACCGACCACGGTCACCACCCTGCCAAAAGATGCCGCCACCGCCGCCTTCGTTCGCGACGATTTTCCGCTGCCCGTGCCCAATCCCTGGAAAAGAAACGTCCGCCTCTCCGGCCTCGATTTTTTCCCCGATGGTCGGGCGGCTTTCTGCACCTTCGACGGGGACGTCTGGATCGTCAGCGGCTTCGATGACAAGGCTGGAGCCGCTGAGAGGCTCACCTGGACCCGCTACGCGTCCGGCCTGCACGAACCGCAGAGTCTTGCCATCGTGGACGAACAAATCTACGTTTTCGACCGCAACGGCATCGTTCGCCTCTACGACGAAGACGGCAACGGCGAGGCCGACTGGCACGAGAATTTTTCCAACGTAGTCGCCCAGACCGCCGAGACGAGAGAGTTCCCCATGGACATGCTGGCCATCCCCGGCGGTGGCTTCTATCTCTCCAAAGGAGGCCAGATCGGCACCACTTGGGGGAAATGGAATGGCGACATCCTTCGACTCGATGCCGACGGACGGAGCTTCTCCGTCGTGGCCACAGGAATGCGCCAGCCCTACCTCGGACTCGATCCCACTGATGGCACGCTGACCGCCAGTGATCAGCAGGGCAATTGGCGCCCGGCCACCCCGATCTACCGGATCACTCCGGGATCCTACTTCGGCTTCCAACCCGAACCGCTCAAAGACAAGGTGACCCATCCCGCACCCATCGGCGCTCCCGAAGTGTTGATCCCGCATTTCATCAATCAGAGCGCCGCCGGACAGCTTTGGGTCAAGTCGCTGCCGGGTGCGGAGGCCCCTCACATGGGAGAGCTCGATGGTTGCCTCCTCCATCTCGGCTACAACCGCCCCGAGCTTTTCCGCGCCTATCTCGGCAAGCTGCCAGGCCAAGGGGCGGTCGTGCCGGTCATGACAGGATTCCCAACCGGGCTGCTCAAAGGGAAGTTGAATCCGGTGGACGGACGGGTCTATCTGGCTGGTTTTAAGATCTGGGGCACCTCGGGAGAACGAATCAGCGGGCTCTTTCGGATCCGCCCCGGCGACGCTCTCAGCCTGCTTCCACGCGACCTTCTCGCAGAGAAACGGGGGGTCATGCTTTCCTTTTCTCAGGCTCTTGATCCGGCACTCGCAGGAGAGCTGGGCCGCTATGCCGTGGACCGCTGGAACTACCGGCAAACCCACGACTACGGGTCGGGGAATTACAAACTCGGTGGCGAACCCGGCCAGGAGAGCATCCCTGTCGCAAGCGCAAGACTCTCCGAGGATCAAAAATCGCTCTTTCTCGGGATCATCGGCATGGCTCCGAGCGATACTCTGCGAATCACTTATCGACTCCCCCGCGCCGAGGTAACGACGGTTGACAGCGCCTATTTGACCGTGACTCTGCTCCCGGATTTCGACCTGAAAGAAATGGGATTTTCAGACAACGAAGTGGACCTGACCCCACCTCCGCTCTCTTTGACCGAAGCCGCCGTCACCCCGACACCTGACCTTGGTCGGGAAGTCGCCCTGCGCTATGGCTGCGTCGCCTGCCACCAGACCGGCGATCCCAGCCTGCCCGCTCCACCCGCTCCCGTTGCCGGGGCCGCTGGAGCAGTTGTCGCCGTCGGACCTCCGTGGATCGGCCTTTGGGGCTCGAAACGGGTTTTCACTGACAAGTCGGAAATCAAATCCGCCGATGAGGCTTACATTCGGGAATCCATCCTCGATCCGCCTCGTCGGGTCGCGGCGGGCTTCGAAATGGAGCGCAGCGGAGTAGGCATGCCTTCGTATTTGGGAGTCCTCAAGGAACACGAAATCACCGCCATCGTGTTGTATATCGAATCGCTAGAAAAAAAAACGCCGAAGTAAGTTCGTGTCGGATTCGCCCGACGAGAGCATCAAAAGGCTTGAACTATGGCATTTCCCGGCTGACAAATGGGGCTGCGGGTGTGGGATACCCACTTGACCCTCCTTCCTTATTATTGATGCCCCCAGCGACTTCCAAACGCAGCCCCAGCGAGCCCGAGATCCCCTCTGATCCTGCCGATCTCGACTATGCCGGGGCCCTTGCCCAGCTCGAACAACTCGTCCGCGAGATGGAGTCGGATCGTATCCCTCTGGAAGATCTCGTCCATCGCTACGAGCAAGGCACCCAGCTCTACAAGATTTGCGAGCAACGCCTAGAGGAGGCCCAGGGCCGCATTGAGATCATCCGCAAGAAACGCAACGGTGATACCGTAGTAGAATCCTTTGACCCCACCGCCAGCGACGGCCCCACCGAAACCGACTCCCCTTCTGCAAAGGGTGACCAGAAAACACATGGAGAACTTTTTTGAATTTACCGACATTCCGACGGAGCAACTTCCCAAGGTGGACAATGGAGCCGCCCTCAAAGCGCTGCCCGCCGAGGACCTGCCGAAGCTGGCGGAGAATATCCGACGCACCCTGATCCGCAGTCTCGCCAAAACGGGCGGACATCTCGGGCCGAATCTGGGGGTCGTCGAACTCAGCATCGCGCTCCATCGCGTTTTTTCCACGCCGGACGACAAATTTGTCTTCGATGTTAGCCATCAGGCCTACGTCCACAAAATGCTCACCGGACGCTGGGACAGCATTCATACGATCCGGACTTACGGAGGGCTCAACGGCTTCATGCTCCGCACCGAGAGCGAGCACGACTGCTATGGAGCGGGTCACGCCGGCACCGCCGTCTCCGCCGCTCTGGGGATGGCCTCGGCCCGGGACCTCCTTGGGAAAAAGGATCACGTTGTCGCCGTCGCGGGTGATGCCGCCTTCACCTGCGGGCCAACCTTCGAGGCTCTTAACAATATCGCGGAGACCACCAAGAAATTCATCCTCGTCCTCAATGACAACGAGTGGTCGATCGACCGCAACGTGGGAGCCATCGCCAAGTATTTCCACGCGCTCCAGACCAGTTCGGCCTACTCCCACATTCATGACAAGGCGGCTGACTTTGTCGAAAAAATCGCGGGCAAGGGTATCCGGAATATCGCCCAACGGGTCGAGACGAGTGCGAAGAACCTGCTCTTCCCCAACGTACTTTTCGAAAAATTCGGCATTCGCTATTTCGGTCCCATCGACGGGCACGACCTCGATCTGCTGGTGAAAACCTTCGAGTTCCTCAAGGAACAAGACGAGCCGGTCGTGCTGCACATCATCACTGAAAAGGGTCGTGGCTACGAGCCCGCCAAGGCCAATCCGATGAAGTTCCACGGCCTCGGACCTTACAAAACCGAAACCGGAGAAACGCCTCCCAGTGGAGATCCCACATTTTCCCAGATCTACGGACAGACTCTCGGCAAATATGCTCTTGAGGATCCCAAGATCGTAGCCATCACCGCCGCCATGCCCAATGGCACCGGCCTGATCGAATTCCAACAGATGGTGCCCAAGCGTTACTACGACGTGGGCATCGCCGAGGAGCACGCCGCGCTCTTTGCCTGCGGTCAGGCTGTCCAGGGACTCAAACCGTTCCTCACGATCTATTCGACCTTCTTCCAGCGCGCCTACGACATGGCCGTGCACGACATCGGGATCCAGAATCTCCCGGTGCGTCTTTGCATGGACCGGGCCGGACTCAGCGGCGACGACGGGCCGACCCACCATGGTCTCTTCGACATCGGCTACATGCGTCATATCCCCAACTGGATCTTCATGCAGGCGAGAGACGAAGATGAATTCGCCGACATGCTCTGGACGATGGCCAACTACGATGGCGGCCCCAGCGCCATCCGATACCCTCGCGGAGCTGGAACCGGGGCGAAACTCAAAGACAAGCCCGAACTGCTAGAGATCGGTCGCAGCGAAGTCGTGGCAGACGGCACCGACATCGCCCTCTTCGGACTGGGCAACATGTTCGAGATGGCCGAGCAGACCAAAGCAAGGCTTGAAGAAATGGGTTACTCCGTCGCCCTGATCAATCCCCGCTGGATCAAACCACTCGACACCGCCTGCATCGAGAAATACGCCCGCCAGTGCGCCTCCCTCCTGACCTTCGAAGATCACGTGCTGCACAATGGCTTTGGAGCCGCCATCATCGAACATCTCAATGACGCCGGTATCAAAACGAGTGTCGAACGAATCGGCTGGCCTGATGAGTTCGTGGAACACGGCCGGGTCGATATCCTGCGCAAGAAGCACGGACTGACGGTGGAAGACGCCTTGAAGAAGGCTGCGAAGCATTTGCCTCCGCCGCAACGGCAGGCGATTGCGAGTTGAACTAGACAGATGCCGGGATCAGCCGGTCGAATCGAGGAAAAACAACGGCAGTCACTCCGCCGCCATTCGATGATAGACTGAAAAACCAAGGTTACCGCCCTCGGAGAATCTGATCATACTCAGCATGTGTCCCGATCCAGATTCAATGGTAGAGTCCACCTTCAAGAAGCGCCAGTGCCCGATAACCCTGGGTAACCCGAACTGACCAGAGTTCATCGACGTTCTTAAATCGGAGCGATGGATGTTTTGGATCACTCAACCACAGGAGCTCTTGCTTGCGAGCGGACTTCCTGGTGTGGTCGGGTAGTTCAGCATGGGCCTCCCAAAACTTAGGAGTGGCGAATGACTTCATCCAATGGACGGATCTTGGATGAGGCAATGTCGGCTCGCGCTTCATCGATAAAATCGTCTACCTTGCCGCTTCCCGGATCGTGCTCAATCTGCTGGTCCCAATCGACCCACAGTTCGTCGGAAAGTTCATGAAGCAGGTTCCACCTTTTTCTCGCGGGAAGCCGACGAATGGCATTCGAAATTTCTGTTACCGTGCTTACCGGGTAGAAAGTAACGACTATTTACGGGGTGCGCAAACCCGAGCGATTCGACTCCGGGCGTTGTGTTGGGCACAAATTTCCTAATCCAACCCTGTTTGGTGGGGAACCTGACAGGGTTGGATCAACAAGACCTGGCGAGATCCGCCCAAATTCCCCCTGGGTGGAGACCGCGAATATTTACGAACGAAGTCAAACAGACTCCTGATCATTCGTCGTTTATTCGCAAAAATCCGTCGCCAAAATTCTGCCGGAAGAAAGCAGGTGAGCTGATCCAACCACCTCCAACGTCCTCACAACACCTCCACCGGATCGACGGAATCAGGGAGCGTATCTTCCGCTGCTTCGCTTTCGAATTCAGGAAGATCAATTCCGATTTCCTCCACCTCTTCGGCAACAGGTTCAGACTCGACTGATTCGACTGATTCGGTGACAGGAGCCACCTCAGCCACCTCAGCCACCTCAGCCACCTCAGCCACCTCAGCCACCTCCGCGGACCCTACCATCTCCGCGACTGCCGCTACCTTGGCTTTCTCGGGACGCGCCACTTTCTTCTTCGGCTGTTTCACGGCGATGGGCTTGACGCCTTCTCCGGACTCCGGCGGCGGGGCCAATCGACCGAGTCGCAGGCTGGTATCGGGAAATTCCAACAAATATCCCTCGGCAGTGAGCCAGCGCTGATCGCGCAGCACGAGACGAGCGGCTTCGGGCAATTCGGTTGCCTCGGCACCGGGCTCGGGTTGCTTGAATTCGGGGACGAGCGCCTCGATCAGCGAAACCACGGTACACTTCGGATTTGACACCACGTGATCGAGGATGCGTTTGATCGAGTCGGTCAGGACGGCGGATTCGTCGAGTGCCTTGGGTCGGACGTGGCCGACATGGAGGGCTTTTTTCCCCACCTTGAAGAACTTGAGCCCTACCTTCTCCAGTTCACGGCAGAGAGCCTGCATCATGACGATGGGGAAGCCGCGACGAGCGTTTTCACCTTCGTTGCGAACGAGCGTCTGCAAGCCGGGGGAGAGAAGCTTGAACGAGATATTCCCCGGAATGACCGCCTTGGATTGTTCCCACACAGCGGCGGCGGCGAAGTTTTCACGGAAGTGTTTCGCAACTTCGGCGAGGCTTTTGAACGAGGGACCGCTGCGGGCTGGAGCAGCAAGAGCAGGTGCGGGGACTTCGCTGGTATCCGCATCTTCCTCAGCCGAAGCTTCCGGAGTTTCCTCGATCGCGATCTCGGCTTCCTCCACAGGAGTTGGAGCGACTTCTTCTACCAGAGTTTCCTCCAGCGGAGCTTCGCTCGCTGCGGTATTTTCTAACGCAGTAGCATCCTGTTCAACCGCGCCTTCGCCCACCTCTTCAACTACGGCTTCCGCAGGCGCTTCGACGATGGCATCTTCGGCCGTGCGGACGCGATATTGACGCAACCGACTGACTTGCTCTTTCCACTTCTCGACCACTTCCTCGCCGGACTGCATCTCGATGCGCGATTTGTAGCGCTCAAGTGTCATGTTGGAAAAACGCTCGCCGTGTAGCCGCAAAATGTTGCGTTGATACTCGTGATGATTCGGCGGACCTAGAATCACTCCACTCATCCCACACACGGCGATGCTGGAGAAATTGCCGCTCGGCGGATCGACTGAGACATCTTCGATCACATAATATTCCTCGAGGGCTGGTCCCTGCAGGAGGTGATTGTAGGCCTCCTCGCGGGTCAGCCAGAGTGAGCCGTCCGCCTGGCAGCGAAACAGCGAGATGCCTTCTTCCGCTTGCAGGACGAGTTGGTAACGATCCCGGCTTTGCAGAACGACCTTGGCCAAATCGGAAACGGGAAACACTCGCCCGGAATCCCGGATGTGCTTGGTGAGACCTTGGACAGCGGCACCGGTCGGCTCGAGCGTTGCTTTGATTCCCGCCGGCGCGACATCCTGACGAGGGCGCTCCTCTTGAGGTCTATCATCACGCCCA
>Ga0163144_10006464_pt1 | contig 25837 bp, 22 predicted proteins | sample OliLak19BULKMAT1_FD_123175 | JGI IMG/M metagenome (GOLD analysis project Ga0163144, IMG submission 123175) | Freshwater microbial mat bacterial communities from Lake Vanda, McMurdo Dry Valleys, Antarctica - Oligotrophic Lake LV.19.BULKMAT1 | ecosystem: Environmental > Aquatic > Freshwater >...
CTCATGCGGGCATCGATCAGCGGCGTCGACCGCATGTCGAGCACCACGAGATCGGCTTCCATGCCGGCGGCGAGGCTGCCGATCTTGTCGTCGAGGTACATCGCCCGCGCGGCGCCGCGGGTGGCGAGATAGTAGGCGTGGCCGGCCGACAGCGACTGGCGGTTGAGCTGGCTGGCTTTGTAGGCGGCGTCGAGCGTCGCCATGATCGAGAACGACGTGCCGGCGCCGATGTCGGTGCCCAACCCGACCCGCACCGGCCGCTCCTTTCGGACGGCACGCGCGATGTCGAAGGCGCCGCTGCCGAGGAAGAAATTCGACGTCGGGCAATGGGCGATCGCGGCACCGCTCTCGTGCAGGCGCTGCATCTCGGGTTCGTCCAGCCAGATGCCGTGGCCGAACACCGCGCGTGCCCCGCACAGGCCGTGGTGATCGTAGACGTCGAGATAGTTCCGGCGCTCGGGGAACAGCTCCTTGATCCAGGCGACCTCGTCGCGCGATTCGGCGATGTGGGTCTGCATCAGGCAGTCGCTGTTTTCGCGCCATAGCGCGCCCGCGGCGGCAAGCTGGGCCGGCGTGCTGGTGCCGGCGAAACGCGGCGTGATGGCATAGAGTAGCCGGCCGCGGCCATGCCACTTGGCGATCAGTGCCTGCGATTCATCGTAACCCGACTGCGCGGTATCGAGCAGGCCCTCGGGAGCATTGCGGTCCATCAGCACCTTGCCCGCGGCCAGGCGCAGGCCGAGCGCCTCGGCTTCCTCGAACAGCGCGTCGACCGAGTGCGGATGGACGGTGCAGTAGACGCAGCTCGTGGTGATGCCGTTCCGCAGGTTTTCGCGCAGGAACAGTTTGGCAATATCGCGCGCGTAGCCCTTGTCGGCGAACTTGAGTTCGGTCGGAAAGGTGTACCTGTTCAGCCAGTCGAGGAGCTGGGCGCCGTGGCTCGCGATCATCGGCGTCTGCGGATAGTGGACGTGGGTGTCGATGAAGCCCGCCGAGATCAGCGCGTCGCTTCCATAGTCGCGCACCTCGGTGCCGGCCGGCAGCAGCGGCGCTACTAGGCTCGCCGGCCCGAAATGGCTGATGCGGCCGTCCGTCATGGCAACGATGGCGTCGGACTCGTGGACCATCGTGGCCTCGAGCCCGTCGCGGAACGGATCGCCGGTGAAGCTGAGTGCCGGGCCGCGGATGGCGATCGATCGGGAAGCGGAAGCAGACATTTCGCCTGCATCCTAGCGCGAACAGAGGACCGGCAGCTTCGAGATCAGGTCGATCGAGCAGGTCGCCTCGGGAAACAAGGCCCAGACGGCGCCGAAGACGAACACCGCCAGCAGCACCGGCCGCAGGATTCGCACGACGGCAGGCACCGCCACGCGCAGTGCCCAATAGGCGAAGGCGAGGGCGACCGCGATCGCCAGAACCCGGTACTCCGGTGTCCAGGCCTCCCATGTCGCACTGAGGTTGGCCCGTGCGGCCAGTTCCTTCAGATAGTCCATGCCGTCGCCTTCATGTCGTCGCCTGCCGCAAAATCGCCTACCACAAAAATCGAAGGGCCCAGCCGTTGCCGGCTAGGCCCTTGATTTAGTTGGTGGAGCCAAACGGGATCGAACCGTTGACCTCTACAATGCCATCGTAGCGCTCTCCCAGCTGAGCTATGGCCCCGAATTCCTGGGTCGCGGCGCGAGGTATAATTCCTGCCCCCCCAACTAGCAACAGGGGACTGGCAATAGACCTAGCGGTCGCCTTCGCCCTTGTCGTCCTCTACTTCGACCTCGACTTCGATATCGTCGGTCTCGTCGGCGAGATCGTCCGCCTCGAGCGCGTCGTCACCCTCCACGTCGGGTATCTCGTCGCCGGACAGGGCCGCGTCGTCAGCCTTCTTCTTGGCCGCCGCCTTGACCGAAGCCGCCGCTGCCGCAGTTGCCGCCGCGGCAGTCGCTGCCGCCGCTGCTGCCGCACCGCGGCCACGACGCACCTTCACGAAGTCCTCGCGATCGTGATCCCGGCCGCACTTGGGGCATTTGATCGGACTCTTGTTCAGGTCGTAGAAGCGCGCTGCACAGCTCTGGCAGGTGCGCTTGGTACCCCAGGTCGCCTTGACCACGCTGAATCTCCCGGAATTCCGCTGAAATCGGCCGAATCGGCCGTGAGGGAGCGCGTATGTCACGCGTCTTTCACCCTGTCAAAACCAAATTCCGGCATGCTACGAGGGCGCCTCGCCGCATTTACGCCATCCCTCATGGAGAGTGCCCTGTCCGGGACAGCCACAACGGCCAAACTGATCGCTCGCCCCGTCGCCCGATTGCACGGCCGGGTCCGCGCGCCCGGCGACAAATCGGTGTCGCACCGCGCCCTGATGTTCGGTGCCCTGGCGCTGGGCGAAACCAACGTCAGCGGTCTCCTCGAGGGCGAGGACGTACTGGCGACCGCCGCCGCGCTCCGCGCGCTGGGCGCCGTCGTCGAGCATGTTGGCGTTGGCCTGTGGCGGATCCGCGGCTTCGGCGTCGGCGGCGGTCGCGAGCCGGACGACGTGCTCAACCTCGGCAACTCCGGCACCTCGGCGCGGCTGCTGTCGGGCATTCTCGCCAGCCATCCCTTCACCAGTTTCATGACCGGCGACGCCTCGCTCCGGTCGCGGCCGATGCAGCGCGTCATCGAGCCGCTGTCCCGCATGGGCGCGCGCTTCCAGGGCCGCGAAGGCGGTCGCATGCCGCTCGCCATCATCGGCACCGACGAGATGGTGCCGATCGAGTACCGCCTGCCCGTCGCCTCGGCGCAGGTGAAGAGCGCGATCCTGCTGGCCGGCCTCAACACCGCGGGCGAAACCACGGTGATCGAGCCGGAGGCCACGCGCGATCACACCGAACGCATGCTGCGCCATTTCGGCGCCGAGGTGCGGGTGAGTGCTGCCGAGGGCGGCGGCAAGCGCATCACAGTCGTCGGTTGGCCGGAATTGAAAGCCCGCGACATCGTGGTGCCGGGCGATCCTTCATCCGCGGCTTTCGCCGTGGTTGCTGCCGCGATCCGACCGGGCAGCGACGTCACGGTCGAGAATGTCGGCGTCAATCCGTTGCGGGCTGGTCTCTATCAAACGCTGCAGGAGATGGGTGCCGACATCGCCTTCGAGAATACGCGCGAGGTCGGCGGCGAGCCGGTGGCCGACCTCCATGTCAAAGGCGGCGAGCTGAAAGGCATCGAGGTGCCGGCCGATCGCGCGCCGACGATGATCGACGAATATCCCATCCTCGCCGTCGCTGCGTCCTGCGCCGTCGGCACCACGCGCATGCTGGGCCTCGCGGAACTGCGCGCCAAGGAAAGCGACCGGCTGGCCAGTGTGGCCGCGGGTCTCGCCGTGAACGGCGTGCGCCATGAAATGGGCACCGACACGCTCACCGTGCACGGCACCGGTGCGGCGCCGGACGGCGGCGGGCTGGTCAAGACGCACCTCGACCACCGCATCGCCATGTCGTTCCTGGTGCTGGGCCTGGCCGCGCGCGAGCCGGTCGCGGTCGACGACGGCTCGCCGATCGACACCAGCTTTCCCGGCTTCGCGGCCCTGATGAACGGCCTCGGCGCCAAGATCGAACCGGCATGAGCGGCGCGGCGTGAGCGGGGCGACATGAAAGGGCCGCTGGTCATTGCCATCGACGGGCCCTCGGCCGCGGGCAAGGGCACGCTCGCCCGCCGGCTCGCCGCCCATTTCCGGCTGCCCCATCTCGATACCGGCCTGCTCTACCGGGCGGTCGGGCTCCTGGCCGAGAAAAGCGGCCGGCCGGCCGGCGCGGTCGCGACCGACCTCAAACCCTCGGACTTGGCCCACCCCGAACTCCGTACCGACCGTGCCGGGCAGGCCGCGTCGAAGGCGGCGGCGCTCCCGGAGGTTCGCGACAACCTGTTGAATTTCCAGAGAAAATTCGCATCCCAAGGGTCGGGCGCGGTGCTCGATGGGCGCGACATCGGCACGGTCATTTGCCCCGAGGCGCCGGTGAAACTGTTCGTGACGGCGAGTGCAGACGCCCGGGCCGAGCGCCGGTACCAGGAGTTGCGCGAACGAGGGCTCGACACTATAAAACCGCGCGTTCTTGCCGAGATGGCGGAGCGGGACCGTCGCGACAGCGAACGGGCGGCTGCACCACTTAGGGCCGCACCCGATGCTTTCCTTCTCGATACCAGCGATATGGATGCCGACGCAGCGTTTGCTGCCGCATTGGCGTTCATCGAGCGCAAGGGCTTTCGATCCTCCGGGCCGTAAGTCGCCGCCGGCGGATCGAAGACAACAAGCGGCGATTGCGAACGGGCGTGTCGTCCGGGCGTCGGTGTTTCAAAGGCAGTGGATCCGCCGGACTTAACCGGTTGGCCGACGGGCGCAGTGCCGCCCGGGATCGATGAAGGAGAGTACTAGATGGCAAAGGGCAGCGCCCTTCGTAAGCCTGCGAACGACACGTCTAGCGACGAGTTCGCAGCACTCCTCGACGAATCGCTGGGCGGTTCGACGAGTTTTGAAGGCTCGGTCGTCAAGGGCCGCGTCATTCGCATTGCCAACGATTTCGTCACCATCGACGTCGGCCTCAAGTCCGAGGGCCGTGTTGCTCTGCGCGAGTTCGCCAACGGGACGGGCGCGCCGGAGATCAAGGAAGGCGACCTGATCGACATCTTCGTCGATCGCATGGAAAACAAGGAGGGCGAGGCTGTCCTGTCGCGCGACAAGGCGCGCCGCGAGGAAGCCTGGACCGTTCTCGAAAAGGCTTTCACCGACCAGGAACGTGTCATGGGCACGATCTTCGGCCGCGTTAAGGGTGGCTTCACCGTCGATCTGAGCGGCGCCGTGGCGTTCCTGCCGGGCAGCCAGGTCGACGTCCGTCCGGTCCGCGATGTCGGCCCGCTGATGGGCCAGGCCCAGCAGTTCCAGATCCTCAAGATGGATCGTCGCCGCGGCAACATCGTGGTATCGCGCCGCGCCGTCATGGAAGAGACCCGCGCCGAGGACCGCACGCGCCTGATGGGCGCGCTGTCGGAGGGCCAGGTGCTCGACGGTGTCGTGAAGAACATCACCGACTACGGCGCGTTCGTGGATCTGGGCGGCGTCGACGGCCTCCTGCATGTCACCGACATCGCCTGGAAGCGGATCAACCATCCGTCCGAGGCGCTGACGATCGGCCAGCAGGTCAAGGTGCAGGTCATCCGCTTCAACGCCGAGACGCAGCGTATCTCGCTCGGCATGAAGCAGCTGATGAGCGATCCCTGGGACGGTGCCGGCGCCAAGTACCCGGTGGGCTTCAAGCTCAAGGGCCGCGTCACCAACATCACCGACTACGGCGCGTTCGTCGAGCTGGAGCCGGGCGTCGAAGGCCTGGTCCATGTCAGCGAAATGAGCTGGACCAAGAAGAACGTGCATCCGGGCAAGATCGTCGCGACTTCGCAGGAAGTCGAAGTGATGGTGCTGGACGTCGACATGTCCAAGCGCCGCATCTCGCTCGGCCTCAAGCAGTGCATGGCCAACCCGTGGGAGAGCTTCGCCGAGAAGTATCCGGCGGGCACCGAGCTGGAAGGCGAGGTCCGCAACATCACCGAGTTCGGCCTGTTCGTCGGCCTGCCCGGCGACATCGACGGCATGGTCCATCTCAGCGACCTGAGCTGGGACAAGGCCGGGGACGAGGCGATCCGCGACTTCAAGAAGGGCGACCAGGTCAAGGTCAAGGTTCTCGACGTCGACATCGACAAGGAGCGCATCTCGCTCGGCATCAAGCAGCTTGCCAACGATCCGTTCGAGACCGTCGGCATGGTCGCCAAGAAAGGTGACGTGGTCACCGTCATCGTGGCCGGCATCCAGGACAACGGCATCGACGTCACGGTGCAGGACGGCATCCCGGGCTTCATCCGCAAGTCCGAGCTCAGCCGCGACCGCTCCGAGCAGCGTCCCGACCGCTACGCCATTGGTGACAAGCTCGACGCCAAGATCACCAACATCGACAAGGCCTCGCGCCGGGTCGTGCTGTCGGTCAAGGCGCGCGAAATGGACGAAGAGAAGAAGGCGATGGCCGATTTCGGCTCGTCCGACTCGGGCGCCAGCCTGGGCGACATCCTGGGTGCGGCCCTCAGCCGGGCCCAGAAGAAGGGCGACGACGAGAAATAGGGTCTTTCGAGACATTCAAAGGGAAGGCCGGTCCGCAAGGACCGGCCTTTTCTTTTGCTTTCAAGGGCTTAGGCTTGACGATGCCGTTATTTAGTTTAATATCAAAGACTTAAATCCTTGATCCCGAGGCCAACGCCTCTCCGTGGAACCGCGATGACCAAGTCCGAGCTGATTGCCCGCCTGGCGGCCCGCAATCCGCATCTCTACCAAAGGGATGTCGAGAGGATCGTCGCGACCGTTTTCGACGAAATCTCAAAGGCCTTGGCCTCTGGCCACCGGGTCGAGCTACGCGGCTTCGGCGCCTTCTCGGTGAAGAAGCGCGACCCGCGCACCGGCCGCAATCCCCGGACCGGCGAGCAGGTTGCGGTGGCTTCCAAGCGCGTGCCTTATTTCAAGACCGGCAAGGATCTGCGCGACCGGCTGAACAAGGAAGCGGCGCGCGCGGCGGGCCTGCTGTCGGCCGACGAAAAGGCGGGCGACAAGAAGTAGCGTTGCCTCGCCTTGGCTCGCCTCCGGCCGTCGCGGTGTGCCATGCTGCCCACTGCATGAAGATCCTTTCCCGCGCCCTGTTCCTGCTCTTCGTCCTGTTCGGCGTGCTGATCGCGGTCAGCAATTCGCAGCCGGTCGAGCTCGCCCTGTGGCCGTTGCCGCATATCATCGTGATGCCGGTCTATCTGCTGGTCATCGGTCTGCTGTTGCTGGGCGTCCTGGCCGGGCTGGGGGTCGGCTGGTGGGCTGCCCGTCATCACCGCCGGCGCGCGCGCGAGGCCGGCAGCGAGGCTGCCCGGCTGGAGCGCGAGGCGGCGCGCCTGCGCAGCACCCTTGCAGCGCAGGCCCCCGTGGCGCCCGCCGCAGGCCCGGCGTCGCCCGGACAAAAAGCGATCGAGCGCCAGAGCGCGCTGGTCGCGCCCGATCTCGCAGCGCCAGCCACGCGCGGCCCGTTTTCGTGAAGATCCTGTCGGCCGCCGAGGTCGATGCAGCCCTCGACGACCTCGCCCTGATCGACCGCCTGGAAGCGCTGTTCCGCGCCGGCTGCGAGATGCCGCTCAGGCATCACCATCCGATCAAGGCGCCGCTCGGTGCCGGTTCGGCCGACGCCATGCTCCTGTTAATGCCGGCCTGGACCCGCGCATCGTCTGCGCCCGGTGCTGCGCTCAGTGGAGCGCCAAGGGTAGGCGTCAAGATCGTGACCGTGTTCCCGGACAACGATCAACGTGGGCTGCCGTCGATCTATGGCCAGTACCTGCTGCTCGACGGCACCACCGGCCAGACCTTGGCGATGCTCGATGGCACCATGTTGACCAAGCGGCGCACGGCCTGCGCGTCGGGGCTCGCTTCGCGCTACCTGTCGCGGCCCGACTCGTCGAAGCTCCTGATGATCGGCACCGGCGCGCTCGCGCCCCAGCTCATCCGCGTCCACGCCAAGGTTCGGCCGATCCGCGAGGTCGCCATCTGGGGCCGGACCAAGGCGCATGCTGAAGCGCTGGCGAAGGAACTTACGGCCTCGCTGCCGAAAGTTCTCGGCCGGCCGATTATTGTACGCGCCGTGGCCGACCGGCGGGCAGCGATCGCCGAGGCCGACATCGTCTCCTGCGCCACGCTCTCAAAGGCGCCGCTGGTCGAGGGCGCCTGGCTGCGCGAGGGCCAGCACCTCGACCTGGTCGGCGCCTATACGCCCGCAATGCGCGAAAGCGACGACAAGGCGGCCTGGCGGGCGCGCCTCTACGTCGATACCCGCGCCGGCGCGCTCAAGGAGGCGGGAGACATCGTCCAGCCGCTGGCCAACGGCACCATCGACGAGGACGACATCATCGCCGACCTGTTCGAACTCACGCGAGGCCAGCAGACCGGCCGGCTCCCGGGCGATGCCACCACCACCACGCTCTTCAAGTCGGTGGGCGCGGCGCTGGAGGATCTGGCAGCGGCGGAGCTTGCCGTCGGCCTCTGATCGTCAGGCGGATGATCTTCAGGCGGGCTCGATCAGCTTGCCGGCCGCCTTCAGGGCCTCGATGTCCGCCGCGTCGACCCCGGCCTCGGCCAGGATGGCGCGCGAATCGGCGCCTTGCAGCGGGGCCATCGTCCGGATGGTGGGTGGGGTGCGGCTCATCCGCATCGGCGGCTCGACCATCATGATCTCGCCCTCGCTGGGATGCGGGTATTTCCTGAAGAGCTGGCGCCAGACCAGGTGCGGGTCATCGAACAGGTCGGCCGGGCGCGACACGGGTGCGTTGGGAATCTGGCCCTCGTCGAGCAGCTTCACCCATTCGGCCGTGGTGCGGCTGGGGGCCAGCGCCTCCACCATCGCGTACATGTCCGAGATATGCATCGACCGGGCGTTCAGGGTCGAATAGCGCGGGTCCTTCAGCACCTCGGGCCGGCCGACGATCTCGAAGAAGTTGCGCCAGTGCTTGTCGTTGTAGGGCAGGATCGCCATCCAGCCGTCCAGGGTGCGGTAGGGCTTGCGGCTGCGCGACAGCAGCCGGGAGTAGCCGACCTCGCCCTCGTCGCTGAAGGTTCGCTCCCACAGATGCTCGACCATCAGCCAGGCGGCCATGGTCTCGAACATCGGCACCTCGACGAACTGGCCCTCGCCGGTGCGCTGGCGGTGCATCAGGGCCGACAGGGTCGAGAAGGCAAAGGTAAGACCCACGGTCTTGTCGGCAAGAATGGTGGGCGGATAACGCGGGACGTCGTCGCCGGCGGCGCGGCCCATCAGGTCGGCGATGCCGAACCGGGCCTGGATGGCGTCGTCGTAGGCCGGCAGTTTTCCGTAAGGACCGTCGGCGGAATAGCCGTAGGCGCCGACATAAACGATGTTGGGGTTCACCTTCCTTATGTCCTCGTAGCCCAGCCCCAGCCCCTCGATCGCCTGCGGGCGGAGCGCATGGACGAAGGCATCGGCCGTCGCCACCACCTTGAGAAGTGCGGCGCGCGCCGCCTTGTCCTTGAGGTCGAGGCAGAGCGAGCGCTTGTTGCGGTTCACGTAGAGATAGGTCGGACCCATGCCGGGAGTCTTGCCTGGCTTGCCGATGTGGCGCACCGCGTCGCCTTCCGGCGCCTCGACCTTGATGACCTCGGCGCCCTGGTCGGCGAGCAGCATCGTGCCGTAGGGCCCGAGGATGATGTTGGTGAGGTCGACGATCTTGATGCCTTCGAGGGCGCCGGGCATTGAGCTGTCCTGTGATGAGGGAGACGGCGAGACTGCCACCGTCGTGGCGCCGCGTCACGAGGTTGCAGCCGATCGCGAGTCACGCGCTGCCGCGCCTGCGCGAATGAGTCAAGAGGGCACGATCATTCACCGCCGCTGCCGAGTGTTATGTGACCGTTGTGCGACGCGCGCGGCCGGTGTAGCCAAGGACCAACAGAGGCGGGGGCGATGCGAAGCAACGTCGCAAAAAAACAGCAAGAGCAAAAGTCGGCATCAAGCCCGGCATCGCGGCAGTACCGCATCGAAGAGCAAGTAGGCTACCTACTGCGGCGCGCGCATCAACGCGCCAGTGCCATCTTCCAGGTCAGCATCGGCGATCCCAACATCACGCCGACCCAGTACTCGAGCCTGGTGAAGCTGAACGAGTACACTGAGCTGTCGCAGAATCTGCTCGGGCGCCTTGTCGGCATGGACAAGGCCACGATGCAGGGCGTGGTGCGGCGGCTGAAGGAGCGGGGCCTCGTCGATTCGCGGCCCGATCCCGGCGATGCGCGGCGCACGCTGCTCAGCCTGACGACGGAAGGCCAGCGGCTGGTGAACAAGCTCCTGATCAACGGCCCCGCAGTATCGCGCGAGACCATGAAGCCGCTCACCGCCCAGGAGCAGCGGCAGCTTCTCGAACTCCTGTCCAGGATCGTCTGAACCGGACTCAATTGCCGGACTCAATTGTTTGACTCGCACGGCCTCTCTGGCCATCGTGCGTACACGAACGATATGGGTGAATACGTCCGTCCTTCGCGCCTTGAAGAGGCGTTATCGGCCCTCGCACGGCCGCATGTGGTGCTGGCGGGCGGCACCGATTTCTATCCGGCCCGGGTCGGGCGGACGATCGACGAAGACATCCTCGACATCAGCGCCATTGCAGTCCTACGGGGCATTTCCGCCACGACCGAGGGCTGGCGGCTGGGCGCCACCACGAGCTGGAGCGAGCTGATCGAAGCCGATCTGCCGCCTTTGTTCGATGGCCTGAAGCAGGCCGCGCGCGAGGTCGGCGGCCGGCAGATCCAGAACGCCGGAACCCTGGCCGGCAACCTCTGCAACGCCTCGCCGGCAGCCGACGGCGTGCCGAGCCTGCTGACGCTCGACGCCGAGGTCGAGATCGCAAGCCGGGCCGCGACGCGCCGCCTGCCGCTCGACCAATTCATCACCGGCGTCCGCCGTACCGCGCTGATCTCAGGCGAACTGGTCGTCGCGATCCATATTCCCAAACCCGCGCGCGAGACGCAGAGCGCCTTCCTCAAGCTCGGCGCGCGGCGCTATCTCGTGATCTCGATCGCCATGGCCGCCGCCGCGATCGAGATTGTCGACGGCCGCGTCGTCGCCGCCCGCCTCGCCGTCGGCGCCTGCTCCGCCGTCGCCCAGCGGCTGCCGGCGCTTGAAGCCGCCCTCATGGGGGCGCCGGTCGATCGACATCTGGCCGACCGGGTCGACCTCGCCCATCTCGCGCCGCTCGCGCCCATCGACGACATTCGCGGCAGCGCCGGCTACCGCAGTGACTCCGTCCTCGTGCTGCTGCGCCGCCTGCTGGCGGGGTTCGCGCCATGAAGGTGGTGTTCACCCTGAACGGCACGGCGGCGAGCTGGAGCGGTCCGCCGGTCACCCGGCTTGCCGCCGCGTTGCGCGACGATCTCGGCCTCACCGGCACCAAGGTCGGCTGCGATGCCGGCGACTGCGGCGCCTGCACCGTGCTGCTCGATGGCCGGCAGGTCTGCGCGTGTCTGGTGGCGGTCGGCCAGGTCGAGGGCCGTGCCGTCGAAACGGTCGAAGGCCTGGCCGGTGCCGACGGTACCCTGGCGCGTCTGCAAGATTCTTTCCTCGCGCACGGCGCCGCCCAATGCGGCATCTGCACGCCGGGCATGCTGATGGCAGCCGAGGACCTGCTGCGGCAGGTGGCACAACCGGACCGCCGCGAGGTCGAGGACGCGCTGGGTGGCGTGCTGTGCCGCTGCACCGGCTACACAAAGATCGTCGATGCCGTTCTGTCCGCTTCCGCGCAGGCGCCGGTGGTGGTGCCCGAGGCTGGTGCTGCCGTGGGAGCGCGCCTGCCGCGCGTAGATGGTCACGCCAAGGTCACAGGTCGCGACGTGTTCGGCGCCGACGGCATTCCGGCCGACGCCCTCTGGATCCGCGTGGTGCGTTCGCCCCATGCCCGCGGCCGGTTCGTGCTGGGCGATCTGGCGCCGTTGCGCGGGCGGCTGGCCGCCGTGCTCACGGCGTCGGATGTGCCGTTCAACGGTTTCGGCATCTATCCCGACATCAAAGACCAGCCGGTGCTGGCCGACGGGATCGTGCGTTATCGCGGCGAGGCAGTGCTGGCATTGGTCGGCGAGCGTGCGGCCGTGCTCTCCATCGGCGACGACGAAGTGCCGATTGCCTGGACCGCCGAGCCGCCGGTGATGGGCATCGATGCGGCAACGGCGGCCGATGCGCCATTGGTCCAGGCCGACAAGCCGAAAAATCTGCTGCTGGACGGCGGCGTGCGCCATGGCGATGCGGCGTCGGCCTTCGCCGGCTGCGCCGCCCTGGCCGAGGGCGTGTTCGAGACCGCCTTCGTCGAGCATGCCTATATCGAGCCCGAGGCCGGCTGGGCTCGGCGCGTGGGCGACCGCATCGAAATCCATGTCACGACCCAGACGCCCTATATGGACCGCGACGAGATCGCCAACGTGATGCAACTGCGGCCCGAAGCCGTGCGCATCGTGCCGACCGCCTGCGGTGGCGGCTTCGGCGGCAAACTCGATCTCTCGGTCCAGCCGCTGGTGGCGATCGCGGCCTGGCTGCTGAAGCGGCCCGTGGCCTGCGTCTACACAAGGCCCGAGAGCATGGCCGCCACCACCAAGCGTCATCCGGCCCGCGTCTCGGCCAAATTCGGCTGCGATGCCGAGGGCAAGCTGGTGGCCTGTGACGTGTCGGCGACCTTCGATACCGGCGCCTATGCCTCGTGGGGGCCGACCGTCGCCAACCGAGTGCCGGTCCATGCCATGGGACCCTATGCCGTGCCCCATGTGCGGACCTGGGGTGAGGCCTTCTTCACCAACGGCCCGCCGGCCGGCGCCTTCCGTGGCTTCGGCGTGCCGCAGGCTGCCATCGCCCACGAGGCGATGATGGACGAGCTGGCCGATCAGCTTGGCATCGATCGCCTCGAATTCCGGCACCGCAATGCGCTCCGCGCCGGCGACAGGACGGCGACGGGACAGGTGCTGGCCCATTCCGCCGGTCTCGCGCAATGCCTCGAGGCGCTGCGGCCGCATTGGCGCCGCGCCCGGGACGAGGTCGCGGCGTTCAACGACAAAGGTGGCATCAGGCGCCGCGGCGTCGGTGTCGGCTGCATGTGGTACGGCATCGGCAATACGTCGATGTCCAACCCCTCGCGCATGCGCGTGGGCCTGTCGCCGGCCGGCACGCTCACCCTCTACAGCGGCGCGGTCGATATCGGGCAGGGCAGCAACACCATCATGACCCAGATCGCGGCCGACGCGCTCGGCCTGCCGGCGGCGCAGTTCGCCTTGGTCCAGGGCGACACTGATCTCACCGCTGACGCCGGCAAGACCTCGGCGTCGCGCCAGACCTTCGTGTCGGGCAGGGCGGCCGAAGGCGCGGGCAAGGATCTCCGCCAGCAGATCCTGCGGCTGGCCAATGCCGGGACCGAGGCGGCGCTGTCGCTGGATGGCGCCAGGCTCACGGTGCGCGACGGCGCGGAGGTCCGCACCATCGACCTCGCGACGACCGAGGCCCTGATGGGCGAGGGCACGTTCGATCCGCCGACCACGCCGCTCGACGCCAACGGCCAGGGCATCCCCTACGCGACCTATGCCTTTGCCGCGCAAATGGCCGAGGTCGAGGTCGACACCGAACTCGGTACCGTGAAAGTGCTGCGCATCGTGGCGGCCCACGATGTCGGCAAGGCGATCAACCCGACGTTGGTCGAAGGCCAGATCGAGGGCGGCATCGCGCAGGGGTTGGGCCTCGCCCTGATGGAAGAATTCCTGCCCGGCCGCACCGAGAACCTGCACGATTACCTGATCCCGACCATCGGCGACGTGCCCCTGATCGAATGCATCCTGATCGAGGATCGTGAACCGCTCGGCCCCTCCGGCGCCAAGGGCGTGGGCGAACCCGGCCTCGTCCCGACGGCGCCGGCCATCCTGGGCGCCGTTCATCACGCCACGGGCGTGCGCGCGCACCGCGTTCCGCTGTTGCCGCACCGCTTGCGTGAGGCCATCGTCTCTTTGAAGGGGACAGGGGCATGAGCGACGACATCTCGCTCACCGAGGCCGAGCGCGCCGCCAGCATCGTGCGCTGCGACGCCTGTCCCGTGCTGTGCCGCATCCGGCCCGGCCGCGCCGGCGCCTGCGACCGCTACGCCAACGAAGAGGGCAGGCTGGTGCGGGTCGATCCGCTGGTGCTGCTGGCCAAGCCCGATATTGCGCGCGTGGCCTTCGTCGAGGGCAACGGCGCCTGGCGCGGCGAACTCGGCAAAGGAGAAGGCGCGTTCGTCACCGGCATCGGCGCCACCACCACCTATCCCGACTACAAGCCGGCACCCTTCATCGTTTCCTCGAAGCACGACGGCATCGACATGGTCACGGTCGTGACCGAAGGCATTTTCAGCTACTGCGGTGTAAAAGTGAAAATCGACACCGACCGCTATCTTGGGCCCGAGCAGGCGGCAGTGCGGGTCAAGGGCGAGGCCGTGGGCCACGTCACCACGGCGGAATATGGCTCGCAGATGCTGTCGCTGGGCGGCGTGCATCACCTGACGGGCGGCAGCAAGAAGGAGGGCGTCGTCACCTGCGACGCGCTTTTAGCACTCTGCAATCGCGAGGCGGTGGAACTTTCGATCGACGGCGGCGCGACCGTCGTGGTCCAGGCCGAGAGGCCGCCGATCGTGAACGGCACGGCCGAGGAGCGCATGCGGGTGGGCTGTGGTTCGGCCGCCATCGGCATGTTCGCGCCGCAGTGGCACGGCCATGTCGATGAGGTGATCGTGGTCGACGATCACATCACCGGCGTTTTGAGCGAGCATCAGGGTGGCGCCTTCCTCGACATGAAGCCTGCCGGCATCCGCGTCCGCGGCCGCCGCTCGACGCCGGGCCGCTACTTCCAGGTGGCCGAACCGGGCCTCGGTTGGGGCGGCACCGACGTAAAGGATCCGCTGGAGATCATCGATCGCATCGATCCCAAGCAGGCCTGGCCTGGCCTCAGGCTGCTGATGGTCTCGACCACGGGCGAGCATTCGGCCTGGTTCGAACTCGACAAGGATTTGAAACCGCAACCCGTGCCGATGCCGGGGCCGGTGCGTCTCGTGGTCGAGCGGATTGCCGAGAATTGCGAGCCCGCGCTCTGCACCGTGCTGTTCATGGCCGGCGCCGGCGGTTCGTTGCGGGCCGGCGTCACGGAAAATCCGGTGCGGCTCACGCGGTCGGTGCGCGACACGCTGACCAAGGTCACCCTGGGCGGCGCGCCGGCCTTCGTCTGGCCGGGCGGCGGCATCACGCTGATGGTCGACGTGGCGCGCATGCCGGCCAATTCCTTCGGCTACGTGCCCACTCCGGCGCTGGTGGCGCCGATCGAATTCACCCTGCGGGCCGACGACTATGCCGCGCTGGGCGGCTATAGCTCGCGCGCCGTCACGCTCGACAGCGTGCTGCGCGACCACAAGGTCCGCGTCGAATGAGCGCCGTCTCCGCCCGCCTGCCCGATGGCCGGCTGCATCTGCAGCAGGGGCCGATCGACCTCGTGATCGAGGCGTTCGGTGAGGCGGGCGAGGTCGGCCGCGCCTATGCCCAGGCGGCCGACCGATTCGCCGACATTCTCGAAACGCTGGTGAGCGAACTCGCGACGCTGCGCCGACCCATCGGTGAGAAGCCGCCAAGGCTGCAAGGGCCTGTCGCGCGTCGCATGGCCGAGGCGGTGTGGCCACATCGCGCGGTCTACATCACGCCGATGGCGGCCGTGGCGGGCGCGGTGGCGGACGAAGTGCTGGCAGCGCTGGTGCGGGGCCGCAGGCTCGACAAGGCCTACGTCAACGACGGCGGCGACATTGCGATCCATCTCGCGCCTGGCCATCAACTGCGGGCAGGCATCGTGGCCGACCTTCAGGCGCCGCAACTCTCGGGTTTCGCCACCCTTCACCACGACCGCCCGGTGCGCGGCATCGCCACCTCGGGCTGCGGCGGGCGCTCCTTTTCACTCGGTATCGCCGATTCGGCCACGGTGCTGGCCGCGACGGCGGCGGCAGCCGATGCGGCGGCGACGCTGATCGCCAACGCCGTCAACGTCGATGCCCTGGCGATCAGCCGTCGGCCGGCCTGTGAGATCGATCCCGACAGCGACCTGGGCGAGATCCCGGTGACGGTGAAGGTTGGCGATCTCTCGCCGGTCCTTGTCGCCGAGGCGTTGGACCGCGGCCTCGGCGAAGCCCGGCGGCTCAGGCTCTGCGGCCTGATCGACAGCGCGGCCCTCTCGCTGCAGGGACAATGGCGCATTGACGCCGGCAGCGGCGCGCTTGGCGAGGTGAGGGCGGGATGAGCGATCTGGTGAAACTGCGAAAGTACGTGGCGACGGTCGAGGAGACGCATCACGACGGCGGGCCGATGCTGGCGCGCGCGGTGACCAAGGCGGTGGTCGGCGGCGTGATCGCCAATCCTTATGCCGGCCGGCACGTCGCCGATATCCAGCCGATGATGAAGGCGCTGGAACCGCTGGCGGTCGATCTCACGGAACGCGTCATGAAGCTCCTGAATGCCAAGGGCTCCGACCTCGAAGCCTACGGCAAGGGTGTGGTCGTGGGTCTGGCCGGCGAGCTGGAGCACGCGGCGCTGTGGCACCAACCCTCGGGGTTCGGGATCCGCCACGCCATGGGAGGCGCCAAGTCGATCGTGCCCTCGACGGTGAAGGTCGCGGCGGCCGGTGCGCGCATCGATATTCCCCTGCATCACGTGACGGCGGCCTATGTGCGCAGCCATTTCGACGCGATCGAGTTCTGCGTGCCCGACGGGCCCAGGCCCGACGAGATCGTGTTCATCGTCGCGGCCGCGATCGGTGGCCGCCCGCATGCCCGCGTCGGCGGGCTGACGGTGGATGGCATCAAGCTGGGAGACGGACAGCGATGAGCGATGCCCTGACGGCGGCGATGACGGCGCTCGACGACTATATGGCGGCGCTCAACCGCGGCGACGAGCCCGGCGTCAACGCCGCCTGCAATTTCCCGCATGTGCGTCTGGCCGGCGGCAAGGTCGTCGTCTGGCCGGACCATGGCGACTACAAACTCGACGATTTCATCGCGCGCGCCGGCGACGGTTGGCATCGCAGCACCTGGGACGAGCGCACACCGATCCATGTCGGCAAGAACAAGGTTCATCTCAAGGTGAAGTTCAGCCGCTGGCGCAAGGATGGCTCGCTGTTGGGCGCCTTCGAGACGATCTACATCGTGACCTTTCAAAACGGTCATTGGGGCATACAGGCGCGGTCGAGTTTCGCCGACTGAGCGCTTGTGGGGTACGGGCTGGGCTCGCTACGCTCAGTCCAGAGAGTATTTTCACAGTTTTACGGAGGGGGATGTCATGCTGACCCGCAATAACCTGCTCGCCGGCACCGCGGCGCTCGTCGCGCTATCGCTGTTCGGACCGGCCGGCGCGCAGACGCCGATCAAGATCGGCGAACTCAACAGCTACAAGGTCTTCCCGGCCTTCCTCGAGCCCTACAAGAAGGGCATCGAGCTGGCGGTCGAGGAGGTGAATGCCGCCGGCGGCGCGCTCGGCCGCAAGATCGAGGTCATCAGCCGCGACGACAACGGCAATCCCGGTGACGCCGTGCGCGTCGCCGAGGAGCTGATGAGCCGCGAACAGGTGTCGTTCCTGATCGGCACCTTCCCGTCGAACGTCGGCCTCGCCGTTGCCGACTTCGCCAAGCAGCGCAAGGTGCTGTTCATCGCGGCCGAACCGCTCAGCGACAAGATCGTCTGGGACTCGGGCAACGCCTACACCTTCCGCCTGCGCACCTCGACCTACATGCAGACGGCAATGCTCATTCCCGACGCCGCCAAGCTCAACAAGAAGCGCTGGGCGATCGTCTATCCGAACTACGAATACGGCCAGTCGGCCACGGCGGCGTTCAAGAAGCTCCTCAAGGAGAAGCAGCCCGACGTCGAGTTCGTGGTCGAGCAGGCGCCGCCGCTCGGCAAGATCGACGCCGGTGCGGTGGCCCAGGCCCTGGCCGATGCCAAGCCCGATGCGATCTTCTCCTCGCTGTTCGGCGCCGACCTCGCCAAGTTCGTGCGCGAGGGCCAGACGCGCGGCCTGTTCAAGGGCGTGGAGGTGTTCAACCTGCTGGCCGGTGAGCCGGAATATCTCGATCCGCTGAAGGAGGAGGCGCCCGAAGGCTGGTACGTGACGGGCTATCCCTGGAGCGAGATCAAGACGCCGGAGCACACCAAGTTCCTCAACGCCTACCAGGCCAAGTTCAAGGACTACCCGCGCCTCGGCTCGGTGGTGGGCTACGCAACGGTGATGTCGGCCGTCGAAGTGATCAAGAAGGCGGGCTCGCTCGACCAGGACAAGCTGATCGCGGCCATGAGTGGGCTGAAGCACATGACGCCGTTCGGCATGGTCGAGTATCGCGCAATCGACCATCAATCGACGATGGGCGCTTATGTCGGCCGCATCGCCGTCAAGGACGGCAAGGGCTACATGAAGGACTGGCGCTTCGTCGACGGCAAGGATGCGCTGCCGAGCGATGCCGAGGTTCTCAAGATGAGGCCGAAGAATTGACGGTGGCGTAGCCACCGTCATTTGTCGTGACCTTCGCCTCCATCATCATCCAGCTCCTTAACGGGCTGGCTGCCGCGGCGTCTTTGTTCTTGGTGTCGGCCGGCCTGTCGCTGATCTTCGGCGTGACGCGGATCGTGAACTTTGCCCACGGTTCGCTCTACATGCTGGGACTCTACGGCGCCTACACGCTGATCCAGGCGCTGGGCCGCACGCCCATGGGTTTCTGGAGCGCGGTCGTCCTGGCAGCCCTCGCGGTTGGGCTGGTCGGCGTGCTGATCGAGGTGCTGGTGTTGCGCCGCATCTACCGCGCGCCCGAACTGTTCCAACTGCTGGCGACCTTCGCCGTCGTGCTGGTGATCAAGGACGCAGCCCTGTTCGTCTGGGGCGCCGAGGATCTGGTCGGGCCGCGCGCGCCCGGCCTGTCGATGGCCGTGGAAATCCTGGGCAAGCGCATCCCGGCCTACGATCTGCTGCTGATCGCCATCGGTCCGGTGGTGCTGGGCGTCATGTGGCTGCTGCTGACGCGCACGCGCTGGGGCGCGCTGGTGCGGGCGGCCACCCAGGACCGCGAGATGGTGGGGGCGCTGGGCGTCGACCAGGCCAAGCTCTTCACCTCGGTGTTCTTTGTGGGCTCGGTGCTGGCCGGTCTTGGCGGCGCGCTACAAATCCCGCGCGAGCCCGCCAATCTGGAACTCGACCTCGCCATCATCGCCGATGCCTTCGTCATCACCGTGGTCGGTGGTCTCGGCAGCATCACCGGTGCGTTCCTGGCCGCCATCATCATCGGCGTCGCCAAGGCCTTCTGCATCGGCATCGGCACCGTCAGCTGGTTCGGCTTCGAGATTTCCTTCTCCAAGCTCACCCTGGTGGTCGAGTTCCTGATCATGGCGGTGGTGCTGGTGGCGCGGCCCTACGGGCTTCTCGGCAAGCCGCAGGCGGCGCAGCGCCTCGCTGCCGACCCAGTCCCGCCGCTCACCGCGCCGTCATGGAAGATCGCGCTGGTGTGGGTGGTGTTGCTGCTGGGCGTGCCGCTGGTGGCCGATCGCTACATCACCATCATGCTGACCGACATCGTCTGCTTCGCGCTGTTCGCCGTCAGCCTGCACTTCATCATGGGCCCGGCCGGCATGGTGTCGTTCGGCCATGCTGCCTATTTCGGGCTCGGCGCCTATGCCGCCGGCCTTCTGTTCAAGCGCGCCGGCCTGCCCATGGAGGCAGCCCTCCTGTTGGCGCCGCTCTGCGCCGGCGCGTTCGCCGTCGTCTATGGCTGGTTCTGCGTGCGGCTCTCGGGCGTCTATCTCGCCATGCTGACGCTCGCCTTCGCGCAGATCAGCTGGTCGATCGTCTTCCAGTGGGATTCCGTCACCGGCGGCAGCAACGGCGTGTTCGGCATCTGGCCGTCGGCCTGGCTGGCCGACAAGACCACCTACGCCTATCTGGCGCTCGCCTGCTGCGGCACGGGCATCGCGCTCCTGTGGCGGGTGCTGTTCTCGCCCTTTGGCGCAGCGCTCCGCGCCGGCCGCGATTCGCCGCTGCGGGCCGAGGCGATCGGCATCGACCTGCGCGGCTTCCAGTGGGCGGCCTTCGTGCTGGTTGGCGCGCTGGCCGGCCTGGCCGGGGCCGTCTACGCGTTCTCAAAAGGCAGCATCTCGCCTTCGACCATCTCCATCGGCCAGTCGACGGACGGGCTGATCATGGTGCTGCTGGGTGGCGTCGAGACGCTGACCGGCCCGGTGGTAGGCGCCGCCGTCTACACCTGGGTGCGCGATGCCGTGGCCCGCCACACCGAATTCTGGCGCGCCGTCATGGGCGGCATCATCCTGCTGATCGTGCTGCTCTTTCCGCAGGGTCTGGTTGGTGGCCTGAAGGCGCTGTTTCTCCGCTGGAAGGAGGCTCGCGCATGAGCAGTGGGCGCATGAGCGATGCCGTTCTCCAAGTCGAGGGACTGCACAAGGCCTTTGGCGGCGTCCAGGCGGTGGCCGACGTTTCCTTCGCCGTCTCGGCCGGCGAGATGCTGGCGCTGATCGGCCCCAACGGCGCCGGCAAGAGCACCTGCTTCAACATGCTGAACGGCCAGCTCGTGCCCGATGCCGGCATCGTGCGGCTGGCCGGGCGCGACATCGTAGGGCTGCGGCCGCGTGCGGTGTGGCGGCTGGGCGTCGGCCGCACCTTCCAGATCACCGCCACCTTCGCCTCGCTCAGCGTTCGCGAAAACGTGCAGATGGCGCTCTATTCCCATGCCGGTCGGCTGCGCTCGATGCTGTCGCGGTTCGGCGCCGCGTTCCGGGTCGAGGCCGATGCGCTGCTGGCCCAGGTCGGCATGCTCGACCAGGCCGGGCGGACCTGCGGCGTGCTGGCCTACGGCGACCTGAAGCGCGTCGAACTCGCCATGGCTCTGGCCAACGAGCCCCGGTTGCTGCTGATGGACGAGCCCACCGCCGGCATGGCGCCGCGAGAGCGCGTAGCCCTGATGGAACTCACGGCCGGGCTGGCACGCCAGCGCAACATCGCCGTGCTCTTCACCGAGCACGACATGGATGTCGTCTTCTCCCAGGCCGACCGCATCATCGTGCTCGATCGCGGCCAGCTGATCGCCGGCGGCACGCCTGCAGAAGTGCGCGCCAATCCGAATGTGCGCGCGGTCTATCTCGGGAGCACGCACTGATGCTTTCGGTGAAGAATCTCCATGCCTTCTACGGCCGCGCCCATATCCTGCACGGCGTGTCGTTGGAAGCCCGCGCGGGCGAGGTCGTGGCACTGCTTGGCCGCAACGGTGCCGGCAAGTCGACGGCGCTCAAGGCAATCATGGGGCTGGTGCCGCCGGCCGAGGGTGAGGTGACTTTCGAGGGCCGACGCATCGAGCGACTTCAGCCCTACCGCATCGCGCGGCTGGGCCTCGGCTACGTGCCCGAGGAGCGGCGCATCTTCACCGACCTCACGGTGATGGAGAATCTCGAGGTCGGCCGGCAGGCCGCACGCGGCGCGACGCCCGCCTGGACGGAAGACCGGCTCTTCGCGCTCTTTCCCAACCTCGCCGCCGTGCGCGAGCGGCCGGGCGGACGCATGTCGGGCGGCGAGCAGCAGATGCTCACCATCGCCCGCACCCTGATGGGCAACCCGAGTTGCGTGCTGCTCGACGAGCCGTCGGAGGGATTGGCGCCGATCATCGTGGAGCAGATGGCCAACTCCATCCGCGCGTTGAAGGGCGAGGGACTTTGCGTGCTTCTGTGCGAGCAGAACCTGCATTTCTCCCAGGCCGTCGCCGATCGCGCCTATATCATCGAGAAGGGCCAGATCCGCTTCGGCGGCACGATGGCAGAGCTCGCCTCGGACGCTTCCCTTCGTGAACAGTATCTTTCAGTGTGATCATGCCTGCAGAGCGTTCCCTCACGGTCGGTATCGACGTCGGCGGCACTTTCACCGACCTGTTGGCCATCGATTCGGTTTCCGGTGAGGTCAAGCTCGCCAAGGTGCCGACGACGGTCGACAACCAGGCCATCGGCTTCATGGCCGCCCTCGCGCAAGCCGGCGCCGATCCCGCCACCCTGCAGGCCGTGGTGCACGGCACCACGACCACGACCAACGCGCTCCTGGAACGCAAGATCGCCACGGTCGGTCTCATCACCACCAAGGGTTTCCGCGACGTGCTCGAACTCGGCCGTCGGACCCGGCCGCAGGCCTATGGCCTGCGCGGCACGTTCAATCCGCTGATCGACCGCGAACGGCGCCTGGAAGTGCCGGAGCGCATGGACGCCGACGGCAAGGTACTGATCCCGCTCGACGAGGCCGCCGTGGCGGAAGCCACGAAGAAGCTGCTGGCGCTGGGCTGCGAGGCGGTCGTTATCCATTTCCTGCACAGCTACATCAATGCCACGCACGAGCGTCGCGCAGCCGAGATCGTGCGCCGGCTCTGGCCGAACGCCTATGTCACGGCGGGCCACGCCATCCTGTCGGAGTATCGCGAGTACGAGCGCGGCGTGACGGCGGCGGTGAATGCCTCGGTCCAGCCGGTGCTCGATCGCTATCTCACGCGGCTGCGCACCGAGCTCTCGGCCAAGGGTTTCGACCGCGATCTGCTGGTGATGCAGGGCAATGGCGGCACGATTTCCTCGCAGCTCATCGCCCATGCTGCGGTCAACACGGTGATGTCGGGACCGGCCTCGGGCGTGATGGCGGCGGCCTATACCGGCCGCGCCTCCGGCCATCCCAACCTCATCACCTACGACATGGGCGGCACCTCGACCGATGTCGGACTGATCGAGAACGCCGTGCCGCAGGTCTCGGGCGAGCTCGAACTCGAATACGCCATGCCCATCCATGTGCCGATGGTCGACGTGCACACGATCGGCGCCGGCGGTGGCTCGATCGCCTCGGTCGATTCGGCCGGCATGCTGCGCGTCGGTCCGGAGAGCGCGGGCGCCCGACCGGGCCCGATCTGCTACGGCCGCGGCGGCATCGAGCCCACCATCACCGACGCCAACCTGGTGCTGGGGCGGCTCAATCCCGACCGCCTTCTGGGCGTCGATCATCCGGTCACGCTCGACCATGTGCGCGCCATTGTTTTGGACAAGGTCGGCAACCGGCTCGGCCTCGATGCCGAGGCGGCGGCCGCCGCCATCCTGCGCATCGCCAACGACCGCATGGCGGGCGCCATCCGCCTGGTTTCGCTGTCGCGTGGCCATGATCCGCGCGACTTCGCGCTGTTCGCCTTCGGCGGCGCGGGCCCGCTGCATGCCATGGCGCTCGCCCGTGAACTCTCGATCCCGACCGTGCTGGTGCCGGCGCGGCCTGGTATCACCAATGCGCTGGGCTGCGTCGTGGCCGACCTGCGGCACGACTATGTGCGCACGGTGAACAAGCCGCTCTCGCTGCTCGACGATGCCACGGTGGCGCGCATCTATGCCGAGCAGTCGGCCGAAGGCGAGGCGACGATCGGGCGCGAGGGCGTGCCGGTGCGCGAGCTGCGCCGCGTACACACCGCCGACATGCAGTTCCAGGGACAGAGCCATATCCTTTCGGTCGGCGTCGACCGGCCCGACATCGGCGTCCCGGGGCTGCATCATGCTTTTGCCACCGCCTACTTCCGCCGCTTCGGTATCGAACTGGAGGAGATCCCGCCGGTCCTCGTCAATCTCCACACCGCGGTGATCGGCGTGCGACCGGAGATTTCGCTCGCCGCCCTTGCCGCCACTGAGCGCGCGCCGACCTTGAAGGCGGCCCAGGCGGGCGAGCGCCGCGTCTGGTTCACCGATGGCTGGCGCCAGACTCCCGTCTACGCCCGCGAAAAACTGCCGCGCGATTCAGTGTTCGAGGGGCCGGCGATTCTCGAACAGCTCGACTGCACCACCGTCGTCGAGCCCGGCGACAAGGTCCGCCAAGACAAGCTCGGCAATTTGCTGATAACACTCGCCTAACAACAATAATTCGGAGGAACGAAGATGAAGGTGACAGACATCGTCTGCCACATCCTGCAATGCAAGGTCGACAAGCCGTTCGTCTCGGCGCGCGGCTGGGTCTATGGCACGCGCTCGACCTGCCTGGTCGAAATTTCGACTGACGAGGGCATCACCGGCTGGGGCGAATGCTACGGCCCCGCCGCCGTCGCCAAGACCTTCGTCGAGACGCAATTCAAGGCGCGCGTCGTGGGTCGCGATCCGTTCGACGTCGAGGCGATCTGGGAAGACCTCTACAACAGGATCAAGGATTACGGCACGACGGGCATGGCGATCTCGGCCATCTCTGGCATCGACATCGCGCTGTGGGACATCATGGGCCGCGCCGTGAACAAGCCCGTGCACAAGCTGATCGGCGGGGCCTACCGCACGGAAGTCATTCCCTACGCGACGGGCCTCTACTTCATCGACATGAACCGGCTGGTCGAGGAGGCCGTGGAGGAGGCGCTGGAATTCAAGAACGACGGCTTTAGCGCCATCAAGATGAAGATCGGTCTGGGTGACCTGAAGCTCGACGCCAAGCGCGTCGGCGCCGTGCGCAAGGCGATTGGCCCCGACGTAAAACTGGCGGTCGATGCCAACCACTGCTTCTCGGTGCCCAACGCCATCAAACTCGGCCGCATGCTGGAGGAGCACGACATAATGTGGTTCGAGGAGCCGGTCAGCCCCGAGGACCATGATGGTTACATCGAGGTGACGCGCGCGCTCGACATGGCGGTGGCCGGCGGCGAGAACGATTTCACCCGCTGGGGCTTCCGCGACGTGATCGCGAAGAAGGCGATGGACATCGTGCAGCCCGATCTCTGCGCTGCCGGTGGATTTTCCGAGTGCCGCAAGATCGCGACCTTGGCTTCGGCGTTCGGCGTCGAATGCGTGCCGCATGCCTGGGGCTCGGTCATCGGCCTCGCCGCCACGGTGCAGTTTCTGGCCGCACTCCCCGATCAGCCGCCCGCGTTCCGGCCGATGCCGCCGATGCTCGAGTTCGAGCAGACGCCCAACCCTCTGCGCGACACCCTGGCCAAGGAGCCGATCGAGCAGAAGAAGGGGATCGTCAAGGTCCCGACCGGCCCCGGCCTCGGCATCGAGATCGATCGCGAGATCCTGAAGAAGTACAAGGTGGCGTAGAGCACCACCTCATCCTGAGGAGCCGCGCATCGCGCGGCGTCTCGAAGGATGGGATCCAGTCTCGTTGTTGGCCACCCTTCGAGACGCGCCCTGCGGGCGCTCCTCAGGGTGAGGTAGGCGGAGGAGCAGCACCATGAAAATCGTCGACGTAAAGGCCTATCCGACCAGCTACCGCGTGCCCAAGGAGCTGCAGGTCTCGCTCGGCATCGGCACCATGACCAAGCGCGACTGCGTCATGGTCAAGGTAACGACCGAGGACGGCATCGTGGGCTGGGGCGAGAGCCATCATGCCCGTTCACCCGGCAGCATCGGCCACCTGATCAACACGACGCTGAAAGGCTTCGTGGTCGGCATGGACGCCACCGACACGGTGGGTATCTGGGCCAAGATCTATAAGTTCCAGCTCGGCTCCCATGGCATGGGGGCCGCCACCTCGATGGCGATGAGCGGGCTCGACCAGGCGCTGTGGGACATCAAGGGCAAGGCCGTGGGTTGGCCGCTCTACAAGCTTTTAGGCGGCTCCAACAGGCCGGTGCCGGCCTATGCTGGCGGCATCTCGCTGGGCTATCAAGCGCCGGACTCACTGGCGGCCGAGGCCGTGCCGATGGTCGAAGCCGGCTACAAGGCGCTGAAGCTGCGCGTCGGCGATAATGTGAAGGCTGACATCGCGCGCATGACGGCGGTGCGCCGCCGCTTCGGCGAAGACATGGTGCTGCTGACCGACGCCAACACCGGCTACACGGTCGAGGATGTGCGCCGCGTCATGCCGGCGATGGATGAGCTGGGGATTGCCTGGCTGGAGGAGCCGTTTCCGGCGCACGACCATCGCTCCTATGCGATGGCCAAGGGCTGGGGCGTGACGCCGCTGGCGGCGGGCGAAAACCATTACACGCGCTTCGAGTTCCACAGGATCATCGAGGACGGCAACATCACCATCCTGCAGCCCGATCTTTCCAAGAGCGGTGGCATCACCGAGGTCCAGCGCATCGCCGCGGCCGCCTCGATGTGGAAGCTGCCGATCCATCCACACAGTTCGATGACCGGCCTCAACCACGCCGTCTCGATCCACTTCCTGGCCTCGATCGACAATGGCGGCTACTTCGAGGCCGACCTCTCCGTGGCCAACAAGTTCCGCGACGAACTGGGCAGC
>Ga0163144_10006465_pt1 | contig 25834 bp, 15 predicted proteins | sample OliLak19BULKMAT1_FD_123175 | JGI IMG/M metagenome (GOLD analysis project Ga0163144, IMG submission 123175) | Freshwater microbial mat bacterial communities from Lake Vanda, McMurdo Dry Valleys, Antarctica - Oligotrophic Lake LV.19.BULKMAT1 | ecosystem: Environmental > Aquatic > Freshwater >...
AAGTTTTCTGAGGGGGCTTCTTTCTGCCTCCCTCACAGAACTTGATCAGGATCGCGCCGTCACCCCTCCATCTTCTGGGCGCTGCTCATGCTTTCTCCGGCGACAGGGCATCAGATTGCAAGAAAGCGCTCTCGAGAAGCTGGGCAAAAGAGCGTCGGCGCGACGCTTCGAGCCCGACTCCTCCAAGAAGCTGGAGCCGTTGTTCGATCCGGGCACTTATCACACTGCCGGGGCTCACCTTGCGCCCAAGTCCGCCGAGATTAGCCAGACAGGCGAAAATGTCCGGACGCGAGGCAACCTCGTCCAGCACCCAACGCACTGCTCCGACTGTAGTTAGCGTGTCAAACTCCCCTGGAAGTCCCGTTGGTAGCACGCGTTGACTAGCGATCACGCCGCTGAGCCCGCGTCCGTCAGCGTGCATCATTCCGAGCAGCGTAGTTTGATGCTCTGACAGATCGCGGTGCTGCGCTTCGGTGAGCAGTTCGAACATTGATTGCCAGAAGATCGTCCGCGCCGCCGCCTCTCGTCCGGGTAGGCTTTCGATACCCAGCACGTTCGAGGTCTCCGTGAACCGCTGCTCCAGAGCGATGCAAAGCGCCTCCAACGCGCGACCGAGCAGATCGCCGAGACGTTCAAAAACTCGTCGATTCTTGTCGACCGCCCGCGCAAGTTGTGCCCTACCCGCATCCACCGTAAATGGACCGCTGAGACAAAAGCCCAATCCCCATCGTTCCACGGGGACGGTGCACCAGACGTCAGGGAGGTCTGCGGCGAGAGGCTGAACGCCTTTCTCGCCCAACGTGAATGCGATCGCCAGCGTCGGGCCCACGCCCCTGCCACGGAGGACCAGCATTCGATGGCCGTCGGTTTCCGATTTGCTCAGCAAGCTCGGGACCAGACCGATCTCTATCTCCTCCAATCCTGCAATCGTCGTCGGTGCCCACGTGGTACTCGACCGTCCGCCATCGTGGACAACGACACGGCGAATCGTGCGCGCGAACATCGGAAGCAACCTACTGCACATCCCAAATCGCCCGACGGCCCGCTCTAGCACCGACGCTTCGGACAGCGGGAGGTCCACGACAGTCGCGCGATCCATCGGTCCGTTGAGTGGAACGTGCACCGGCAGCAGTCCAGCGCGAATCTCGAACGAGAGATCACCACTACGAACGCGTGGACGTTCTGTCAGCAAATGAACGGACTTGAACCCGAGGCCAAAGCGTCCGGTCGAGCTCTCATCCTTCTCGCTGAGGTGCAAAACAAGCATGTTTTGTAGATCCAGGTCGAAGCCTCTCGCTCGCGCCTCGGGGAAGGGCCTGGCGTCCTCAAGCTGCGTAATCAACCTCCCCCAGTGACGTACTCGCAACCCAGGCGGCGCGCGGCCGATCTCCACCTCGAAGCCACGCACTTCGTCGTCGAGAGGCGCCTCACCGCGTCCGCGCATCTCAACGAGATCGGACGCAGCGTCATCCGCATTCTGGAAGAGCTCGAAGAGAACTTGTTCCGCGCTGTACTGATGCTCGTCCAGCTTCTTGCGGATGGCGTGCAGGATACGACGTTGAGCGTCCTCACTTTTCTCCACCAACGCGCGCAGCTCTTCGTGAGCAGCTCTCCGCGCGCTGTTGGCATCCCTTTCTCGCTGGTCCCAGAGTCCCTTCGTTGAAACGACCTCCCGAAAGCGTTGATCTGCTCGGGCGATCTGCTGGAGAGGCCCACGGAGCAACTCGTCTCGACGCCCCCCGAGGGATTCGAGGTGGCCGACAAGGCGGTCGAGCATCATGGCGCGTACAGCTTCAATCTTCGATTGTGCCCCTTGGGCGAGCTGGGACCAGAAACGCTGAAAATCAGCAGGCTGGAGCTCGACCCGGACCGAGGAAGCGAGGAAGCGCGCCAGGCTCGTGCCGACAATCTCGTGCATCTCTCGCTGTGGCAACGTGCCCGGATCGATGTGGCGCAGGCGCAGCCATTTTGCGCTGCGTTCATCGGCAAGGGGAATGGCGCCCACGAAAAGGCTCGTCGCGCCCGCGCCGCTCACGCGTGCGCGCAGGGCGGTACCGGCCATGGACACGACCCCGTGGCTGACTCCTTCTGGCAGGACCTCAATGGCCCACTGTGCACGATTTGCTTTCCCTCTTTCAAACGCGACGTTTCCGGGACCGAGCTCAAAGAAGAGCTTGTCGCAGGCACCATCCGTGCTCACGCCCGACGACAGGTAACGATCGGACAAGGCGCGGACGGCGCCGTCGGCGCCATCGCCGAGACATGCGATGAAATATCCGAGGGCCTCATCGGAAACGACACCTCGCCATGAGGCGAAATACCCTTCGAGCACCTTCGCCGCTGCCACCACATCGCTGGGTGAAGGCAATCTGCTAATACCGATGCTGTCCGATTCTTCGACGGGCGTCGCCTCTTCGTCGAGCAAGCCGACGATCCGCCGCTGCACTTCGTCAACCTGGAACTGCGGCAAGAGCCCCGTTCCCGACCGCGCCAGGCGCATTGTGGGCCGCCAGGCCCCACTCGCGTCCAGCAGATGGATCTTCGGCAGGATCGCCGCCACGAAGTCGTCGCGCTGCCGTACGTGCTTCAGATACACCTCGAACAGCAAACGACCGGAGTCTTTCTCCTCATCGCTGGCGTTCGGCAAGTTCGCGAACCGATTTAGCAGGGTCACCGCGCGGTCGGCGCTCGGCGCCTTCCTGAGCACGTCAAGTAGATCTGCTGCACAATCGAACCATGCTTCTCCAAACGCACGGCGCACCGCGGCTACAAGCCGCCAGGCTGGATCTTCGGCCAAGCCTCGAAATTCGGACCCGCGCTCGAGGAACTCCCGCTGCTGTGCGCGCGCTAGTCCCGGGACCAGCCAAAATGGATTCCCCGACGGCTTGAGGCGATCGTCGAGCTGTTGCGCTGCAGCGGCAACGGCGTCGCGCCCTCCAAGAGCAAGTCGGTCGATCATTTGCTCGTACGCCTTGTGATTCCGGACGGTCCGGCCGAGGTCCGTCGGAATCACGAATGCAGGCTCATCACGCGAAAGCAGTGGTGCCAGGGCTGACACCACCTCATCCGGCAAGTTGAAGACATCATTGGGCCTCACCCAGGTGCCCTTCGCGGTCGGCAGCCAGGTGACGGCGCGCAAGCTCTTGTGGAGAGCGGTCGATAGCTGCGGCACCTCCAAAAGTCCATCCATGATGTCCTCTGCGCGTTCGTGGCTCGCGACGGTATCGAGAGACATGGCGATCTGCTCTATCGCGCACCATTCGGGAGGAAGGACGCGCCGCTGCGCTTCCATGACGAGCGGATCGACGTCGCGCCGAATCAAACGCACTCGCGCTGCCAGCGATCGAGGAACTGCCCAGCTTGGATTCTCCAAGTACACATCCCGACCCCCGGGCAGGAGGACAGATCCATCAACGCTGTCGTGAATAGCCAGTTGACCGAACAGGTCATCTGCCCGCGACATCGCCAGTACGCGGCGCAGCCGATCGCGAGCTTCCGCCGACATCACCGCCCCGATACGGACTCGCCAGTCACCGGGCCTGCTACGCATGAGATCTATTAGGGTGTTATCGGCCAGCGACTCCACGCCCAATGTGTCCATCCACCGGCGGCTCAAGTCTTGGGCAAACGACCTCGGTACGACCCGCCATGCATTGTTCGTCAGGTTGAGAACTGCCGTGAGCACTTCGTAGTTGGCGTCGGAGTCCTGCGAGTGTATGAGAAACAACGGCAAATCTTCCAGGCGATGCTTCGAGTCGCCGTGGATCAACAAGCGAAGTGCGTTTCTCAGCGCCGGTGTGCGTTGCCACATGGCTTCCGGGTCACGGACACTGAAGATTGCGGAGCCTGCGACGATGCTTGTAAAGAGGGTGAAGCGCCGCTCTTCGTCGGCGAACGCATTCGCCGCGTGCTCGACGTATCGAGCCAGCAGCGCTTCGCTGTATGGTTCGATGTTCATCGCGTCCGCAATAACCTCATCGTCGACTAGGACGACATCCAGCGACGGCTCGTCGACGACTTCGAGCATCTTGGATGCTAGTGCCTCAAGGCTGGCGGCGCCCTTCTTGCCAAATGCGGCGCCCCGCTGGATCAGCGTGTCCAGCTTCTCGGCCGTCATCACCACGTGGTGACGTTTGCGCGCAGACCACACCCGAAAGACGGGCAATGCCCGCAGCTCCTCGTCGCGCAACACGGCCGCAGGGGAAACGCTTGAGACGACCTCGGCAACCACGGATTCGGCGTCCGTCGCCTCCTTCGAGGCTGCCGAAATGATAGGAGTGAGAAAGCGAAGGAGCAAGCGCGCGTCGTCCAAACTCAATACAATCTGGCTCGCCAAGCCAAAATCCGTGCGCAGATCGGATGGCAGGAGCAGTACCCGCGTTCGATGTTCCTGCCCAGCAAGAGCACGGAGCAATCTCACGCCGGCTTTGCTCCAGAGAACTGCTTCCCGCGGGCACCAGTTTACAATCGACCTCCATGCTGCGAGGCCGCCTTCTGCAGTCAGGGCTGCTCCGGCTGAAAAACATCGGCGTACAAGCTCGAGTAGCTCCGTTCTCGATCCAACAGACGTCGGTTGTATCGACTGCAGGCAGCTCGCAAAGTAGCTTAGAGCGTGGCCCCTCTTCAGCGCAGCCCACGAGATCTGTTTGAACGCAGAACGAGCGTCAGCGTCGCTCCATTTGTCCCATTGGTCCTGCGGACACAGACTCGGTCCGTCGCGCCAGACAAGAGCGACATTGCCGTCCTGCTCGAACGCATGCCAACAGGCAAGGAGTTCATGAACTTCAGCCGCTTCCTCGACGTTGGGCCGCGGCAGAGGCAATAGACGTGCAACGGATGATACCGAACGTACTGTCGTCTCGATGTTGCGCGCGCCGACGGTCGGGCTCGGTCCCCACACGAGCGCCGCGTCCGCCGTTGCCGCGATACGATGCTCTCGCCAGAAGTTGGTGTTGGCCAGCGCTCTCGCAACGCTTTCGGCTTCCGTCGGCGGAACCTCGTTGAAAGCGGCGGCTATCGCAGGCAAGAGCGTCGAGAGCGTCACGCGATCACGAAGACGATCGTTCCAAGCGGCCCGCACCTGCTCCGGCCGTTCCAGTGCCCCATCCGAGGTCGTCGTCGTAGAAGAAAAGATGCCTCGGCGACCGGAGTCCGGAAAGAAATAACCGTGAAGCAGAACACGCCAGATGCTATGAACGCCGGTCAAGCGCGCCTGTTCGTGACCGCCGCTCAGCGGCAGGAAGACTGCCCACCCAATGACCAGCTCTCCTTCCGTTGTATCTGCGGCGGGCGCTTGAGGTTCTGCACGAATCACGATGGTGGCGCCGTGCGGCAAAGCCTTCTCCGGTAAGGTCACGAGTTCCTCCTCGGCGTCCTCGGCAGCCCGATGCGGCCACGCCGAGTGCCGCTGAAGAGCGTGAAGTTCCCTGTCGTTACTGCACCGCTCGCGACCGAAGCACGCGACCCTTGTGGTGCGCGCATCCGCAAGCGCCAATTCGACTTCGCCTTGCAGCGGCCGATCCAAGGCCGTATCCGCGCCGGGGCGAGACAGTCGAGTACCGCCATCGTTCCACGTAGCGGAGCCCAAGGTGCAAGGCTCCGCCCCCGGAGACGCGATGCTGATGGTCTCAATGCGCCGGAGATGGTGGAGGTGGGGGAGCAGATACCCCATCTCGACCATGTCGGCGAGGTCGCGCTCAAGTCTCTCGACCCTCGGAAAGTGCGTACTGATCAGACCGCCGCGCGCTCTCCGGTGGGATTCGAGACGGAGGGGTAAGTAAAGCGCGAGCCAGTTCGAGGAAGAAGTCCAGTGATCGAGGGCGTGGAGCACGAGCGCTCGGTCTTCCTCCGAGAGCTGGAACCAATCTGGATGCGCGGGATCGCCCTTGGCGTTCGCCCAGGGGTCGACGACATCGCTGCGAATGGCTACCTGCGGGTTCTCTCGCCCAAGATAAATGTATGACTCGGCAAGGTGAAAAACGCTCTTCTGGCCGACACCAAAGCGCCCCACCGACGACACTTCCTCCGCCTTTCTCGTCAGTCCGAACGAACGAATAGCTTTCTCGTCTGTTTCCGAAAACCGCCCATCATTGATACAAACTAGCGCCGGACCGTGAAGAAGGCTGTTTCTTGCCTCAACGAAGCCGCTCTGAAAAAGCACGAACCGCAGGGACTGACTTCCTGCATCGTCGGCGTTCTGAACGATCTCTTTGATGAGCGGCAACTCGCCGTGCTCCGACCTGTAGCGGTCGCGAAGCAGATCCTGTAATTGAGCGATGATGCTTGCAGGTCTAATTTCAAGGGACGCCAAGTGCTCTACCCTCCGTGACTCGTTGAGTTCAGCCGAGTGAATGCGTTGAAGTACCTGGATCTAGATACACGCGAGTTTGAATTTCGGATTTGCCGTAACTGGCGCAATGGGGGTTCATACATGGCTCCCGTGTAGCAGGCGGCACCTGGCCCGACCGTGCGCAGCACGGCGGGATGAGCGCCCGATGCTGCATTGGAGTCGGGAGACAAGCGCGTCCATCAAACGGAGCCTGTGGACCGGAACAGGTTTTCCCGGTGCCACGGTAGATAAACGCGGTGAGCATCCGCAAGCCCCTTCACGCGGAGGGGTCGGTCGAATTCCAGCAATGCGCGGTTCTCCGTCGAGAGAACGGGCGACACGATCACCTGGCCGTCGTCGGCGACTGTGATGAACCCCAGATCGAATGCGGCGTCGAGGAGGAGAGTCGGCACCGGCTCGAACGCACCCGTGCTTCGCGCGGTCTCCAACCGAGGCCCTAGGTTTCCTGGTCATCCGGTCCGCTCCGCTTGCCGCGCTTGCTGCACAACGCGGCAACGTACCCGGACGACGTCGCGCCAACAAGAGCGGACGAGCCCGTACGTCGCCCTCCTGACGTCGCGAGGTGCACGAGCCCTCACCGCCCGCCCATTTTCCCGCCCGAAAAAAATTTGGGAAAGGTAGCCGCCTCCGTCTTCACTCCGAGCGGCGCGGCAAGCTATCAGGCTTGCCGCATCCCGGGAAGGCGCACGGGATCTCGCCGATTTGGACCCTCGCCGAGCGGTTCGGAGGATGAAGCGGAAGCGTCGGTAACCGTTCAACTTTCGCACGCCAGGCTCCGCCGTGTAATGGTCTGTCATTGCAATTCGCGCGAAGCTTCGGGCGCCCTCCACGACCCCTTGCCAATCCGCACACGGCCTGACTATTTTCGACGACATGGCCAAAGCCAAGAAATCAACCCCCAAAACCACCAAACTAAAGACCAAGCCCGCGGCGCACACCGCCGCAGAGCTGGAGGTGCTCGACTCTTCCCAGGCCGATGCGCTGCTCGCGAGGCTTCTCGCGCAACACCCCTCCATCACTCCCGGGCACCGCACCGCGTTTGCCAGTCTGCTCACGGATGCCCAGGCCGACGATTTCGGCAAACGCACGCGCGGTGCCGACGTGCGGGCCGAGGCGCTGCGATGGGCTGTCCAGATCGACAGCTCGCTGCGCGCCTATCCCGGCGCGCTCAGCGGGTATGGCGCCGCTCGCTTCGTGTACTTCCTCGAATGCGCCCGCGGATTGCACGACGCGCTCGGCGCCGACGACAAGAAGCGTCAGAAGCTGGACCTGGCGCGCGGCGCCGCCGATTCCGTGCGCGGTAGCGCCGCTGCCACCCGAAGCAAGATTGCCAGCGTGCTGCGCACCTTCGCCGGCCGGCGCGTGGGCGAGCGCAACGATCTCGCGGCCGCCCTCGGCACGTCCGACACACCGGACAAGATCGGCCTCTCGCTCACGGCGCTCGCCAAGCTCGGCAACACCTGGCTCGATCGGACCGACGCGGACTCCAAGATCCTCGCCGAGACGGCCGGGCTCACCGCAGGCACCATCACAGCCGCCGTCAATGCCGCAAAGTCCCTCCAGACCGCGGCGGCCGGTGCCTCCATGGAAGGCCGCGCCCGACCAACCGACACGCCGCCCGTCAATCGCGCCGAGGGTCGCCTGCTGTTCGAGATGATCGAAGCGCGCCGCATCTTCAATGAAGCGAACGCGCAAACGGGCGTCGTGCCGAAGCTGTCGCCGGGCGCGAGCGTGCGACACGTCTTCGTGCGCAAGACCAGCGCAGCCGGGGTGGAAGAAGACATCGCCGACGACGAACCCCCGGCCGGCGACGCCCCCGCACCGCCCAAGGGCTGAAAAGCGGGAGCGGGACGGGGGCAACGGGCGCAGGCGGGGTGAAGAGCGGTCCGCGCCGGGTGAAAAGGCGCCGACGACAGATGAAAAGCGAGCCGCGGCGGGTGAAAAGGCGACGCGGACCGGTGAAAAGCGGCCCACGGCGCGTGAAAAGGCGACGCGGACCGGTGAAAAATCGGCGAGCGCTGCCGAAAACCCGCCGGCGGCCGGTCTGTACCTACCGTACCAATCTGCCCGCGGCCGGTGAAATGCTCACCACCCTCGGTGATAAGCCGACTCGCGTCGCTGAAAACGTCCGGCCCGTCACTGAAAAGGTCCGCGACCACCCGCGCCGTGTCCCGGAGCCCCCGGTCTGCTCCACGGGCGCCGCACTCTCCCAGCGCCACATGCCCCGTCGGTCCGAGGAGGCGCCTTGTTAGCCCTTGGACGACACGCGGCGCGAAGCGGCACGCGGACGCCGCGCGGGCCGCGCGCTCTTGGCCAGAAGCGTCTCCGCAATCTCCTTCTCGGAGCGAACGGTGAGCAGCGACACCCAGTCCATGAGCACCTGAGAATCCGAGGTCTCGTCGAGCACCTTACGAAGCGCCGCGGGCATCTCGCCGAACCGGGCCTCGTACGAACCCACGAGCGCCTGCCGCGCGCCCTGCGCGACGCCCTCCGCAACGGCCTGCGCAATGGCCTGCGCAATGCCTTGAGCCCGGCCCTCCTCGATGAGGCGCTTTTTTAACTCGTAGAGTTCGTTCATGGCCATGGCAAAACGTCTCCTGCCGGCCGTCACCCCCGGCCCCCGTCGCCTACCCGCTTGGGTGCCGTCTCCCCGAGTCCGTTAATCTCCCGCATCAGTTTCGCGTCGCGGCTAATGGCCATGGCATATCGGCACAGCTCGACGTTCCTCTCGGGGTCGTCCGCGTCGCAGAGGATTGACCGCATGTGCATTGGCATTTGCAGGCCTTCAATGGTGCGATCTCCCCAGCCGAGAAGCCGGGGCCGCCACGTCGAGAGCAACGTGACCGTCTCTTCGTAGGCGGCAGACCATGCGACCGGATCGATGTCGAGGATGCCGTGAATACCCATGGACCTCAGGCTCCTTCACGATGGCATGCGCTCGACACGCCCCGTGACCGTTCCGCAGGCGCCGCAATGACACTGCTTAGCAGCAACCGGCCAGTCCGGGAAGGCCGCGAACGACCCATTCATGTTTTTTTGCCCCTGATTGTGCGTGGGGGCTGCCTGGAATTTTATTTGGAAATCGACTCCGGGAGCCCCGAAAACGTGCGCGCGCGATTCGCTGACCGCCCGCCGTCACCGAGGCGGAGCCTCGTTAGCCCTTGGACGACACGCGGCGCGAAGCGGCACGCGGACGCCGCGCGGGCCGGGCGCTCTTGGCCAGGAGCGTCTCTGCGATCTCCTTCTCGGAGCGAACGCTGATGACCGGCGCCCAGCCCGTGAGCACCTGAGCATCCGCGGTCTCGTCGAGCACCTTGCGAAGCGCCGCAGGCATCTCGCCGAACCGACCCTGGTACGACGCGACGAGCGTCTGCCGCACACCCTGCGCGACGCCTTGCTTCACCCCTTCCGCGAGGCCCTCCTCCATCGTGCGCTTTTTCCACTGCTCGTAGATCTCGTTCATGGCCATGGCAAAACGTCTCTCTTCGTCGGTGGTGGCTGAATCTTCCGGCATCTGGAGGCGCAGCGCAACCAGGGGCGCCTGGGCGACGTCGCGCTCCCATGCGTCGGGCGGCAACGCCTTCAGGTCCTCGAGCGCCTCCGCCATGACCAGACCCTTGCCGAGCAGCCGCAACAGCAGCGTGTCTCGAATGCGCGGCAGCTCGTGCAGCACGACCACGGACACCACCGCGGCCGGCATTCCGTCGTACACGCCTGCGTGCCAGCCGGGCCTTGGCGCGAACCCGTAGCCTTGCAGCGCCGTTTCTGGCTTCCCGGTCGACAGCACCCAGAGGCGCGGCTTGTCGGGGCTGGGCGTCTTCGCCTTGCGCGCGCCGCGTGCGGCGAGGTGATCGTGGGTGAGCTGTTTGCGCAGGCAGCCGTCGAGCACGCGGATCGTGGGCGTGCTGCGGAATACCTCGATCAAACACGCGGTCTCGGCCATTCGCCCGAACATGCCCCGCTTGCCCCGACGCGCGGCCTTGTCGGGCGCTGGCACGAAGTACAGGTCCGCGCGCTGCACGTGGCTCGCGACCTCGTGCTCGCGGCGTATCTCGCCCAGGTCGACCATGGTGCGGCCGACGATCTCCTTGCCGAGCAGATCAAAGGGAGTGTGCATGCGGTTTGCTGGCTAGCCCCTGGGGTGCGTGTCCGGGCAACCGATGTTGGCGCCTGCGACGATCTCACTGCAATGACGAGGGCAATGACGAGGGCAATGAAGATGGCAATGACGATGGCAATGACGAGGGCAATGACGACCGCACGCCGCGCGCGGCCCAGCACGTTCTCCCACCCCCCACTTCCGGTCGCGAGGATTGGAGACCGTCTCGGAGGGCCGCCGCCGTCGCGGCGCTCGCCTGCTCTTTCTTTGAAGAGCCCACGTGAAGGCTACGTTACACGAGAAGAGGTCTCGGGGAAAGCAAACTTGGTGTTTCGAGAGGCACTTTGCTCGCAAAGATAACCTCTGTCGCCTGTCGATTTTGAAATGAGAGGACACCCGCTTCCCCATGCCCTACCCCCAGTTGCGCGCGCTCTCCACGACGTCGCCAACCTCCTCCATCTGTCTCGCGTCGCGCCTGGGGACCAGGGTCTATCGGCATGGCGACCAGGCCGACAGCGCTGGAGTCAAGGGCGAGCCCGCGACTCTCGATCGGTGCTCGCCATGCCGGCAGCTTCCAAAAGGAGACGGCAACAGCGGCTGGTGGCGTCAGAACCGGCCGGTGACCGGGGCGCCGCCGCCGCTGGGACCGGCCCACGGCGCGACCATGGCGAGCGCCGCGCACGACGGCGCAGCGGTCGACGAGGACGCCACGCCGGTGCTGCACAGGAAGATTCAACCGCGAGGTCGTAACCAATTTGGCCTCACGGCGCCCCGGGGCTCCTTCGCTGGAAGCTGCGAGGTTGGCCACCATCGACGCCGCCTCGAGCTCGGCCATTCGGTGCTCGCCGGCCAACGCGCCGTAGCGCCCCGGAGCGCGCGCGGGTAGCCTTGGCGCGGATGAGCTTGGGCGCGCAGAGCGGACAGGCCAACGAGAGCCCGGGAGAGAGCCATTCATGGGTACGTCGGACTACGAGCTTCACCCCGGCCAGATGGTGGGGGAGTACCGGATCGAGCGCAAGATCGGCGAGGGGGGCTTTGGCAAGGTCTACGCGGCCATGCACCCGATCATCGGCAAGTCGGCGGCCGTCAAGATCTTGAATCCGGATCTGGCCAAGAGCGAGGAGATGGTCTCCCGCTTCGTCGCCGAGGCGCGCGCGGTGAACCAGATCCGCCACCGCAACATCATCGACATCTTCGCCTTTGGCACGCTGCCGGGGGGACTGCACTACTTCGTGATGGAGCTGCTCGAAGGGGTGCCGCTCGATCAGTACGTCAAGAAGAATGCGCCGCTCGATCCGGCGCACGCGCTCTCGCTCTTGTGGCCGGTGGGCAGGGCGCTGACCGCGGCCCACAAGGCCGGGATCGCGCACCGCGACCTGAAGCCGGAGAACGTGTTCCTGACCTTCGATCAGGACGGCGTGATCTTTCCCAAGCTGCTCGACTTCGGCATTGCCAAGCTGCTCCACGACAACGAGATGGCGCACCGCACCCGGACTGGCATGATGATGGGAACTCCCATCTACATGTCGCCCGAACAGTGCCGCGGCGCCAACCTGGACCACCGCTCCGACATCTATTCGTTCGGGATCATGACCCACGAGGTGCTGACCGGACAGCAGCCCTTCACCGCCGAGAACCTGATGGATCTGCTGATGAAGCAGGTCAACGAGGCGCCGCGGCCGATGTCGGCGTTCCGCGCCGATCTGCCGCGCAGCCTCGACGCGCCGGTGCTGCGCATGCTCGAAAAGGCGGCGGAGCGCCGGCCGGAGAGCATGCAGGCGGCGCTCGATGAGCTGTTCGGGGCGGCGCGGGCCGCCGGGTTGAATGTGCCCACCTCGGGGCAGCCGTCGGTGATGAGCCCGCAACCATCGCCCGGCGCGGCCCCGGCGGGGACGGTACCGGGGCGGCCGGCGGGGGCGGCGGTGGGAGCCCCGGCGACGCTGGATACAGGCGCCTGGGTGCAGAGCGCGGGGGCGAGCGTGGCTGTCTCGGGTGTGATGGCGGCGCCGGCAGGCACGGGCGTGCAGACCGGCCCCGGACAACATGCCACTTCCGGCATGCAGACCGGCCCAGGGCAACATGCCACTTCCGCGATGCAGACCGGTCCCGGACAACATGCCACTTCCGGCATGCAGACCGGACCGGGGCAGGCCGCCTACGGCTCCCGGGAGACCGGGCCTGCGGCGGCGTATGGAGCGCCGCAATACGGGCCAACGCCTGCCGGGATGTACACGCCCGTCGGGGCACCCGCGGCCGCTCATGGCTATCCGCAGGGGCACGCGGCGGCGCCTACCTGGCAGGGCGCGGGGGACGCGGCGGCGCCCGCCCGGGCGAAGTCGAGCCTGGGCGGCTTCATCGCGATCGCGGCGGCGCTGGCCCTGTTCTTCGTGGTCGGGATCATCGGGCTGCTCGCCACCTGGGACAGCGGCGTGCGTGGCGTGATCGACGCGAGCAGCGTGCAGATTGGCGCGCTCGTGCCGGGGGTCGGCACGGTGTTCGATCACGAGACCACGGCCGATCTCGGAATGGCCTTCACCGCGCCGGGAGAGCGGGCGCCGCGGACGTCCGTGCAGCTCCGCTCCGTGCGGCGATGCCGCATCACGGTGCAAGCCGTGGGCGACTCGCACGTGACCCGGGCCCTGGTTCAATACGCCGAGAGCTCCGTCCGGACCACGGCCAGCGACGGGAGCGACAACACCGAGGCGAGCCCCACCGCGAACAGGGGCTTTCTGGTGCTCTCTCAGGGCGGCGCGCCCACCGTCACGGGGCTCGACGGCGCGGCGGTCGGGGCGCAGGAACAGGCCGACGTGCTCGAGGACGTGGGCGAGCTGTTCCGGACCCGCGCCGAGGCCTTCGGGAGCCGGCTCGCGCTGGGAGACACGGTCTCGCCGTCGTCCGAGCTGGTGGTGGAGCTGCTCGGGCTCGGGGTCTCGGAGCCCGGGGTCACGGTCCGCGCCGACAACGCGGTGTTCAGGCTGGCGTCGCTCGACCCGCGGGGAACCGGCAAGGCCACGTTCGACGTCGAGCTGCTCTTCGTGCGCGAGGACACCACGCCGCTGATGACCCTGTCGGTGCCGCTCAGGGGCTCGGTGACGCTGGACGCGCAGACCGGACTGCCACTCTCGGGCACCCTGAACGGGCCTGTCTCGGGCACGTTCACCAACGAGGGCATACGCTTCGGAGTCTCGGGCACGATGAGCGTACACAGTCGGTGAGGCTCCAGATCCAGTCGTTTCACAGCACGGGTGAGCGGAGGGTGGCCACCCCGATCCGGGGCCGAAAGCTTGACCAACGAGGGCGAGCAAGGATGGCTCTCGAACGTCACGTTGGACGCGACGCCGTCCCCCCGGCGACTCTCGCGTTCGTGCACGGCAACAGCGCGTCATCGCGACGACGCCCAGCGGCGCCGCCAACGCGCAGAAGCAGAAGAGCATGGCTCCGATCCACGTGACGCTGGACAGGGACTCGTGGCGCTTCGAGCTGGCGAGCGATCGGATCATGGCCGTGGCGGTGGGCAAGGCGAGATACGCGGATCTGGCAGACAGATCCATCGGCAAGGGCGCCATTGCGAGACCACGAAAGACTGTCGACCTCACTCCGTGGTTTCCAGCATGGGTGAAGCAGGTGCTCGACCTCGAAACACTTCGAAGACCACTCCGTTGTCGCGCTCGGTCTCGCAGGAGCCACCGCCGCTGCGGGCAGCTCGCAGAGGGTCTACACGTTCCAGAAGATGCACCCCATGGGCGTGTACGCGGTCTGCGCGTGGCGAACCTCGGATTACGACTGGTACCGATTCCCCGGGCGACCGCGCCCGAGCGGCGCAGCGGAGGAGTGAGTCCGTTCGCGAGAGCGTTCGGGACGCCGTTCACCACCCGGAAACGAACGATCGCGGGCGGGGCGGCGGTCGGAAGTCGATGTCCATGATTTCGGGACCTATTTAACAGATGCCAACGTCTGCATTTTGACACGCGCCGACATCGGTGCCAACGTGTGTCCTTGAATCATGGACGCCATCAAACCCGTCGATATCCTGGTGGTGCTGAGCCTCGTCGCGCTTGGCGACGCGGATGCCTCCGTCCGCCAGCTCGAAGGTCACCTCGGCGTACCCAAGAGCAAGGTTGCCCTCTCCTTGCGGAGGCTGGAGGCATCGAAGCTCATTGGTGAGGTCGAAGGAAAGCGCAGGGTGATGCGCATTGCCCTCTGGGACCTCTTGGAGCATGGAGCTCGCTGGATCGCCCCCGGCGAGATCGGTGACTTTGAGCTCGGGCTCCCGACATCCCACACGGCGGAGCCGCTGGCATCCCAGCTGATGGGCGACTCCGACCCGCTCGTCATGCCGCTGCCTCATGGCCCCATGCGCGGACGGGCGGTGACTCCCATCCACCCTCAGGCGCCACATGCCGCGGCGAAAAATGACAACCTCTATCGATTGCTAGTCATCGCGGACGCTTTTCGTATCGGCCGGGCTCGTGAGCGTCAGATAGCTGCCAAGGAAATACGCAAATGGGTGTGAGGGGACAGCAATACCGTGACGCCATGCGCGCAGTCGTTGCTGTGTTCGGCTCCAGCGCCGAGAACTTCGTCTTCGTGGGGAGCTGCGTTCTTGGCCTTTACATGCGGCCGAGTGGCGCGCCCTTTCGGCCGACGATCGATGCCGACGTCATCTCGACAGTGGCTCCATGGACGGTACAGGAAAAGCAGCTTGCGGATCTGTGTGAGAGAGGCATCCTCGTGCCTGATGAGAAGCTTCTTTGCCGGTATCACATTCAAGGCAAGGGAGTTGCGGTCGACGTACTGTCGCCGGAAGGACGAAACGTCGGCGGTATCACCGAGTGGTTCTTGAAAGCAGCCGCGCACGCGAAGACGTTCACTCTGGACGATGAGGTTCGCGTTCGTGCGGTGGCACCGCCGTACTTCCTGGCAACCAAGCTGGAGGCGTGGTGCGATCGCGGCGAAGACGTCCGGTCCGACAAGGATGCCGAAGACATCGTCGCTCTTGCTACAGAAGTGCTCAACCTGGCCGACCTGGTTCAACACGAAGGTATCGCAGCCGGAATCTCTGCTCTGTGGCATTCAGCGCTCGACGCGCGCGGCCTCACCCTCGACCACATGCCCGACCTCGTGAGCTGGCACCTCCACCCCATCGACGCGGCCGAAGGAGACCGCGTCGTCGCCTCCCTCCTCCGCTGCGCCCGCGGCGCTTGATCGCATCTTCACTCCCGCCACCGCTCCAGCTGGGTTCGTCCCCGACATCACGGTGGTGGCAATGCCCAGAGGCGGGGTCGCGCGAGCCGCCCTGCTGGACACCAAGCATGGGCAACGGCTGCTCTCGGCCTTTGACCTTGCAGCATGCTCATGGGTTCTGCGAACCTCGCGTCCCATGCGCGCGCAGTGGCTGGCCTGCTCCCTCTTGCCTCTCCTTTCGGCGTGCGCTTCCGCGCCCTCGGTGCCGGCCCGCTTCGAGACGGCGCCCTGCCCCGAAGCGCGGGCGGGCACGGACGCGAGCGCGGTCATCGTGGGCTTCTACGAGGCGTTCTCGCGCCGCGATTTTCGCGGCATGGCGTGCTCGTACGACTCGAAGATCGAGCTCACCGACTCCATTTTTGGCACGCTCCGGGGCAAGCGCGCTCTCGCCATGTGGGCCATGCTCACCTCTCGGGCGACGGACCTGAAGCTCCAGTACTCGCAGGTTCGCGCCAGCGCATCGACGGGCCACGCCCACTGGGACGCGCAATACAGCTTTCCCTTCCTCGCCTTCACGAACCAGGTCGACAACCACATCGACGCCACGTTCGAGCTGCGGGACGGCAGGATCGTCCGTCACACCGACGTCTTCGATCTGCAGCGCTGGATGGCAATGGCGCTCTGGCCGTTGGGTGGAGTCGTCTCGGAGGACACGATCCGCGACGGCGTGCAGAAGCAGCTCGACGAATTCATCGCAGAGCACCCGGAATTCCAGGAATGACCGTCTTCCTGGAGGTGCCACCCTCCGAGTGGGTCGCATCGAATGCACACACCTTCGCGATCCGCGACCGCTTCCCGAGGCACCCGCTCCGCCTCGTCGACCCGCAGGATCGCCACCACAAGACCGCCGCCGCCGAGATCGCCGATCACTTCCTGGAGCGGCCGGCGCCGGCCGATGACGAGAGGCTCATGCGCGTGAGCAAACACGGACAGAAGTAGGACCGCCGCGCTCACGACGGCAGTCCAGCGCCCGGCGTCTTCGCCCTCGATGCGATCCTTGATCGCGCCGCAGCCCACCCGGCTGGTGGCGGGTGATGATCCCTGATATCCAGAGGACAAGCCAATGAGCGCGCACCAGCGAGAACGCCTGGTGCCCGGCACCGCGGCCGTCAGCAGCCGACGACGTGAATGCGCTTTCCTTCGTGCTCCATCTGCTTGTTCCACAGCCGCTCGGGCCAGGGGAGAGTGCTGCGCAGATCGAACATCACGAGCCAGCCCTCTTCGAGACCGAGGAAATCGAGGTACGCCGCGACCTGCGACAGGGAGCGCTCCTCGGTCTCGGTGGTGCGCCGCAGCTTCACTTCAATGGCGTGACGCTCGCCCTTCCATTCAATGAGCAGGTCGAGCGCCCGCTTGCCCAGCGCGTACTCACGCCGGATGTGGCCTCCGCCGTTGACGACGCGCTGCAGGAAGGCCATCAGCATCAGGTGCGGGCCCGACTCGCGGTATTGAAACCCCGTGGCCGACTCGTGCCCGTCTTCGCGCCAGAACTGTTGCCACTCGGCCATGAGGCCGGGCATGTCCAGCGAGCCGTCGGGCCGGATGAAGCGCGCCGGGGCCAGGTGGATCTGGCCCTGTCGCACATAGGTGAGAGCGCGCGGGATCACCTCGCGGTAGATGGGATTGGCGATCTCGTAGACGTCCTGGTTGCGGCGAATGAGGCCGAGCCCGATGACATAAGCGAAGTCGTCGTCCAGCACGTCGGCGCCGGTCGAATCGCCGGCCAGCATTGGATCGAGGATCTTTTGTACGCGCGGCTCGCGCAGCTTGGCGATGAGCGAGTCGATGTGCGTGCGGCGTTCGCGGATGATGGTCTCTTTGGCCGCCTCGACGTGCGCCGCGGTGACCGGTGCGCTGCGGTCGCGTAGATCGCGGTCGACGATCTGATCGGCCAGGGCATTGACGAGCCAGGGGTGGCCCTGCGACAGCTCGTAAAACAGGGCCACAGCCTCGGGCTCGAAGCGCTGCCCGGTCCGGGCAGTGTGTTGCGCGACGAGGTCTTCGACGTCCGGGAGCGAAAAGGTCGCCAGCGTGAGCCCCTCGGCCGTGATGTTGAACGGCGAGGTCGTGCCGATCCATGCGACGGTGCGCCGCTCTTCTTCCACGAGCGCGTAATCGCGCACCTGCCGCATGCCGACGAGCGCGACGCTGTGCGGGAACGGGTGCTCCGCCCGCCCGATGTAGCCCTGGCGGAGCTGCGTCAGGAACGACACCATCGCCGGCCCCACCAGCCCGTCGGCTTCATCGAACAGCACCACGAGCGGCTTCGGCGCGGCGCTCGCCAGCGCGCCCAGCATGTTGCCCACCGCGGTGGCCGGGTCGACGAGCCACTTCGCCCTCTCACCTTCGGGCGGTCGGTTCACGTCGGGCAGCTCGAACGCCGCGGCCTTGTCGATGTTTCCGAGCACGGTGCGGAACGCTTTTTCCGGATCGGGCTGCTCGCGCGCGGTCTGCAAATCGACCCACAACGCGCAGAATCGCCCTGACGCATTGAGGTGCCGCACGAGCCACAACAGGCTCGTGGTCTTGCCCGTCTGCCGGCCCGCTGTGAGCGTGAAGTACTTTCCGTCGTCGATCAGCTCCAGCGCGCGGCCCAGCCTGCGCTCCGGCGGCACCATGTAGTGCTCACCCGGGAGGCACGGGCCAGCCGTGTTGAACGAAGGGCGCATGGCTAGCTCGGCCCGCGGGCCTGGCCCCCTCAGTTCCCCGGTGTTTCGCGTCGAACCATGGGACCACCCTACCACGCCGGCGTCCTCGCGGCGGGCTTCCGCGAGCCGGAGCGTGACCGGACGGATCGATCGCCGGCTCGGCGCCGTCCCCGGCGTGGAACGAGCCGTCATGAAACGAACACCGATCGCCCGGCGGCCTTCCCTGCGGGCGCTCTCCCGTCGGCCGACGATTGCACACGCACCCCACCAAAGCCAACGGCTCCGGCTCATTTCATCAAAGGATCCGCGGCTTGCACGAAGCATGAACGCCACAGTGAGGCAATCTTGCCGGCCCGGGCGAATCTGGCCGGCGTCTCATGGAACGACTCGGTCGGAATGCTCGCAAATCATCGCATTGGCAGGACACTTGCAGCACGGCTTGCACGCCAGCACTTGAATCAATCCTCAATCATTGTAACACCCTGATTGACAACCCAATTGAATGGACAATGCCATGGGTAGGGATCCCAACAGCGACCTCGCCGGAAGCGGCGGGGAGCGCGCGACGCACCGGCCGGACCTCATCTGCCTGTCTCACCTCCGCTGGGGCTTCGTCTTTCAGCGGCCCCAGCACCTGCTGACGAGATGCGCAAAGGGGCGCCGCGTCTTCTTCGTCGAAGAGCCCGTCGACGGCGTCGACTCGCCGCGGCTCGACATCCAGGAGACGGCCTCCGGAGTCCACGTCGTCGTGCCGCAGCTCCCCTCTGGCCTCGACGAGCCGCAGAGCCACGCTCTCCAGCAGCAGCTCCTCGACGAGATGATCCTGAAGCACGCGGTCGAGGACCATCTCCTGTGGTTTTACACACCCATGGCGCTGCCGTTCACGCGGCACCTGCGGCCGCGCGCCGTGGTCTACGATTGCATGGATGAGCTGTCGGCCTTTGCCGGCGCGCCCCCTGCCCTGCGCGAGCGCGAGGTCGAGCTCATGCGCCGCGCGAGTCTGGTGCTCACCGGCGGGCTGAGCCTCTACGAGGCCAAGAAAGACCGCCACCCGAACATTCACCCGTTCCCCAGCAGCGTCGACGTCGCGCACTTCGCCCGCGCCAGGGAGAAGGGGAGCGAGCCCGCCGATCAGGCGAACATTCCCGGGCCCAGGCTGGGTTTCTTCGGCGTGATCGACGAGCGCATGGATGTCGACCTGCTCGCCGCGGTGGCGCGGGCGAGGCCCGATTTCCAGATTGTCATGCTCGGCCCGGTGGTGAAGATCGATCCGGCGGACCTGCCGCGCCTGCCCAACATTCATTACCTCGGTAAAAAGACTTACGACGAGCTGCCGCTCTACCTCGCGGGCTGGGACGTCGCGCTGATGCCGTTCGCGCGCAACGAGTCGACGCGCTTCATCAGCCCGACGAAGACCCCCGAGTACCTCGCGGCGGGCAAGCCGGTCGTGTCGACCTCCATCCGCGACGTCGTCCGCACCTACGGCGAGCTGGGGCTCGCCAAGATCGCGGATGCGCCCGGGGATTTCATTGCCGCGGTGGACGCCTGCCTGGCCGAGGAGAACGGGCCTGGTCATGAGCAGCAGAGGCGGGCGAGGCTCGCCCGGGTCGACAGCTTCCTGGCGGAGACGTCGTGGGACGAGACCTGGAAGCGCATCGAGGCGTTGATGGACACGGAGACGCGCGCGGCATCGCCCGAAGGAGAGGGCAACTGACATGTTCGATTATCTGATCGTGGGCGCCGGGTTTGCTGGCAGCGTGCTCGCCGAACGACTCGCGCGAGGCTCTGATTGCAGCGTGCTCGTCTGCGACAAGCGGCCACACGTCGGCGGCAACGCCTACGATCATTACGACGACGCGGGCGTTCTGGTGCACAAGTACGGGCCCCACATCTTCCACACCAACTCGCGCGACGTGTACGACTACCTCTCGCGCTTCACCGAGTGGCGCTCGTACCAGCACCGGGTGCTCGCGTCGGTCGACGGGCAGCTCGTGCCCATGCCCATCAACCTCGATACGATCAACAAGCTCTACGGGCTCAGCCTGACGTCGTTCGAGCTGGAGGCCTTCTTCGCCTCGAAGGCCGAGAAGCGCGACCACATCCGCACCTCCGAGGACGTGATCGTGAACAAGGTCGGCCGCGAGCTCTACGAGAAGTTCTTCCGCAACTATACTCGCAAGCAATGGGGGCTGGACCCCTCCGAGCTCGACGCCTCGGTGACCTCGCGCGTGCCCATCCGCACCAACCGCGACGCCCGCTACTTCACCGATACCTATCAGGTGATGCCGCTCCACGGCTACACGCGGATGTTCGAGCGCATGCTCGACCACCCCAACATCAAGGTGATGCTGAACGCCGATTACCGCGAGCTGGTGAACCAGATCCCTCATTGCGAGATGATCTACACGGGGCCCATCGACACGTTCTTCGATCACCGCTTCGGCAAGCTGCCGTATCGTTCGCTCGAGTTCAAGTTCGAGACCAAGGATCAGGCCGTCTTCCAGCCTGCTCCGGTGGTCAATTACCCGAACGAATATGCCTATACCCGCATCACCGAGCTGAAGTACCTCACCGGGCAGGAGCACCCCAAGACGAGCATCGTCTACGAGTTCCCCAGGGCGGACGGCGACCCCTACTATCCCATCCCCAGGCCCGAGAATACCGAGATCTATCGCAAATACGAGGCGCTCGCCCAGGCTACCCAGGGTGTGCACTTCGCCGGGCGGCTGGCGACGTACAAGTATTACAACATGGATCAGGTCGTCGCCCAGAGCCTCACGCTCTATTCGAAGCTGTCGGGGACGGCGCGCCGGCACCTCTCCGCGGTGAAGGCCGCATGACGCCCGGGGCCGCATCGCTGCCCCCCCCACTCTCGTTGTGGGGCGGTGTCGAGTGCACGGTCAACCGGGTCGGAGACGCCTACTTCGATCAAATCGAGCGGAGCGGGCACCAAGGCCGGTTAGACGATCTGGACCGCTTCGCCGAGCTCGGCATCGAGGCCCTGCGCTATCCGGTATTGTGGGAGCGCACGGCCCCTGACGCCGACCTCCGCCGCGCCGACTTCTCGTGGGCCGACGAGCGCCTCGGCAGGCTCCGCGCGCTCGGCGTGCGGCCCATCGTCGGGCTCGTCCACCACGGCAGCGGTCCGCGCCACACCAGCCTCGTCGACCCCGGCTTTCCCGAGGGGCTCGCCGCCTTCGCACGGGCCGTGGCCGAGCGTCATCCCTGGGTCGAGGATTACACGCCCGTGAACGAGCCGCTCACCACGGCGCGCTTCAGCGGCCTCTACGGGCACTGGTATCCGCACGGACGCAATGGCCCGACCTTCGTCCAGGCGCTGCTCGGGCAATGCCGCGCCACCGTGCTCGCCATGCGCGCGGTGCGGGCGGTGAGCCCGGGCGCCCGCCTCGTCCAGACCGAAGACTTCGGCTGGACCTACAGCACGCCGGCGCTCGGTTATCAGGCCGACCACGAGAACCAGCGGCGCCTGCTCAGCCTCGACCTGCTCTGCGGCCGCGTCGACGGCGATCACCCGCTCCACGACTACCTGCTCGCCATGGGCGCGAGCGAGGCGGACCTCCGTTTCTTCCTGGAAGCGCCCTGCCCGCCCGACGTCATCGGCGTGAACTATTACGTCACGAGCGACCGCCTCCTCGACGAGCGGCTCGATCGTTACCCCGTGTGGTGCCACGGCGGCAATGGCCGGCACGCCTATGCCGACGTCGAGGCGGTGCGGGCTCGCGGCGAGGGTGTGACCGGCCACCTCGCGCTCCTGATGGGCCTGCACGAGCGTTACGGGCTGCCCCTGGCCATCACCGAGGCCCACATGGCGGGCGCCCGCGAGGAGCAGCTCCGCTGGTTCCTGGAGGCCTGGCAGGCGGCCGCCACGGCGCGCGCGCGCGGCGCCGACGTCCGCGCGGTGACGGCGTGGTCGCTGCTCGGCGCGCACGACTGGGACAGCCTCGCCGTGCTCGATCGCTGGCACTACGAGCCGGGGGCGTTCGATCTGCGGGGCGGCTCGCTGCGGCCGACGGCGCTGTGCGCCATGCTGCGCGCCCTCGCCGGCGGCGAGACGTTCCATCACCCGGTGCTCTCCTCGCCGGGGTGGTGGCGCCGGCCCGCCCGCTTCCTCTATTCCCCGGTGAGCGTGCTCGCCGCGGCGTTGCGCCCGGCTGGCCCCCGTATCGAGCCGGTGGCGGCGCCCCCGCCGTCCCGGTCGCGGACCATCCTCATCAGCGGCGCGACTGGCACGCTGGGGCAGGCGCTGGCCCGCATCTGCGCCCTGCGGGCGCTGCCGTGCCGGCTGCTGAGCCGCAAAGAAATGGACATCGCCGATCCGGCGGCGGTCTCTGCGGCGCTGGCTCGGTTCTCGCCGTGGGCGGTGATCAATGCCGCCGGATACGTCCGTGTGGACGAGGCGGAGCGCGAGTGTGGCCGTTGCGAGCGCGACAACGTCCGCGGCCCGGCCGTGCTCGCCGCGGCGTGCGCGGAGCGCGGCATTCGCTTCGTGACGTTCTCGTCGGACCTGGTGTTCGGCGGCGAGCGGCGGACTCCCTATGTCGAGAGCGACTGCCCGCGTCCGCTCGGTGTCTATGGGGTCAGCAAGGCGCTCGCCGAGGGCAGGGTCATGAAGGCCCACGCCTCGTCCCTGGTCATCCGCTCGGGCGGGTTCTTCGGCCCCTGGGACGAGTCCAACTTCGTCACCGCCGCGCTGCGCGCGCTCGAACGAGGGAGGACGTTCCGCGCCGCCGCCGACTCCGTCGTATCGCCGACCTACGTGCCCGATCTGGTCAATGCCACGCTCGATCTGTTGATCGACGGGGCCAGCGGGATATGGCACCTGGCCAATCGCGGCGCGCTGAGCTGGGCCGAGCTGGCGCGCCAGAGCGCGGAGGTGGCGGGGGTGGACGCCTCGCGCCTCGTCCCTTGCCTGGGCGGCGCGCTCGGGCTCCTGGCGCCGCGGCCGGCCTACAGCGCGCTGGGCAGCCAGCGCGGATTGCTCTTGCCGCCGCTCGGCGAGGCGCTGTCCCGCTATCTCCAGGAACGTTGCCTCACGGCCCGCGACGAGGCGGCATAGCCTCGCGCGCACGCGGGGCCGATAAAGAAAGGTGGACTCCCATGCGAATCCTGGTGACCGGCGGTGCTGGGTACATTGGCAGCATCGTGACCGAAGAGCTGATCGCGGCGGGGCACGACGTGACCGTTTACGATGACCTGTCGAAGGGCCACCGGGACGCCGTGGTCCCCGAGGCGACGTTCATCGAGGCCGATCTGCTCGACCGCTCGGCCTTGCGCCGGGCCCTGTCATCGGGAGGCATCGAGGCGGTGGTCCACATGGCCGCGACCTCGCTGGTGGGCGAGTCGGTGACCGACCCGGCGAAGTATTATTGCAACAACGTGGTGGCCGGGCTCGCCCTGCTCGACGCGATGCGGGCCCAGGGGGTCCGCCGCATGGTGTTCTCGTCCACCGCGGCGGTGTACGGCGAGCCCGAGCGGCAGCCCATCGAAGAGACCGCCGCCACCGCCCCCACCAGCCCCTACGGGGAGACCAAGCTCGCCCTGGAGAACGCGCTGCGCTGGTACGATCAAGCCTACGGGATGCGCTACGTGAGCCTGCGCTATTTCAATGCGGCCGGGGCCAGCGCGCGGAACGGCGAGCGCCACGATCCCGAGACGCACCTGATTCCGCTGGTGCTCGGCGCCGCCCTTGGAGTACGCGGCGAGGTCATGATCTTCGGCAACGACTACCCGACCAGGGACGGGACGTGCGTCCGCGATTACATCCACGTCCTCGATCTGGCGAAGGCCCACCGGCTGGCCCTCGACGCGATCGCCGGCGAGCGGAGCACGAGCCGGGTCTACAACCTCGGGTGTGGCGGCGACGGCTACTCGGTGCGCGAGGTGATCGAGATCGCTCGCGAGGTCAGCGGGCGGGCGGTCCCAGTCCGGATCGGGGTCCGCCGCCCCGGCGATCCGGCCGTGCTCATCGCGAGCTCGGCGCGGCTCGAGCGCGAGCTCGGCTTCCGGCCCGAGCGGCAGGACCTCCACACCATCGTCGAGTCAGCCTGGAAATGGATGCTCGCAATGGACGAGCGGGCCAGGGCGGCGTAGCTCGGCTACGTTCTGCGAAAGCTCGGAGACGCCCATCGTGAACACTCCCACCAATGGCTCGGCGCTGGAGACCCTGACGCGGTGCGCGAGCCCGCACGACTTCGATTACCCACGGCCACAGCTCCGGCGCTCCGGGTGGCGCTCGCTCAACGGCCCGTGGCGCTTCGCCCTGGACGACGTCGGCCACTTTCGCGAGCGCGCGCCCCGGGGCGAAGAGTGGGCATTGACCATCGAGGTGCCGTTCGCGCCCGAGTCGATCCGGAGCGGGGTGAACGACACCGGCTTCCATCGCGGCTGCTGGTACGAGCGCGAGATCGACGTCGCTCCGCCGGAGGACGGCGGGCGGGTCTTCTTGCACTTCGGGGCGGTCGATTACAGCGCCCGAGTCTGGGTCAATGACCAGCTCGTCGGCTCCCACCAGGGCGGCCACACCCCCTTCTCGTTCGACATCACCCAGGTGCTCCGCGGCAAGGGACCACAAAAAATCACGGTCCACGCCGAGGACGACCCCCACGATCTGGCCAAACCACGGGGAAAGCAGGACTGGGAGCTCCACCCCCACAGCATCTGGTATCCCCGCACGACAGGCATCTGGCAGTCAGTCTGGCTCGAGACCACCCCCGCGACCTACATCGAGCGCATCCGCTGGACTCCTCACCTCGAACGCTGGGAGATCGGCTGCGAGGTCTTCGTCGGGGGCACGCCGCGGAGCGATCTGCAGATCCGCCTGCGGCTCTTCACCACCGACCAGCTCCTCACCGACGACACCTACACGGTCATCGCAGCCGAGGTCCATCGCAGCATTGCCCTGTCGGATCCGGGCATCGACGACTACCGCAACAAGCTCCTGTGGAGCCCGACCTCTCCCAACCTCATCGAGGCCCGGATCGATCTCCGCGACGCGCAGGGCCACGTCCTCGACACCGTCGCCTCGTACACCGCGCTGCGCTCGGTCGGCGTCGAGCGCGACCGCTTCATGCTCAACGGGCGGCCGTATTACCTGCGCCTCGTGCTCGATCAGGGCTACTGGCCCGAGTCCCTCATGACGCCGCCCTCGGTCGCGGCGATCCGGCGCGACATCGAGCTGGTCAAGGCGATGGGCTTCAATGGAGTGCGCAAGCACCAGAAAATCGAAGACCCGCGCTTCTTGCACCTGGCCGACCACATGGGGCTCGTCGTCTGGGAAGAGATGCCGAGCGCTTACCGCTTCACCCACGAGAGCGTCGAGCGCACCCTGCGCGAATGGAACGAGGTCATCAACCGCGACTTCGGCCACCCGTGCATCGTCGCCTGGGTGCCTTTCAACGAGTCGTGGGGGGTCCCCGATCTGCCCGAGAAGCTCGCGCACCAGCACTGCGTGCAGGCCATGTACCACATGACCAA
>Ga0163144_10006466_pt1 | contig 25831 bp, 17 predicted proteins | sample OliLak19BULKMAT1_FD_123175 | JGI IMG/M metagenome (GOLD analysis project Ga0163144, IMG submission 123175) | Freshwater microbial mat bacterial communities from Lake Vanda, McMurdo Dry Valleys, Antarctica - Oligotrophic Lake LV.19.BULKMAT1 | ecosystem: Environmental > Aquatic > Freshwater >...
ATTGCGATCAGTCTGCGACACTGCGATCGAAGATATCGAGGAAGCGAATGCCGTTCGTGAAGAGCTGTCGAGCCGTCTGTCACATCGCGCATTTAAGCCTTCTTCCCTGCCGACTGCCACAAAAGGCACGCAGTACACATCCTTCCTGAAGCGAATGCTCGGCGGATTCAGTGCCTTCCAAAAAGAAGTGGGGGAACTCTACAAAGATCGTGTTCCCGGACCGGCGGAACTACTTTCCGACATGCAGCGGCTGACCCGTTTTCATCGTCGCAACGAAGAAGTTCAGGCGGCAGCCGAAGAGCATCGCCGATCTCTGCCTGCGAACCATAACGCTTTGGATCCGACAGCATGGCGGCAACTCAAGACTTCAATCGATGCAAATGAAACACTCTTTGTAGCCATGGGCTCAGGCGTACAAGCAGTCAATGCCGCAACATCGCTGGATGGGCCAGCTGTTGTTGCACTTGCAAAGCAACTATCGGCATCGATCGATCACCTCGGGCTGGCGACCCTTGGTACGCCAATGGCTGGGAAGTTTATCAAAGAATCACCGGACATCGCGGCTGCTCAAATCGCTCTCTGGGGTGACGCAGCAACCGTATGTCTTGAGGCCATGGAAAATGCCCGTGCGTTTTATGAAGGGTCCGCACAATCGACTGCGGAACTCTTCCGCGATATTGCCGCTGCTGCTCGTCGTGAGGAACATCTCGCGAGGCTGCACGGTGCCTTCGACTCCCACGTCGAATGGATGCCTTCGGGAAGCCATGCCGGGGACAGCTCAACATGGGCCCGCATCACAACGGGTATCGAAGCAGCGGAACGCATTAGTCGGCTCACAAGAAACACACAGGCGTTGCATGCAATTCTTTGCTCTGAAGACGGACTTCATTCAGATGCACTGTCCATTGCAATCGATAACGCGAGCGCATCATATCAACGCCTGCAGACAATTCTGACAACCTGCGGTGACACAGTCGTGCTGAGTCCACCGGGTGAGACAGAAGTCGAGGTCACGCGTCGTCCACTTTCGACGCTAAGCGGCATCGCCGATTCGGCCTGCGAGGCCTTTGGTGGCCGCCTGCAGCACCTCAGTGTCATGATCGCATCGCTGCGAGATGGAGCGGACGCGTTACTGAGTCGACTGCGAGAAGACGCGGATGTCGTCGAACGGCTCAATGTGATTCTCGCCGAGTCGGCCGAAATCACCCATCAGCTTGAATCGTTCGGGATTGGGCCTCTAACAGCAGACGACAGGACGAGAATTCAATGGCTTGCGGAGTTGGCTGCCGCAGGGCGCATTTCTCCGTTGCTGAAGGCTGTTGCGTCGAGCAGCGAATGGCGACAACGATTAACGCGGATTCAGTCCGAAATGGAATCAACAATTACCAGAAAAGAGTTTAAGGCATCGTGGGAATTCCTGAAGACCCTGTTTGATCTAAAGGTGGATGTGTCGACTGGGTTCACGATCGTGAATACCGACGTGGGAACGCTGGCAACTCACATGAAGCATCTTCGTGAGCAGTCCGGCACGATTGATGAATGGCTAAAGTTTTCACGCTGGCGGCGAGACATGCAAGATGCCGGCTTTCTGCCAGTCCTTGGAGAGCTACTGGAGGGAAAGTTCGAGCCCGAAGAGACAGTCGACGTCATCTCGATCCGTTTCTACCGCAAACTGTTTGATCATCTGGCAGCGACCGACATGGCGCTGTCAGAGTTTGATATTGAAGAACATGAGCGTATTCGCGAACGTTTTCGCCAACTGGATCAATGGGAGATCAAAGCGGCGTCGATCCGCATCAGGCAGTATCAGTTAAACCGCAGCGACCGACCTCGAACTGGGTTCGCAGCAGCTGTCAGCAGTGAGTTGGGAATTCTGCTGCGGGAGATTGCCAAGAAGCGAAAGCACATGCCGTTACGAAGGCTTTTTGCCGAGATTCCTGGTGTATTGCAGCGGTTGAAGCCTTGCATCATGATGAGTCCACTGTCGGTAAGTACCTTCCTCGAGAGTGAACTTATCCGATTCGATCTGGTGATCTTTGATGAAGCGTTGCAAGTCTTTCCCTGGGACGCGATTGGCGCGATCTATCGCGGAAAGCAGGTCATCGTCGCCGGGGACGAGAAGCAGCTGCCACCGACTAACTTCTTCAGCCGAGCCGATCCGGAAACTGATGAGGAGGATGACATCGGGGACTTTGAGAGTATTCTTTCGCTCTGCAAGTCGATCAATATGCCAAGCAAGAGGCTTCGATGGCATTATCGTTCGAAGCGAGAGCCGCTGATTGCATTCTCGAATCGTCATTTTTATGACGGCGATCTCGTGACGTTTCCAAGCATTCGTGATGCGTCGGGAGACGCGGTTCGCTTTGAACATGTTCCGGAAGGCCGATGGATCGACCGAAAAAATCTCCCTGAGGCGGAGCGAGTTGCAGATCTCATGATCGATCATCTTCGCAGGAAGCCGGAGAAGTCTCTGGGCGTCATTGCATTCAATGCGACTCAGCAGCGAGCGATCGAGGACGTGATATATGACCGACGGAGGAATGACCCAAAGATTGATGCGGTTTTCAGTACGCGACTGCCAGAGCCATACTTCATTAAGAGTCTGGAGACTGTCCAGGGCGATGAACGAGACGTGATCATCTTGTCGATGGCATATGGCTTTTCTGAGACTGGTGGTAAGGTTGCGAGAAATTTCGGACCGCTCTCAAGAAACGGCGGCGAGCGACGGCTCAATGTGGCAGTCACAAGGGCAAAAGAAGAAATGGTCTTCGTTGCGTCCGTGCGTGCGGCTGACCTTGATCTATCCGGAATCACGATCGCTGGTTCCCATTTGCTGAAGGCCTATCTGGAATACGCAGAAAAAGGTGTAGATTCGTTGGCGGCTGCGAAGGTTGCATTCGCTGGTGAGGCGGAATCTCCGTTTGAGGACGACGTCGCTGCTGCTCTACGTAAGCATGGTCTGGAGCCCGTTCCACAGGTTGGCTGCGGCGGCTTCCGCATCGACATGGCGATCAAGCATCCACAAAGGCCAGGTGAGTTCTGTTTGGGTATTGAATGTGATGGAGCCACCTATCACTCGTCGCAGACTGCTCGCGATCGTGACCGCATTCGACAGAGTACCTTGGAGTCACTCGGATGGCGAATCGTGCGGGTGTGGTCGACGGACTGGGTTCGTGATCCTGCGAAACAAGTGATAAAAATATTGGCCGCCTATGAGTTGGCGATGCAGGCGCCTGCGCCTCAACTGAATGCCAGCGACGGGCTTGAGGATGAGGATTCTGATTTCAAGCCCACGGTCGTCGAAGTGGGACGGCCTGTGGTGAAGGTGTATTCTTCAATCATTGACGTACCAAAGGGCGAGATTCAAAAGACTGCCGAAGCTGTTCTGAAGCGCGCTGGGGCGACGGAACAAGATGATCTCATCAAGCTCGTTGCGCGCGAGCTGGGATTTCAACGTCTCGGTCCTCGTATTCGGCAGAAGATTGAGGAACAAATTCAATCTCAGCTCCGAAGCGGTTCGCTTCAGCGAGTTGGTGACCGTGTTTCCGTGGCACATACGTGACATTGGTCCAAGTGCGTTCAGAGATGCCTTGATTTTCCGGTTCGTCCGGTGTTTCCGTGATTAGGCCGTGAATTGACGGGAGATTTTGTTCGGGGAGAATCGAGCGTTTTGGAGGTGAGAAATGCTCGATCCGCTGAAGTCCCACTACAGGACCCTTCTGGGTCTGAATGAATCCTGGCTGGTCATAAATGTGTCGCTGGACGTTGCAGCAAAACGCCTAACGATCGCCCTGGGGTGCATTGGCAACCGGCCGTTTGTCCCGAATGTTCTGCGTCGTGTTCTCTGAAGGACCATGCGGAGGAGCGGCAGTGGCGTCATCTGGACACGATGCAGTTTGAGACCATCCTCAAAGCTCGAGTCCCTCGATGTCAGTGTGAGAAATGCGGCGTGAAGACCGCTTCCCGAATCCGGAAACGTCTGTCATGGCAATTTCACTCATCCTTCATCACTCTCTGCAGCCGCTCAATCAATTCCTGCCGGCCGCGAAAAATCCGGCTGCGAACCGTCCCCAGCGGAATGTCGAGGATCTGAGCAATCTCTTCGTACGAGAACCCGTCGATCTCTTTCAACACCAGCGGCTGGCGAAACTCTTCGGAGATCTGCTTCAGCGCATTCTGCACCAGCAACACTTGTTCGGCGGTTTCCAGCGAATGTTCCGGAGCTGACTGCGCACTCTGATCCGCCGGTTCAAAGCCGCGAGCGTCCTGCAGCTGATTCAGAGACCCCGATCGAACTTGCTGTTGACGAATGCGGCTGACGGCGACATTTCGGGCGATCCGGTACAGCCAGGAGTAAAACCCGGACTCGCGGCGAAAACTGCTTAGCTTTCTCCATGCCAGCACGAACGCCTGCTGAGCAATCTCCAGAGCGTCTTCGCGTGACCCCAGCGAATGCTCCAGACTGTGAACCAGCCGATCCTGATACCGAATCACCAGCTCATCAAACGCAGTTCGATCCCCGGCCAGCGTGGCATCAATGAGTTGCTGGTCCGAAAGTTCGCTCACCGGAAATTCTCGCCGATTCAGACCTGTCTTGAGCGACGGCCCTCAATGCCATCGTATGGATCATTCATGATGAAGCTCTGGTCAGCGTTTTGCGCCGCGAACACCAGACCATCAGGCCGACGCCAGTCACGACAAGCCCGATTCCCATCAGTTGCGAGAACGTCAGCCCGGTCCCCCATCGCGGCGGCTCGTCATCCCGCAGAATTTCCAGGGAAAACCGGCTGATTCCATACAGGATCGCGGCCAGTGCCATTGTGGCTCCGTCGAACGGACGGCGCCGGAAAAACCACGCCAGAATCCCGGCCAGCACAAACGCTGCGAACGAACTGTAGAGCTGCGTCGGATGCAGCGGAATCGTCATCAGCGCGTCCTGCGGAATCGTGCCGCGTTCAACCAGCTTATCAAACGTCAGACTGTCGGGAGGAAACTGCACTGCCCATGGCAAATCACAGGCGCGTCCAAAACAGCATCCGTAGAGAAAACAACCGAGCCTCCCGAATCCTTCGCCGACAAACAGCGATGGCGCAATGACGTCGCACAAGGCAATCGGATTAATCTCTCTGCGTTTGCAGAAGATCACAATGCCGACGATTCCGCCAATCACGCCGCCAAGGAACACAATCCCGCCGTCCCACAAAGCGACAAACGTCAACAGAAAGTCGGTTCCCTGCTTGCCGGCAAAAACACGATCCCAGTTCTGCACAAGATAAGTTGCGCGAGCGCCGATCAACCCGGGAATCAGGACCCACATCATCATGTCCCAGATCACATCCGGTGGCTGGCCGATGAAACAGACTCGCCGCGATGCCAGCAAAGTGGCCACAGAGAATCCGACAAACATCATCAGGCCGTAACCGAAGACGGGAATACCGCTCTTCGCGATGGCGATGTCGGGTTTGAAGAAGGCGATGGCCCCCAGCACCGCAGGGACAATCAGCCAGAGGCCCGCCGACATCGCGGACTCGGCTGCAGACTTTGTCCTGCGGTACACGATGAAGAATGCAGAGCCGACAATCGCTGTCCACAGCAGCATCAGCCATGCCACGCCGACATGCAACTCGTTGCCGACGGACTGCCACTGCCAGAAGTTATCAAACACAAATCGCAGCAGCACTTTCCGCATCGCGGCTGAATCTCCTTCTCAGACAAAGGCGAGCGGCACGGCGTCAGCCCTTCGAGCCTACGAATCGCCTCGGAGGGCTGACGCCCTTCCGCTCGCCTGGAAAACGCGAATCATAGCCGGTTCCGGCCACTTACCGGAACTGCAGGATCAGGTTGTCGATCAGCCTCGTCGAACCCACCTTCGCGGCGATCAAAGCCACAGCGGAAGGTATTCGCTTTGTGAGTAATTCCAGCGTCTCGCAATTCGCAATCACGGCATACTGCACATCGATTCCGCCGTAACTTTGCAGATGCTCGGTCATTCGTTCGGCAATCTGCGGCGGCGTCCGCTCCGATTCGCTGGCCAGCGATTCGGCGAGTTGCAATGCCTGAAACAGCTGCCCCGCCCGGCAACGGTCATCCACGGACAAATACCGATTGCGACTGCTCATCGCGAGCCCGTCCGGTTCCCGAATAATCGGACAGGTCACAATTTCAACCGGCTGATCGAGATCCCGCACCATCTGCCGGATGATCAGCTGCTGCTGAAAGTCTTTCTGACCAAAGTACGCCCGATCGGGCTGCGTCACGTTGAACAGCTTCGTCACTACGGTCGAGACACCATCAAAGTGTCCCGGCCGATGAGCGCCCTCAAGGACCTGGGCAAGCTTCGTGACTCGCACGATCGTCTGCGCCGACTCCGAATACATCGCCGATGTTTCCGGAGTAAATATCAGATCTGCTCCGGCATTCCGGCACAGTTCCAGATCAGTTTCCAGCGTCCTTGGATACTTGCTGAAATCTTCATTCGGCCCGAACTGAGTCGGATTCACAAAGATCGTCGCCACCACAAAGTCACACTCAGTGCGAGCCCTCTCGATCAGACTCACATGCCCCTGATGCAGCGCGCCCATCGTCGGGACGCAGCCGATGACAAGACTGTGCCGCCGGGCATGGCGGACAAGTTCGCGCGTGATGGTGACGGACGATTCGATGTTCATACGAGGTGAGGACTCTGCCGCTGATTTGATTTTCGCCGCGCACCGGGAAAAGTGGCCGACGGGATTTGTGACGCATTGGCGAGCGGTGGGTGTCAACCCACCGAGGGAACTCAGCGGGCGGAAGTCTGTAGTCCGCAAGCACGCCAGTGGTGTGCATACATGACCAAACCAATCCGTCGGAATAGTCGATCAGAAAACGCAGTCCTGGACGCCCTGCGGAAGGCTCGGTGGGTTCACACCCACCGCTCTCCCACATGACGTCACGCCAAATCTTCCTGCGCCTTCCCTGTCAGCCTACTCAAGTGATGTCTTTCGTTTCCTGTTCTCGATCTGGCCTTCGACCCCGGAGTCTTCCTTCTTGTCTTCAGCGGACTCCGCCTTCGGCTGTTCATTCTCGTCGTCTGCCTGTTCAGCCTCCTTCGGCACGTCCTTCTTCTTCGGTTCGATATTAAACGGCAGCCCCGTGCGGTGCCCAACGGCCGGTTTAATTTCCCTCAGCCACATGTTTCGGAACTTCACCGCGTCACCGTGAAACTGCAGTGAGATCGGGCCGGTCTCGGCATGAGGCACATACTTTGGCGCGGCTGTATAACTCGTCGGACCCTCAAGTTCAAAGTGATTCAGCATCAGGACGCCGTTCTGGATCAGCGTCACAGTCCCGGGTTTGACGACATCTCCGTTCGACTGGAAAGTCGGAGCGTTGAAGATGATGTCATAGGAGTTCCATTCTCCCGGCTTTCGCATGGCATTGGCGAGCGGGGCCGTCTGTTTGTAAATCGAACCGGCCTGACCATCGAAGTATGTGGGATTCTCGAATGAATCAAGCACCTGCACTTCGTAGTGACCCATCAGGTAAATTCCGCTGTTACCTCTGCCCTGCCCCTGACCGCGGATTTCTGTGGGAGCTGTCCATTCGATATGCAGCTGGATGTCTCCAAAGTGCTGCTTTGTCCGGATTTCTGATTCCCGCGGAATCGCAACTCCGTCGTCGATCAGCCATTTGTCGCCGCCTTCCCATGCGTCGAGATTCGAGCCGTCAAACAGCACAATCGCATCGGACGGTGCCGCCGCATCGTCGGTGGCTCCGGGAGTCACCAATGGCGGTTCGCTCCACTCCACTCCGCTCTTCCATTCCTGAGCATTGACCCGGCCCAGCATCAGGCCGAGAACGATGACACACATCGCCGGAACATCAAATTTCTGAAGCCACATCAGCACGGTACTCCTGAATGGTCAATCGGCGAGCTGCAGGAAATAACTTCCCGGCATTTAGAACCTGTCCAACATTAAGACCGCGATTTCGTGAGCCGCAAGGCGCTAGCCTGGGCCGTCTCGCTGCCACCCGCGGCTAGCGCCTTGCGGCTCACAATCTCGGAATAGTTCTTGGACAGGTTCTTAGCCACGCACGCCGGAGCGAGGGCAGTCGTTTCAAGACACCCTCGATCCGGCGAGCGGAGCTGCGTCAGGTTACGGCTGCACAGCATCGGTTGTCGAGCGACCCCGAGCAGTGTCCTCGGCGATGCAGTAGAGATGATTCTTCCCCCGCAGGAAGAATTCCCGTCCGACGATTGCGGCTGAAGCAGCGAATTCGTCGTCGAGCGTGTTGAGCGAGAGGACTTTCGGCTGATCTTCGTGGCTGACGACAATCGTTTTTCCGTCGAGATCGGTCACATAGACACGGCCTCCACCGGCAACCGGCGAAGCGTAGATGTTGCCGACGTTCCCGAGGCGGATCGCTCCGGGCTTGTCGACGCCCGTCACGCTGTCCACGCGCGAAAGGATTCCCTGATAGTGCGACAGGAAATACAGCGAATCTCCGTACAGCAGCGGTGAGGGAACATAGGGCGTTCCCCGACTGCGCGACCAGGCGATTCGATCGGTTCCCGTGATGTCTCCCTTCGACCCGTCGAGACGAATTGCCAGGAGCGACTTCTTCTCGTAGCTGCTTCCCGCGAACAGCATCCCGTCGCCGGCCACGGGCGTGGCAACGATGTTCGAAGAGAGACCACCGCATTCCCAGATCACGCTGCCTGTCGCCGGGTCGTAGGCTCGCACACGATTCGTCCCGGCCACAATCAGCATCGCGCGACCATCGTTCTCGATCATGATGGGCGACGACCACGAAGTCTCTTCGTCCCGATCAGCCTTCCACACCTGATTGCCCGTCTGCTTGTCGAACGCCGCGACAAAACACGGCCCGTCGTGATCCCAGTTGATGAACACGTTGTTGCCGTACAACACTGGCGACGAACTCTCACCATGCCCGTGCTTGGTCTGCATCTCACCGAAAGGCTTCTGCCATTTCACCTCACCCTGCAGATCCAGGCAGTACATTCCATGCGATCCAAAGTACGCGAAGACGTGTGTGCCATCAGTCACCGCTGAATTCGAAGCGAGACTGCCGGTGTAGTGTCCTCCTTCGTGTGGCAGCTTCTTATGGACGGACTTCTGCCACACGATTTTTCCATCGCGCCGATCGATCGCGAGCACCACGAATTCATGCCGCTGCGTCACCGGCTCACCGTCATGAGTTCCGGGTGCCGTGCTGTATTTCGGAGGCAGCCGCTCACCATCAGGGATCGCAGTTGTCAGAAAGATGTGGTCTCCGGTCACAATCGGTGTCGAATGCCCTTTTCCCGGCAAAGCGACCTTCCACCGCACATTCTTCGTTTCGCTCCATTCAACCGGCGGATCAGACTCCGGCGCAAATCCTGTTCCGATTGGCCCTCGCCACTGCGGCCAGTCCTGTTCAGCGGCACGAATCTCGTTAGTTCTCGCAAAAAGACCGCCGGAAACCACCAGGCTCGTGATCATCAGGCGCTGAATGAATTGTGTCATATTGGTCAAGCTCCTTGTTGCGATCCTCTGAATCGCGACAGATCTTGTACGCGGTTGCCTGTAAAAGTAGATCCTTTCTGCCGGAAAGGATTCTCTGGGAAAGTAGATCCTTTCTGCCGGAAAGGATTTTCGCCGCAAGGCGAACCTGCGCGACTCACGATTGCCAAACTCGGCCGGCACTGGCGGATTGTATACACTCAGGTCGCGGCAAGCCGCGAAGTCCTTCCCGGCAGGAAGGACCTACATCGCAAGCGAAGTCCTTCCCGGCAGGAAGGACCTACATCGCAAGCGAAGTCCTTCCCGGCAGGAAAGACCTACATCGCAAGCCGAAACAAACACGTGAAAACGCCGCGGGGGCAACTGGTACAGGAAATCTGACAAACGGCTCTGGACGCTATGACCTCATTTGCCTTCATGAACGGGACAGTCGTACTTCCCGATGGACTGATCGAAAATGGCATGGTCGTCTGTGATGGCTCACGGATTGTGAGTGTCGGTCACCGAAAGCGACAGGCGAAGACTGTCGAAATCGTCGATGCGGACGGCGGGTACATCTCACCAGGATTCGTCGACATTCACGTCCATGGTGGTGCCGGTGCGGACTTCATGGACGGGACGATCGATGCTGTCCGGACCGTCTGTGCCGCTCATGCGCGACACGGGATCACGACGATTTTCCCGACCACAACAACCGGCAGCTTCGAACAGATCATGGCCATGTTCGACGCCTGTGCCGCTGCCAAAAAGCGTCCCGGCACCACGGCCAGCATCGCCGGAATTCACCTCTATGGCCCCTACTTTGCCGAAGACAAAGTCGGCTGTCATTCCAGGGACGGCTGCCGAACTCCAAATGTCGCGGAGTTTCAGAAATACTTTGCCACGAAACTTGTCCGCGTCGCCACCTGTGCAGCGGAACTTCCAGGGGCTGCTGAATTCTATACGATGGCTCGGCGCCATCAGTGTCTGATCACCTGCGGGCATTCGAACTCCAGCTGGACCGAAATGCTCCGGGCGTTCAATGCCGGAATGCGGCACGTCGACCACTTTTGGTGCGCAATGAGTTCCGTACCATCAATCCGGCAACGACTGAACGTTCCAATGCAGGGCAGCATGGCAGAGTTCGTGTTGATGAACCCGGAAATGAGTACGGAAGTCATCGCCGACGGATGGCATCTTGCTCCGGAACTGCTGGAATTTGCCTATCGCCTGAAAGGTGCGTCACGACTGTGCCTCGTCACCGACTGCAACCGTGCGCTCGATATGCCGCCTGGGGAATATCGCTTCGGTCACAACCACGACGGCACCCTGTTTCGGAGTGACGGCCTGGTCGGCTGGGCTCCCAACGGGAGCCTTGCCAGCTCCGTCAAAAGCATGGACCACATGGTTCGCCACATGAAACAGTGCACTTCAGCATCGCTGCCCGATGTGATCCGCATGGCCAGTCTGACGCCGGCAGAACGAACTGGAATATCGCGCCGGACTGGCACCCTTGAATCGGGCAAGCAGGCCGACATCCTTGTGCTCGATCGTGACTTGAACGTGCAGCGAGTCTTCGTGAAAGGGCGCGAGTTCATCGCTGCGTGACGACCACGTGCATTGTTCCGGAAAGACGCCGGAGGCTTTGGACTGCGGGCCACCTTTTGTTTCCTTCAATCGTCAGATTCTCAACCCGCGCACCTTCGACGTGATAACCGCTGACAACCGGGGGATGTGCATTGATTTCATGGAGGTCACCTTACAATCATGAATCGAAGTTGCTGCAAACCTGGCGATCAGTCCGCCGCCCTGTCAAGAATCGCCTGATAAATGTCTCGTGCCGTGCGGTATTCGGCGAGACAGTCATCGGACAAGACACCGGTGTTGCGAGCGATCTCTTCATCCATGCGGCGCACAAAGAAATCGGCATCGCGGCGGCGCGGAATGAGTGGCACTCCCGGTTCGTCCACGAACACAGGATTCGTGTGCGCAAAGCTGACTTTGGCATCAGGCAGATCTTCAAAGCAGCGAACGGCAAGCCATCCCGAACCACCGAGCCGCACAGCGGTGTCCACAGTGTATTTCAACGCTCCTTCGGGCGTCTGCTCTGGAGCGACCTCGACGACTTGCTCACTGACGCCGTTGCGGATGATCTCGATGCGCTTCAGACGGTTGGGGCTGGTGATCGTGCCGGTGACAGACACCCGGTACTCGGCCGTTTGTTTGATCCATGTCGCGCCAGACAACTGTCCATTAAATCGCAGGTCCATCAGGGGCCCGGTCGTCACAAAGCTGTGACCGGCATTGAGGTGGTCGATCCAGCGCTCGCAGGAGAAGTCTTCGCCCGTGTAAACATAGACCCGACCATGTCCCAGCGGAACAGGGTGCACTCCAGCTCCGGTTCCACCGGAAACTCGCATGCGGAATCCGCAATTGAGCAGCGCGTAGTAGGTCTGCATCGCGAATTCCGTCCAGCCGCGATCTGTGAAGCCGGCTGCGTCGCGTTCAATTTCCGGCCAGTCCGGAGCGTTCTCAATCGTCCACTGCGGGAATCCGAACTGGGTTCTCCAGTTGTGATTATTGGTCAATTCGAACAGATCGACATTCATCACCGGAACGATCATCATCGACCATGCCCAGGAGTGTTTTTCCAGATCCAGAATGGCACCCTGCCGCCGAGCCTCTTCAGCCAGCGCCAGCGCCGGAGGTGTCGGAAGATTCAGAGGTGACTTGTGATTGAGAATCAGCACTGCGCCCAGCGTGTGCCGTTTTCCGTTTACGCTGAAGAGTTCGTACTCTGTGTTCACCGGATAGATCACATGCGTCTTATCAACGATGATCGCTTTCGCTTCGAGGAGTGGACCCGTCGCCGACGGAATTTCTGTCGTATCACGGACCCAGTAGTTCAGCGGAAAGGCAACATTCAGGTCTTCAGCCAACACCAGATTCGGCAGATCCGCCATCACTCGATGCACATGTGTGTCACCCGAATACCATCCTGCCGCCGGCATGTTAATAAAGCGTTTCAGGATCAGTTTCAGTTCGATCGGCTCGGAACCAACGACCAGTTCCTGTTCCGCCGGAATGAACTCTTTACCATGTTCTGCGCGGATTCGGTACTTGCCTGGTGCAAGCTGCAGCCGGAAGGGATGTGCGGAAAGAGTTGTATGCATCTCAACCGACGGCGTCGTGCCAATCTGTTTTTTGTATTCGACAGCAGACCCATTTGGGCTCGCGGATGACGCGAAATGCCATTCACCGGACTCGGTGTTCTGGACATACAGCCGACATGGCAGGATTGCGCCGGACTCGGCATCTGCAACTGTGACGGTAATAGGCGTGCCGTCGTCAGCATTGACGGCGGTACACAATGCGAACGGCAGAATGGCGAGCAACAGGCTGAGGTGACCGACGTTCATATGGAATCCGATCTGTGTGTCGCCGAAGCAGCCGGCAATGCCGCGAAGGCTTTGCGACCATCAGAACCAGCGCGCGAAAACCCCCTCATCCGGCCTATCGGCCGCCTTCTCCCCCTTCCAGGGAGAGAAGGGACTTCTCGAAACCGATGAAAGCGCTCCGACTCATCCTTCACAGCGTTGAGCGGCCGGACAACAGCAGGCTATCGCGCCGCTTCAAATTCGGTGAAGTCGAGTGTCGCAAAGTAGTCGTCGTGTGTTTCCGCACGCCGGATCAGCTTCACATTTCCGTCCGGTTGAAGCAACAATTCCGCACTGCGAAGCTTGCCGTTGTACTGAAATCCCATCGCGTGCCCGTGAGCACCCGCGTCGTGGATGACCAGCAGATCGCCGCGTTCCACGGCGGGCATCGGTCGGTTGATGGCGAACTTGTCGTTGTTCTCGCACAGTGATCCTACGACATCGACAATGCGGTCATGAGGCGCATTTTCTTTGCCCAGCACCGTGATGTGATGATAGGCCCCGTACATGCCCGGCCGCATCAGATTGGACATGCAGGCATCGACGCCGACGTAGTCTCGATAGATGTGTTTGTGATGGACAGCGGTCGTCACCAGAAATCCGTGCGGGCCCGTGATCATGCGTCCATTTTCCATCAGGACTCGCATCGGGTGCAGAGCCGTGCCGGCAATCATCCGGTCGTACAGCGTTTTCACTCCCTGACCGACGGCCTGAAGATCGACGGGCTGCTGTTCCGGACGATACGGAATCCCGATGCCTCCGCCGAGGTTTACGAATTCCATCCGCACACCGAGCTGATGATGAATCCGCACGGCCAGATCAAAGACCATCCGGGCAGTTTCGACAAAAAAGTCGCCGTTCAGTTCGTTCGAAGCGACCATCGTATGCAGGCCGAACCGTTTCACTCCGGCATCACGCAGAATGCGATAGCCTTCAAACAGTTGAGCCTCCGTGAAACCGTACTTAGCTTCTTCCGGCTTGCCGATAATCACGTTGCCCTCGCGGGCGGAACCCGGATTGTAACGGAAGCAAATCAGATCCGGCAGACCGACGTTCTCTTGCAGATAGTCGATATGAGTCAGATCATCGAGATTGATAACGGCACCCAGATCGACGGCTTTGCGATACTCATGAGCCAGCGTGTTGTTGGACGTGAACATAATGTCCTCGCCTCGAATGCCAACTCGTTCGGAGAGCACAAGTTCCGCCACACTGGAACAATCCGCGCCGAGTCCTTCCTGCTTCAGAATCTGCAGGATGTACGGATTCGGCAGCGCCTTGACAGCGAAGTACTCCTTGAATCCCGGACACCAGGCGAAGGCAGCATGCAACGCCCGGACGGTGTCGCGAATGCCCATCTCGTCATACAGATAAAACGGAGTCGGGTACTGTTCGGCGATACGTCGAACGGTTGCTGCGTCGAACGGAAGTGGCTTTTGCATTGTGGAAAATGTCGGGAGTTGGCGGTTAGACCGTAGCCTGGCCTCATCCGGGTCGGGCGGGAGGCAGTGTTACGGTGATCTCAGCGAAATTCAAACGCCGGCGTTGAAGTGACTTTGGTTTGAGTTTTCAGACTCTACCGGGTTCTGTGTTCCGTCGGTTTGAACCACGAATAGACACGAATGAACACGAATTGGAGCATTCGATTCGTGTCCATTGGAGTTCATTCGTGGTTCCTGGACAGAATACGCGGCTTCAATGGTCGGACACAGTAAAAGCGGCAGGGTCACACGGTGCCGGATGCGCACGGGCAACACGAAGTGTCACACTGGACTCGGCGCCGGTGTCGCCGAAATCAATGCCTCTACTTCCAGAACACAAGTGTCGCCAGCGAATATGGCAGACCCTCGTATTCATAGACGGCTTCTCCGAACACGGCCACTCGCTGCGTTCCGGATTTCAAAGCAGTCCCGGTGAACGAGCCGTCTTTGTCGCCGAGTACTTCAGACGACCACTTTGAATCGCGGAAGTCATTGGATTCAGAAATCGCAGACCAGAGACGCATCAGCTTCGGCTCACCGGACGATTTCATAGTGACGCCGACTTCCGTATCCGAAACATTTGGCACCCATGAGAATTCCGGGAGTGTGATCCCTGCTGCCGAATGGCGGAAGAAAACGGCCACCGTTCGCAGAGCATTCTCGCGACCGTCATCCAGTCCATGACCTGCGTTTGGGGCTCGATGGATGTGTTTCTGTCCGACCAGATCGTCCCAGTACAGATTCATCGCATCGACCGACCAGTACCGGTCATTGGCCCCGACCACCAGTAGTTTCGGCAGCGTCAGCTGATTGCGATAAGTATACGGGTCCATCATCTTCCACAGCTGAGCTTCACGCCCGTCTTTCGGAATACCGTCTTCGCGCACGAGTCCTTTGCTGGTGTAGTCTTCAATCTGTTCGCTGTAGAATCCCCACGTCTTTTTCTGATGCGTCATCTGCGCCGGAAAATTGAGCGTGTCGATCACCATCGGAGCAGTCGCGACGATCCGCTTGTCGACGACTGACGTCAGCCAGCTCGTCCAGCCTCGTTTGGACCCGCCAGTGATCACGAATCCTTTCACCGGCTGTTTGAATTGCTGCTGTGAAAACTCCTGCAGTGCGTCCATGGCCTTCACAGCACTCTTGGCCATCGGAAACAACAGCGGCCATGTGGCATCGCCGGTGTCGAGATACCGCAGCCAGGTTTCGGTGATCAGGTCATCTTCGCTGCGGTCCCCCATCAGCGGCTGATTGGGAACCTGATGCAGCGTGGCGATGCGGGCGCCGCAGAAATTCGCGAGTGCGATTCCCAGCCCCATGTCTTTCGCCTTCGGAACATTCCCGATGCTGCCGCCTGTGACGAACAACAGCATGTGTTCCTGATGAACCAGCGTTTTCGGTTCATACACAATCAGAGCATGTTTCCAGACAATGTCCTGCCATTTCTGAGACGTCAGTTCGAGTCGATGGACTCGGTTCCCGTCGAGCACCTGTGTTTCCGCGAGCTCCCAGGAGAAATCAGGTTCAGGGCGCTCCATGTACTGGAAGATCGCAGCTGGAACGGCAGTCTCTGCCGTCAACTTCTCTTCACACGGTGCCGCCTCAACAAATGTCATAAGGCAGCTGATAAGGGCTACAAACCGGACGACACTGTTTGACATAGCTAAGTCTCACTCCCCGTTCCAGTTCCGGACACGACAGCAGACGAACGTCGGCTGGCAATCATCTCCATCAGACGCGACGCCGCTCATGGCGGCATTGAGTCAACAATCCGAACCACCACATGGTCTCACGGAACCTCAATGTCAAAGGGCGGGAGCTCGGCAGAACTTGTCGTAATCTCCGCCGTCAGTTTGGAAGCATCCGCCGTCGCGTAGGCTCCCTTCAGCAAGTCCGGCCCCTGCTCCATCATTCCCATCATCATCTCAGCTTCCGTTGGCTTCACAGAGGGGTCCGGCCATGTGATCGTCACGCGGTAAGTTCCGGGCGCAATTCCCTTATCCACCCCGGACGAAAGGACAAACTTTCCGTCCTCGGCGGTCACTCCTGAAGCAGTCAGCCCGATCGGATCTGACTGGGGAAGAAACATGACGAGTGCACCAGCAACCGGCTGCCCCTTGGCGATGACCGATCCGCTGACTGCGACCATCACCTTGGCGTCAGAACAGCCGGCGTACGACAGCAGGATCAACGACATCGGAAGAACACAGGTCAATCCTGACCCCGCAAGCCGCCAGATGGAATTCATAATTCCGCGAATCCTCAAGGAGTGAATTATCACAAAGAATCGAACACGTTCAGGCTTCGTCAGGAAACGGGACGGCGAATCGCCTGCGGAGCCAGTGAGTTTGTGTGGCACAGGAAACATGTGCTCGGCACGAGCCTCGTCCTTCATGAAATGCCGGCTGAATCGGGTTTTCTGACACAGTCTGATCGCCGGAAGGCGATCTCCTGCGCGCCCATCATCTGTAGCCGCCCACGCAATTCTGAACGCTTTCAAATTGCGTCGGCAGCGACGGATGTTAAACGAGGCACAAGCTGACTGTTATTATTCCAGAGCCGCGACTTCGCCGCCATCTCGCGTGATGATCGCCGCCAGGATGGAAGATGCCATATTCTCAGAGAGAAAACGTACCGATCCGTCACCGAGGAGTACCTGTGCTCCGCCGGTATGAAATGAATACAATCCGTTTTCATTCACAATGTTGATCGACGCACATCCTGGTTCATAAATATTCAGGAGGTTCGCACCGCTGTAGCCCCGGATTTGGCGGCCGATATTGTGATCTCCGTAAAACGTATTCAAAACGAGCCCTGCGCCGGCAAAAGTCACCGAGCCGGTGAAAGTATTCGCGCCGGTGCGCTTGCCGCGGTAGAACAGCTTTTGCTTGCCGGCAAGTTCGGCAATGCAGATTGTGTTGGACAGCCCATCGGTCACATCAGCGAACTTTATTTTCCAGCCATCCTTCAAATCCGGTGTACCGAGCATGCCATTATTTGTGCTGCTGCCGGGCTGTCCGGCACAGACCGCAAGTGAACTGTGCAGTCCGCGAAGAGGAATATAGTCGGTCCGGGGCAGAACCAGCGGGCCCAGCGGCAGGCCAACGCTCGCAAAGTACGGACCATAGTCAGATGGCATCCCTGAGGGAGTCGACGGGCAAATGTATGCCGTGATTGCCGACGTCATCGCGACAGGGTTGATCGTTCCGTAGTTCGGCGGCATGTTGATGGGATCAATATACGACCGCTTCTTGTCAAACATTTCGTAGATGTTATTCTGTTCCATAAAGGGAAGGATCTGGAACAGAGTCCCGAACGTCGCCACGGCACCGTAAGGATTTGACGGCGTGGTTGGATATTCGGCCGGCTTGATGTCTCGTGCATAGGCATGAATATAGCGGTAGGTGCTTTCGAAATTGTGGATTCCCAGCCCGATCTGCTTCAGATTGTTCTTGCATTGTGTACGACGGGCGGCTTCACGAGCCTGCTGTACGGCCGGAAGAAGCAAAGCGATCAGGATGGCGATGATTGCGATGACCACAAGCAATTCGATCAGCGTGAATCCGCGCCGATCCTTGGTGCGATACAACGCGACCGGTGTCGCTGGCCGGGTACTCGACGAACGTTGCATGAGTTTGCTCCTGTGAAATCATGTGTGAGGTATCACGAAACCACATTGAATTGAACGACTGCAAAACCCGGAAGATCCAGGGCACTCCAGTCTGTACAGTATTTCTGCAAAAGGAAAGGCTCGTGACGGCCGGTGCATCATTTTTGAATGACGTTTCAACTGTGTGAGTTTTTGAGGAACGATGACAATGCTGCGGCAGAATCGAAGACTGAAGTGGTTGCCTGTATTCACGCTGCTGGTGGTCTGTCGAAGCGGTTCGAGTGTCGCGGCGGATCCGTCGCATCCCGTTGGACCACTCGTTTCGCTTGTGGTTTTCTCCCCAGGAACACGCGGGGACGCGGCATTGCCGGGCGCAACTGCCAGAACTTCGTTTTCCTCGGAATTCATCTTTCCGTTCAATCCCCGGCACAACCACGCGCCCGGAATTGCAGAACTGGCGAATGGAGAACTGATCGTTTCGTGGTATCGAGGAAGCGGCGAGCGGTCAGCCGATGATGTGGCCGTCTGGGGTTCACGCTTGAAATCCAGCGGACAGCCGTGGAGTGAACCGTTCCTCTTGACAGATACGCCCGGATTTCCGGACTGCAACACGGCCATGATGACCGACACGAGTGGCAGGCTGTTCCTGTTCTGGCCGGTCATCCTGGCGAATTCCTGGGAATCCTGCCTGACGCACGTCAAAGTCAGTGATCAGCCGGTTGGGGACGGTTGCCCGAAGTGGAATCGCGACGACACGATTCTGCTGAAACCGGACGACTTCTCCGGCGAAGCGATCAAGACACTCGATCAGCTGCTCGAACACTTGCCCGTGCCGCTGCCCGACAAACAGCTCGCGGAAATCGACGAAGCAAAGCAGAAGCTCAGCCAGAAACTCTATCAGCGGATGGGCTGGCAGCCTCGCTGCAAACCGACCGTACTTCCATCAGGCCGAATCCTGCTGCCGCTTTATACCGACACGTTTTCCATTTCCATCATGGCCATCAGTGATGACGGCGGAGCCACATGGTTCGCTTCAAAGCCGTTGCTTGGATTCGGCGCGATTCAGCCGGCCGTGCTTCGGCGGGATGACGGAACTCTGGTCGCCTTCATGCGTGAGAACGGATTCACGGGCCGCGTCCGCGTCGCTGAATCTGCCGATGACGGTGTCTCCTGGGGAGTCGTGGGCATCAGCGAACTGATCAACCCCGGATCGGGACTCGACGGAGTCCGGCTGAAGAACGGACACTGGATTCTGGTCCACAACGACACGGCCGACGGACGCAATCGGCTGGCGGTCAGTCTGTCGACCGATGAAGGACTCACCTGGACTGCGATTCGACACTTGGAAGATCATCCCGACGGCTCCTACCACTATCCCTGCGTCATTCAGACCTCCGACGGAATGATTCACTCGGTCTACAGCTATTTCGTCAAAGACGGCAAGACGATGAAACACGCTGCATTTAATGAGGAGTGGATTCTGGAAGGGGATCCGGCCCCGAATTGAGCGATTGGCATTCCTCGTTTGAACGAATCGTGAACCCTTGCTATTCTTCGCCCCTTCCGAAGTGGCATTTCAGTTCGAAGTCCGGAGATTGCTGGCTCATGGGTACGAAGAAGACGGGTAAGGGTCGACGAAAAGTTGGTCGCAAAAAGCGTCGCATGCGAGCCAAAATTCGCCACCGGAAGGGTTAGCAGCCCGTTTGACAGTGATTCTGACACGCAGCCGGGTCGCCTGAGAATTCAGGCACAGCAGGCAGGCCGCCTGCGCTGCAATACTGCCAGGCACTTCGGAGTCTGAGAACCGTTCAAGGCCCGGTCTGTGACGATCAGCCCGGGCCTGCTTTCTGCGCGGATTGTGCGTACCGAAGTGAATCCGACGATTGCAGCATTCTTCAGTCCGGCGACTTTACGGATTCCGGCGAGCTTGACATCGCGCCCCGTTCCCTGAATCCTAATGTTCCAGTGCCGTGTGGCGTTTTCGCAACATCGGCATCCCGCCCCGGCTCTCTACGTCAGGATTTCCCCATGCGTCTGCCGTTCGCATCCAGCGCCCGACTACACTTTGTGCTGACGCTGTTCCTTGTCATTACACTTTCGACTTTCACCGCGCCTGCAACTCCGGCCGACGACGGCCAGGCTTCCGGTGCGGACCGCATCCGTCAGCAGATCGAACAACATCGGCTGCAAAAACAAACAGCCGACAAAGAACTGCTCCTTCGCCAGGGTGCCTTTGCAGTTGCACTGCAGCGCGTGCAGGAATTGCAGAAGCAGCTGGAAGAATCACAGCTGCGGGTGCAGACCGAAACCGCTCAGGTACAGATTCTTCAGCAGCAGGCGGCGGCGGCGGAAAACCAACTTGCCGAACTCACCGCCTCCCTTCCACAACACGAAGCAGCAGACTCACTTGTTCAGACTGCCGACAAAGCCAGCGCGAGGATGACAGCGCTGACCTCATCGCAGCAGCAGCTCCGAGACCAGCTGGCCACACTGCGAAAATCATCGGTCGAATGGCGCAGCAGAGCGACCGATGCGGAACAGCAGATTGCTGCGATCACCGCTCAGCGACCGGAACAGGAAAAGAAGGCCAACGAAGCGAAAGTTGCTGCCGAGGCAGCTGAGGCCGTGCTCGTCGCCGCTCAGACGGCAATGACGGCTGCTCAGACAATCGTCGACTCCGTCTCCGCGGCTCTGGTGCAGGACGAAGCACGAGTCGTGTCCGCGAAGACGTCCGTCGACAGGCTCGCGAACTCAATGGCTTCGCTGGAAAAGTCACTCAGTACACTGCAAGTCGCCTCGAAGCTGGCCGGCACTGATGCCTCTGCTGCAATTCAGGGACTTGAAAAAGCCATTGCGGACTTTGCTCCGCTGAAGGCTAACACCGATACCCTGATGACAACAGTGACCACTCGTCGGGATGAACAGGCCGCACGGCTTATTGCTGCGAAAGCCGAATTGGAAAAGAAGACTGCTGAAAACCAGGCGGCTCTGACTGCGACAGAACCGCTCCGCGCGGCCCTCAAGACCGCCGCAGACCTGCTCGCCACCGGGAACGTTCAGGAGGTCGTGCTGAAGAAGTCGAAGTCCGACAGCGAACTGTGGCAGAAGGCATTAACGGCTCAGCTTGTCGGATTGGAACCATCACTGCAGAAGCTGACGGCGGAAACTCAGATCGTCTCCTCGGAGACTCGAGTAGCTCGCCACGCGGCGGAAGCAGCACTCGAACCACTCGGTCGCTTCGTTTCGTTCTCCCGCAATATCGCCCCGATCTTTGCCCAGCGGTGTGTCGCCTGTCACAACACGCGCAGTGCCGGCGGTCGGCTGAATCTGGATTCTTTCTCCGCTCTGCTCAAGGGCGGTGAATCCGGCGGAACAATCGTCGCTCACAAGAGCGCCGAATCGCTGCTCGTCACGATGATCGAAGATGGCTCAATGCCCAAAGAGGCCGATCCGCTTTCGCCTGAAGAAATCGCGGTCGTGAAACACTGGATTGAAGTCGGTGCGCCGCTCGATGCCGGAATCACGGCGAGTGCGGATCTGTTCGAAGTCATGCCGGAACTGGCTCAGCCGCTGCCTCCGAAAGAATACAGAGTTCCGATTCCGGTGACGGCCGTAGCGTTCAGCCCTGACGGCACACAGCTGGCCTCTTCCGGTTACCACGAAGTGCTCATCTGGAATACCGTTGACGGATCACTCCTTCGCCGCATCTCGAATGTCGCCGAACGGATTTATGATCTCGAATTCAGCACCGACGGAACCTCGCTGGCCGTCGCTGCGGGAACTCCGGGACAGCTCGGTGAACTGAAGCTGTTCTCGGCCGTCAACGGTCAGTTTATTCGAACCCTGGTCCGAGCCCGCGATGCCGTGTTCGCCGTCAGCTTCAGTCCTGACGGCCAGTTGCTCGCGAGCGCGGGTGCAGATCGATCCATCTCCGTTGTCAGAGTCTCGACCGGGGAAGAAGTCACCCGGATCGAAGATCATGCCGACTGGGTGATGGACATCAATTGGTCTCCCAACGGACAGCGTCTCGTCAGCAGCAGCCGTGACAAGACCTGCAAAGTTTTTGATGCGACAACCGGCAATCCGGTGGTCACGTTCAGCGGTCACGGCGAACCCGTGTACTCAGCCGCATTCCTCGCCGACAGCCTGACGGTTGTCAGCGGCGGCAGCGACCGCAAGCTGCGCGTCTGGAATTCGGCCGACGCGAAAGAAGTCCGGGCCATCGGAGGGTTCGCCGGTGATATCTTCCGGATTCAGGTGCTTCCCGGTGACCAGGTGGTGTCCGCCAGCGGAGACCGCAACATTCATCAGCACAATGCCGCGGACGGAGCTGAGCTGCGGCAGTTGGCAGGCCATGCCGACTGGGTCTATACGCTCAGCGCTCATCCAGGCCTGAAGCGAATCGCCTCCGGCAGCTACGACGGCGAGATCCGCATCTGGAACTCCGAAGACGGCAGCATGACGACCTCGTTCATCGCCATTCCGAAGGCCATGGCCGAACTTCCCGTCGCGGCTCAATAGTTCGACTGTCTCAGGTTCGATTGAACGCCCCAATCCAGGTCAGGGACCGACGCAGTAGTCATCATCCACCGTGGGGCAAGCTGCCAGCTTGCCAGAATTGTCGCGAGATCGGCGTGTTCCGAACGTGAGTCGGCAAGCTGGCAGCTTGCCCCACGTTTAAAAGTCAGTCCCCAAGGCGGCTGGGGTCGAATTTGGGACAGTCGGACTAGACTTTTTACTGTTGACCGGCAGGTCTGTCAGCAGGATTTTTGAATCCGCTAATGAACGCTGATCGACGCTCTCGCAAGCACGACACGCATGACCGATCCGCTCGCCATCACCACGATCGACGCCCGCAGCGACGACGCTCGTGTCCTGTTTCGTAAGCTGCGAGAAAAGCTCAGCCCGCGAGGCGACGTTGTTTCCGAAGCCGGACGTCAGCGTACGATCGAACTCTTCGGCGAGCCGCTCAGCCCGCGAGAAGTCGTGCGGCGGATCTGCGAAGACGTCCGCACGCGAGGCATGGACGCCGTCCTGTATTACACGTCGAAACTCGACCGTCGCGACCTGACCGCCGCGGCCGCCCTGCCTTCACGTGGCCCAGTCGCTCCGCGGCTGGAGCTTTCATCCTCGGTGAGAGTCACCCCCGAAGAACTCGCCGCGGCCGCAGCTCAGGCATCGCCCGAATTTCTCGCCACTGTCCGTCACATCCGTGACAACATCGCGGAGTTCCAGCGAGCCGTCCTGCCGACCGATGCCCGAATCGTCCGCAGCGTCGGTGGTGGAACGGTCGAGCTGCGGCAACGGTATTTGCCGATGAAACGAATCGGCATCTGCGTTCCGGGCGGAGCGGCCGCGTACCCGTCAACAGTACTCATGACCGCTGTTCCCGCGATGACCGCCGGCGTTCCCGAAATTGTAATCGTGGTCCCGCCGACGCCTTTCGGGGGCTACAACATCGACATGCTGGCCACCTGCCATGAGATCGGCGTCACCGAAGTCTACCGAGTCGGCGGTGCTCAGGCCGTTGCGGCGCTGGCGTTTGGCGTCGAAGGCATCCCGCGAGTCGACAAAATCGTTGGGCCGGGAAATCTGTTCGTAGCCCTCGCCAAGCAGTATGTCTTCGGCGAAGTCGATATCGACAGCATCGCTGGCCCCAGCGAAGTCATCGTTCTGGCCGATGAGACCGCTCGCCCCGAGTTCATCGCCGCCGATCTGATCTCGCAGGCGGAACATAGTCCAGGCTCCGGAATTCTGATCACATGGCACGAGCCATTGATCGCTGCCGTGAAGTCCGCTCTTGAGCAGCAACTGGCTGTCCTTCCCCGCGGCGATCTTGCGCGGCAGTCACTGGTGGACTATGGAGCACTCATTCTGGCTCGCAGCGAAGCCGAAGCCGCGGAACTGACAGACCTGCTGGCTCCCGAACACCTGCATATTTCAATGGACGATCCCGAACGAATGCTGAACAGAATTCAGAACGCCGGAGCCATCTTCCTTGGACACTACACCCCGGTCGCGCTGGGGGACTACATCGCCGGTCCGTCGCACGTTCTTCCGACCGGCGGCACGGCCCGCTTTGCAAACGGACTGGCGGCGACCGACTTTTTGAAGCGCAGCTCGATCATCTGCTACGACCAGCCCGCTCTCACCGCCGACGCCGCCCGAGTCCGACTCATCGCCGAAAAAGAAGGCCTCACCGCCCACACTGCGAGTGTCGATATCCGGCTGAAGTGAGCCCGCCGCGTTCCCGATAGGGGTAGGGAAGGCCCATTGATTTGAGGGGGCATCAAAGGGGGGCATCAAACGGGACATTCTACTTTAGCATAAAGTAGAATGTCCGCTTTTGCTTTGCCTTCAAGTACGCAGGGGCCGCTTCGGCTGCATTTAAGCATGACGCAGGCAACGGGCGTCTATGCACTCAACCAAGCAACTGGTGTTTGGGAGACCATAACGATATTTCCGGATCAACAACCATGAATCACTTCCCCGAGATTCGTCACACGCTTGCAGCGGTTTTTGCCGTCGATATCGGCTTGTCTGAAGTAGCCCGCCGAGAGTGTCTAGAACGGTTGCTCCAGAGTGCGGAGTGGAAGCGTGCGTTTGAACTGGAACTTCGTGAGGCGTTTGCCCATACAGACACATGCTGGTCAAAGTTGCTGTTTAACGACCGATATGAAGTTGTAGAAGCAGATTCCGAAACCGAAGCACGAGCACGCGCAGCGGAGATGCTGTGGGAACCAACATTTCCAGGTGAGCCCATTCCCGAACAAAGTTAGAGATCCGTAGTTGAGTGGAGAGTGGAGAATAGCCGGTAAAGAACTGAAACCGGTGCCATTCACCTCGAAATCCGGGCTTGACGGCGATCAGCTGGTGGCCGTGCTGAACTCAGCCGGAGCCATCACGCACGAAACCTTTGACGGCCCGTCGCTCGATCAGGTGTTTGCCGATCAGACGACGCTCAGCGGAGTCCTGTGGCCGCTGGAAGACCGGACCGGGTCGGTGCGGGATGTCGTGAACTCGGCAGGCGTCAGTCAGGATCACCGCAAGCTGAACAGCTTCGGGTCCATCGTGTCACAGACCGGAGCCACTGTTGATTACGACCAGTTCTTCAGCGGACTGGCATGGGACGCGGACTCTCAGCTGTACTACGCCCGAGCCCGCTGGTACGACCCGACGATCGGGAAATTCCTCGCCGAAGATCCGCTCAGCTTTGCAGGCGGTGATACGAATCTCAGCCGGTACTCGCTGAACGATCCGGTCAACCGAGTCGACCGCAACGGGCTGTTCAGTTTCAAGGACGTGACGAACTTCGTTAAGGACAGTTTTGACGTCGAGAAACAGTTCGACCGGTTCACTAACAACCTCGAAAAGGCCGGCAACTTCTTCGAGAAGCACTGGGAGAACGGCAACATCCAGAAAACGCTGCTGGTCGCCGGGACCATTGCCACCGGCGGGATGCTGGCGACAGGTGCATTGGCGGGAGGTGCTTTCTGGGCCGGGTCTCTGTCGTTCGTATCGGGAGGTGTCAACTCTTACGAAGCCCTGTCCGGCGACCAGATCGGCGACGGAACCTTCAGCCGCGTGCTGGGAGCATCCGCAGCCATTGGCGGCGGCTTCTTCGGTGCCGGAATGGGAGCCTGGGGCCAGGGGATCAGCATCGCCGACGGCCTGACGTCCGGTTATGAAATCGCCACTGGGAGAATGATCGGCGACGGGACTCTGTCGAGCGTCCTGCACGTCGGAAATCTCGGCGTGAACCGGGCCGGTGTCTTCCGAGACCCCAAAGCCTCGCTCAGCCAGCGTTTCACCGTCGGCCTC
>Ga0163144_10006467_pt1 | contig 25831 bp, 22 predicted proteins | sample OliLak19BULKMAT1_FD_123175 | JGI IMG/M metagenome (GOLD analysis project Ga0163144, IMG submission 123175) | Freshwater microbial mat bacterial communities from Lake Vanda, McMurdo Dry Valleys, Antarctica - Oligotrophic Lake LV.19.BULKMAT1 | ecosystem: Environmental > Aquatic > Freshwater >...
AGAGCAAGCGGCGGCCTCGAAGGCGCCCGTGGACTCGTTGGGGCTAGTTGCAATAGGAGCCCGCATCGCCGCCATCGCCGGTGGGGCCCACGTTGCTAACGCCATTCACACCGGCCGCGCCGGACTGTCCGCCGCCACTGCTGCCCTTGGCACCCTGGGAACCGGCGTCTCCACCGGTCCCGGGTCCACCGCTGCCCCCCGCCCCGCCCGCGCCGGGTGGTGTTCCCTTCGCGCCCGGAGCCCCGTTTCCACCTCTGCCCCCTTGAGCGTTCCCGCCTGGGCCCGCATTTCCACCCGTGCCGGACTGGCCGCTACTACTGCTCCACGCGTCGCCACCATCCCCCCCGTCGCCACCCCTGCCGCCGGTCGCCTTGCCACCGGGGCCCCCGTTTCCCCCATTGCCCCCAGCGCCGTTGCTGCCCGTCGGGCAACAATCGAGGCCGCGCGTGCCCCGCGAGCCTGCGTGACCCACCACGCTGGCCCCCGCCCCACCATTGCCGCCTGGTCCACCATTCGGACCCGTTTCGGTGCCATCGAACCCGTCGGCCCCATCTCCACCGTCCTGGCCCACCAGATCGGGTTGTGGCGCGCCGCTTTTTCCGTGGGTCGGACAGATGGGCTGGCTGACCGAAGGAGGTTCGTCGCTGACCGGCAGCGGGTGCGGTTGCCACACGGCGCCACCTCCGGCGCCGCCGCTGCCCCCCGCCGGATGCGCGGCAAGACCCACGCCACCATCGCCGCCCGAACCGGTGCGGAACCCCACACGACCCAACTGGGCGGCCAACTCCTCTTCCGTCGCGCCGTGCGTCGTGCACGTTTCGCCAATGATCCACAAACCGCCGCCCTCGCCGCCCGCCGCACCGCCCCCGCCGTGCCCGCCGGAACCCGCTTCGATCACGCCGAGGTTGTAGAGGTCCGGCGCTTGGAGAGTGATAGCGCTGCCTCGACCGCCGGCCTTGAGCGCGGCGTCCTCCGGATCCACCGCGGCGTAACACTTTCCGCGGCCACCGCGCACCAGACCGCGCACCGTAAGTCGCCCCGCGGATTCCAACGTGATGTTCGGCGCGTCCGTGCGTGTGTCCAGCAGATCAACATCTGCGGCAATCAGTTCGCCATCGACGACGAGCAGTTCGGTCGCGCGCAGGACGGTGTCGTCGGTCACCCGCACAACCACCCCCGCCGGGACACGGACCACGCGGGCTTCGATCGTGCCACGCAGCTCCTGTTCGTGTTCGAGCACGACTTCGCTGCCCACGGACCCGCGGACGGCAGTCGCGGCCTCCGCCGCGGGAGCTCCAGACCCACGCAGTCCGACCACCGCAATGACAGTGGCCAACCCGAGAGTGATCGCGCGATGGCGCAGGAAAACGAACTCAGTAACGATCTTCATGACTTTATGCCGGAATGGAAAAGGGCCCGGGCGCAATGAAGCCCGCCAGCACGTCTAACCCTAGATAAACAAATCCTGGTAAGTCAAGGGTTCAGGTGCCTCCGCACCCACCGGGCCGGAACTCGCGCCCGTCCGTGCGGCAAGCCCGCCGACGAGCATCTGCAGGGCGAGACGCCACGCCCCCGAGCGCCCCACCCGGCCACCGCGCACCCCGCTGGGCGCCCTCGGCCCTTCCCGGTCCCGTTGGGCGACCGTATCCTCCTCGCCTCTCGCATCCCGCGATCGGGAGCCCCCTGCTCCTGTGTAACTCCGTCCCTCCGCCCCCCCCCGCGCTCCCCACCGCGCCCGCGCCGTCGCGGGCGCATCGGAGTCCGTCCGGGGGCCCAACCACCCCCCAGACCACGAATGGACTCCTTCATTGTGATCGCAGGCGTGCTCGCCCTGGTGGCGATCGCCTTCGCGCTCATGCTCTACGCGAAGATCATGCGCCAGGACCCCGGGTCCGCGCGCATGCAGGCGATCTCCAAGCTCGTGCAGGAGGGCGCCGCGGCGTTCCTCAAGGCGGAGTACAAGTATTTGGCCGTGTTTGTCGTGGTCGTGGCGATCGCGATCGGCCTCTCGTCGGAGGCGCAGGGCCTGGGTCCGAAGACCGCCATCGCGTTCATCGCGGGAGCGACGGCGTCCGCGGTGGCCGGTTACTTCGGGATGCACACGGCGACCCGCGCAGCAGTGCGCACGACCCAGGCGGCGACGAAGGGGCTGCAGCAGGCGCTGCGCATCGCGTTTGACTCCGGCACGGTCATGGGAATGAGCGTCGTTGGCCTGGCGCTGCTCGGCATCGTCGGCTTCACCTACGCGTACTCCTCCGGCGGCGACGACTTCTCGGCCAAAGTGCTCGAGCAGGTCCTTGGCTTCAGCTTCGGCGCGTCGTCGATTGCCCTCTTTGCGCGCGTCGGCGGCGGCATCTTCACGAAGGCGGCCGACGTGGGCGCCGACCTCGTCGGCAAGGTTGAAGCGGGCATCCCCGAGGACGACCCCCGCAACCCCGCGACGATCGCCGACAACGTCGGTGACAACGTGGGTGACGTCGCCGGCATGGGCGCCGACCTGTTCGAGTCCTACGTGGGCTCGATCATCGCCGCGATGACCCTCGGTGCGTTCCTGTACAAGGACGACCCGAACATGATCAGCCTCGTCATGCTGCCCCTTGGCATCGCGGGCCTCGGCATCGTCGCATCGATCATCGGCACGTTCTTCGTCAAAGCAAAGGACGAGCGCGGCCTCCACTCGGCGCTTTTCCGCGGGTTGCTGATTGCCTCGTTGCTGCTGGTTGGCGCGGCCTATTGGCTGACGAACATGCACCTTGAGTTCCCCGTCGGCTTCACGCAGATGGGCATCTTCTGGGCCATCATCGCGGGACTCGTGGTGGGTGTCGCGATCGGCAAGGTGACCGAGTACTACACCTCGACCGACACGAAGCCAGTCAAGAACATCGCCCAGCAGTCGAACACGGGCGCGGCGACGAACATCATCCACGGCCTCGCGACGGGCATGGAGTCCGTGGCGATCCCGGTGCTCCTGATCATCGGCGGGATCCTCGTCGCGTACGACCAAGCCGGTGTGTACGGCGTCGCGATCGCCGCGGTCGGCATGCTCTCCACGCTCGGGATCTCGCTGGGCATCGACGCCTACGGTCCGGTGGCGGACAACGCCGGCGGCCTGGCCGAGATGGCGGAGCTTCCCAAGGAAGTGCGCGAGCGCACGGACGCTTTGGACGCGGTCGGCAACACCACCGCGGCCATCGGCAAGGGCTTTGCGATCGGCTCGGCGGCGCTCACCGCCCTTGCGCTGTTCAACGCCTTCTGCGCGCGCGCGGGCGACATGCTGGGCGATGGGGTCGACCTCGTGCTCGACATCAACACCACGCCGGTGGTCGTGGGCCTCTTGCTTGGCGGCATCCTGCCGTTCCTGTTCAGCGCCTGGACCATGCGCGCCGTCGGCAACGCGGCAAACAAGATGGTCGAAGAAGTGCGCCGCCAGTTCCGTGAGATCCCGGGCATCATGGAAGGCACAACACCCCCGGACGCGGCGCGCTGCGTTGCGATCTCGACCCAGGGCTCGCTCAGGCAGATGATCCTGCCGGGCATGCTGGCGGTGATTGCGCCGATCGCGGTAGGTTTCTACAGCCCCCAAGCGCTGGGTGGCCTGCTCGCGGGAGCCCTCGTCACGGGTGTCATGCTCGCCATCTTCATGGCCAACGCGGGCGGCGCCTGGGACAACGCGAAGAAGCTGATCGAGAAGGGCGCACACGGCGGTAAGGGTTCCGCCGCGCACAAGGCTGCGGTCGTGGGTGACACGGTTGGCGACCCGTTCAAGGACACCTCGGGCCCCTCGATCAACATTCTCATCAAGCTGATGACGGTTGTTGCCCTCGTGTTCCTGCCCTGGTTCATCCAACAGTGATGTGCACGGCGCGCCCCGCGCGGGGCGCGCCGTGAAGCCGGCCACACGGGCCCGCACACGCGGGGCGGCGATCGGATCGCCGCCCCGCGTCCGTTGGGCTTCCCCGCTCGGGGGTCGGCGGGCTAGCCTGGCACGGGCGAGGTGGGAACCCCGCGGCGTCGAGCGGCGTCCCCCTCCCGGGGACACTCGCCGGCCTCGCGGAGCCGCTCCGCCCCCGCAATCCGCTGCAGCGTTTTTCCAATACTCGGCTACCCATTCCGCGGCGCACCGCGCCCCATCCAGAGAGGACCCCCAACATCGACGCCAAAGAACTCGCCGCGGCCGCCGCCGCGCTGTGCGACCAGAAAAAGGGCGAGGACATTCAGGTCATCGAAGTGCTCGGCCGCCTGAAGATCGCCGATTACTTCGTCGTCGCAACGGGCACCAGTCGGGCGCACGTGCGCGCCCTGTACGACGAGGTCCACGCCCGTTTGAAAGCTGCCGGAGCTTCGCACCCCAAGGCCGAGGGCATCGATCTGGGGTGGTGGATCGTGCTCGATTACGGCGACGTCGTCGTCCACTTCCTGCAGCCCGACGCGCGCGGGTACTACGAGATCGAGCGCCTCTACGGCGACTGCCCGCGCCTGGATTGGACCCGCGTGGCGCTGCCGGAACTGCCCGAAGCGCGCGTCGCTCGCGCGTGAGGACGCGAGGATCAGGCGCGACCCGCGGTGATCGCCACCGCGGATCCGCTCGATCCCAGAATCAGTGGTGGTGACCGCCGGGCCCGTGGGGGTGGCCGTGCTGGGTTTCCTCAGCAGTCGCGGTGCGAACGCCGGAGATCGTCACCTCGAAAAACAGCGTCTGGCCGGCGAGCGGGTGGTTCTTGTCGATGGTGACCGTGTCGCCTTCGACCCTGGCCACTTTGATCGGGATCGCGCGGCCGTCCTGGGACGTGCCCTGGAACTGCATGCCCGGCTTGATGTCCACGTCCGGGGGGAACGCGGTGCGCGGCACGGGCTCGAGGAGCTCATCGCGCGGCTCCCCGTAACCCTCGGCGGGCGGAACCTCGGCCTTGACGAGGTCACCCTTCGACTTGCCGATCAGGGCCTTCTCGAGGCCTGGCAGGATGTTGCCCGCGCCCACTAGGAAGGCAAGGGGCTTGCCCCCCTTGCGGTTCGAGTCGATCTCTTGGCCTTCGGCGTCGCGCAGGGTGTAGTAGATGCCGACGACGACGCCGGTTTGGACGGTGGTGGGAGCGGCGGACATGGCGCTGGGAGCGGTTGAAGGGGCCTGGGATGGGGCTGGGGCCGGCGCGGGCGGACCCCCGAAAAAGGTAGATCCCCGCGGCGCGCCGCCACCCCCGGTGCCCGCAGGGCGGCCAGGGCGGGGCATGGAGCGTCCGTCGGGGCGGCCATGTTACCCGGGCGCCGCTGGCGGGCAGCGCGGATCTCGCGGACGCCCCCTGGCGCCGCCCCCGGCGCATCGGCATACTCTTCGGCCCCGCTCCGGCGCACCCGGCGGCGGACATCCGTCTACAAACGACCCGCCGAGCCCCTGGGCCAGCTGGGCCAGCCCGAAGCCAAGCCGATACACCCGTGGCGAAACAGAGCAAGATCAACCGCAACCAGTGGCGCAAGGCCACGGTCGAGAAGTACGCCGAGCGGCGGGGCAAGATCCTCGAGGTTCTGCGCAGCCCCAACACCGACGACGAGGCGCGCCAAGCGGCGTACCTGAGCCTGCGCAAGATGCCGCGGGACGCGTCGCCCGTTCGCTACCGCCTGCGCTGCGCGCTCACCGGTCGCTCTAACGGCAACTACCAAAAATTCGGCATCTGCCGCAACGCGTTCCGGCAACTGGCGCTTCTCGGCCAGGTCCCGGGCGTGCGCAAAGCCAGTTGGTGATAGGACCCTAGCAGGCAAGCCATGAAAAAAGACATCCATCCCAAGTACCGCCCGGTCGTCTTCAAGGACGTTTCCTCGGGCGTGAGCTTCGTGACCCGCTCCACGATCCGCACCGAGGACAAGGTGATGCACGAAGGGGTCGAGTACCCGCTCTACAAGGTCAACGTTTCCTCGACTTCGCACCCGTTCTACACGGGTCAGCGCCAGTTTATGGACACAGCCGGCCGCGTCGAGAAGTTCAAAAAGCGCTACACGAAGAAGTGACCGGTGCGGCGCAAGCCGCCCGCTTCTCCACCGCGATCCGCGTGGCTCGAAAGGGCGCGCGGATCGCTGCGTTTTCGGGGTTGCCGCGTTGCGGATTTTTGGGCGCTGCGAACGCCACGCGTTTGGGCGCTCGCTCCAAGGCGGGCCTAGCCCGGGTTATTCACCAGCTTTGCGATCGGACGGCCCAACCGGCGGCCTTCGGCCGTCTTTCGCCCTCTGGCGGCACTTTGCAACCACGGGCGTCCCTCGTTGACCTGTTCAAGGTCGACTGTGGATCCCGCGGCCGCAAAGCACCACCAGGCGACGACTTGGGCTCGTCTGCTCGAAAAACTGAGGAATAACCCGGGCTCGAGGCCCGCGCTCCTGGCCCGCGCTCCCATCAGTAGGTGCGCGGCCAAGAGCGCCGCGCCCATCAGTCGAGGTTGCGCAGCAGCGCTTCGAGCTCCGGCCACACGGTGTCGGCCACGATCGTTTGGCCGCGCTCGTTGGGATGCAGCCCGTCCGGCAGATTGAGGCTGCGCACGCCGCCCACCCCTTCGAGCAGGAAGGGCACGAGCGGGACGTCGAGGTCCTGCGCGACGCGCTCGTACACCCGCGCGAAGTCGCGGCTGTACGCGGGCCCAAGGCTCGGCGGAATTCTTTGGCCCAGGATCAACACGGCCGCGCCCGCTGCGCGGCTGCGCTCGACGATCCCGCGCAGGTTCTGTTCGAGCCGCTCGACGGGCAAACCCCGCAAACCATCGTTGCCACCCAAACCCACGACGATCGCGTCCGGGTCCTGGGCGAGGAACCAGTCGAGCCGCGCGAGTCCGCCCGCGCTCGTGTCGCCGCTCACGCCGCCGTTGATGACACGCACCGCGATTCCCGCCCCACGCGCGCGCTCTTCGAGCAGTGCCGGGAACGCGGCCTCCTCCGGTAGGCCGTAACCCGCGGTGAGGCTGTCGCCGAGGAAAACGACGAGCGGGCCACCCGGCGGCGCAACCGCGCCAAAGTCGCGAGCCTTTGGAGCGGTGGGTTCCCCCCCACCACATGCCACGAGCAGCAGCGCGGCGAGTGCGGCGAGTGCGGCGAGTGCGGCAACGGGGAGCGGCGAAGTGTGGCGCGCGGCCCCGGGGCCGCCGCAGGAGGTCAAAGGGCTGTGCTCCATGGTCGAAGGACAAGCTAAGCCAAACCCCGCGGAGCTCCCAGCACCGAACGCAGACTTGCCCCGGCCCCCCGCGGCGGTCTATGAGGGCGCATGGCCGAAAAACAAGAGGCGTCCTCGCCGGTCGCGCCGCGGACCGCCGCACACGCCGCCCACGCCGCTTCGCAATCCGCCGTGGCGGTTCGCCTTGCGTGCCGCGGCCTGTCGCGCAGCCACAAAAGTGGCGCGAGCCGGCTCGAGGTCCTGTCCGACGTAGATCTCGACGTTCACGCGGGCGAGTTTGTCGCGATCGTCGGTCCCTCGGGCAGCGGCAAGTCGACGCTCCTCGCGCTGCTCGCCGGCCTGGATCGGCCCGATCGCGGCGAAGTGCTCTGGGACGGGCAATCGCTCGCCGGGCTCGACGAAGACGGCCTCGCGCGCTGGCGCCGCGGTCGCGTTGGGTTTGTATTCCAATCCTTCCAGCTCTTCGGCCACCTGACGGCGCGCGAAAACGTCCTGCTTCCGCTCGACATCGCGGGAGTGGATGCGGCACCAACACGCGCCGACAAGTTGCTGAAAGAAGTGGGTTTGGGTGCCCGCGGTCACCACTACCCGAGCCAGCTTTCGGGGGGCGAACAGCAGCGTGTTGCGCTCGCGCGCGCGTTTGCGGGGGCACCGCAATTGCTCCTCGCGGACGAACCGACCGGCAACCTCGATCCGGCCAACGGCCGCGCAATCCTCGAGCAATTCGCGCGCCTGCGCGCCGAGTACGGCACGACCGTGGTGCTTGTCACCCACGACCGCGATGTGGCCGCGCTCGCCGACCGGCGGGTCCACCTCGAAGCCGGGCGGGTGGTGCGCATCGAGGGCCACCGAGCCCCATGAACGCCGCGTTCCTGTTGCGCCTCGCGTGGCGCGAAGGCCGCGGCGCGCGCGGTCGCTTGACGCTGCTCGTCTTGGGCATCGCCGTCGGTGTAAGCGCCGTCGTCGCCGTGGGAGCGTTGGGAGCGGGCCTGCGCCAGGGCCTTTTCCTCGAAGCGCGGCGTCTGCTCGCGGCCGACGTGGCCTTGTCGACGCGGGACCCGTGGCCCGCGGAGCTCGACGGCATCCTCGCCGCGGAGCCCGACCTGCGCTCCGCACGCGTCGTCGAGTTGCCGACGGTGGTCGCGGCCAAAGACGCGGGTTCGGATGGCGCCGCGCCCTCGAGCCGCCTCGTCGAGCTGAAGGTGGTCGAGCCCGCCTACCCGCTGCGTGGTGACCTCAAGATCGATCCGCCCGTTGCGCTCGAAACGCTGCTCGCCGACGGCGGCGCGGTGATTTCGCCCGACCTCGGCCAAATGCTCGGCCTCAGGCTCGGTGATCCGATCGCCGTGGGAACGGTGGACGCCACCGTGCGCGGATTTGTGCTCTCCGAACCCGACCGCACAAATTTCGCGCTGTCCCTCGGACCGCGGGTGTTCGTGGGCCACGACACGTTCGCCCAGAGTGGACTCGAGCAGTTTGGGAGCCGTATCGAAAGCAAACTCCTTCTCGCGTTGCCCGATGGCGCAACCGCGGACGAAGCGCGTGCGCTCGGACTGCGGCTGCGCGCCGCCCTCGCGGACCTCGGGCGCGTGCGCGTCAACACCTGGGCCGACGCGCAGCCGTCCGTGCGCCGCGGCATCGAGCGTGTTGAGTCGTTCCTCGCCCTTGCGGCGTTGCTCGCGTTGGTGCTGGGAGCGCTTGCCGCGGCGCTTGCGGCGCGTTCGTGGCTCGAAAGCCGCATCGATTCGATCGCGCTGTCCAAATGCCTCGGGCTGGAGCGACGCCACGTGCTGATCAGCGCGGTGGGTCAGGTGCTGATCCTCGCACTCCTTGGGGGTTTGCTCGGCACGGTCCTCGGCGTGCTCGCCGTGCGCGTGGCCGTTGCGAGCTTCCGCGACCTTTTGCCCGCCGGTTTGTCGATCCCGCTGATCGAACCGCGTCCCGTACTGATGGGCCTCGCACTGGGCCTTGGGAGTGCCCTCGTGGCCGCGCTCGGTCCGCTGCTCGCGGCCACGCGAGTGCCACCCCTCGCCGCGCTGCGCCGCGAATCCGCGCCCCTCGTGATGCCGCGCGGACTCGTTCGCGGCAGCGCGATGGTCGCGCTCGCGGCGCTGTTTGTTGCGGCGTGGGTGCAATCGTCGTCGGTCGAGCTTGCCGCCCTTTTCACCGGCGGCCTCGTGTTGTCCGCGCTGGTGCTTGCGCTCGCCGCGCGCGCTGTCCTCAGCCTTGCGCGCCGCGCGCCACCCCGTGCGCTCCCCGCCCCATTGCGCTGGGGCCTCGCGTCGCTTGCGCGACCCGAAAACCCCGCGCGCGGTGCGTTGCTCGCGCTGGGCATCGGCGTTTTTGCGGTGCTGAGCCTAGTGCTCGTGGAGCGGCGCCTCCTGAACGAACTGGCGAACGCGCTGCCCGTGGATGCTCCCAACGCGTTCATGCTCGACGTGCAGCGCGACCAATGGCCAGCGCTCGAGCAGTTGTTGCTGGGCGCGGGCGCCGTACGCCCGCAATCCGCCCCGATGGTTGTTGGCCGGCTGCGCGCGATCGACGGACGGGATGTGCGGACGATCTTGGCGGAGCGCCGGGACGCGCGCCGCGAAGGTCGCGAAGGTGGTGGCGGGCGCTGGGTGCTGACCCGCGAGCAGCGTTTGACGTTCGGGCCGAACCTCCAAGCCGACAATGTCCTCTTGCGCGGTGCACTGTGGGCCGATCCCGAGCGCGCTGAAGTGAGTGTCGAGGAGGAATACGCGGAGGATCTGGAGGTCGACCTGGGCTCCGTGATCGTGGTTGACGTGCAGGGTGTGCCGATCGAGCTGGTGGTCACGTCGATCCGTTCGGTGCGCTGGGAAAGCCTCGCCATCAACTTCTTCATGCACGTCGAGCCGGGGGTGCTCGACAACGCGCCCCAGGTGCGTGTCGCGACCGCGCGTTTGCCGAAGGGGCAAGCGGGTGCTATCCAGAACGAACTGCGCGCCGCGTTCCCGAACGTCACTCTGATCGACGTCGACGAGCTGCGCGAAAAGCTCGCCGTGCTGTTCGCGCGGCTTGCGAGCGGCGTCGAAGCGCTCGGACTGCTGTGTGTCGCGGCGGGTGTGCTCGTGCTGGCCGCCGCCATGGCGGCGGCGGGGCGCGAACGGCGGCGCGAGGCGGGCCTTTTGCGCGCCTTGGGCGCAGGGCGTTGGTCGGCGCTCGCGAGCCTCGCCAGCGAATACGCACTTTTGGGCGCCGTAGCCGGACTCGTCGGCGGCGGCGGTGCGGCCGTGCTCGCGTACGCGCTCGTGACGCGCATCCTTGAGCTCGAGGGCGGGCCGGCGCTGCTCGCGCCGCTCGCGGCCGCGGGTTTGCTCGGTGCCTTGGCAGCGGCGGCGGGATCGATCGCGGCGGCGCTCGCGCTGCGCAGGCCTCCGGCCGAAGTGTTGCAGCAGGGCTAACCGCGTCCGCCCTGCCGCGCTATCCGCGCGCTATCCGCGCGCGGTCAGCTCGCGGTCAGCTCGCGGTCAGCTCGCGGTCAGCTCGCGATCGGGCGCAGGCGCAGCCCTGAGCGTTCCGCGAAGTCTCCGCCGGGCAGCCCACAGGACCAGACGAGTTCAAGCGCACCTCGCGCGCGCACGACCATCCGCATGGCAGCGCGGTAACTCGTGCGGTCCTCGGGCAGGCCGACGGCGAATTGCAGCGCCATTTCGGTCGGCGAAAACTCCGAGCCGGTCGCGGCGACGAGTTCGAGTCGCTCCACGCCCGTGGCTTCGCCCGTCAGCACCCACAGGCACAGGCCGCCGAGACCGTCGCGCGCGAACATCAGCGCCTCCTCGTGAAACACCTCCCCGGTTTCCTGGCGGCGCGCGCGAAAACGGGCCTGGAGCCCGCGTCCGAGCAGGGCTTCGATGTCGAGTTCGGCGCGGAACGCGCGACCTTCAGGGTCGACACCCTGGCCTGCGTAGCGCCCGATGCGGGCGAAGAGGCGCGTCAGGATCGCCTCGGGATCGATCGCGCGGGTGGCTGCGCTCGGGAGGGTGGCGAGGATGGGCTGGGTCATTGGGTGTCCTTGGCGCCGCGGCGTATCGACGGGGCCGCTGTCGGCGCACCCGCGGGGAGGCGCGCGGCGTAACCTCCCCCCGCATCCCATCGGCAGGCGAGCGCGCGGATCGCGAGTCGCGGTCCCAAGTCGAGTGCGCCGGGCCCATCCAAACCGGCCGCAGTTCGCCCCTGGGGACCTACGATGGCCCACACCGCGCGGCGGCTTCGCCGAGGAAACGCCCCCGAACGCTGCCGTGACAGTCCCCCGCCGCTCCCCCACCGCCGCCGCCCGCGCGCAGGCCTCGTTCGGGGAGGGCCTCGCGTGGGGCATCGCCGTCTTCGCGCTCTTCGCGGCAACGGCGCCGCGGATGAGCGACACCCTGCTGCTCGGCAACGACGTCGTCCCCTACGCGGCGGCGCTTGCAGGGGGCGCATCCGAGGGCCTCTTCAACCCGCACCACCTCCTGTTCCACCTGCTGGCGGCGGCGGTCGCACCCGCGGTCGAGCTTGCCGGCGCAGCGCCTGTTTTCGCCGCGCTGACCGCGCAAGTGATCCTTTCCGCCCTGGGTGGCGCCCTCGCCACCGCGGCCGTGTGGCGGGCGACACGCGCCCTCGCGGGCATCGGCGCCGCGCGTATCCTCGCACTGCTCTTTGCAACGTCGATCGGAAACTGGCTCTACGGCTCGGTCGGCGAGACGTATTTGCCCGCGACCGCCGCGCTCGCGTGGCTGTGGAGCGACGCCATCGTCGCACGATCGCGGGGTGCGGCGCTCTCGGCGTGGCGCATCGGGGCCTGGGCGTTGCTGGCTTGCCTGCTGCGCCAGGACAGCGTGCTCGCGTTGCCGTTCATTGCAATGGTGGTGCCCTGGCGACGGGCGCTCGTGGGCCTAGCGGGAGCGGGTGTTGTGTGTGTGGTTGTGTACGCGCTTGCGTATGTGATCAGCGCGCCCGCCGTGCCCTTCGTTGCGTGGCTGCGCGGTTTGGCCGCTACGGGTTTGTGGGGAGCGACGCCGGGCACCCGCGAAGTGCTGTCGGCGTTGGTCTTGACGGTGGCCGCCCACGCCTGGGCCGTGGCGCGCGTCGCGCTAGAACTCGTCGCGGGCCGCGCGCCGGGGCTGGAAGCACTGCTTGCGGCGGCGCCGCTGCTCGTTTTCGCCGGCGCGTTGCCCTTCGTGCGTGCAAAGACGGGCGTGATGCGCCTGCGCACGCTCGGGATCGCCCTCGCGCTGTTCGCGGCAGCGCGCTTCGCGTTTTTTGCCTGGTGGCAGCCCACGAATCTCGAATACCACGCGGGCACGTTGCTGCCACTCGTGTTGCTGATCGCAGTCGGATTGGCGGCGGGGGGTGGCGCTCCTTCGAAAGCGCGCCTGACGCTCGTCGCGCTTGGCGCGCTGCTCGGAGCACTCGGAAACGCAGCGCTACTGCTTGAGCCCGGGCGCGCAGCGCACGCGCAGAGCCGAGCGCAGATCGCCTTTGCATTCGCTGGCCCGACGGGCACGGTTGTCGCGCTCGACGCCATCGCGCACTACGCACACGTGCGTGCACGCGATGTTGCGACGACACCGCGCCTGATTGACGCAAGTGCCCTTGCGAGCGGCGCGGATTTGGTGGCGTTGGAAGCGCTGGCGGTCGATTTGGAGCAGGCCCTGCAACGCGACGAGCGGGTGGTGCTCAGCATCGACCTCGTCACTCCCGCGCTGATCGGCACCGCGCCACCCCACGTAGATTCGGGAGTTTTGGCGCGGCTCGCGGGCCTTGCCGCACCGCGCCGCGAGCGCGATCCCAACGGCGTCGTGTGGCTCGTGGTGCTGGAGCGCTGATGCCGCGCTCCGCCGACGTTCTGGTCATCGGCGCGGGCATCGCGGGGCTTGCCGCCGCGCGCGACCTCGAAGCGGAGGGCGCGCGTGTGCACGTGCTCGACAAGGGCCGCGGACCGGCGGGGCGCGTCGCGACGCGGCGCGTGGGGCATCCCGTTCTCGGGCCCTTCGCGTTTGACCACGGTGCGCAGTTTGTGACGGCGCGCGGCGAAGCGTTCGCGGCGGTCGTCGAGGAAGCCGCAGCTGCGGGCGCTCTCGCGCGCTGGTCACCGCGCCGCGCAGTGCTCGACCCCGAGGGCATCACCCCGCTGCCTGCGAGCGACAGCGAGGTGTGGGTCGGCACACCGGGTTTCAGCGCGCTGGGGCGCTTACTCGCGGCGACGCTGGTGCGGCCCGTGCGGTTTGGCACGCAGATCGTCGCACTCGAGCGGGACGGCCTGCACTGGTGGGCCGTGGACGACAGCGGCACGCGCCACGGCCCGTTCGATGGGGTGCTCGCGAGCGCGCCCGCACCCCAAACCGCGGCGCTCTTCGAACACTACGCACCGCGCCTGTGCGCCGAACTCGCCGCCGTGGAGTACACCCCGTGCATCGCCGCACTCCTCGCATTCGACCGGCCACTCGGACTGCCCTTCGACAGCGGCGACGCTTGGTCGGGGGCGCAGGCACTCCAACTCGCTGTTTTGGAGGCGAGCAAACCCGCCCGCGCGACGGTCGAAGCCTGGGTGCTGCACGGACGCGCGGATTGGAGCGCAACGGCGCTCGAGCGTCCGCCGCTCGAATCGGCCCAGATGCTTTTCCAGGAATTTGCGGAGCTGGTCGCCGGAGCCCACGGAATGGGGCGCTCCCTGCCCCCGCCCGTGCACGTCGACGCACACCGCTGGCGTTATGCCTTCGCGGCGCGTGTCCTCGGGCGGTCGCACGCGATCGATTCCGACGCTGGGCTCGCGTGGGCGGGGGACGGTGCGCTCGGCGCGCGCATCGAAGCGGCGTTCGACAGCGGGCGTGCGGCGGCCGCGGCCCTCTTGGCGCGCGGCTGAGCGCAACATCGCAGAGTTATACTGCGGCCGACCTTGAGCTCGATTCCCCTATGGACCCGGCCCAACGCGCAGAGCCGCGCGCGGGATGGCGCGCTTGCGGTCGCGGTGGGGCTCCTCGCGCTGCTCCTCTATGCGTGGTCCCCGACACCCTGGCTCTGGCTTCCCGATGGGCCCCACGCGCTCGAGCACGTCGCGCGCGGTGAGTACCTCTCGTACCACTTTGCCTACCTGCCGAGTGCACACATCCTGCGCGCGGTGTTCTCGATCGAACAGCCCGCCGACGCGGCGCGCTTTGCCTCAAACGTCGGCGCAGCGATCGGCTTAGCCTTTTCATACCTTTTGGCGCGCCACGCGGGCGCTCGCCGCATGCCGACGGCACTAGGCGTCGCCCTGATCGGATGTGCACCCGCGGTGTGGTTTTTTGCGATCCAGATCGAAGTCCATGCAGTGCAGTTTGGAGCCGTGGCGCTGGGCGCGTGGCTGACGATGGTCGCGCCGTGGCGATCGCGCGCGCGCGCACTCCTGCTCGCCGCATTGGGACTCGGGTTAGCCCACTGCGCGCACCAATCCACACCGGCGCTCGGACCGGGGTGGGTGCTGCTCGTCGGATTCGCAGCGCGCCGCCAGGGTGTCCCGTGGCGCCCGCAGCAACTGCTGTTCGTCGTGGGGCCGATCCTGCTCGCTGGACTCTTCGCGGCAAACACTGCCATCGCCGCGCTGGGTGCGCCGACGTTGCTGTTCGCGGAGCACGCAACGGTCACCACGCTCGTCAACGCATTCCATTCGCCCGCATCCGCCACCTGGTGGGAGCGCGACATCGCGCGGCCGCTGGGGTATGCGCTGGTTGGCATTGCACTTGGGTTCACAATGCTCGTACGCGAAGCGTCGGGCCGCGGTCCGGGCCGGGCCCACGCAGCCGCCGAGGCGCGCTGGGAACTTGGCGCCATCGTGGTGCTGCTCGCTGTGCCCACGACGCTCTTCGCCATTTGGGCGGTTGACAACCGCGGCGGATACCTCGCCGCCTCGACACCCTTCCTCGTGTGGTTGATCGCACGCGCCGGTGGCCAGCAACGCGCTACAAAGCTGGCTACCGGCACCCACCGCAGCCGCATCGCGGTGCTCGCCGTCCTTGCCATCGCCGTGGTGGCTCAAGTGCGCTGGGGCTGGGCCGACATCGACCGCGAGTCGCGGCGTTACGACCGCGCGCGCCACTTGGATCGAGCCGCCGCCGTGGTTGCGCAACTGCCCGCGGGCGGTGTGCTGATCTCCTTCGACGGGGACAACCAGAGCCTGCGCCAGTTCACGGGCGCAGTGGAGGAGAAAAACTGGCTCGGCGCGGTGCTGTATTCGCTTCAAGTGGACGAATCGCCCGACGTACTCGTCGGGCGCCTGATGCGCGATCTCGATCAAGTGCCTCCCGACACCGCGATCCTCTTGGAACTAAGCCACCGCCCGTTGCTCGCGCGCCTCGCGAACGAACCCTTTGGCGCTGGCCTGGTCGCGATCGAAGCCGCGCTCGCCGAACGTTTCCACATCGAGCCGATCGAGGGATCGCCGCTCCCACTCGCACGCCTGCGCCGCCGCTGACGCGCTCGCGATTGTTTGCACGGCACAGCCAAAGATCAACGGCCAGGCCGTTGCGGGACAGAGCCGTTGATCACGGCGCAGCAACGGGAGCGCCGCGGGGGTTTGGCGACCGTTTCCGAAACCGAAGCAATCGTGAAGCCATCGATCTTGGTGGAGCCCTCCAACACGACGACGGAGCTGTCGCGCACAAGGCCGCGGCGTGTTACGCCACCGCCGTCGACAAACGAGGTCAGCCAAAGGAGCTGGTTGTTGTCCGCGATGCGGACAGCTTGCAGCGTCGGGATCTGATCGAAGAACTGGCCCTGGGGGAACGCAAGCGGCAAAAACTTCGCCGCTGCGATCTGTTGGCCGCGCATCAGTACGGGCACCGTCGACGTGAAGGTCGTCAGGTCATTGGAGAAAACCGCAACGCCCGTCGGCGACAGTGCCAGGGCTCGGGGCGTCGCCCAGTTTAAGCCGGCGATCGGGCCCGGTGCTCCATGCTGGGCAATCGTCTGCAGTGTTCCGGTGGCCTGGGAGTACAAAAACGTCCCATAGGGCCAGACCGCAAAGAGCAGATCCCCGTTGTCGCTCGTGTCGAGTTGGGCTCGGTTGCGGATGTCCTCGAGCCCTTCCGTGTAGATCTGGCCCGTCGGCAGAGCCTGGCCCACCGTCAGAACGACGCGGGTATCCAAAACACCCGCCGCATCCCGCTCCGCGCGGACGAGGCTGATGCGGGAAGGACTGGGGGCGCTTCCGCGCGCTGGCTGCGGCGCAGGGCCAGCGCACCAAAACCCACCACGGCGGCCGACGTCAACGCCGCGGCCAGGTGGCCCATCGCGGGAACGGGGCGTACCGGTGCTTCGCCCAGGAAGGGTCCCATGACTTCGAACGTTACCCCCGGATTGCGCTGGGAGCTGAAGTACAGCCGCGTGAGGTCCGGCGAGAGCGCGGGACCGGTGATTTCAGAGCCGCTGACACCCACCAACCGCATGATCGGCTTGGCGATCCCGCTCTTGGTGATCGCAACGATCTCCAGGTTGCCCCCGTCCTCTGCCACGTACACATCGCCGCGGGGCGTGACGTACACGTTGTCGACACCCGAAAGCACGGGTGTGGGGCTGCCCGCGAGCTGATAGATGATCTCGATGGTTTGGTTGACCGTGTCGATCCTCCACACGCGGTTGTTCCCCTTCGTGGTGATGTGCACCGTGCCACCCTCGTACCACGCGCCTTCACCGCCGTTGAAACGCGTTGCGAGCGGCACCTGAAAGCGCGTGGCGGTGCCGAGCGAGACCGTAGGATCGGGCACCGGATGCCAGGTCATGCTGCGTACCTCACCCACTTGAATGGCGCCCGCGCCGAGGATCTGGGCTGCTTCCAACGTGCCGCTTGAGAGGTCCGGGTAGTTGGACGGGCGGAAGCGGTAGAGCAGCCCGTCGGAGCGGTCCTCCGTGAGATAGATCACCTGATCCACCGGATCCACCGCCGCGGCTTCCATCTGGAAAACGCCCATCGCCGGCCGCACGATTCCCTGGGAGTTGGGTGTGTAGGGATCGCATTCCCAAGCCCGCCCGTTGCCCGTTTCCTCGCAGGAAATCCATGTCCCCCAGGGTGTCGGTCCACCGGCGCAGTTGCGCGTCGTGCCCGACAGGATGCGGTAGGCATCGACCACGTTGCCTGCGGCATCAAAGCGCAGGGCGCCCACCCCACCGAGGCCCGCTCCACGCTCCGCGTTCGACACGTAGATCCAACCTCCATCGTCGGTGGCGAATGTGGCGCCACCGTCGGGATCGCGGTGCCAAACGTAGTTGGTGCCGGGCACCGTTTGGTTTGAAACAGCGACCACGCGGGAGGTGAAGCCGGGCGGGAGCGCAAGGCCGTTGGCGTCGGGCGGAAGCAGCGGGCCGAGGCCGTCGGCGCCGTCGCCGCCCGACGCGGACGCGCGCCCGGCGAGGGGGCCTGCCGCAAGGCCGGCAAGGGTGGCGCCGGCGCCCGCACGCCGCAATAGGGCGCGCCGATCGAAGCCGTGGGACGTTTTGTGCTCGGGCACACAGGGAAGTTGGTGGTCCGGTTGCATCGCAGTCGGGAGAAGGGATTGGACGAACGTCAAGGAAGTGCCCCCGGATGGCTTCCGAGGGCGAAATCGCGTGGGTGGTGGGTTTGCCGTGCTCGCACGTCCGCGAGCGCACGGTTGAACCAGGGGAACCACAACACGAGCACCGCCAACACGAGCAGCGGCTGCCACAGCACTCCGTGGATCCATTCAAACCACTCGGGACGCCAGACGGCGACCCACCAGAGGCTTAAGAGTCGGATCTGGTTGATTGCGAGCAGCACCGTCCCAAGGACAAAGGCGCCAAGCAGCCGGCGCGCGAGTGGTACAGGGCTGGCGCCGACGGCACCCAGGAGGATCGATAGCGGCACGACGGCGCTGCACTCGTCCACCACGAGGAACGCGCTCTGCGCTCCGCGAACCAGCGTCCCCTCGCGCTCGACGTCCTCGCCAAGCACGCTGAGCACGCGGGCAAATCCCTCGGCCGTCCCCACGAGCACCACGTCGCGCGCCGCGTGGGCCAGGAGGTACACGCCTAGGCCAAACCCGAGCGCACGCAGCGCGAAGCGCCGCACCGTCAAGGCCGAGCGCGCAGCGTCCCCGCCTGTCACGACCGGGCTCCCGATGCGGCGGTGCGGACGGCCCGCGACGCGGCGGTGCGGACGGCCCGCGATGCGGGGCGCACTTGGCGAAGGCAGTGGATCCAAAGCCCAAGGGGCGCGATCCATGTGCCCGCCGCCGCCACCTGACCCGCAGCGGAGGAAAGCATTCGCGACTCACCGGCCCAGGAGGCTCCCAACGCAGCCAAGGACACACACAGGAACTGGGCCGCAAACAGCAGAACGAACGCTCCCAACACCGTTTTCACCGGATGCGCAGGCGCGCGTGCGGCGAAGAGCGCCGTGAGCAGCACCGCGCCCGCGAGGAGCCCGTCGAGGTCCGTGCGCTCGAGTGTCAGGGTCCGCTGAGCGATGCTTCCGGCGACCCGTTGGCCCCCATCCAGCAGCACGAGCGACAGGTCGGGATCCCAAACGCGCAGGGCGAGCGAAGCAGCAAACGTCGCTGCGGCTTGGTACGGCGCACGCACCGCCGCATAACAAACGGCGCCGACGGCGAGCCCTCCAAGCGCGCGTCCAACGGCGGGCAGGACGCGCGGAAGGGTCGTCGGAAGCGCCGGAGTCACAGCTGTGCAGCTTGGCCCAAGACGATCAGGCAGATCTCAAGGGACGAGCAATATCTCGCGCGAAATCCCTACTGCCAAAGGCGCGTCCCGCCCGTCGAGGATCGTCCTTCTTCAGCGGACGGTTGACCGATGGCGTCATTCGCTAGCCCATACCTTGACGCCCGCTTGACGAGCCCGGGTCATTCATCCGGTTTTCGAGCAGACGAGCCCAAGTTGTCGTCTGGTGGTGCTTTGCGGCCGCGGGATCCACAGGCGACCTTGAACAGGTCAACGAACGCCCGTGGACGCAAAGTGCCGACGGGCGACGAAAGGCGGCCAAAGGCCGCCGTTTGGGCCGTGTGGTCGGAAAGCTGTCGAATAGCTCGGGCTAGGGGTGCCGTTTGGCGATCTGCGTCAGCGGACGGTTTCGCCGTCGCCGTAGCCCAATTGTCCCATTTGCTGGCGGTCGGCAGCGTTCATGTCGCGGGCGAGCCGCGCGCGCTGTTCGAGCGAGCCCCGGTAGCGTTCCAAAAGTTCGCCGAGCTGTTCGGTGCGCTCGGGCTGCGCGGCGCTTTGGTCGTCCAGGCCGAGCGGGTCGCGCTCGAGGTTGAACAAAAAGCGCTGACCGCGCGCCAGGCGCTGCTCGCTCGGAACCCGCCGGCCATCCGCGTCCACGCGCACTTCGAGGCCAAAGGGCAAACCGTTGCGCAGGGTGTCGACGAAGTACTCCGCGCCGTCGAACGTGCCCGCTTGCCAACCCTCGGCGTGCTCGAACCACACCCGCCGTTTTTCGGTGGGGCGCGCCGCGATCGCGAACAGGTCTTCACCCGCAAGTTGGGCGGTGGGACGGAGTCCGAGTTTGGCCGCGAACGTGGGCAGGATGTCGATCAGCGACACGGGCGTTGCAACACGCGCGGGGGGCAACGCGCCGGGCCACGACACCACGAGCGGGATTCGGATCACCTCGGGGAACACACCCTTATGGTTGAACCAGTTGGAACGTTCGCCCAGCGACTCGCCGTGGTCCGCGGTGACGAAGATCGCCGTGCTGCCCAGTTGGTCCAACTGGCTCAAAGTCGAAGCGAGGTTCTCCGACAATGCATCGGTGTACGCCGCGCACACCTCGTACAAAAACTCCGCGTGCGCGCGGTTCGTCACACCGCGCAAAAACGCCATCTCCGGCGGCAACACGTCGAGCACCGGCATGTCCGGGGTTTCGCTCGCGCGGCGCGGCAGATCGACACCGTGGGTCGCGAGGTAATGCTCGAGGAACGGCGCGGTCGGTGTGTACGGGGTGTGCGGATCGAAGAGGTGCATCCACAAAAACCACGGACGCGGTGCTTCCGCCCCCCAACTCTCGAGCCAGCGGCGCACACCGCGCACCGTTGAAGAACCGTCGAGCCACGCATCCGAGGCGGCTTCGAGGAACTGGTCGAATCCCTGGCCAAAACCTGCGGCGGATCCCAGAAACTGCTGGCTGACCGCCCCGGCCGTCAGGTAACCGCGCTCGCGTAGCAGTTCCGCGAGCGTTTCGTTCTCGGGCGCGAGCAACGCAAAGTTGTCGACGACCCCGTGCTCGAGCGGATGCATGCCGGTCAGCATCGACGCATGGCTCGGTTGGGTCGAGTTCGACGTTGCGAGCGCCGAATCGAAGACCAGCGAGCGTTCGGCGAGCGCCGCAAGGAACGGTGTCCGGCGCGCGGGATTCCACGGCGTGAACGCGTCCTTGCGCGCCGTGTCCAGCGTGATCAGCAATAGGTTGGGTAGCCGCTCCTCGGCCACCTGGGGGACGAGCAGTGGCCGCCCGAACAGCACACGCACGCGCTGCGGGACGCTGTCGTTCGCGACCCGCGCCAGATCGTTGCCGTCGCCACCCTCGTGGGCGACAAAACGCAGTTCCACAGCGCCCTCCGCGAGCGCGCCGAGCGGCACATGCACGGGTCGCCACAAGGTCTCCGCGGGGCGCTCCGCAGGCACGATCGTGCGCACGAAGAGCCGCTTCCACGCGCCTTTGGGCCGGCGGCCGTCGATCGCTATGTGCAACGGTGTTTCGATCTCGCGTGAACTTGCGTCGAAGGCCACGTCGAAAGACAACACCGCGCCGGCGGGCGCGCGCGCGCGCGCAACGAGCGGAACATCCATGTCGCTCGGCCACGCACGCCGTGTTTCCAGTTCGAGCGTCACCAGACCGCCGTCGCCGAGACCGTATCCGGCTTGGCCGCGCCCCGTCGCCTGCGCGAGCGGCGAATGGCCCATCGAATAAGCCGCGCGCATGAGGCGCACGGCTCCGATCGCCACGGGCTCCGCGCCGGTCGCGTTCGGGATCACCGCCAGCCGCTCGATCGCGCCGTTCCAACCGTCCTGGGCGGCGAGCGCGAACACAAGCGTCTGCGGCCCCGCGCCGTCGAAGTTGACCTCCAGCAAGCGGCCGCGCCCGGGATCGTCCGCCCGCGTCCACTCGATGCGCGCGCGCCCGGGCAACCGCGCATCGACATCGACCTCGATCACGTCGGTGTCGCGCGCGTCCAGGGCAGCTGCGCGGACGAAGCTTCCCAAACTTTGTTCACCGGTTACGCGCCCAAGGCCTATGCCGCCGCGCTGGGCCTGGGCAACCGCGCCCTCGGCGACGAAGGGCGCCGGCGGGTCGACCGGAGCGCCGCTGGCCGCCTCAAGTGGGGCGCGAAAAATGTGCTCCTCGAACAGTTGGCGCTGCTCTGCCAGCACCGCCGCCGAACTCCGGCCATCGCCGAGGCGCGGATCGAGGTGCACCACGCCCGCAACCCGGGGTGCGTCGCGACAGCCGCCCAGAACAGCGGCGAACAGCCCAAGGAGCAATGCGCCGAGCCACCACGCGCACGTCCGCCCACTGGATTCGGGGTTCGTCGAAATTAAAGCTGCCAAGCGGGATTCCATAGATCGGTCGCGGATCGTACCGGCTCCCACCGCCCGCGGATCGGACGTTGACGCCGGACCCCCGCCCCGGGTCCGCTCTTGGGGTGCACCCCCCCGCTCCCGACGCCCGACCCGCCCGCGGCGACGCCGTTCCCCTCTCCGCCCGCGCCACCGCGCGCGCCCGCGCCGGAGCCCGCGTGTTTCTCGCGGCCCTCATCCTGTGCGGCACCCTGGCGCTCGCGGCGCGCGTCCCCGAGTTCACGCGGACCTTCGACCAACAGTTCGACGGGTTCCAGGGCGCGTTTTTCGCGCTCGCGGCGATCGGGTACGAGCGCGACGACCTGAGCGCGATCTGGCCCTACCCGATCGTGCAGGTCGAAGCCCCCGTGGACCTCGCCAAGGACGCACACCTGTACGCGAACCATCCGCCGCTCGTTCCGCAGCTCGCCCACGGAGCACTGCGTGTCCTCGGTCCGAGCGGGTGGCAAGACGCGTGGCGCGAAGGGCGTCCCCCCGCGGGAATCGAAGGAGTGCTGCGCGCACCGTTCGTTCTTGCGCAGATCCTGGCGGCGGTGCTGTTCGCGCTCGCGTTGCGGGAACTCGGCGTGGCACAAGCCGGCGCCGCCGCCGCGGTTGTTTTTGCGTTGCTGCCAGGCGCGCTCGTTTATGCGGGACTCGTGAACTACGAAAACCCATCCCTTCTGGCCACCGCGCTGATCGCCCTGCTGTGGGCGCGGTTTCTGCGCCGCGGGCGCGCGGGTTGGGCGTTGCTCGCGCTGCTGGGTGGTGCGGGCACGATGGCCGGCTGGACCACGTACATGCCGCTGTTTTTTGTGCCGCCGCTGGCGGTGCTCGGGTTTGCCGTTGTGCGTGCGCGCGTGTTTGCGCCGCTGCTCGCGGTGATTTTGGGATCTGCCGCGGGGCTCGGGGCGCACGCCATCTTGGCCGGCCGCGCGCTGCGGGCCTTGGGCCGCTCAAGCGAACCGCTGGCGGGTCGCGCACGGGACCTCATTGCTCCGCTGTTCGACGGAAGCTTGCCGCTATCGGAGTGGTTGGCAGTGCAAAGCCGCGTCGTGCTCGACCATATCGGCCTCGTCCCCCTGTTGTTGGCCGCGGGGGGCATCGTTCTCGGGTGGCGCGCCGCGCAGGCGCCTTTGGCTCCGTCGGCGGCGTCGGCGGCGTCGGCTCTGTCTGCTACGTCGGCTAAGGCGCTCCGATTGAACCCGCGTGTGCCAGTGGCCTTTGCACTGGCGCTGCTGATTGGAGGAGCGCTCGTGCAAGTCGCGTTCTACCGTCACACCGGCGATCCGCAGGAGCCGTTTGCGCTGCACCTCGCGCCAGGCATCGCCGCGCTCGCCGGTGTGGCGCTCCACCGGCTCGCGGCGGCGGGACGGCCCCTCGCGGCTGCCCTGTTGCTCGTGGGCACCGCGGCCCTCGGGCTGCTCGGCGCCGCGCGGCTCGCGGAGCCCTGGCGGGTGTTTGGCCCAACGCGGCCTTCGCCCCTCGAACTCGGCGGCGAAGTGGCGCGGCATGTCCCGCGGGGTGCCGTCGTGTGGTACCCATCCGCGCTCGGCCTGACACCCGCGGTGTCGTTCTACGCGTGGCGCACGCTTTTGCCGGTCGAACCGCCGCTCTACGCCCAACCGGCTCTTCAGACCGAAGCCATCGGCCTGGGGTCCGCCGCGGTTTACTTCGCCGAGCCGCGCGGCGTATTCGCCGGTCCGGATGCGGCGGCCGCGAGCGAGCGCGCGATCAGCGACCTGCGCGCGCGGCGCCCCGGCGCGGAACCGACCGGCGAAGGGCGTTGGCTGCGGTTTTGGAAGCTCAAGTGATCGGCGCCGCGCGCGGACCACCCCGCAACAGATGGATCACCGTGGGCGCGAGCTTCTGGTAGAGCTTGGCCGTCGCTTCCACGTCGCGCAGGCAGTATTCGCCGATCTCTTCGATGCGCCCCGCGCGGTAGGCCGCGCCAACTTGCGATCCGTCGAGCCCGCTTTTGGGGCTGGCCACGCCAAAACGCCGGCACCAGTAGTCGAGGGAATAGTGTTCGCGGCGCGCTCCGAAAAAGGACAACACGTCCATCAGGTCGCAGTGCGCGCCGACGTCAAAGCGATTGCCCACAAGATCCCGCAGGCAGGCGATCCCCAACTGCGCGCTGCGCACCATCACGACGGGTCCGTCGTAACCGCGGCCATTGTAGGTCACGAAACGCGGATTCTGGCGCGATGTGATCTCCCAAAATTTGCGCAGAAGGTCGGCCTCAGAGCCGCGAAAAATCTCCGTGTCCGGGACGCGCGGCCAGGGCTCCTGCGCGGCCGGTTCGCCCTCGAGCAACAACAGCCCGCGGCCCGCGTCGACGCTCCAGATGCCGATCGCGACGATCTTTCCGAGCCCCGCAAAGAGCGCCATGCGCTCGGGGAGGGACTCGCGCTCGGCGTCGTCGCGCGCTTTGGCGAGCAGGTATTCGCGCGTGGCGGCATCCACGTCCTCCCAGGGCGTTCCCGCGACTTCGATGTCGTAAACCAACGTGCTCATGGGTTGTCTTGCACTGGCGACAAAGATGTAGGAGCGGCGGGTGGGGTCTCGCCGAGATACCCCAGGTCGCGAAGGGCCGCGAGGAAAGCCTCGTTGGCATCTTCGCTGGGCGCGCGCGGCGCACGGCGCGGATTGGCTTCGCGCCACTTTGCATCGGAAGCGCTCCGGGCGCGCGCTGGGTTCGCGTCCGCCCACGCCGGAGCGAGCAGATCCTCGAGGGGATTCCCGTGCTGCACCGCGGGCCAGTGGTCGGGCCGCGCGAGGCCGAGAAGGCGCAGGACGAGCGGTGCGACGCCGAGCACGTTGCCAAGGGGCCGCGGGTCGCCTGCGACACGCTCGCGCCCGTCGACAAACGGCGCGCCGAGGGCGGCGAACAGGCCCGGGTCCGCGTCGCGGTGATGACCGGACGTCAGGGCGTTCGGATCGCCGCGCCCCTGGGAGTCGAACGTCATGCCGTGGTCGGACACGACGAGCACGGTGCGCCCGGCGCCGGCGGCTGCCACAAGTTCCCCGATCGCACGGTCGACGTCGGTGTACGCGAGCGCGAGGTATGCTCCAAAACGCTCGATCTCCGCGGGCGGCACCGCGTACGAAAAATCCTCGGGTCGGTGGTAACGCCAGAAACGGTGGCCCGCGACGTCCGGGAGTGAGAGGTACACGAGCACGAGCTCGCCAGCATCGCTCGCGAGGAAGTGTTTGCCGATGCGCGTGAACGAACGGTCCGCGGAAAGTGTCCACGCGAGGTCCGTGACCAGTCGGCGTGTGAGCGGCGAGATGTCGTCCGGGCGCGGGAAGTGGCGCCAAACTTCGTCCAGCAGCGGCGCGGGGTCGCTGGCAAACGTGATCATCGGGCGCAGGGTGTCGAACAGGCCCGGCGGGAACGTCTGGCCCTCGAAGTCCGCGATCCACGCGGACTTCCACAGCACGTGCGCTTGGGCTTGAGCGGCGTAGCTAGCGGCCATGCGCCCGAGAATGGGCTCCGCGGGCCACGTGACCCACCAGCCGGCGACATCGACACCGAGCCCGGCGGCGCTCGCGAGATTCCAAAGGGCCGGCACGCGGCGCGATTCACTTGTGAACGGCAGTTCGCTCTGCGCTTCGAGGAAGTCGACGACACCGTGCTCGGACGGCAGTTGCCCGGTCGCGATGGTTGTCCACAGGACCGGGGAATAGGTGGGCCGCAGCGTCTCGAGCGGCCCGAGCACCCCTTCCGCTTGGAAACGCCCGAGGTTGGGCATTTGGCCGCGCTCGATCAACTCGACGACGAGGCCCGGATCGAGCCCGTCGACACCGATCAGCAGCACTTTGCCGCCACCGACTCGACCACCCTCGTCGGCGGGCGAACACGCGCAAAGGAGCGCCACGGCCCCGAGCCGGAGCAAGCCGCCATTGATCCGCCGCAGCATGCCCCGATTCTACGGGAGGCGCGGCGCAGGGGTCACACCCGAAGGCCCGTCCGGGAAAATCCGCGTAACCAACAGCCGCGAGCGCAGTCTCGGGTGGGCGGAGGGGGCCCTCCAACCAAACGTCTTCACGAGGCTCATCGGCCTAACGCGAACACCCGCCACACCCCGCCTGGCCAGAAAAAACCACGGCGCGCTCGCCGGC
>Ga0163144_10006468_pt1 | contig 25826 bp, 28 predicted proteins | sample OliLak19BULKMAT1_FD_123175 | JGI IMG/M metagenome (GOLD analysis project Ga0163144, IMG submission 123175) | Freshwater microbial mat bacterial communities from Lake Vanda, McMurdo Dry Valleys, Antarctica - Oligotrophic Lake LV.19.BULKMAT1 | ecosystem: Environmental > Aquatic > Freshwater >...
GAAGACCCGGAACTGATGGAAGACCTCGAAGGCGACAGCCCCCCGCCGCCGCAGTAGGCCTCACCCCAGGTTTCAGACCCGCAGCAACCAGATGAATTGGCCTGCAGCAGGCTCCAGGTCGTGGTCGGTCGTTCAGGCCGGGACCAGCAACTCGTCGAGTTCGCTGATGCGTGCGATCTCCAGCAGCTTCGGGGGCAGGTTCTTCAAATGGAGTTCTCGGCCGGCCGCCCGCGCCCAGGCCAGCCAGTCGACCAGCACCGCCAATCCTGCGCTGTCGGCTTCGCCGACCGCCGAGCAATCGAGTTCCAGCCGTGGCTGCGGGCTGGTGCCGAGCGCGGCCAGACCCGCTGCGTGCAGGCCGGTCGCGGTCGCGAACGTCATCGCGCCGCGGACGGCGAAATGCGCCGGCCCGCTCGAGATGAACTCGAACGCCGGGTCCGGCTGGGGAGCGCCGTCGTTCACGCGCCCTGCTTGGTCGCGGCGGCCGGCGCCTTGACGCCCTGGGTCTCGAGCCGCTGGATCACGGCTTCGATGCCGTTCTGGTCGATCTGGGAGCCGAAATCCTCGCGGAAGCTCTTGATGTAGCTGATGCCCTCGATCGTGACGTCCCAGGCTTTCCAGCCCGTCTCGCCCTTGCGCAGCGAATAGTTCACCGGGATCCGAACGCCGTTACTGCGCTTGACCTCGGTACGTACCGTGGCCGAAGTCGCAGTCGGCTCCACCCTGGCGGGCAGCACCTTGATGCGATCACCGGTGAATTCCACCAGAGCGTCGCCGTAGTTGTTCAGCAGGGACTTGTAGAACGCGTCGATGAAGCGCTTGCGCTGCTCCGGCGTGGCCGTGCGCCAGTGCTTGGCGAGGACCAACCGGGCCGCATAGTCGACGTCGAAATGCGGCAACAGGATGCGGTCGACCATGGCATAGATCTTGGTCGGATCCTTGCGGAATGCAGGCCGGTTCGCATCGAGCTCCTTGAGCATCGCGTTGCCGGCGGACTCGATCAGCTGCGAAGGGCCGCTGGTATCGACCACCGGCGCACCGGCCGCCGACGGAGCCGCGCTTGCGGCCGCAGGCGAAGGGCTGACGGCCTGTGCCCGGGACGGTGCAGGCACGAGCGCGACCAGCGCGCCGACGGCCACGATCAGCAGTGCATTTCCCGTGCAGTTCATTTCGCATCCTCCTTTGCAGCCACGTCCGACGAGGCTTTGTCTGAGTCGCCGCCGTCACTGCCGCGGCTGGAAAAGTTCGCGAAGAACTTGTTGACCAGCGTTTCGAGCACGATCGCCGACTGTGTGAACTCGATCTGACCACCCTCCTTCAGGTAGGTTTCCGAGCCACCGGGCCCGAGGCCCACGTACTTGCCACCCAGCAGGCCCTGGGTCTGGATGCTCGCGTCGCTGTCAACCGGAATGCGGTCGTACTCCGGCGCGATGCGCATCGTCACGATAGCCCGAAAATCGTTGGGGTCGAACCCGACCGACTCGACCCGCCCGACGGTGACTCCGGCCATGCTGACCGGTGAGCCGCCCTTGAGGTCGCCGACGTTGTCGAACTTCGCGGTCACGCGAAAGCCGCTCTCGGTGCCGAGGCTCAGCCCGCTGCCGGGCAGCTGCGTGGTGAGGAAGAACAGGGCTGCGAAGCCGAGCAGGACGAACAGTCCGGTTCCGATCTCGAGCGCACGATTGGGTCGCATGGATGGAGGTTCCCGTCAGAGAAAGGCGGCGGTGAGCATGTAGTCGAGGACCAGGATCAACACCGATGAGTTGACCACGGTGCGCGTGGTCGCGAGACCGACACCCTCGGCGGTGGCAGCGGCATGGTAGCCCTCGTAAACCGCGACCAGGCTGCAGGCCGCGCCGAACACCAGGCTCTTGATGATGCCCTCGGCGACATCGTCGAGCTCGACGGCCGCCTGCATCTGCGACCAGAACGCACCGGTATCCACGCCCATCACCTGCACGCCGATCAATTGCGCGCCGAACAGGCCGACCACGTTGAAGATCGCGACCAGTAACGGCAGCGCGATCAGGCCGCCGAGGAATCGCGGCGCCACGACGACGCGCAGCGGGTCGACGGCCATCATCTGCATTGCCGTCAGCTGGTCCGTGGCCTTCATCAGGCCGATTTCCGAGGTCAGCGCAGTGCCGGCACGGCCCGCGAACAGCAGCGAACCGACCACCGGCCCGAGTTCCTTCAGCAACCCGAGCGCGGCGGCGACGCCGAGCGCGTCCTCGGAACCGAAACGCGCGAGCAGGTCGTGGCCCTGCAGCCCGAGTACCATCCCGACGAAGAGCCCGCAAAGCATGATGATGATCAGCGAGCGTGCACCGGAATTGTAGATCTGGTGCACCACCAGCCGCGGTCGCGCCAGCGCCGGCAGGCACTGGGCCAGGACGCGGATGAAGAACACGCCGACCGCCCCGACCCGCCGCAGCATTGCGACCAGCGGGCCATCCACCACCGGCGCGGCAGCGCTCACCGCGGGCCCCTCGACAGCAACTGGTCGAAATAGTCGGGCGCCGGATAGTGGAAAGGCACGGGGCCGTCCGCGATTCCCTCCATGAACTGGCGCACCACCTCGAGGTTGCTCGCGCGCAGCTGCGCCGGCGTGCCGGACGCGACGACCTTGCCCTGCGAAAGCAGGAAGCTCTCGTGCGCGATCGCCGCGAGTTCCTCGACGTCGTGCGAGACGACGATGCTGGTGATGCCAAGCGCTTCGTTCATCTGGCGTATCAGGCGCACGATCACGCCCATCGAGATCGGGTCGAGGCCGACGAACGGCTCGTCGTAGATCAGCACCTCCGGGTCCATCACGATCGCCCGCGCCAGCGCGACTCGCCGGCTCATGCCTCCGGAGAGCTCCGCCGGCATCAGGTTCGCGGCGCCGCGCAACCCAACCGCATGCAGCTTGGTCAGCACCAGCTGACGGATCAGCGATTCGGGCAGGCGGGTGTGCTCGCGCAGCGGGAACGCCACGTTCTCGAACACCGAGAGGTCGGTCAAAAGGGCGCCGTTCTGGAACAGCATGCCCATGCGCCGGCGCAGCCCGAACAGTTCGCGCTGGCGAAGACTGGTGACGTCCTGCCCGAAGACGGTGATCGAGCCTTCGGTCGGCGCGATCTGGCCGGTGATCAGCCGCAGCAGCGTGGTCTTGCCGGTGCCGCTCGGCCCCATGAACGCGGTGATGCGGCCGCGTCGCGCGACGATGTCGAGGCCCGAAAAGATGGCGCGACGGCCGAACGCGTAGTGTACGTTGCGCACATCCACAACGACGTCTGCGAGCGCCGTCCGCGCCGCGTCATTGACGATGGGCGAACTCACGCCTGGTGGACCGCTGGGCCGCCTATCAGGCCGCCCGAGTCTCCGGCGACCCTCGATACCCGATGGCGGGCCGGCACGGCTCCGCTCAGCCGTAGAGAGGGCGGCGCCGCCGGGGGCTGGCAGCGCGGTTCGGGGTTTAGGATGGTGCGTGGCATCGCGGGACTGAGGGAATATGCCATGGTCAGGCCTGAAGGATTGACCCGCGGAACGCAAATCCGTTCGGGCGGGCGTTGCGCGGCCGGCAGCGGCGGTGCGCGATGATAGCAAACAGCCCTCCCCGACCGTTCGTTCGTTCGTTCGTTCGTTCGTTCGTTCGCCACCCCGCAAATGCCTGGCCAGACATGGAAATTAACTGCAATGAGGACTAAAATAGTCCTCGTTCCCGCCATCGGGTCTTCGCCATGATCAGAATCACCAAGCTGACCGACTATGCCACCGTGCTGCTGGCTGCCATGGCGCGCGAGCCGCAGCGTCGCTTCCCGGCCGCGGCCCTGGCCCGCCAGACCCGGATCGGCGCCGCCACGGTCAGCAAGTTGCTGAAGCAGCTGCAGCGCTCCGGTTTCGTACACTCGACCCGCGGGTTGCGCGGCGGCTACCAGCTCGCGAGGCCGCCGCAGTCGATCAGCGCAGCCGCGATCCTCGATGCGCTCGAAGGTCCGGTGGCGTTGACCGACTGTTCGGCGGGCCAAGGGCGGTGCGAGCTCGAAGACGGCTGCCAGGTGGGGCGCGCCTGGCAAAGGGTCAACCTGTCGATCCGCCGCGCGCTGTACGACATCAGCCTCGCGGAACTCGCCGGACTCGACGCCGCCGGCGCACGCATGCCACCGACCGAGCGCGAGATCAAGGCGGGACTCGGCGCGCGTAGCCTCGCGCCACCGACCACGTTGCGATGACGAAGACCAGGACCCGCAGATGACCGAAACCGCAGAAATTGAAAAGCTCGTCGGCCGTGGCTATAAGCACGGCTTCGTCACCGACATCGAGTCGGACAGCCTGCCGCCAGGCCTGGACGAAGGCGTCGTGCGCGCGATCTCGCGCATCAAGGGCGAGCCTGCATTCATGACTGAATGGCGCCTGAAGGCGTTCCGGCACTGGCAGACGCTGGCCGAGCCGCATTGGGCACACCTGCGGGCCCATCCGATCGACTACCAGTCGATCTCGTACTACTCCGCGCCGAAGGCCAGGGCCGACGCGCCGAAGAGCCTGGACGAAGTCGACCCCAAGCTTCTCGCCACCTACGAGAAGCTCGGCGTGCCGCTGCACGAGCGCGCGCGCCTCGCCGGCGTCGCGGTCGACGCGGTGTTCGACAGCGTCTCGGTCGCCACCACCTTCAAGGGCCGCCTCGAGAAGGCCGGCGTCGTGTTCTGCTCGTTCTCGGAGGCGGTCAGGAAGCAACCGGCGCTGATCGAGAAGTACCTCGGCACGGTAGTGCCGCCCGCCGACAACTACTACGCCTGCCTGAACTCCGCAGTGTTCTCGGATGGCTCCTTCGTCTATATCCCTCCGGGCGTCCGCTGCCCGATGGAACTGTCGACCTACTTCCGGATCAACGCGACCAACACCGGCCAGTTCGAGCGCACGCTGATCATCGCCGCGCCGGGCAGCCACGTGAGTTATCTCGAGGGCTGCACCGCGCCGATGCGCGACGAGAACCAGCTGCACGCGGCGGTGGTCGAACTGATCGCCGAGGACGACGCCCAGATCAAGTATTCGACCGTGCAGAACTGGTATCCGGGCGACGAAAACGGCGTCGGCGGAATCTATAACTTCGTCACCAAGCGCGGCGAGTGCCGCGGCCGCAATTCGAAAATCTCCTGGACCCAGGTCGAGACCGGCTCGGCGATCACCTGGAAATACCCGAGCTGCGTGTTGCGCGGCGAGGGTTCGATCGGCGAGTTCTATTCGGTTGCCACCGCCACCAACCTGCAGCAGGCCGACACCGGCACCAAGATGATCCACATCGGGGCGAACACGCGCAGCACGATCGTCTCGAAGGGCATCTCCGCGGGGCGTGGCCAGAATGCCTACCGCGGTCTCGTGAAGATCCTGCCGAGCGCGCACGGAGCGCGAAATTTCACCCAGTGCGACAGCCTGCTGATGGGCCCGAAATGCGGCGCCCACACCTTCCCCTACGTTGAGGTCAAGAACCCGACGGCGACGGTCGAGCATGAGGCATCGACCTCGAAGATCAGCGAGGACCAGCTGTTTTATTGCCTGCAGCGCGGCATCAGCGCGGAGGATGCGGTCAACATGATCGTCAGCGGATTCTGCAAGAGCGTGTTCAAGGAGTTGCCGATGGAGTTCGCGGTCGAAGCGCAGAACCTGCTGGCCGTCAGCCTCGAAGGAGCAGTGGGATGAGCGAGCCGATCCTCTCGATCGTTGATCTGCGCGCCCGCGTCGGGAGCCGCGACGTGCTCGATGGCCTGACGCTCGAGGTCGGCGCCGGCGAGGTGCACGCGATCATGGGCCCGAACGGTTCGGGCAAGAGCACGCTCGCCTATGTGCTGGCCGGTCGCCCCGGTTACGAAGTCACCGGCGGCAGCGTGGTCTATCGAGGCCGCAACCTGCTGGAACTCGAACCCGAGGAGCGCGCGCGTGCCGGGCTGTTCCTGGGATTCCAATACCCGGTCGAGATCCCGGGCGTCAACAACGTCTACTTGCTGAAGGCCGCATTGAACGCCGCACGCAAGCAGCAGGGGCTGCCGGAAGTGGACGCTTTCGAGTTCCTCGGGCTGGTGCGCGAGAAGATGAAGCTGATGCAGATGGACGAGTCTTTCCTGTCGCGCGGCGTCAACGAAGGCTTCTCGGGCGGCGAGAAGAAACGCAATGAGATCCTGCAGATGCTGGTGCTCGAGCCGCACCTGGCGCTGCTCGACGAGACCGATTCGGGCCTCGACATCGATGCGCTGAAGGTCGTGGCCCGCGGCGTCAACACGCTGCGCTCGCCGGAGCGCGCGATCGTGCTGGTCACGCACTACCAGCGACTGCTCGATCACATCGTGCCGGATCGCGTGCACGTACTGGCCCGGGGCCGGATCCTGCGCAGCGGCGATCGGGATCTCGCGCTCGAACTCGAGAAGCGCGGCTACGACTGGGTCACGGGGGCGGCAGCCTGAGCGCCGCTGCGCTTGCGGGCCGATTGCCATGACCACTGCCATTCCCCGCCGCCTGGACGAACTCGTCACCCTGCCCGGCCCGGGCACCGCGCTGCTACGCGCCGCCCTCGCCTCGGGGCTGCCGAGTTCCCGCGACGAGAACTGGAGATACGCGAACCTGCGCGGCCTCGATCGTCAGGTCTTTTCCCCGCTCGAGGCGCTCGCCGATGCGTCCCTCGCCGCGGCCAGCGCCGCGCTGCCGGCGCCACTCGAGGGCTTCGAGCGCATCGTGTTCGTGGACGGCTGGTACAGCGAGTCACTGTCGGGCGCCGCCCTCCCCGAAGGCGCGACGCTGCTGACGGGCGACGCCCTGGCAAACGCCGCTGCGACGACCTCCGTGGCGACTTTCCAGCCTCAGCCAGCCACTCCTGCCGCCCCGCTGACCGACGTGCCTGCGGACCTGCGCCTGGGACAGATCAATGCCGCACTGGCGCGCCAGGGGCTGCGGCTCGCGATAGCCTCCGGCCGCAGCGCGGCGATCGAGGTGATCTTCGTCGCCGCGACCGATTCGGCATCCGCGGCCAGCCATCCGGCGCTGCAGATCGAAGTCGGCGAGTCCGCTACCCTCGACCTGGTCGAGCGCCATCTCGGCGCCGGCGACGCGGCGACGTTCAGCAACGCGGATGTGCGCATCCACGCCGCCCGCCTTGCACGCCTGCACCACCATCGCCTGCAGCAACTCGGGCCGCGTTCGCGCCATTTCGAAACGTTGCGGCTCGACGCCGACGAGCAGGCCGAGTGCGCATTCGTTTCCGTGGCCTCTGGCGCGGCCTCTTCGCGTTCCACCGCGTTGCTGCGGCTCCCCGGCCGCGACGCAGCGCTCGCCTGGAGTGCAGTCGCGCTGGCGGATCGCACCCAGGTCAATGACGCGTTCGTGCGGGTCGAGCACCTGGGGCGCGGCGCGCGCACCTCGCAGCTGTTCCGCGGCATCGCCGCCGGGCGTTCCCGTGTCGCCTTCAACGGGCATATGGTGGTACGCGAGGGCGCGGTCGGAGCCGCCTCCGACCAGTCCCTGAAGGCGCTGCTCGCGGGCAGCGAAGCGGAAGCCGACCTGCGCCCGCAGCTCGAGATCTACGTCGATGAAGTGCGCGCCAGCCACGGCGCCACGGTCGGCAAGCTGGACGAACAAATGTTGTTTTACCTGCTCTCCCGCGGCCTCGAACGCGCGACGGCGGAGGCGCTGCTGAAGTGGGCCTTCGTCGCCGACGTGGTGGCGCGCATCCGCATACCGGCGCTGCGGCGCCAGGCCGAAGAGGCGATGGCGGCGCAACTGCGTGCCGTCGTCGACGTTGGAGAGCTGCGATGAACGCCGTACCACGTCCGGCCACTTCCGTGCAGGGTTCGCCGCAGGCGCCGTACGACGTCGAACGCGTCCGCGCCGACTTCCCGGTGCTTTCGACCACGGTCCGTGGCAAGCGCCTCGCGTTCCTCGATACGGCGGCTTCGGCGCAACGGCCGGAGTCGGTGATCGAGGCGGTCGCCCACTACGAGCGCACCAGCCACGCGAACGTGCACCGCGGCGTCTACCAGCTCAGCCAGAAGGCCACCGACGCGTTCGAAGGCGCACGGGTCCGCGTACAGCGCTTCCTCAACGCCACCACCGAGCGCGAGGTGATCTTCACGCGCGGCACGACCGAGGCCATCAACCTCGTGGCACAGTCCTGGGGCCGCAGCCGCCTCGGACCCGGCGACGAGATCCTGATCACCTGGATGGAGCATCACGCGAACATCGTGCCGTGGCAGATGCTCTGCGAGCAGACCGGTGCGACGCTGCGCGTGGCGCCGATCGACCGGCGCGGCGAGCTGCGGATGGACGAGTTCCACGCCCTGCTCTCGCCGCGGACGAGGCTGGTGGCCTTCACCGCGGTTTCGAATTCACTGGGCACGGTGCTGCCGGCCGCCGAGCTGGTTGCCGCCGCGCGATCGGTGGGCGCGCTGGTGCTGATCGACGGCGCGCAGGCGGTACCGCACCAGCGCGTCGACATGCAGGCGCTCGACTGCGACTTCTTCGCGTTCTCCGGCCACAAGCTCTATGGACCCACCGGCATCGGCGTGCTCTGGGGCCGGGAATCGCTGCTGCGCGAAATGCCGCCCTGGCAGGGCGGCGGCGACATGATCCTGACCGTGTCGTTCAGCCGAACCACCTACAACGCCCTGCCCTACAAGTTCGAGGCAGGCACGCCGAACATCTCCGGCGCGATCGGCCTCGCCGCGGCGATCGATTACGTCGAGTCGCTCGGAATCGAGCGCATTCATGCCCACGAACAGGCGCTGCTGCGCTCAGCGACCGCGGCTCTCGAGCGCATCCCGGGACTCGTGATCATCGGCCAGGCGTCGCACAAGGCGAGCGTGATTTCCTTCACGCTCGAGGGCATTCATCCGCACGACCTCGGCACGATCCTCGACAGCGAAGGGGTCGCGGTGCGCGCCGGGCATCACTGCGCGATGCCGGTCATGGAATTCTTCGACGTCGCGGCGACGGCACGTGCTTCCTTCGGCTGCTACAGCGACGACACCGACGTCACCCAGCTGGTGGCAGCCCTCGAGCATGCGCGGGAGGTCTTCGGCTGATGGACCTGAAGGATCTCTACCGCGACGTGATCCTCGATCACAACAAGCGCCCGCGCAATTTCGGCGCGCTCGATCCGGCCGACGTGCGGGCCGACGGTCACAACCCCCTGTGCGGTGACCGCCTGACCCTGACCGTCCGACTCGACGATGGCCGCATCGGCGACATCCGCTTCGAGGGCAAGGGCTGCGCGATCTCGACCGCCTCGGCCTCGCTGATGACCGAGGCCGTCAAGGGCCTGGACCTCGCTGCGGTTGGCCGCCTTCGCGACACCGTGCAGCACGCCCTGACCGAGCACGACTATGTCGTCCCGCCGGAACTCGGCAAGCTCGCGGCGCTCGCCGGCGTCCGTGAATTCCCGGCGCGAGTGAAATGCGCCACCCTCTGCTGGCACACGCTCGATGCGGCGCTCGCGCGTCGCGACGACCCGGCGTCGACCGAGTGACCCGTGACGCCACGCCGAGCCACCACGCCGCCACGCTGACCTGACCCCCGGACCCTCCATGCGCAGCCACGAAAACGAAGCGATCGTAGTCAACCGCGAGGTCAACGCGGTGATCGTGCCCGACGGGACCGTCGTCCCGCTGAAGCCCGGCGTGTCGGGCTTCATCACCCAGGCCCTCGGCGGCAGCTTCACGATCTATGTCGAAGGCAACCTCTTCCGGATCGCCGGCGAGGATGCGGATGCGATTGGCAAGGAGTCCACCAGGCCGCCGGAACTGCCGCCGAATGCGACGGTCGAGGACGTGCGCAAGCTGGCCTGGGACCAGATGCGCAACTGCTACGACCCGGAGATCCCGATCAACATCGTCGAGCTCGGGCTCGTTTACGAATGCGACGTCGCGCCGCAAGACGACGGCACGCGCTCGGTCAGCATAAAGATGACGCTGACCGCGCCCGGCTGCGGGATGGGCGAGGTGCTGGTGCAGGACGTGAAGGAGAAGGTCGAGGTGATCCCGACCGTCAGCCGGGTCGAGGTCGAACTCGTGTTCGACCCGCCCTGGAGCCAGTCGATGATGTCCGAGGCCGCGCGGCTGCAGACCGGGATGATGTAGGGCGGGCGATGAGCACCGAACGATGGATGGAAGTCGGTTCGATCGCGGGGCTCGAGGCTGCCGGCCACCTCGATGTCGAGGTCGACGACCTGCCGGTCACGATCGTGCGCGTGGCAGGACGGTTGCGCGCCTTCGAAGACCGCTGCTCGCACGACGGCGAACCGCTGGCCGGCGCCGAGATCGAGGCGGAGCCCGGCGATTGCGAAGCTGCCGTGGTGTGCCCGCGCCACGGCGCGAGATTCTGCCTGCGCACCGGCGCTGCATTGACGCCGCCGGCCTATGAGCCGATCCGCATCTTCGAGGTGCGGGAACGCGAAGGCCGCGTCGAGGTGCTCGGATCGTGACCGCGACCGGCCAGCTGCGCCTCACGCTGGTGAGGCACGGGCACGCGGAGAACAAGGGTCCGGGCCACCGTGACATCGACCGTGCGCTCGACCGGCGCGGAATCGCCGAGGTCACCGAGATGGCGCGACGCTGCCTCGACCTCGGACTCGTTCCGGACCTGCTGATCGCAAGCGCCGCGCTGCGCACGGTACAGACCGCCGACGCCTTCGCCCGGATGCTGGAGCGCTCGCCATCGCAGCGTCTCGTCGAGCCGTCGCTCTATCTTGCCGAGGCGTCCACTCTGCTCGAACGCATTTGCGAGGTGCCAGACACGATCGCGCACCTGATGGTGGTCGGGCACAACCCGGGGCTCGGCGACCTCGCCGGGCAACTCGCTCCGGCGGCGCGATTCTCCGGCTTCGAGACTGCCGCCACCTGTTCCATGGCGTTCTCGGCCGCGAGTTGGCTGCACATCCGCCACGGCCAGGCCGCAGAGGCGCGCTACGACTCGCCAGGACGCTTCTACGACCTCGGGAGCTGATCCAGGCGCGGGTGGGGTCCTAGCGCAGCAGGAACACCGTCAGCGAGAGGTTGTGCAGAGCGCGGTCCTGCGTTCGCCCCGGTACCCGGATGTACTGGTTCAGGTAGCCTGCTTCGATGCGCAACGACTTGCGCGGCTGGAAGTATCCGCCGATCAGCGCGCGGTTCTGGTCGAATCCGCTTCGCTGCCCCCAGTCGGCCTGGTTCAGCCCGAAGAAAGCCTCGTTCGACACCACGATACCGAAGTCGGTGCCGGCGAACGGCCGCCCGTAGCGGAGGAACTGGCGCAGGCGCCAGCCGGTATCATCACCAGTGTCGCGGAAGCGCTGCTCGAGACGCGTTCGGCCCGTCAGGCGGCCTCCCGCCCACTCGGCAAGCGGATACGTCGCCTGTTGCCAGGCGCGCTCCTCCTCGAGATCGCGGCCCGCCCGCCGTCCTTCTATGCGTGCGTAGCCGGCCCAGACATCCAGCCTGGCGTTGACCCGCCAGCCGATACCAGGACGCAGGATGACCGTGTCCAGCGTCTCGCCATCATCGCGAAATCGCGCATGGGCGTCGATCCACCCCAGGACGCGGGAATCACTGCTGATCGGTCCGCTTGCGAACGCGGCAAGCCACGCCTGCCGTTCCTCGGCCGAAACCACCGGCGCACAGATCCACGAAGCGAAGCCGAGGATCAACGCGGGCCAACTGTCCCGCGCCCCGCGCCGGGACATGCTTCGACCATGGGAAACTCGATCGCTCACGATTCGGACCTCCTTTCCTGAAAGACAGCCGTCATGGCCGCGCGCGCATTGTCCTCGAAATCGCAATCGCATTGCGGTCGATGGTGTCGCCGGAAGTCTGCGGAGCTTGAGTTCGCATCGATTGTCCCCATGCAGGCTTCACCGTATTTCGCCTTCCAACGGACACCGGAGCCGTCATGAGCGCCGCCGAGCCGATCACCGCCGCCACGTTCAACGCCGAAGTCCTGGAAGCCTCGAAAACCCTGCCGGTGCTGGTGGATTTCTGGGCGCCGTGGTGCGGCCCCTGCAGGATGCTCGGCCCGATCCTCGATGAAATGGCACGGGAATACGACGGGCGGCTCAAGGTCGTGAAGCTGAACACCGACGAGGAGCAGGCGCTCGCCTCGCAATTCCAGATCCGCGGGATCCCGGCGGTGAAGCTGTTCCGAGACGGCAAGGTGGTCGCAGAGTTCGTCGGCGCCCAGCCCGCCGGACAAGTGCGTGCTTTCCTCGAGCCGCACCTCGAGCCGCAGCTCGAGTCGCAGCTCGCGCCAGCGACCGACGACCCGGTCGATCGCGCACGCGCGCTGGCGCGCTCCGGGGATGCCGCGGGCGCGGAGGCGCTGCTCGACCAGTTGTCTCCGGCGAGGCAGTCGGACCCATCGGTCAAGGCAGCGCGCGCGCTCGCGCATTTTGCGCGGCTGGTCGTGTCCCCCGACGAGACCGACGCGATCCAGAGCGCGCGTGTCGCCGCGGCCAGCGCCTTGCTGCGCGACGACCTGCAGGGCGGCCTCGATGCCCTGCTGGCGGCGATGCAGCGCAACCGCCGCTACGCGACGGGCCAGGGGCGAGCGGATCTGGTCCAGGCCTTCGAACTCGCGCCGCCCGAGCATCCGGGAGTCGCTGCGGCGCGCCGCAGCCTGGCTGCGCTACTGCACTGAGGCCTTTCTGGCGCGTCGGGCCGGCCGTAGTACCGACGCGCCGGACGCGCTCAACTGGCTGCTTCGTTGCGCAGGCGCGCCGACTCGTCGGCGCCGAGGTAGGCCTTGATCGCGTTGCGGGCGAGGTAGAGCAGCGGAATCATCGCGATCGCGGCCAGCATCTTGTAAATGTAATTGACCATGCCGACGGCAAGGAACTGCGAAACGGGCCACTTCTGCGGACCCAGCACGAAGGCGATGTAGAGCACGACGAAACTGTCGAGCAGCTGCGAGACGGCCGTCGATCCGGTCGCCCGCAGCCACACCAGCCGGTCCCCCGTAAGCCTGCGGATCCGGTGGAACACCGCGACGTCCACCAGCTGTCCGATCAGGAACGCGACGATCGAGCCACCGATCGTCCAGAGGCCCTGACCGAAGATCTGGGCGTAGGCCTGCTGGATGTCGGGAACGCCCAGCTCGCGGTTCGCATCGACCCAGAACCCTGCCGGCGCCAGTGCGATCGAGGCGTAGGCGGCCCCGAACGCATAGATGATGAACGCCACCGCGACCCAGGAAATCAAGCGCACGCCGCGCAGGCCGAAATATTCGTTGATGACGTCGGTCATCACGAAGACGAAAGGCCAGAGCAGCACGCCGGCCGTGAAGCTGAGGGTTCCGGACACGCCGAGCAGCCGCCATTCGAACGGCGACAATCCGAGCGTCGCCTCGAGCGAGAAGATCTTGACGCCGACGAACTCGGCGATCAGCGCATTGGTGAGGAAGAAGCCGGCCAGGACTATGAACAACCGGTTGGCCTTGGAATCCGTGGTTCGCACCCTGCCTCCTGGAACGTGCCCGGGCGGGGGATGCCGATGCACCGGGGCCGCTTGCCCGCAGGCAGTATATGCGCGCGAGCCCACAGTGCGGCGCGCGCGCGCGCGCGGTTTCCGGAGTTAGCCCGCTGCGCGATGCGCTGCGAGAATCAGGCGCGCAGCGCCGTCCTGGCCTCGCCCGCGACCGCCGCGGGCAGCGGTGACGCAGCCGCAGTGCGCGGCAGCATGACGATCAGTCCGGAGCGCCGTCGCGCCGCCTGCAGCGGCTCGAAGGAGCCGCCCAGCCGCGCGATGCAATGGCGCAGCAGCCGTTCGTCGGCGCCGAGAGCACCGGGTTGCAACGGCTCGCCGTCGGCGGCGATCGCCAGCACCACGCTGTCGTCTTCCTCGCACCAGATCTGCAGGTCTATCGAAGTGATTTCGCGCCGCTGCAGCATCGTGGCAAGCGCCAGCTGCGCGAGGCGGTAGAGGTGATGCCCGAAGTTGCCGGCGCAGCCGGCGGCGCGGCGACAGACGTCGGCGCGGATCGCCGCGATACCGGAGGCGGCGCGGACGCGATGCACCAGGTCCTGGACGGCAGCGCCCAGGCCGTTCTCGTCGATGACGAATGACGAGACGCCCTGCGCCAGGTCGCGGCAGCGCGAAACCGAGGCCTGCAACAGTGTCTCGACGTCGTGCAGCAGCGCCGGATCCGCCGCGGCGCCGCCGCTGACCGCGTTTCGCAGCGTGCGCACGAGCATCGAGGTGCCGGCCAGTTCCTGGCCCAGGCTGTCGTGCAACGCGAGCCCGAGGCGCTGTTGCTCGGCACGGCTGGCTGCCAACGCAGCCTCTTCAAGTTCGAGCCGCTCGGTCATGTCGCGATGGACGTGTACCCACAACTCGCCGTGCTCGCCATCGACGACGCTGACGCAGGCGTCGGTCACGAGCGGGGCACCGTCGAGGCGGCGTGCATCGATACGGCCCTGCCATGCTCCGCGGCGCGTGATCGCGTCGCGCATTTCCTGCCACTGCTCGATGTGGCGCGCGCCGGACAGCGCGGAAAAGCGCTGCAACGGCTGGCCGGCCAGCGACTCGCGCGCGGTGCCCAGCAACAGCGCAAAGGCCGCGTTGGCCCATAGAATCGTGCCGTCGAGGTCAGTGACCGTGACGGCTTCGCGAATCGTCTCGAGGATCAGCGCGCTGAGCGCGAGCCGCTGCTCTGCCTGGCGCCGCGGCGTAACGTCCTGCAGCGTGCCGACCTGCCGGAGACCTGGGTCGCCCGCGAGGCGCGCAACCGACATTTCCATCCAGCGGTAGCCGCCGGCCGCGCCGCGCAGCCGATGCAGGTCAGCCGGCTGGGCTGGCACGTCGGCCGTAAAACTACCGCCGAGCAATCGCGCACGGACGGCGTCGCGATCGTCGGGGTGCACGCGATCCAGCCAGGCGGCAAGGGAATCGACCTGTGAGGCATCTGCGCCGAACAGGCGCTGCGCCTGCGGGCCAGCCAGCCATGTGAGCTGACCTGAGGCCGGATCGAGCTCGAACGGGCAGTGCCCGGAAGCCTGCAACGCCGCTTGCAGCGATGCCAGCCGGCCCACCTCGTCCAATCCTTCCCGCCGCGGCTTCGACATGGCGGCGACCGTAGCGACACGCACTTATGTCGTGTGCGACGCCCTTCACATAAGGGAGACCCCGAAGGCCATTGGTTGCCACGCGGGTGAACCGCATCACACTCCGGCCGGCGCAGCCACCCGCAGTTGGCCCTCAAGGCCTCAGAACGCGCTGCAGAAGCAGTAGGCGTAGAGGTGGTTGGGCGCTGCCATTCGCGACCAGCGCAGCGCCTCCTGCTCGAGCGGCGGCAGCGTCCGGGAAGCACGCAGCAGCGCTTCCTGGGGCAGCGCCGCAGTGGCCCTGCCAAAGAGGCTGTGGACGCCCCAGGCCTTGACGTTCAGCGCCAGCTGCTGCGCCCAGGAGAGATTCGGCTCGAGGTAGTCCAGGCTGTACTTACCTTGCTGGAGGCTGGCGCGCTTGGCAGCGCCCTTGACGGCTTCGTCGAAGCCGCCAAGCCGATCTACCAGCCCGAGCTTGAGGGCATCGCGCCCGGACCAGACCCGGCCCTGGGCGATGGCATCGACCTCGTCGCGCGTCTTCTTCCGGCCGGAGCTCACTCGCGCCAGAAATTCCTCGTAGCCGTGGTTGATCGTCGACTGCAGCAGCTTGGCGGCGGCAGCGCCGACGGGGCGGTCGAGCCTGAACTCGCCCGACAACGGCGTCGTGCCGACGCCGTCGACGCTGACGCCCACCTTGTCGAGGGCCCGGTTGATCGTCGGGAACGCGGCGAAGATGCCGATCGAGCCGGTGATCGTTGCCGGGCTAGCCCAGATCTCGTCGGCGGGCGCGGCGATGTAGTAGCCGCCGGAAGCCGCGAGGTCGCCCATCGACACGACCACAGGGCGCCCCGTCGCACGGAACGCGAGGATCTCGCGGTAGATCTGCTCCGAGGCGAGCACGCTGCCGCCGGGGCTGTCGACGCGCAGCACCAGGGCGCGTACGTCGTCGTCGCGACGCGCATCGCGGATCAGCTCCGCGGTCGAGCTGCCGCCGATCGTGCCGGCGGGCTGGAAGCCGTCGAGGATTTCGCCCGAGGCGACGATCACCCCGATGCGCGCATCGGCATCCTTGTGCAGGGTGTTCTCGGCGCGCACGACCCGCAGGTAGTCGGTGAGATCGACCGCCTTGTAGGAGCCGGTGTCCTCGTCTGCGCCGACCAGTTCGGTGACACGCGCCTCGACCTCGAGCGACGACTTGATCCCGGTCACGAGCCTCGATTGCAGCGCGACCTTGGCGGTATTGCCGCCGGCGGCCTCGACGTCCTCGGCCAGCGATGCGACCCGCGCCAGGATCGCGTCCGGCTTGAGGCCGCGCGCCTTCGCGACCGACTCGACGTAGGTGGACCACAGCGAACCGAGATAGGCGACGCTCTCCTCGCGGTCCTGCTCCGACATGTCCTGCCGCGTGTACGGCTCGACCGCGCTCTTGTAGGTTCCGACGCGGAACACGTTCATGTCGACGCCGAGCTTGTCCAACGCCCCCTTGAAGTACATGCGGTAGCGGTCGTAGCCCTGGAGCAGCACGAACCCGAGAGGATCGACGTAGATCTCGTCGGCATGCGCGGCGACGTAATAGGTGTCGCGCGAGAATGCGGTGCCCTGCGCTACCACTTTCTTGCCCGACTTGCGGAACGCCTCGACCGAGCGGGCGAATTCATCGAGCGTAGGCTGGCCTGCCCCGCTCATGGCGTCGAAGTCGAGCACCAGCGCCTGGATCCGCTCGTCGGACTTCGCCGCGTCGATGGCATCGACCAGGTCGCGCAGCAGCGTCTCGTCGTTGCCGATGCCACGTGCCTCGGCGATCGCGCGCTGGAATGGGTCACCGGCGCGCTGCTCGACGATCTCGCCCTCGGGGTGGATCACCAGCGCGGCCTTTGCCGGCAGTCGCGGGATGCTGGTGCGCAGCGCGCCCGCCACGAAGCCGAAGATCAGCAGCAGCAGCAGCAGGTGCAGGATCTTGCGCAGGCCGTCGAGGCCGCGCAACAGGACACCGAAGAATGAACGCACGGGATGGATGCCTCCGGCTCAACTCGCCGAACGATAGGTGATTCGATAGACGACGCTGGCGACGTCGTCGGATAGCAGCATGGAGCCGTCGTCGAGCACGAGCAGGTCGACGGGACGACCGGTGACGCTGCCGTCGGGCCGCAGCCAGCCACCGACGAATTCCTCGTAGCCCGCGGCGCGGTTGCCGTCCATCCGCACCCGCATCACGCGGTAGCCGATTTTCTGGCTGCGGTTCCAGGAGCCGTGCTCGGCGATGAACAGCGAGCCGCGCCACCCGGAAGGGAACTGGCGCCCCTGGTAGAAACGCAGGCCGAGCGGCGCCACGTGCGGCCCGAGCTTCAGAGCCGGCGCCTGAGCCTCGGCGCAGCGCCCGACACTGCCGAACTCCGGATCGACGATGTCGCCGGCGTGGCAGAACGGAAAGCCGAAATGCTGGCCCGGCTTCGTCAGCCGGTTCAACTCGCAAGCCGGCACATCGTCGCCCAGCATGTCGCGGCCATTGTCGGTGAACCAGAGTTCGCGGCTACGCGGATGGAACGCGAAGCCAACAGAATTGCGCACGCCGTGCGCGACAGTCTCGCGGGCGCTGCCATCCGTGTTCATCCGGATGATCGTGCCGAAGCCTTCACTGTCGCGATCGCAGACGTTGCAGGGCGCGCCGATCGCCACGTAGAGCTTGCCGTCGGGGCCGAACGCGATGTAGCGCAAGCCGTGGTGGGTCTCCTTTGGAAGCTCCGCGACCACGACCGGCGCCGGCGGATCGTCGAGCCGCGACTCGATCGCGTCGTAGCGCAGGATGCGGGTCAGCTCGCCGACGTAGAGTGCACCATCACGGAACGCGACGCCGTTTGGCATCCTCAGCCCACGGGCGATCGTACGCACCCGGCGCGTGCCGCCCTCGTCGCTGATCGCGTGCACGATGCCCGCCGAGCGCGTGCCGACGAACAGCGTGCCGCGCGTGCCGCGCGCCAGCGAACGTGCGTTGGTGACGCCGTCGGCCCAGACCTCGATCGCGAAGCCCGGCGGCAGACGCAGCGTCGAGAGGTCCGGCGCGGCGGCGACGGCCGGCAATGCGAACGCGATGGAAAGGGCGAGCGAGGCCGCGAGGGCGGCCCGAAACAGGCGGAAACGCATGCGACTCTTCCGGGGAGGGATGCCCCGGAGTCTACCGTCCACCCGGGACGGTTGCCATGCAGACGCCGGCCGCGCGGCGCACAGCGCCGGCGGCCGGGAGCGTCGGTGCGGGCGTCAGACCTTCTCTTCGATGCGGGCAGCCTTGCCCGAGAGGTCGCGCAGGTAGTAGAGCTTGGCGCGACGCACGTTGCCGCGGCGCTTGACCGAGACGTCGGTGATCGACGGACTGTGCGACTGGAAGGTGCGCTCGACGCCCTCGCCATGCGAGATCTTGCGCACGGTGAACGAGGAGTTGAAGCCGCGATTGCTCTTCGCGATGACCACGCCTTCATAGGCCTGGACGCGCTCGCGATCGCCTTCGACGACCTTCACGTTGACGACGACCGTGTCGCCGGGCCGGAATTCCGGCAATTGCCGCGTGATGCGGGCCTGTTCGATCTGCTGGATCAGGTTAGCCATTTTCGTCCACCTCTCGCTTTGCGAGAAACTCTTCCAAGAGGCGGCTCTCCTCGCTGGAGAACCCGTCCCTCACGATCAGGTCCGGCCGCCGCACCCAGGTGCGTGCCACCGACTCCGACAGGCGCCAGCGGCGGATCGCAGCGTGGTTTCCACCCTGCAGCACCTCCGGCACCTGCCTCCCTTCCCACTCCACCGGCCGCGTGTAGTGCGGCCAGTCGAGACGTCCTTCCGAGAACGATTCCTCGACGCTCGAGCGCTCGTCGCCTAGCGCACCCGGCAACAGACGCACGACCGCGTCGATCACCACCAGCGCGGCGAACTCGCCGCCCGAGAGCACGTAGTCTCCGATCGAAAGCTCGCAGTCGATGCGAGAGTCGATCACGCGCTGGTCGAGCCCTTCATAGCGGCTCGCCACCAGCAGGAACCCAGGCGCCGCCGCCAACTCGCGCACCCGCCGCTGCGTCAGGGGCTCGCCCTGCGCGGAGAGGTGCACGCGCAGTGCATCCTCCGGCAAACGCGCCGCCGCCGTGTCGATCGCCGCCGCCCATGGCGCCGGCGTACCGACCATCCCGGGCCCGCCGCCGTAGGGTCGATCGTCGACCGTGCGGTGCGGATCGCCAGCATGCGCGCGCGGATCATCGACCTGCACCGTCGCGATGCCGCGCTCGAGTGCCCGACCCAATACCCCGTGGCGCAGTGCATCGCGAATCAGGTCGGGAAACAAGGTCACGACCCCGATGCGCACGCTGCCTGGCTCCCATTCTCTGCGCCGACCCAGCCTGCCTCGCCGAAACCTCGCGGCTTCAGAAATCTTCAGGCCAGTCGACCCATATCGTCCTCGCGACCGGATCGATCCGTCGCAGGTGCTGGCTCGTCAGGGGCAGCCAGCGTTCCCGTTCTCCCTCGACCACCATGACCGGGTTCGCCGGCATGTCGATGATCCGTCTGAGCACGCCGAAGGATGCTCCTTCGAGATTGCTCACCGAGAAACCCAGCAGGTCGTCCCGGTAGTACTCACCCGGCGGCGGCGCTGCGAACTCGCGGCGCGCCACCTCGATGAACGTTCCCGTCAGCTCGGCCGCCCGTTCCGGGCTCTCGCTGTCGTCGACACGAGCCACGAGGCCAGATCCATGTTCCCGCGCGCCCTGCAGCTTCGCGGGCCGCCGGATACCGTCAATGCCCTTCAGAAACCATTGGCGGTAGTTCAGCAGTGCCGCCGGCGGTTCGGTCCACGACTCGACGTGGGACCAGCCGCCGACGCCATAAGGACGCCCGAGCCGCCCCATCTCCACATAGACGTCTGCGCCCGACTCACCCGCCGCATCGATCGTGCGGGGGTCCACAGGCCCGCCCATCGAGAAGATCAGGCCTGAAGCGCCCGCCCGCTCAGGCCGCCGCAGCAACAGGCGCGACGATTTCGGCCTGCTTGCGATAGCCGCCGACGAGATTGCGCACGCGCTCGGACAGCTGGGCGCCCTTGCCGATCCAGTGGTCGATGCGGGCGAGATCCAGCTTCAGCTTGGTGTCGCCCTTGCGGGCCACGGGATTGAAAAAGCCCACCATTTCAAGGCTCTTGCCGCCCTGGCGCTTGCGGCTGTCCGTGACCACGATGTGGTAGAAGGGCGAGTTCTTGGCACCCCGGCGGGTCAGACGAATGGTCACCATAGTCGCTGCTGCTCTCTTGAAATTCTGAATTGAAATTCTGAATTGAAATTCTGAATTGAAACCTGTGCCGGAAAGTTCTGGGCGCTGCCCGGCGCCTGCCGGGAAGCGCTAAAAAAGAGCGCGGAGTCTACAGAAATCAGGGACTTGATGGAAGCGCCCTGCAGATATCCTTCCGGCCAGCCGAAAATCCCCGGCGCGCCGATGGCCAAGAGCGCCCGGGAGATCAGTGCCGGCAGCGCCTTGGCCGGGACCTCAGGGCCGCGGAAACCCCGGCGGCATGCCACCCTTGAAGGCGCCCATCATGCGTCGCAGCTTGCCGCCTTTCATGTTCTTCATCATTCGCTGCATCTCGCCGAACTGCTTCAGGAGCCGGTTGACGTCCTGTACCTGTACGCCGGCCCCGGCGGCGATGCGGCGCCGGCGCGAGCCATCGATCACGTCGGGCTTGCGGCGCTCGCTATGGGTCATCGAATTGATGATCGCCATCTGCCGACGGATGTCCCGGTCGCCCTGGTCAGGCGGCGCCGCGGCCCCCTTGGTCAAGTGGGTCGGCAGCTTGTCCATCAGCGCACCGATGCCGCCCATCTTCTGCAGCTGCTCGAGCTGGCTCTTCAGGTCGTAGAAATCGAAGCTCTGGCCCTTGGCCAGCTTGCGCGCGATGCGCTCGGCCTCGGCCGCATCGACCTTGCCCTGCACCTGCTCGACCAGCGCGACCACGTCGCCCATGCCGAGGATCCGCCCGGCCATCCGCTCCGGGTCGAAGGGCTGCAGCGCATCGGGCTTCTCGCCGACGCCGATGAACACGATCGGTTTGCCAGTGACCTGCCGCACTGACAGCGCCGCGCCGCCACGGGCGTCGCCGTCGGCCTTGGTCAGGATCACGCCCGTCAGGTCGAGGGATTCGCCGAAGGAACGGGCGGCATTGACGGCATCCTGGCCGGCCATCGAATCGACGACGAACAGCCGCTCGTGCGAGGCCACGGCGCGATCGATTTCCCGTACCTCCTCCATCAGCGCCGCATCCATGTGCAGGCGTCCAGCGGTGTCGACGATCAGCACGTCGTAGACGCCGCTGCGGGCGCGTTCGAGGGCCTGAGTCGCGATCGCGCCGGGCGAAGTCGCCGCGTCAGACGGGAAGAAGTCGGCCCCGACCTGGGCGGCCAGCCGCTCTAGCTGCAGGATCGCGGCCGGACGACGCACGTCGGTGCTGACCAGCAGCACGCGCTTGCGGCCGTTCTCGATCAGCCAACGGGCGAGCTTGGCGGCGGTCGTGGTCTTGCCGGCGCCCTGCAGGCCGGCGAGCAGCACGACATAGGGGGGCTGGGCACGCAGCTCGAAGCCCGCCCGGGCACCGCCCATCAGATCGACCAGCTCCCGGTGCAGGATGCCGACGAACACCTGGCCGGGGGTGAGGCTGGCCGCCACCTCGGTCCCGAGCGCCTTCTGCTTGACCGACTCGATGAAGCTGCGCACGACCGGCAAGGCAACGTCGGCCTCGAGCAGGGCCATGCGCACCTCGCGCAGGGTCTCGCCGATGTTGTCCTCGCTGATGCGACCCTTGCCGCGCAGATCCTGGACGGTCTTGGAAAGTCGCTGGCTGAGGGTGTCGAACATCGGGACGGACCGGGGTCTCTCTGGGTGGCCGATTATACGCAGCGCGCGCGGTTCCTTCGCGCAGGTCCCCGCCCCTATGCTATTCACTTGCGACCAACCCGCTGAACCCCCGGTAGCTCCGACTTGGACGACGTCCCGACGCTATTCCTGCTGATCGCCCTCGGGCTGCTGCTGCTGGTGGTGGCGTTTTCGTCGGGCACCGAAGTGGCGATGCTGTCCGCCAACCGCTACCGGATCCGCAATCGAGCCGAGCGCGGCGAGCACAGCGCGCGGATTCTCGAGGGCCTGCTCGCCAAACCCGACGACTGGCTCAGCGCGAACCTGATCGTGCTGACCCTTGCGAGCGCCGGGGTTACGACGATCGCCACGATCCTCGCGGTGCGCAGCGGGCACCGCTATGCGCTGCTGCTGCCCACCCTGGTCGTCCCGACCATGATGCTGGTGTTCTGCGAACTGGCACCAAAGATCTTCGCCGCCGTGCATGCCGATCGCGTTGCCCTGGGCGCGGCCTGGACCTATCGCGTGCTGGTGGCGCTCTCTCGTCCCGGTGTCAGTCTCGCCAACTGGGCCGCCTATGCGCTGCTGCGCGTATTCGGCGTGGTGCAGGGACGCACACAGAGCGACTCGAACCTGTCCGCCGACGAACTGCGCACCGTGGTCGCCGAGTCGGGGCCGCTGGTGCCACAGCGCCACCGGCAGATGCTGCTGTCGATCCTCGACCTCGAGCGCGCCACGGTGAACGACATCATGATCCCGCGCCAGGAGATCGCCGGCATCAACCTCGAGCACGACTGGGACCAGATCCTGGAGCAGCTGCGCACGACGCCGCATACGCGGCTGCCGGTCTACCAGGACGACATCGACGAGATGGTCGGCCTGCTGCACATGAAACGCGTTGCGCAGGAACTTGCGCGCGGCACGCTCGATCGCAACCGACTGGAGGAGATCGCGCGTGCGCGCGAACCCTATTTCGTGCCGGAAGGCACCTCGCTGACCGTGCAGCTCGCGAACTTCCAGCGCAACCGGCGGCGCTTCGCGATCGTCGTCGACGAGTACGGCGACGTCATGGGACTGGTCACGCTCGAGGACCTTCTCGAGGAGATCGTCGGCGAGTTCACCAGCGATCCGGCCACGGCCGCGCACCGCGATGTGCTGCGCGAGGCGCCGGGAACCTACATCATCAACGCCAGCGCCACCAACCGCGCGCTGAACCGCACGCTCGGCTGGAGCCTGCCGACCGACGGCCCCAAGACACTGAACGGACTGCTGCTCGAACAGCTCGAGACGATCCCGCCGGCGGGCACGGTGCTGCGCGTCGGCACCCACGAATTCGAGGTGCTGCAGATCGCGGACAACGCGATACGAACCGTGCGCGTGCGGGAAATCACGGACGCAGGACGGTCTCGACGGCTTCAACCAGGCGCGTGATGCCGCGCACCTCGAGCCCCTCGACCGGACGGCGCGGCACGTTGTCGCGCGGCACCATCGCCTGCCGAAAACCCTGTTTCGCCGCCTCGCGCAGCCGCTCGTCGCCATAGGCGACCGGCCGCACCTCGCCCGTCAGACCGACTTCGCCGAAGGCCACGAGAGTATCCGGCAGCGCGCGATCCCTGAGGCTCGAGGCGAGCGCGAGCAGCACGGGCAGGTCGGTCGCGGTTTCGCGCACGTCGAGCCCGCCGACCACGTTGGCGAACACGTCATGGTCCTGCAACGATAGACCGCCGTGGCGGTGCAGCACTGCGAGCAACATCGAGAGGCGGGTCGAGTCGAGCCCCTGCGCGACGCGACGCGGGTTGCCGAAGCGCATCGGGTCAACCAGCGCCTGGATCTCCACCAGCAGCGGGCGCCCGCCCTCGCGCGCGACCATCACCACGCTGCCGGGTGCGACCTGCTGCGGGCGAGCCAGGAAGATCGCCGACGGATTGGCCACTTCGCGCAGCCCGCCCTCGGTCATCGCGAAGAACGCGAGCTCGTTGACCGCGCCGAAGCGGTTCTTGGTCGCGCGCACGATCCGGAAGCGCGAGCCGGCATCACTCTCGAAATAGAGCACCGTGTCGACCAGGTGCTCGAGCACGCGCGGCCCCGCGATGGTGCCCTCCTTGGTGACGTGCCCGACGATGCAGACCGCCGTGCCGGTAGTCTTTGCGAACCGCACCAGTTCGGCCGCGCACTCGCGCAGCTGCGAGACCCCGCCGGCGCTAGCCTGCACCGCTGCGAGCTGCACCGTCTGGATCGAGTCGATGACCAGCAGCGTCGCGCGCGCCGCCCGCGCCTGCGCCAGGATCTCCTCGAGGTCGGTCTCCGGCGCCAGCTGCAGCGCCGCCGCCGGCAGACCGAGACGCTTGGCGCGCAGTCCCACCTGCGCGCCTGACTCCTCGCCGGTCGCATAGAGCACGCGCTGTTGCTGCGCCACGCTCGCCGCGACCTGCAGCAGCAGGGTCGACTTGCCGATGCCCGGATCGCCGCCGAGCAGCGTCACGCTGCCGGGCACGAAACCGCCGCCGAGCACCCGGTCGAGTTCGGCGAGCCCGGCACTGAACCGCGCTGGCAGCCCGTCGACCGCGAGGGCCAGCGGGGCGGCGGTGGCGGCGCGCGGCGCGGCCCGCGCGGCAGCGCGACCTGCCGGCGCGGAGGCAACCTCCCGCCGCTCGAGGGAATTCCATGCGCCGCAGCCTGGACACTGACCCTGCCACTTGGCTGATTCGGCGCCACAGGCGGCGCAGATGAAAGCAATGCTGGGACGGGCCATGGGTTTCCTGCCGCCACGGGGCGGCCGCTGGGCGGTGACTGAGACGCCCCCGGCGACGCCTCCGCGCAACACGGTTCCGTCGGGGAGAACCCGGATTTTGCCGGCCGCCCCGGCCGGCGGCAAACTGTGACTGCAGCCTCGGACTTCAATGGCCGGGGTGATAGTGTTTCTCATCGGTTCGCCCTGCGTAGGCGGACCTTTACGGTCTCCACACGATGCAAGATCTGTCGAGCGGGTCCCTCCCGAGTTCCTCGCGCACCTGCCTGCGGGCCAGCGCCTGCGCAGGATGCGGCGTCGAATGTGACCAGCTTCACGGCTCCGTCGCTACGGGCGAACACGCGTGACGCTGCGCAACAAACTGCTCTTCGTTGGTGAAACCGATACCGGCAAGGTCCGGGAGCACAACGAAGATACGATCGCCTTCGATGCGGAGATCGGGCTGCTGGTGCTGGCCGATGGCATGGGCGGCTACAACGCCGGCGAGGTCGCCAGCGGCATCGCGGTCAAGACGATCGTCAACCTGGTGCGGGAATCAGTCGAGCGCGAGGACCTCGGGGCGGCCGATCCGCTGTCGCAGCTCTCGCGCCGCAGCATCGTGCTGCGCGATGCGATCCAGCGCGCAAACAAGATCATCTTCCAGACCGCCAAGACCCAGCCGAACTGCGAAGGCATGGGTACGACGGTCGTGGCCGCGCTGTTCCACGACAACCGCGTCACGATCGCCCATGTCGGGGACTCGCGGCTCTATCGGCTGCGCAGCGGCAGCTTCCAGCAGCTGACGCTCGATCACTCGCTGTTGCAGGAACTGGTCGATCGCGGTTTCTATTCTCCGGATGAAGCGCAACGCGCCGCGAACAAGAATTACGTGACGCGCGCGCTCGGGGTCGAAGCGAACGTCGAGGTCGGTCTGCGCGAAGACACGGTCGAGAAGAGCGACCACTACGTGCTGTGCTCCGACGGCCTCTCCGACATGGTCGAGGACGACGACATTAAGTTAACGATAAACACCTTTGGTGATAACCTTGCTTCGGTTTCCAAGCAATTGATCCAACTGGCCAACGAAAACGGTGGCAGGGACAACATCTCCGTCTTGCTGGCAGAAGTCCTCGATGGCTTTCCGGCGCGCAAGGCGCTGGTGGACAAGGTCCTGAGCTGGTTCAGTTGAGC
>Ga0163144_10006469_pt1 | contig 25821 bp, 29 predicted proteins | sample OliLak19BULKMAT1_FD_123175 | JGI IMG/M metagenome (GOLD analysis project Ga0163144, IMG submission 123175) | Freshwater microbial mat bacterial communities from Lake Vanda, McMurdo Dry Valleys, Antarctica - Oligotrophic Lake LV.19.BULKMAT1 | ecosystem: Environmental > Aquatic > Freshwater >...
CCCGCGATGCGCAGCGGCTTGGCGAGTTCGGCGATCGGATCGGCGCCCGTCGCCCACTGCGGCTGGCCGCGGAAGATGATGTCGAGGACGCCGAAGTATTTGTCCTTGCCGGCGCACTCGGCGATCTGGGCCGCCTTGACCGCCACCTGGTCGAGCGGGAAGTCGCGGTAGACGAGGTTCACCTTGCCGGTGTCGATCCACTTCTTCTTGAGATCGGGCAGGATCTGGATGTGGAAATGGGCGCAGTGCGAGCAGGTGAGCGAGGCATACTCGATGATGGTGACGGGGGCCTTGGGGTCGCCCAGCACATGGTCGCCCGGCTGAATGGCCATCAGGGCAGCCTTGTCCGGGGTCGCGGCCACGGCAACGGGTGCCGGGCCCGGCGCCGGGGAGCGCGTGCCGAAATAGACGCCAGCCACGATCGCAGCCACCGCCACGGCGCCGCCGGCGACAATCAAGATATTCCGCATACTCGTCTTCCTCTCCACTACATCTTGGGAATTTCACCTGTGGGGAGTCAAACGATTACCGCCCCACCTGGCGTAAAATTGCTGCGATGGCGTCGGGACCGCCGGGATTCTGGTAGTTTTCCTCGTTGATGAACAGGGTCGGTGTCGACCTGACCCCCAGCGCCTGGCCGGTCTGGACATCGAACACGACTTTGTCCAAAGCGCGATCGTTGGCGTAGCAGTCCTGGGCCGACTGGGCGGTGACGCCCTGGCCCGCCAGCACCTTGACCATATCGGCCTCGGGATCGCTGCCCGTCAGCCACTCGACGTGGCTGCGAAACAGCGCCTCGGTGAAGGCGAAGAACCTGTCCGGGGGCACGCATTCGGACAGCTGGGCGGCCCGCGTGGCCACGATGTCCGAGGGAAAGTGCCGGTGGATCAACCTGAGCCGGCCGGTGTCGATCCATTCCCGCTTCAGCGGCGGCAGCGTGGCCATGTAGAATGTGGCGCAGTGCGGACAGGTAAACGAGAAATAGGCGATCAGAACGTTGGGCGCGTCGGCCTTGCCCAGGATGTGATCTCCCGGCAGTGCCTCCAGCAGCTTGGCGCGGGACAGCTCCTGGGCACGGACGTCGTCGGCCACGAACAATGCGCCCAAAGCCGCCGCCAGAACGCCGCGCCGGTTGAGCGCCACGCGGGCACCGAGCCGGGTCAGCGCCGCCCTGAGATCGGGGTCTTTTACCGTGGCCGCTTGGGCCGCGACCTGGGTCACGGTCTTGGGGTCGGGCGTCGGGATCGGGCGCGGCGGCGGCGCGGCAGCGATGGCACCCTGAACCAGACGAATGTCGTCGATCATCCGGTGCCCGAAATAGGCGTTCACGCGCTGCACGATCTGGCCGGTCTGGTGCTGGACTTCGAGCGCGGCGGCGCCTGATACGCGGAGCCGGAGCACCTTGCCGCTGCTGCTGGAACTGCGTGCGCCGCGACCGGCGATCAAGGCATCGGGCCGCGTGGTGCGGGCAAGGTCGGGACCGACGATGGCCGACCATTCGGCACGCAGGCGCGCGATCGACGCGCCTTTGCCCCCCTTCGTCCGATTGTGTGCGATCCCGGAGGTGAGCCGCTGGGCCAGACCGCCGATGGCACGGAAGCCGTTTTCCCGCATGGACCCTTTCAAACCCTGTTCCTTATGGTCGGCCCAATGGTAGGGGACGGGCCCTTACATGACCATGACCCACGCCCCGCGTCTGCTCACTTGGTACGACCGACATCGTCGCACCCTGCCGTGGCGTGCGCCCGCCGGCGAGCGCACCGAGCCTTACCTGGTGTGGCTGTCGGAGATCATGCTGCAGCAGACCACTGTGGCCACCGTGGGCGACTATTACCGCCGTTTTGTCGAGCGCTGGCCCACCGTCGACGCACTGGCCGCCGCCCCGCTGGACGAGGTGCTCTCGGCCTGGGCCGGCCTCGGCTACTACGCCCGCGCCCGCAATCTTCATGCCTGCGCACAGGCCGTCGCGACCGGCCACGGCGGCCGCTTTCCCGAGGACGAGGCGGCCCTGCGCGCGCTGCCCGGCATCGGGCCCTACACGGCGGCGGCCATCCGCTCGATCGCCTTCGACCACAAGGCTTCGGCGGTCGACGGCAATGTCGAGCGCGTGATCTCCCGCCTCTATGCCATCGATGCGCCGCTGCCCGACGCCAAGATCGAGATCCACGCCCGCGCCGCCGAGCTGGTGCCCGAGGCGCGGGCCGGCGACTACGCCCAGGCGATGATGGATCTCGGCGCCACCGTGTGCACGCCGCGCAAGCCCCTCTGCGTGATCTGCCCGCTCACGCGGAACTGCCGGGCGCTGAAGCTCGGCATCGCCGAGACCCTGCCGCGACGGGCGCCCAAGGCCGAGAAGCCGACGCGGCGCGGCCTCGCCTTCGTGCTGGCGCGCAAGGACGGCGCCGTGCTGCTGCGCAAGCGGCCGACCAAGGGGTTGCTGGGGGGCATGGACGAGGTGCCGTCGAGCCCATGGCGCGAGGGCAAGTTCGTCCCGGCCGATGCGCTGGCCGACGCCCCCGTGCCGGCGCGCTGGACCCTGCTGGAGGGGCTGGTGCGCCACACGTTTACGCACTTCCATCTCGAACTCAGCGTCGCGCGGGCCACGGCCACGACCGATCGCCTGGCCAAGCTTCTACCCGGCAGTGCCTGGTGCACGCTCGATCTTTTGGACGACCGCGCCTTGCCCACCGTGATGCGCAAGGTGATCGAAAAGGCGAGCCTTTCGTAGGTTGAAGTGGACCATTTCCCGGCACACCCCGTTGTGCCACGCGGTGTCTCGCTCCCTGTGCCACCAACCCGGGTCAAACCCCTGATCCCGCTGCTCAATCGCCTCCTGACAAACTGTGCCACCGCGCCCGGCCCGGCGCCGTCATGAGTGTCCGCCGATGGAACGCCTGATTAGACCCTTCCGTGGACCATAGAAAACGCCCGGAAGCGGAGCCTCCGGGCGTCTTTTGGGGCAGCGTCAGACGTCGCCCATCATAGGGAAAATCCTAGCCGAAACCTGCGGATCCTGCAAATCGCAGAATCTGCTGCCCAGATCGGATTGGGCCTAAACCAGATTGGGCTTCGGCAGGCTCGTGGGGAGGATCTCGATCACCGAGTAGCCGTCCCGCTCGAGCGAAACCGCCTGAAGCTGGGCTTCCTTGAGGGTCGAGTAGGCGATGCCGATACGGCGACCGCCCTTGGGCTTTTCAACCCAGACCATATGCTTGCCGATTGCTGCTGTTGTCATGGCGGACCCTATACAGGCAAACGCCCGCATTAGCGAATATCGCTCATTGGGCCTTCTTCTCGCCGATTGCCGACCCGTTCGAGGCTCGCTCGAAAACCGACGGAAGGCATGCTAAGTAATACCTGAATTAATTGTCTCCTTACCGAAGGGCTGCCATGAGCACGACCGTTACCAGCAAAGGCCAGGTCACCATCCCGAAGCGGGTTCGTGATCTACTGGGAATCGGACCCGGGAGCATGATCGATTTCGAGCGTGGCCAGGATGGCCGCATCGTTCTGGTCAAGATCGACAAGAAGGCTCGCCCGAACCGTTTCGCGCGCCTGCGCGGCCATGCCGGCAAGGGCCTGAGCACGGCCGAGATCATGGCCATGACGCGCGGCGAGCGCTGACGTGATCGAGCGCTGACGTGATTCTGGTCGATACCAACGTCCTGCTCGATCTCGTGACCGACGATCCCGATTGGTCGGAGTGGTCGCTGGCCCGTCTCGAAGAGGCCGCCTTGGCAGGCCCGATCCTCATCAACGATATCGTCTATGCCGAGACCTCCATCCGCTACGATCGGATAGAAGATCTCGACGCGATGCTCGCCCAGGCAATCATCGAGATCGCGCCAACGCCGCGTTCTGCGTTGTTCCTCGCCGGGAAAGCCTTTCAGCGATACCGCGCCGCGGGCGGCACGCGAACCGGAGTCTTGCCCGACTTTTTCATCGGCGCGCATGCGGCCGTCGCGGGCTGGCCGCTGCTCACGCGCGACGCTGGCCGATATCGCCGTTACTTCCCGAAGGTCACGCTGATCGCACCGCCGGCCTGAACGAGGGCGTCCGTTGCGACGCGACTGCCTGGGCAGTGCTTAATTGCCCCCTAAAGCCCCGCCCGTACCTGCTGGCGGAGATGGTCGATCGGCAGGCGGGCGCCGGCGACCTCGACATGCCAGAAGGTCCAGCCGTTGCAGGCCGGTGCGCCCTGCACCGCCGCGCCCACCTGGTGGATCGAGCCGCGATGATCGCCCAGCGCGTTGGACGCCGAGACCGATCCATCGGCGCGCACGCGGGCATGCAGGCGGCCAGTGTGGTCGCTCAACACTGTGCCCGGCTGCAGAAGCCCCGCCTCGATCAGCACACCGAAGGCGATGCGCGGCTCGCTGCGCTTGCTGGGCTTGGGTGTCACGTCTTCAGCGGCCAAAGGCTCGATCTCGGCAATGCGCTTCCTCGCAATGGCGGCGTAATCGGGATCGCGCTCGAGGCCGATGAAGCGGCGGCCGAGGCGGCGCGCGACCGCGCCCGTGGTACCGGTGCCGAAGAAGGGATCGAGGATCACGTCGCCCGGGTTTGACGCCGACATGATGCAGCGGAACAGCAGCGCCTCGGGTTTCTGCGTCGGATGCGCCTTCTTGCCGTCGTCGCCCTTGAGGCGCTCGCCGCCGGTGCAGAGCGGCAGCACCCAGTCGGAGCGCATCTGCAGGCCCTCGTTCAGCTCCTTCATCGAATCGTAGTTGAAGGTGTACTTCTTGTTGGCGCGATCGCGCGCCGCCCAGATCAGCGTCTCGTGCGCGTTGGTGAAGCGCTTGCCGCGGAAATTCGGCATCGGGTTCGACTTGCGCCACACGATGTCGTTCAGCAGCCAGAAGCCCTGGTCCTGCAGCGCCGTGCCGATGCGGAAGATGTTGTGGTAGCTGCCGATCACCCAGAGCGTGCCACCGGGCTTCAGCGCACGACGCGCGGCCTTGAGCCAGGCGCTGGTGAACTGGTCGTAGCGCGCGAAGTCGGCAAACTTGTCCCAGTCGTCATCGACGGCATCGACCTTGCTGTGGTCGGGCCGCAGCAGCTCGCCGCCGAGCTGGAGATTGTACGGCGGGTCGGCGAAGACCATGTCGACGGAGGCTTCGGGCAGGGCGCGCATCAATTCGATGCAGTCGCCGACGAGCACGCGATCGAGATTTTCCACAGGCATCTGTGGAAGATGAGTCATCCACCGAGTCCCGGTCAAGAAGTTACAATTGATTCAATTGTTTACGCGATCGATCCACAAGATCGAGTCGCGCGATCGCTATGACCCACAAGAGGTAGAGGGCGGCCCAAAATTTTCTCGTGAGCCTCTTGCCGGCATCTCGATTGATTATCCGCCGCGTGCTGAAGGGGGCGAAGTTTGGCGATGACGGACATGCGGCAGAACGACGGCATCCGGGACGTGACACGGATGATGACCCACTACATGGCCTGGGCGAACCGGGTGATGATGAATTCGGTCGCGAAGCTGCCCGAAGCCGAAATCTCCAAGCCGCGTCAGGCGCTGTTCGGAACCATCGCCCATACGTTCAACCACATCCTCGTCATCGAGGAGATCTTCCGGGCGCATCTGGAAGGCCGCAAGCACGACTACACGGCGCGAAACACCAAGGCCTCGCCGCCCTTCGCCGAGGTGCGGGATCGGCTCGGGGCAATGGATCTCTACTACGTCGGATTGGCGGAGCAGCTACCGGTCGAGGCATTGAACGAGACCGTGCACTTCGAGTTCGTCGGCGGCGGCGCGGGCGCCATGACGCGGCAGGAGATCCTGCTGCACCTCGCCAATCACGCCACCTATCATCGGGGTTTCGTCAGCGACATGCTGTTCCAGATTCCGTTTTCGGCCGATGCCAACGATCTGACGGTGTTTCTGCGCGACGCCTGGCCTGCCCTGAAGCGCTGATCATCCGCATAGACAGCGGTTGACTAGGAGAGTTCCTCGGCGATCGCCTTCTTCACGCCGGGACGCTCGGCCATGCGACGCCGGTGATCGACCACCCGCGGGATTCGTGCCGGATCGACGCCGTCGGCTTCCAGCCACTGGGCGAGCGTAAAAAGATAGGCATCGCAGATCGTATAATGCTCGCCCATCACCCACGGGCCCTTCAGCATCTCACGCTCGATCATCTCGAAGGCACCGCCCACCGACTCCGGCACCTTGCGCTGCATGGCGGCGATGGAAGCCTTGTCGTCGGCATCGACCCAGCGATGGCCGCGCATGCGATGCGCGTGCGCCACGTGGAGGTGCGAGCAGAGATAGGCGTTGAAGGCCTGCACCTGGGCAAAGGCGAAGGGATCGTCCATCAGCGCGAGCCGCGACAGGGGAAAGCTCTGCGCGACATAGACCAGCATTGCCGGTGTCTCGGTCAGGATGCCCCGGTCGGTGACCAGCGCCGGCACGCGCGCCTTGGGATTGACCTTGAGGAATTCCGGCGACTTCTGCTGCTCCCTGGCGAAGTCGACCCGTACCGTCGAATAATCGGCGCCGACCTCTTCGAGGACGATGTGCGTGGCCAGCGAGCAGGTGTGGGCGGTGTAGTAGAGCGTGAGCACTGATGTCTCCGTCAGACTTCGGCGTAAATCTCGATGACGTTGCGTTCGGTGTCGCGGAAAAAGATCGCGCGGTGCCCCCAGGTCGGGATGTCGCGCGGCGGGCCCATCATCTCGACACCCTTGGCGACCAGCTCAGCCTGGCATTCGTCGATCTCGGGCGGCGACACGCGGAAAGCGAGCTGCACCGACGCCGAGCCGGGGGCGCCCGGCCCGTCCTGAAAGACACCCTCCAGGGTGCGTGGCCGCAGGCAGAGGAGGCCCGAGCCGACATGGAAGCTCACCCACCTCGGTGTCTCCCGCTCTATGCGAAACTTCATTACGTCGAGATAGAATTGCCGCGCACGGACCATGTCCTCGCAGAGCAGGACCACGTAGTCGAGGTTTCGAATTGAAGCGATGCCCATGAGGTCAGCGTAGCCGACTGACGGGCGCGAAGCTCATACGGTGATGCGGGGTCGGCCCGAGAAGTTCGAGGGCTTGCAAGTGCTGCGCGCTACCGTAGCCGCGATTGGTTTCCCAGCCATAGCCCGGGAACGTCGCGGCGAGCGCGTGCATGTAACGGTCGCGCGTCACCTTGGCGAAGATCGAGGCCGCGGCGATCGAATAGGAATGCGCATCGCCACCAATGATGGTCTCGGCGCGGCAGCCAAGCTGGGGCGGCGCGCGGTTGCCGTCGACCAACACGACCTCCGGCTGCTCGACCAGCGCCAGCACGGCGCGGCGCATGGCGAGATAGGTCGCCTGCAGGATGTTGATGCGGTCGATCTCCTCGACGCTGGCTTCAGCCACGGCAAACTGCACGACGCCGGAGGCGATCATGGCCTCATAGGCCTCCTCCCGCTGTTCGAGCGTGAGCTTCTTGGAATCGTCGATCATGCGTAGCAGCTTTCGCGCCGCGCGCGTGCGGTCGATGATGGCCGCCGCGGCATATACCGGACCGGCCAGCGGTCCGCGCCCGGCTTCGTCGATGCCGGCGACACGTCCTTCGCCCCGTTCGTGGCAGAGCAGTTCGAATCGAAAGCTCGGCATTATCCCCATCGAGGTTGGCTAGAGTGGGGCCATGTCCCTGATCACCCGCATCATCGCAGAAGACGCCGTGGCAATGGAACAGCTTCGTGTCGTGCGCTCGCTGGCCCTGCCCGACTGGTGTATTGCCGCGGGATTCGTGCGCAATCGCGTGTGGGACCATCTGCACAGTATCGTGCCGGCGCGGCTGCCTGTGGATATCGACGTGCTCTATTTCGACGGGGCGGACATCTCCAAGGAGCGCGAGGCCGCGTTCGAGGCGAAGCTCGACGGGCTGATGCCGCTCCCCTGGGAAGTCCGCAACCAGGCGCGCATGCATATGGTGAAGAAGGATTTCCCGCCGCACCGCGATACTGCCCACGCCATGACTTTCTGGCTGGAGACGGTGACGCCGGTCGGCGTGCGGCTGGAGGCCGACGACAGTCTCAGCGTGGTGGCGCCGCTCGGCACCGACGATCTGCTGAACTTGCGCTGCCGGCCGACCGAGTTCGGCCGCGCGCGACGTTCCGAGTACGAGACGCGCATCGCCGCCAAGCGCTGGCGCGAGCTGTGGCCGAAGGTGGTTTTCCTCGATTGAACATCTTCCGGACCGCGAGCGTCCCGCTCGCTCGGCATCATGAGCGAGCGGGACGCTCGCGGTCCGGAAGACTCAGAGCAACCGCATCTGCCGGGCATCGCGCTTGGCATCGACCAGCGCAGTGCGCGCGGACTCGGGCACATGGAAGGCCGAGGTATCGAGCCTGACGCCGATACGATTGAGGCCGAGACGCTTCACGGCGGCGGCAAAGCGCTGGCTCAGCAGGATCGCGAGCGGGCCCTCGCCGCGCATGCGGCTGCCGAACTCGGCATCGTAGAGCTTGCCGCCGCGCATCTGGCGGATCAGCGACAGCACGCGCTCGGCGCGGTCGGGCCGGTGCGTCTTCAGCCACTCCTCGAACAGCTCCTTGATCTCGAGCGGCAAACGCAGAGGCACGTAGCCGGCGCGGGTCGCACCGGCATCGACGGCGGCATCGAGGATCGCTTCCATCTCGTGGTCGTTCAGGCCCGGGATCATCGGCGCCGTCATGATGCCGGCCGGTATGCCGGCGGTTGCCAGCGCCCGGATCGCATCGAGGCGGCGCTGCGGCGTCGAGGCCCGCGGCTCCATCGCGCGGGCGAGATCCTTGTCGAGCGTCGTCACCGACAGGAACACCTCGGCGAGATTGCGCCGGGCCATGTCGGCCAGGATGTCGATGTCGCGCGTCACGAGATGGTTTTTGGTGACGATGCCGACGGGATGGTTGAAGTCGCTCAGCACGCGGAGGATCTGGCGCGTCACCTTGAGATCGCGCTCGACCGGCTGATAGGGATCGGTGTTGGTGCCCATCGCCATCACCGCGCACTTGTACTTGGGCGCCGCGAGTTCGGCCGTGAGCAGCTTGGCGGCCTCGGGCTTGAAGAGAATCTTGGTCTCGAAATCGAGGCCGGGCGAGAGGCCGAGATAGGCATGGGTCGGCCGGGCGAAGCAGTAGATGCAGCCGTGCTCGCAGCCGCGATAGGGATTGATCGAGCGGTCGAAGCCGATGTCGGGCGAATTGTTGCGCGCGATGATGGTGCGCGTGGCGTCACGCGTCAGGATCGTGCGCAGCGGCGGCAGCTCGTCGTCCTCCGCCGCGGCGGCGACCTCGGCCTCCCAGCCGTCGGTGGTGCGGATGCGCTTCTCGGTGTCGTAGCGGCTGGTCTCGTTCGACAGCGCGCCGCGGCCCTTGTGCACGGGCTCGGCGATCGGATCGTCGGGATAGTCCGGGGGAGCGGTCGGCCTCATGGGACCGACTCTTAGAACAAACAGGGAACGAGTCAAGCATAGTCGTGCCACACAAGGCCGCTATAGCTCAATGATCATGCAGTCATTGTCAGCAATCACCATCCGGCAGGCCCTGCCCTCCGACGCCACCTTCGTATCGGGTCTCTCGCCGCGCCTGTCCGGCGTGCCCGGTCCCTCGTGGCACGACCTCGCCGCCATGGAGGGCTTCCAGGACCGCTACATGGCGGCGACCTTCTCGCCCGCCGAACTCGAAGGCGCCTCGACCTTGATCGCGGAGACCGCAGACGGGCGACGGCTCGGCTATATCCATGTGAGGCCGGGCAAGGACGGCGTATCGGACGAGCCCTGCGGTTACGTCTCGCTGCTGGCGCTGGACAAGGGCGCCGAGGGAACGGGCGTTGCGCGTCGCCTCATGGAAGCGGCCGAGGATTGGGCGCGCGCGCGTTGCTATCGATTGCTCAGTCTCGACGTGTTCGCCGACAACCGCCGGGCGATCGACTTCTACAGGCGCGGTGGCTTCAAGCGCGAGACGATCCGCATGGTGAAGCCGCTATAGCTGCCCTCACCCACTCCGCGGTGCTTTGCCTTCATTGAGGCGCGGCATCAGCTCGGCGAAGTTGCAGGGCCTGAAACGGATATCGAGCTGCTGGCGCAGGATATCGTCCCAGCCGTCCTTGCAGGCGCCGGTCGAGCCCGGCAGCGCGAAGATATAGGTGGCGTTGGCGACGCCCGCAGTGGCGCGGCTCTGCATGGTCGAGGTGCCAATCTTCTGGAAGGAGATCCAGCGGAAGGTCTCGCCGAAGCCTTCGATCTTCTTCTCGAACAGCGCCTCCAGTGCCTCGGGCGTGACGTCGCGGCCAGTGACGCCGGTGCCGCCGGTGGTGATCACGACCTCGACCCTGGGATCGTCGATCCATTTCTTCACCTGGGCGCGGATCAGCGCCACGTCGTCGGTGACGATGGCGCGGTCGGCCAGTAGATGGCCGTCGCGCGCGATGCGCTCGACCAGCGTGTCGCCCGACTTGTCGGTCTCGAGCGTGCGGGTGTCGGAAACCGTCAGCACGGCGATGTTCACCGGCTTGAAGGGCTTGCTCTCATCGATGCGGTTCATGGCCTCATTCTACAGCCGGCACCTTGCCGAGGCGAGGTCGGCGGCCTAAATCGGTGGCATGACCGATTGGAAACATGATGGCGTCCGCGTCATCCCTGCAGGCTCGCTCGACACCAACACCGCCCAAACGCCGGGCATGAACCGCGCTGCGGCCATCAATTTCGCCCGCGTCGGCGCCCAGAAGCTGTGGGCCGGCACGGTCACCATCCACGCCCACGCCAAGACCGGCGCCCATCATCACGGCCACCTCGAAAGCGTGATCTACGTCGTGAAGGGCAAGGCGCGCATGCGCTGGGGCGACCAGCTCCAGTTCATCGCCGAGGCCGGGCCGGGCGACTTCATCTATGTGCCGCCCTACGTGCCGCACCAGGAGATCAACGCCTCGGAAACCGAGCCGCTGGAATGCGTGCTGGTCCGCTCGGACAACGAGGCGGTGGCGATCAACATCGACATTACGCCGGCCGAGAAGGTCGAAGAGGTTTATTGGGTGGATCCCACTCACCCTCATCCGCACAAGCATTAGCTTGTGAGGGTCCTCACCTCCGCCGACCGATCCCACAAATTCGGCAGCTCCCGGTTGGTGTAGCCCGACACGAAGGGGCTGGGCGCGCCGCTCGTGACATCGAACGTGTGCCGGCGCACCGCGCCGATGTTGCCGCCATAGACGTGGATGCTGATCGAGCCGCAGTCGGCCAAGGCATTCGTCACCTGGTGGATGTCGCCGAGCGCCGGCAGCAGCGCCTCGACATCACCCGGCGCCAGCGTCGAACACTCTCCCATCGCCAGCGCGCCCGTTGCCGGATCGCGCGTAAAGCGCTGCGATGTCTCCGAGCCGCGCAGCATGCCGACCAGCCCCCACATCTGATGATCGTGGACCGGCGTGCAGGCCGACGGCGCCCAGACGAAGCTCACCAGCGAGAAGCGCTCGAACGGATCGCACCACAGCAGGTTCTGCGCATAGCCGTGCGGCGGGCACCTGGCCATCGACTCGGGCAGCCAGTCGTCGTGCCGCACGAGTTCGGCCAGCAGCTTGGCGCCGACCTCGATGGTCGCCGCCTCGTCCTTGTCCTGCCATGCGCCGCCGACCAGGGAGGTCATGTCCCCGATGAAGCGGCGCAGGCGGTCCACGCTCATTCGGCCGCCTTGTTCAGCGCGACGCCCAGCACAGAATCGGTGGCGGCACCGAGCGCCGGCGGTTCACGCCGCTTGCTGAGGTCGGTGCCGGAAATTTTCACGGGCATGCCGAACGTCTTCGTCTTCACACCCGACGGCAGCTCCATCTCCTCGACCCAGCCCATGTGCTGGACCTGCGGGTCGGCCAGGATCTGGCTATAAGTATTAATGCGGCCCTGCGGGACGCCGGCCTTCTCGAAGGCCGTGAGCCAATGGTCGACGCCCTGCCTGGCAAACTCGACTTCGAGCAGATCTTTTAGCGCCACCTGATGCTCGGCCCGCAACACGGTCGTCTTGAAGCGCGAGTCTTCGAGTAGATCAGGCCGGCCCACGACCTGGGTCACTGATTCCCAAAGCTTGTTGTTGCCGGCGGCGATCACGAAATGGCCGTCACTTGCCCTAAAAGCCTGGTAGGGCGCGTTGCGCGGATGCGCGGAGCCGAGCTTCTTCGGGTCGCGGCCGGTGCCAAAATACTCGCTGGTCTGCAGCGCCGCCATGCCGAGGCTGCAGCCCAGCATCGAGGCATCGATATGCGCGCCCGCCCCGCCGCCCGCCACGCGACGCAGCACCGAGACGATGGAGAAGGCGGCATAGAGCCCGGTGCCGGTATCGGAGACCGGCACGCCGCACTTCACCGGCGCGCCGTCGGGCTCGCCGGTCACGCTCATGATGCCGCTCATCGCTTGCACCGTGACGTCGAAGCCGCCCTCACCCGAACGCGGCCCGCTCTGGCCGAAAGCCGAGATCGAGCAATAGACCAGGCCGGGCTTCTCCTCGCGGAAAGATTCGTAGCCGAGGCCGAGGCGATCCATCACGCCCGGCCGGTTGTTCTCCAGCACGACATCGGCCGAGAGCACCAGCCGGCGCGCCGCCGCCTTGTGCGCGGGATTCTTGAGATCGAGCACGACTGAGCGCTTGTTGCGATTGATCGAGGCGAAATTCTCGCTGTAGCCGTCGTTGATGGGCGGCCACTGGCGCATCATGTCGCCCTCGGGCGGCTCGACCTTGATCACCTCGGCGCCCATGTCGGCCAGCAGCATGCCGCAATAAGGCCCCGCCAGGACCTGGCAGAACTCGACGACCTTTATTCCCGCCAGCGGCAGCATTGTTTTTCCATCCCCTCAGCGACGCGCATCCTGGCGCTTCAATTTGCCAGGCCACGCGAGTATTGGGCGGTCGGCTGTCAACAATACTGCGTCCTCTACGAGGGCAGTGGCGATGATGATGCGGTCAACCGGATCTCCGTGCAGATCGTCTAACTCGGAAGCACGCATAGCGATCTCTGCCGACACCAGAACCTCGCGAACACCCAGCCTCAGGAGGCGAGCCCGCCAGTCACGAAAAGAGGATGGCCCAGAGACCCGACCGCGCCTCAACAGGCGTCCTGCCTCGTAAAAGATGATGCTCGGAACGACGAGGTCACTGCTTTCTAGCGCGGCGTCGCAATCCCTTCTTGCCGCCTTTCCGAGGCGGGGAACCTGTTCGGTCAACCACAGGATCGTGTGCGTATCGAGCAGGAGGGTCATCGAACTGTCCAGTGTAGTTTCGCCATTCGCGATCCTCGTCGTAGCCTTCGTCGAGCGGGCCGACGATGTCCCCAAGAATCTTGAATGTGCCCTTGGTTGCCCCCCAAAGGCTCTTCGGCTTCTCGCGCACGGCGACGATCTGCACCTTCGCCTTGCCGCGCTTGGTGATGGTGATGGATTGCCCGCTCTCGGCGACCTCGTCGATCAGGGCAAGGCACTGGGCCTTGAAGGTCGAGGCGTTGATCTTCCTGTCCATTGGTCGGACCCGGTTGACAATATGACCATATGATATGGTCACATTGTCGGCACCGTCAACGCCGCGTGTCCTGGGCAGCGTAGCGCGGCCATTCGTGGGCCGCGATCTGGTCGAGCGACGGCGTCGGCTGGCCGAGGCGGACCTGGTAGAGCCAGTAGTTCGCCAACACGCGCTGCACGAAGTCGCGCGTCTCGTGGAGCGGGATCGAGGCGATGTAGAGCAGCGGATCCTGGCCGGCGTTCAGCGAGCCGTCCCACTTCATTACGTTGCCCGGCCCGCCGTTGTAGCCGGCCGTGGTCCGCACCAGGTTGTTGTCGGTGTCGCTGAGAAGCTGCGCGATGTAGGCCTGTCCAAGTGCCACGTTGGTCGCGGGCTCGTAGGGATTGCCGGCGCCGTGGTCGGGGATGTAGCGGGTCGCCACCAGCCGCGCGGTGCTGGGCATCAGCTGCATCAGCCCCATGGCGCCGACATAGGAGCGCGCGTTGGGATTGAACGCCGATTCCTGGCGCATAAAACCGTAGACCAGCGCGCGGTCGACGGTGAAGCCGCCCGCGGGCTGCCACGGCGGGATCGGATACATGGCGCCGTCGTAGCCCGCGATCCTATGGCGCTGATCCCAGTTGGCGTTGCCGACGCGCACCGAGAGGCCGGGCAGCGCCGCCTTCTCCGCGAGGCCCAGCACGGCCTCGACATATTGCGGGTCGGCATCGATCGAGCCGGCGTAGAGCTCGCGCTCGGCGGCCGTCGTGGCGCCGAGCTGCAGCAGGGCGAGCGCGCGCCTGCCGGTGCGGTCGCCGCGCAGCAGGTCGGCCTTGCGGCGATCGAGGTCCGGCACCTTCCAGTCCGGTGCGATCTGCATGCCGAGCGCCTTCTGCGCCACCAGGCCATAGAAGGTCCGGCCATGCAGCGCGGCGCGCTTGAGATAGGGCGCGAACTTCTGCGGATTGCCCGCCAGCAGGTTGGCCCGCGCGGCCCAGAACGAACCGGCGGAGAGTGTCCAGGACGAAGCACGGTCGGGCGGCGCGTCGGCCACCAGCTCGAAGCGGCGCGCCGCCTCGGCCATGTTGCCGCGGGTGAAAGCCGACATGGCGGCGTTCCAGTTGGCATCGGGCGGCAGGCCGATCTCGACCGGAACCTGCAACGTGCGCTGCGAATCGGCCTCGAGCGCGCGGGTGCGGATACGACCGCGCCACAGCTCGGTTTCCTGCGGCCCCAGCGTGTCGGCGGTCGACTTGCGGTCGAGCAGGACAAAGGCAGCGTTGAAGCCGCCGTCGTCGATCATGTGCTGCAAACGCGAGCGGAGTTCGGCGGCCTGCGAGGCGTCGCCGCCGGTCACGGTGCGGGCCGCGGCAAAGCTCGGCGAGCCCGGCGTGAAGCCCACGAAACTCGCCGGCGTCAGCGCAGCGCCGCCCGGCGTGCGACGGGCGAGCGCCAGCTTGTAGATCGTCGGCGCGTCCGGGTGGTCGTTGTACTCCTGAAGCCAGGTGGCGAGTTCGTCGTAGCGCGCCGGATAGCCCTGGCTCAGCAGGCGCTGGGCGCCGACATAGCCCATCAGTGTCTTGTCGGTCTGCTTGGCGATCTCGGCGTCGGCCTGGCCCCACTGGCCGGCGGCCTGGGCCTGGAAGATGCGCCGGTAACGGTCACGGCTTTCGGTGTCGAGCACGGTCGGCAGGCCGGCCACGACGGACGCCTCGTCGAGCTCGATGACCGGCGCTGCGGGCACGAAGACCGGTCGGCGGGGCTGGGTCGTGGGCTGCGCGCCGGGCCGGACGGCGGGTTTAGCCGTGGCCGCCGCGGGCTTGGCTGCCGCGGGTTGGGCCGCCGTCGCCGGCTTCGCGGGCGGTTTGGTCGTCGTCTGAGCCAGGACAGATGTCGCCATCAGGGTCGCCGCGCCCAGCAGAACGCCGGCAAGGATCTTTTTCATGGCCCTACCGTAGTTGGACTTGCCGTGCGGCGACAAGCGCCCGATGGCTATACTGGGGCCAACGGAGGACCGAATGAACCTGCATCAAGAGCGTGCCGCCGCCGTGCGGCGCCTGGTCGACGAAGCCCGCCTGATCGAAAAGGGCGGCGTCACCACCGCCACCCTCGACAAGATCGGCGGCCTGCTGTCGTCGCTGGCCGGCCGTGCTGACCTCTTCCCCCAGGACGAATTCCCGCTCGGGCCCGACGGCGGCATCTATCGCCTGAGCGAGGATCCCGACCATCGTTTCGCGCTCTATGCCTCGGCGGGCGGGCCCGGCAAGAAAGTGCCGCCGCATAATCACACGACCTGGGCGATCATCGCCGGCGTCCATGGCGCCGAGCGCAACGTGGTCTACGAGCGCCTCGACAACGGCGCGCGCGAGGGCGTCGTGCAGTTGCGCGAGGCGCCGGCGAAGGAAAAGACCCTGAAGCGCGGCGACGTCATCGCCTACCTCCCGGATGATTTCCACCACATCGAGACGCCGGTGGGATCGGGCAACGCGCTCCACCTCCACTTCTATGGCGTCAGCCTCGAACACCTGCCGGATCGCGTCAGCGTCGACATGGCCACCGGCACCGCCAAGCGTTTCATGGCGAAGGCCAAGATCCTGACGCCGTTGCTCACGGTGCAGCAGGTGAAGACGATGCTGAAGTCGGGAGAGATCTTCGCGTTCTTCGACGTGCGCGAGGAAGGCGAGTTCTCGACCCAGGGCCATCCGCTGTTCGCGACGCCCCTTCCCCTCTCCCGTCTGGAGCCGCGCGCGCTCGCCCTCCTGCCCGATCCGCATACGCGCATCGTGCTGATGGACAGCGGCGAGGAAGGCCAGCTGGGCCGTGCCGGGCGCGCTGCCGCAAAGCTCTCGACCCTGGGCTACACCAATGTCGCCGTCGTGAAGGACGGGTTGAAGGCGTGGCGCGATGCAGGCTACGAAGTCTTCACCGGCGTCAACGTCCCCAGCAAGGCCTTCGGCGAAGTGGTCGAGCATGGCAACGACACGCCCAGGATCGACGCCGCCAACGTGCAGAAGCTGCTGGATTCAAAGGCCGACATGGTGATCCTCGATTCCCGGCCGCTGCCGGAATTCACCAACATGTCGATCCCCGGCGGCATCGATTGCCCCGGAGCAGAACTCGTCTATCGCGTAAAAGATTTCGTGCCGAGCCCCGACACGCTGGTCGTCGTCAATTGTGCAGGCCGCACGCGCTCGATCATCGGCGCCCAGTCGCTGATCAATGCCGGCCTCCCCAACAAGGTGATGGCGCTCAAGAACGGCACCATGGGCTGGCACCTCGCCGGCCTGAAAGTGGCGCGCGGCGAGACCAAGAGTTTTGGACCGCAGGGCCCTGAAGCTGCGAAATTCGCGCAGGCCGCCGCGGCGAACATCGCCAAGAAAATGAGCATCAAGACGATCGACAAGGCCGGCCTCGCCAAGCTCGAGGCGAAAGACGGTCCTCTCCATCGTCTCGACGTGCGCGATCCCGCCGAATATGCCCAGGGTCACCAGAAAGGTTTCAGGCATGCTGCCGGCGGCCAGCTCGTGCAGGCGACCGATCAATACGTCGGGGCACGCAACGCCACCATTGTGCTGCACGACAACGACGGCGTGCGCGCCACCATGACGGCGCACTGGCTGGTGCAGATGGGCTGGAACGAGGTCTACGTACTCAGCCACAAGCCGGTCTCGACCGAACTCACCACCGAGGCCGAGCCCCGCTATCCCAAGGGCTTCACGATGCCGACGCCCAAGTCGCTGACGGCAGCCGAGCTGCACACCTCGCTCGCGGCGAGCCTGGTAATCGATCTCGACACCAGCCTCCGCTATCGCGACGGCCATGTGCCGGGGGCGTGGTTCGCCGTGCGTGCCAACCTGGCCAAGACCATTCCGGAGATGCTGGCGCAACAGAAGGGCGTCACCCGCATCGTGCTGGCCTCGCCCGATGGCGAGATCGCGGCCCTGGCGGCGTCGGAGGCCGAGGTGGCGGCGGGCGGACTGCCGGTGGCGATCCTGGCCGGCGGCCTGCAGGCCTGGCGGGACGCCAAGCTCGCGCTCGAGACCGGCCATGTCCGGATGGCCGATCCGCCGACCGACGTCTGGTACCGGCCCTACGACTTCAAGCAGGACGTCGAGGCGGCGATGCGTCAGTACCTCGACTGGGAAGTCGATCTGGTGCCGCAGGTGGAGCGCGATGGCGATGCGACCTTCGCGGTTTTGAAGGCCGCCGGAGGCTCCGGCGGAGGCCACTAACCGCTTGGCAAACAACGGGAATCGGTTCCTTGACAGGGCCCGACCCACCCCCTAGACATCCGCCCGCAAGCGGATGGCGGGGATAGTCGCTATCGACGTCGTCCGAGGGCAGAAGCGATGGAAACACCCGATCCCGTAGGCGACCGCCGGCGTGTCGACGATCTGGATGCCCGCCTGAAAACGGCGCGTGGAAAGGTCGAAAAACCGCCGCAGACCAGCGACAAGAGCGGAATGTCGCAGCGGCAAACGGGCGTTGCCTATCGTATCTTGGCGGATATGATCGCGGGCCTTTTGGTCGGGGGGTTCCTCGGCTACTGGCTCGACCGCTGGCAGAACTGGACGCCGTTCGGTTTGGTGACCGGTCTCGTGGTGGGGTTCGTTGCAGGCGCCTACAATGCTTGGCGCGCCATCCGGGTCTATTCGGATGCGGCGGCGAAGGGCGACGACGAAAGTCGGCGCTTGCCCTGAAGGCGGTTTTTGAGCGTCGCCATCTGTTGGCGTTGATTGAGTGTGGGGAAGGCCTAAATGCATAGCCCGATGGAGCAGTTCGAGATCAAGCGACTGCTCGATTTCAAGATCGGCGGCCTCGACGCCTCATTCACGAATTCCTCCCTCTGGATGATCATCGCCGTCATTCTGGCAACGGGCGTGTTCGTGGTCGGCATGCGCCAGCGGGCGCTGGTGCCGGGCCGCCTGCAGTCGGTCGCCGAGCTGGGCTACGAATTCATCGCCAACATGGTTCGCGACAATGTCGGCGACCAGGGCAAGAAGTACTTCCCGTTCATCCTGACGCTCTTCATCTTCATCCTGTTCGCCAACGTGCTGGGCATGGTGCCTTACTCGTTCACGCCGACCAGCCATATCGTCGTCACCTTCGCGATGGCGCTGTTCGTGTTCGTGGGCGTCACCATCATCGGCCTCGTCCGCCACGGGACGCACTTCTTCTCGCTCTTCGTGCCCAAGGGTGTTCCCTGGGCGCTCTTGATCCTGCTGGTGCCGATCGAGATCATCTCCTACTTCATCCGCCCCTTCAGCCTGTCGATCCGCCTGTTCGCCAACATGCTGGCCGGCCACACCATGCTGAAGGTGTTCGGCGGCTTCGTGGTCATGCTGGGCATCGTCGGCGGCTGGGCACCGCTCGCCTTCATCGTGGTGTTCACCGGCCTGGAACTGCTGATCGCCTTCCTGCAGGCCTACGTGTTCGCCATCCTGACCTGCCTTTATCTGAACGACGCCATCCACCTCCATCACTAACGAACAAAAGGAACATCCCATGGACGCCTCTGCAGCCAAGCTCATCGGTGCCGGCCTCGCCACCATCGCTCTCGCCGGCGTCGGCATCGGCATCGGCAACATCTTCGGCAGCTTCGTCGCCGGCGCGCTGCGCAACCCGGAAGCCGCTCCCCGCGTGTTCGGCAACGTGCTCCTGGGCTTCGCGCTCACCGAGGCCGTGGCGCTGTTCGCGCTGGTCATCGCCTTCATGATCCTGTTCGTGTTCTAAGCCAGCCGGCTTGGAACTGAAGATCATGCGTACACCGGTCTACAGCGCACTAGCGGCGGGGCTTGCCTCGCTCGCGATGAGCGGCGCGGCGGCGGCAAAACCCGCCGGCATGCCGCAGCTCGACTTCCACAGCTTCGCGCCACAGCTCGTCTGGCTCGTGATCGCGTTCGTGGCGCTGTACCTGGTGATGTCGCAGCTCGCGGTGCCCGCGATCTCCGACACGCTGGCCAAGCGGCAGGCCAAGATCCAGGGCGACCTTGACGCGGCCGAGAAGGCCAACGAGGACACGCGGGCGCTGGTCGCCGCCTACGAGAAGCGTCTGGCCGACTCGCGCGAGGAATCGCGCCGTCTGCAGCGCGAGCAGGCGGAAACCGACAGTGGCGTGGCCGCGGCGCGCTTCAGCGAACTCGGCGAACGGCTGAACGGCCGCATCGCCGAGGCCGAGAAGCGCATCGCCGGACAGCGTGACCTCGTCATGGCCGGCCTTGAACAGATGGCGGGCGAGATCGCCCAGAGCGCCTATGCCAAGCTGGCCGGTCAGCCGGCGGACGGCGCGGCACTCGGCGCGAAGGTCGCCGCCGCCACGAAGGAGACCGGCCGATGATCGGCACTGCCTGGGCCGCCGGCGCCGACGCCGGCAAGGGTGGCCTGTTCTCCGATCCGGGCTTCTGGGTTGCCGTCGCCTTCTTCCTGTTCTTTGCCCTCGCCGGCAAGGTGCTGTGGAAGAAGATCACGGAGATGCTCGACAAGCGTACCTCGGCCATCGCCAAGGCGCTCGCCGACGCCCAGCAGCTGCGCGCCGATGCGCTGAAAGCCAAGACCGAAGCCGATCGCACGCTCGCCCAGGCGGCGGCCGAAAGCGGTGCCATCATCCAGCAGGCCCGCGAAGAAGCGGCGCGCATGCAAACGCGGGCCGCCGCGAGCCTGGAAACGTCGGTCGCGCTGCGCGAGCAGCAGGCCCTCGACCGTATCGCCCAGTCCGAGGCCCAGGCGACCAAGCAGGTGCGCGACACCGCCGTCGACGTGGCGCTCTCGGCCACACGCGCGCTCTTGCGCGAGCAGGTCGGCTCTGGCCGCACGCAAGCGCTGGTCGACGAGGCGATCGCCGAGCTGCCGAAGCGGCTGCACTAAACCTTTTCGAAATTCGCATCGCCCGCACAAAATCAATCGCGGGCTACCTGGTGCCCCCGCCGCAAGGCGGGGGCTTTTTCTTATGGTCTGTAGAGCGTCGGGATCCTGGCCATATCCTGCAGCAGATCGGGCGGCAGGTCAGCCGGCTTGGACGAATTGGCGCTGGCGCTGATAGAATCGACCAGGCCGCCGAAGCGGCCCTCGATCGCCTTGGCGATCTGGTCGTGGCGGCCGACCGCGGCGAACAGGTGGACCACGTCGTCCGAGACTTCCGCCGCGATCTCGCCCCACTGGCCGGCCTTGGTCATGGCGTTGAGCTTGCGGCCGAGATCGCCCAGCCCGTGCTCCTCGAACACCGGCCAGTAGGCAGGCGTCGAGCCGTAGAAGGCCACGCGGTAGCGCACCCAGTCGAACAACTTCGCAACCGCCTCGTCGTCCTTGCCGGTGACCACGAAGCCGCCGCCCGAGATCTCGAAATCTTCCCGAGCGCGTCCCGCCTTGGCGAGCCCCTCGGTGAGGATGGGCAGCACCTTGTTCTCGAGATATTTGCGCGTGCAGAAGATGTGGAGCTTGGCGCCGTCGCTCTCCTCCGCCGCCACCTTCAGCATGAAGGGGCCGACGGCGGCGAGGCCGATGCGCGGCACGGGGCCGTCATAGGCTTCCGGCACGAAGTTGGGTGTCATCAGGGTGAAGCGATAGTGCTTGCCCTCATAGGCGAGCTTGCCGTCGCCCTTCCACGCCGCCCAGATCGCGCGCACCGACTGGATGTACTCGCGCATGCGCGGCGCCGGCGCGGTCCACGGCACCGAGAAGCGCTTCTCGTTGTGCGCCCGGATCTGCGAGCCGAGGCCCAGCGTGAAGCGCCCGCCGGTGCTGGCCGCGAAATCCCAGCCGATATTGGCCGCGACCATCGGCGAGCGCGGAAACGAGATGGCGACGCCGGTGTGCAGCTCGATCTTGCTGGTCGCGACGCCCGCCACCGCCAGCGCCAGGAACGGGTCGTGGCGGTTCTCCTGCGTGCTGACACCGGTATAGCCCGCCGCCTCGATTGCCTGGGCAGCGGGACCAACTTTCCGCAGGTCCTCCTGCGGCAGCGTCGTGAAGACGCGCATCTACTCGGCCGCCTGCTTCAGTGGATCGGTCTCCGGCGGGTTGTTCGACGGCTTCCAGCGCAGGATCGGCTTGCGGGCGGCCAGGGTCTCGTCGAGGCGGCGGCGCGGCGCGTAGAGCGGCGCGGCCTTGAAGGCCTCGGCGGTCGTGCCGGTCTTGGCCCTGGCGGTGAGCGAGCGCAGGGCGCCGATGAACTGGTCCAGGTCTTCCTTGGCCACGCTCTCGGTCGGCTCGATCAGCATCGCGCCATGCACCACCAGCGGGAAGTACATGGTCATCGGGTGATAGCCCTCGTCGATCATCGCCTTGGCGAAGTCGAGCGTGCTGACGCCGGTGTCTTTCAGGAAGCTGTCGTCGAACAGCGCCTCGTGCATGCACGGCCCCTCGAAGGCCGGGCTCATGACGTCCTTCAACGCCGCCATCACATAGTTGGCATTGAGCACGGCATCCTCGGCGACCTGCTTCAACCCGTCGGCGCCATGGCTCATGATGTAGGCCAGCGCGCGGGTGAACATGCCCATCTGACCATGGAACGCTTTCAGGCGCCCGAGCGGCGTACCCTCGACCTTGGCGCCGTCTTCAGCCACGCGCCACTTCTCGCCGTCCTTCACGATCCAGGGATAGGGCGCATAAGGCGCCAGCGCCGCCGACAGCACCACCGGCCCCGCGCCCGGCCCGCCGCCGCCGTGCGGCGTCGAGAAGGTCTTGTGCAGGTTGATGTGCATGCAGTCGATGCCGAGGTCGCCCGGCCGCACGCGGCCGACGATGGCGTTGAAGTTGGCACCGTCGCAATAGAAGTAGGCGCCCGCCGCGTGCACCGCCTTGGAGATCTCGACGATCTCGCCCTCGAAGAGCCCACAGGTGTTGGGATTGGTCAGCATGATCGCCGCCACATCGGGACCGAGCGCCGCTTTCAGCGCCGCAAGATCGACGCGGCCGCGCTCGTTGGCCGGGATCGGCTTCACCGTGAAACCAAGCGCCGCCGCCGTCGCGGGGTTGGTACCGTGCGCGGACTCCGGCGCCAGCACGGTCTTGCGCTGCGCCCGCTCGCCCTTGGCCTCGAGCGCCGCGGCGATCGCCATCATGCCGCACATCTCGCCATGCGCGCCGGCAGCCGGCGACATCGCCACGGCCGGCATGCCGGTCAGCGTTTTTAGCCAATGCGCCAGACGATCGATCAGTTCCAGCGCGCCCTGCACGGTCGAGACCGGCTGCAGCGGATGGAGATCGCCGATGCCCGGGAAGCGCGCCACCTTCTCGTTGATCCGGGGATTGTGCTTCATGGTGCACGACCCCAGCGGATAGACGCCCATGTCGATGGCGTAGTTCTTTTGGCTCAGTCGCGTGTAGTGCTGCACCACCTGCGGCTCGCTCAAGCCTGGAAGGCCGATCTCGCCGGCGCGGCGGAGACCGTTGAGTCGGTCTTTCACCTTGGGCGGCTCGGGCAGGTCGACGCCGCAGCGTCCGGCCTGACCCATCTCGAAGATCAGCGGCTCCTCGATCTGCAGCGCGCGGTTGCCGGTGAAGGTGCCATGCGTGTTGGTCGGCCCGGCGGCAACGCCACCGGCACGACCTTGGCTACGGTCGAGCGACTGGACCATCACAGCACCTCCTTCAGCGCGGCGACGAGTGGGCCCATGCCGTGCTCGGTCGCCGTTTCGGTCGCGGCCAGCAGCAGCAGGTTCTCGACCGAGGGATCGTTCGGGATCAGGCGCGACACGGGCAGCCCGCCCAGGATGCGCTTGGCGGCCAGCGCCTCGACGACCGGCGCGGCAGGCTTGGGCAGCCGCACGGTGAACTCGTTGAAGAAGCTGTCGTTCAGCAGTTTTACGCCGGGGATCGCCGCGACGCGGTCGGCGAGCTCCGAGGCCTTGGCGTGGTTGATCTCGGCCAAGCGCTTAAAACCCGCCTCGCCCAGCAGGGTGAGGTGCACCGTGAAGGCCAGCGCACAGAGGCCGGCATTGGTACAGATGTTGGACGTCGCCTTCTCGCGGCGGATATGCTGCTCGCGCGTGGAGAGCGTCAGCACGAAGCCGCGCTTGCCGTCGGCATCGACGGTTTCGCCGACGAGGCGGCCCGGCATCTGCCGCATGTACTTCTCGCGGGTGGCAAAGAGCCCGACATAGGGCCCGCCGAAGCCGAGACCGTTGCCGATCGACTGGCCCTCGCAGACCACGATGTCGGCACCCATCTCGCCCGGCGGCTTGATCAGCCCCAGCGACACGACCTCCGTCACGACCACGATCAGCAGCGCGCCGGCGGCATGGCAGGCGGCGGCAAGCTTGGCGAAGTCGCGGACATGGCCGAAGAAGCTCGGGTTCTGCACCACGACGCAGGACGTGTCCTTGTCGACCGCCGCGATCAGGTCTTCCAACCCATCGACATCCGGCTTGCCGATAACGGCGCCAAAACCTTCCCACTTGGCCGTGGTCTCGATGATGCTGCGGTACTGCGGATGCAGCCCACCCGAGATCAGCGCCTTGTGGCGGCGCGTCACGCGGTTGGCCATCAGCACGGCCTCGGCGGTGCCGGTCGAGCCGTCGTACATCGAGGCGTTGGCGACCTCCATCCCGGTCAGCAGCGTGATCTGAGTCTGGAACTCGAACAGATACTGCAGAGTCCCTTGAGTGATCTCGGGCTGGTAGGGCGTGTACGACGTCAGGAACTCGCCGCGCTGGATCATGTAGTCGACGGTCGAGGGCACGTGATGGCGATAGGCACCGGCGCCGATGAAGAACGGCGTCGTGGCCGGCGACAGGTTCTTCGCCGCATAGGCCTGGAAGGCGCGCTCGACCTCGAGCTCGCCCTGGTGATCAGGAAGCCCGCCGATCTTGGCACCGAGCACGGCCGAGGTCGGCACGTCGCGGAAGAGTTCATCGACCGACTTGGCGCCGATCACGCTCAGCATCTCGCGGCGGTCGGCATCGGTGAGCGGAAGATAGCGCATGCGTTGGCTCCTCAGCCGAGGCCTTTGACGAAGGCGGCGTAAGCGGCTTCATCCATGAGGCCGGCAAGCTCGCCCTTGTCGGACATCTTGATCTTGAAGAACCAGCCCTTGCCCATCGGCTCGGCGTTGACGTCGCCCGGCGTGTCGGCGAGGGCGGCATTGCTTTCGATCACCTCGCCCGAGACCGGCGCGTAGATGTCGGACGCGGCTTTTACCGATTCGACCACGGCGACGGCCTCACCCTTGGCGACCTTGCGGCTGGCGGCGGGCACATCGACGAACACCACGTCGCCCAGCTGCTCCTGCGCATACTGCGTGATGCCGATCGTGCCGGTGTCACCTTCGACGCGGATCCATTCGTGTTCTTCGCTGTATTTGACGTCGGCCATGAGGCGCTCCTATCCGCGGTAGTAGGTGTGTTTGACGAAAGGCATGGGCACGATCTCGGCCGGCACCGGCTTGCCGCGCACGAGCAGCTCGACCTTGGTACCGTTGGCCGACTGCGCACGCTCGACGTAGCCCATGGCGATGGCGCGCCCGAGGGTCGGCGCGAAGCCGCCCGAGGTGACGATGCCGACGGTCTTGCCGCTGATGACGATCTCCGCGCCCTCGCGCGCGATTGCCTTGCCCTCGGGCAGGAGGCCGACGCGCTTGCGTGGCGCGCCTTCGGCGATCTGCTTCTGCACGACCGCGGCGCCGGGAAAGCCGCCCTGGATGCGGCGCTCCTTGCCGACGCTCCACAGCAGCACCGCCTCGACCGGCGTGGTCGTGGTGTCGATGTCGTGGCCGTAGAGGCAGAGGCCCGCTTCCAGGCGCAGCGAATCGCGGGCGCCGAGGCCGATCGGCTTCACTTCGGGATGCGACAGCAGCTTGCGGGCGATGGCATCGGTCGCATCGGCTGGCGTCGAAATCTCGTAGCCGTCGCAGCCGGTGTAGCCCGAACGCGTGACGTAGCAGCGGGCGCCGTCGATCACGACGAAGGTGCCGGTCATGAACTTCATGCCGGCGACCGAAGGCGCCAGCCGCGACAGCACGGTCACGGCCTGCGGCCCCTGCAGCGCCAGCAGACCGCGCCCAAACATCGGCTCGATCTCGCAGGCGTCGGAGAGCTTCGCCTTTATGTGCGCCAGGTCGGCGCCCTTGCAGGCGGCATTGACGACCAGCTGCAGGTGATCGCCGGTGCTGGTCACCATCAAATCGTCGAGGATGCCGCCGGCCCCGTTGGTGAACTGGGTGTAGCGCTGTTGACCCGGCTGCAAGCCCACGATGTCGCCCGGCACCAGAGTCTCCAGCGCCTTGGCCGTGGTGTGGCCGGGCTTGGCCGTCAGGCGCACCTGGCCCATGTGCGAGACGTCGAACAGGCCGCAGGCGTTCCGCGTGTGCGCATGCTCGACCAGGATGCCGGTCGGATACTGCACCGGCATTTCGTAGCCGGCGAACGGCACAATGCGC
>Ga0163144_10006470_pt1 | contig 25820 bp, 22 predicted proteins | sample OliLak19BULKMAT1_FD_123175 | JGI IMG/M metagenome (GOLD analysis project Ga0163144, IMG submission 123175) | Freshwater microbial mat bacterial communities from Lake Vanda, McMurdo Dry Valleys, Antarctica - Oligotrophic Lake LV.19.BULKMAT1 | ecosystem: Environmental > Aquatic > Freshwater >...
AGCATCCCCGCATCATCGTCAGGAAGTGAATCCTGTCAATTCAAGAGATATCAGCCAAAAAAGGCTTCCAAACTACGAGATTCGTCCGATTTCACCCACTCGATTCCACGAAGAGCCAAAAAATTAAAGTCTTTCCCTTGCCCATCGAGGGAGACTAAAGCGGATACGTTGGCGGAATGAATTCCGTCGCGAAGCACTTTTAAAGCGAGACCCGGTGCCACGGGTTTGTCGCCGTCGGTCTTATAGGTCAGCGAGAGTCTCAGGAGAGAACAATCCGAACCCTGGAAGACGCCCGTGTACCGACTGCTCCGCGGTACGATCCGAACTTTGGCCAGCGCTCCTCGGCGGTGAAGGTATTTCTTCCATCCATCCGGGGCGAAGTCGGAGTGAGTATTTCCTTTGAGCGTCAATCGTTGGACGCTCATGGCGAGGAGCTGCATCACACTGAACTTTCGATACTCGGGCCTGACCTTGTATTCAGATGCCTCCGCGCGTTCCCAAAGCTGACTTTGTTTCTCGCAACCCGACAAAGATTCGAAATTGAGGGGAATGGAAGCCGGAGAACGTACTGTATCGGATTCGTCGCGCAAAGCCGCGTAGGTCAACCCCACTCCAAACAGAACAAGCGTGATCATGACGGCTTTTTTGAGCATCCGGATCATTAAGACACTGAATTTGGAATAGAGAAACTGGGTAAACTTTTCTTAGCGACTTGGACTTTCCAACTATTGCTATACGATTAAAGCCGCGTGAGTAACGATGAGGCATCAGTGACCGATTCAACGCTTGTTCTGAGAAAAGGAATTTGCATGAAGAGCATCATGAGGCAGTTGCCAGTCCTCCTAGTCGGAGCTTGTCTTGTTTCATGTGCGACGACCTCCAGCACGCCGAAACTGGATACCGGCGAGAGTGAGCGGATTCCCGCCTCAAACGAAAGTTCGGCTGAAGCTGCGCCGGAAGTGGGAACCGACGTATCGGTCAACGCCTCCGTCGACACCTCATCCGGTACGGCAGGCGACGATGAAACTCCCTGGACGACTTGGTCCAAAAAAGGAACCATCGGCGGGCTTTTGGTTTTGAAACACATCCGCGACGGTCTGTTGAAAAACAACCTCCACGACCCGCACGTGAACTATGCGGGCCTCAAGGCCGTGGATTGCTCAAAGCAGAACACGCGGTTCCGAAGCGCGGATGGCACGTGCAACGATTTGGAAAAGCCGAATGTCGGGGCCGCCGGAGTCGCTTTCGGGCGCAACGTGGCGCCGGAGTTCATCGATAAAAACGCGCAGAAAAATTTGATGACCCCGGATCCCGCCGAAGTTTCTAAAAAACTTTTCACGCGCGGCGACTTCAAAGCGGTTCCCTTTTTGAACATGATCGCGGCGAGCTGGATTCAGTTCATGAACCACGACTGGCTCACGCACGGTCGAAACATGGAGGCGAATCCCTATCAAGTGCCGGGCGCCGCGGGCTCGACCCGAATCGTGGAAAGAACCAAAGCGAATACTACAAGCCCAAGCCAGTACAAACGCGCGTTTGGAAAGACGACCCTCAACGAAGTGACGCATTGGTGGGACGGCTCCCAGTTGTATGGCAGTAGCCAAGCGGAACAAAATCAGGTTCGCGCCTTCACTCAAGGCAAACTGCGGACCGTGCATACCGACGGGCGCGAGCTGCTTCCAAAAGATTCCAGCTTGAACGTGGCTCATAACAAGCAGAACCGGGGCTACGAAATGACCGGGTTCCGCGACAATTGGTGGGTCGGACTCAGCATGCTTCACCATCTCTTCGTCAAGGAACACAATGCGATCGCGGATGAGCTGATCAAAAAGCACTCTCGCTATGAGGCTTCCACGAGGACGTACCGATGGAAAAACGATAGCGAGCAGGTGACGTTCAACGAGAAGGAGTTCGACGAACACGTCTTTCAGACGGCTCGTCTCGTCAATGCTGCAGTGATGGCCAAAATCCACACGATCGAGTGGACGCCGGCGATCTTGGCAAACAATACCCTTAAAAAGGGCATGTACACGAATTGGTACGGCACCGCGAACCCGCAATCCTGGTCGTCGCTTTTCCGAAATGTTCCGGGAATGAATACGACGAACTGGTTTGAGGGGACCAACTCCGGTTACATGCTCGGCGGCATCGTCGGCGACAAGAAAAACGATCACGGCGTCCCTTTCAGCATCACCGAGGAATTCACCTCCGTGTACCGGTTGCACTCGTTGCTGCCGGAAAAGCTGTACCTCAAGAAGCTCAGCGATAAAACTCAGGTGGAAGCGGTCGCGTTCGCGGATTCGCGAAATGAGAAAAGTTATTCCATCATGGCGAGCCATGACTTGAAGGATCTTTTCTATTCGTTCGGCACTCAGAACCCGGGCCAGCTGGTGCTCAACAATTACCCGAAATTCATGCAGGAGCTGAGTATTCCCGATCGCGGAACAATGGATCTTGGCATGGTCGACATTCTCAGGGACCGCGAACGCGGGGTGCCTCGGTACAACCAGTTTCGCCGCGCCATCGGATTAAAGCCGATTCGACAGTACGCCGACTTCTTCGAGGGCGGGGTGGCAAAGGACGCGCAGCAGGCGACTGTCATCGCAAAGTTGAACGAACTCTACGGTAAGGACAGCAACGGTCATGACAACGTCGAAATGATCGACCTCCTGGTCGGCACGCTGGGCGAGGAAGTTCGCCCGAAGAACTTCGGGTTCGGCGAAACGATGTTTCAGATCTTCATCGTCATGGCTTCGCGCCGGCTGATGGCCGACCGTTTCTTTACCGACGATTATAAGCGTGCGAACTACACCAAGGCCGGAATCAAGTGGATCGACAACGAAGGTTTCTTGCACAAAATCATCATTCGTCACATGCCGGAACTGAAGCCGCACTTGGAAGGCCTGGAAACCGCCTTCAACCCATGGAAGCCGTAATGAAAAAGCTATCGATTGTCCTCTTCGCCATCACATTGTCCGCTTGCTCGACGCCCTCGACTACGTCGCGCGAACCCTCATCTGCCGAACTCGACTTGAGCGGATCTCGTCTAGGCCATGCGACCTACAAGTTTTTTCGCGACGGCCCCAATCAGCCGGCAATCAGGCTGTATCTCAACAAGGTTGAGAACGAGATCGGCACCTATCACGCCGTCATTTTTGAGTACGCGAGCCTGCCGAGTATCGCGCCTCAGTATCTGGCCAGCCGAAAGCTTCCGGCCGCGAATAAATTTATCGGGTACCTCAATCATATCGGGCAAAAAATATCCGCCTTCAAGGTGATCCCGTCTCCGAAACAGGGCACTTACGAGATGCATCCGCTTCGAGTGCAGGGCAAAATCATCGAGGTCGCCCTGCAAGCGCGTCCGCTGTTACTGACGCTTTCGAATGAGATGAGCTCGGGCGATCTCCTCGGCGGAGCGAGCATTTCCTCCGGGAGTGACGGGCACGTGGAGATGTTTTTCCCGAAGGACGACGGCAAACTGCACGGCGTTCAATACGGACTCGCCAAGCTTGCTTATGAGAAGGCCAAGCTGGATTCGACTTGGCGCAAGCGCTTCCTGACCGGACCTTACCTCGCAGCCTACGGAAAGTTGAACGATGTGGTTTTGAAGCTTTCTTCCGCACCCGGAGGGGATACGGCAACGTTCATTAACAACGACAAGCGATTCAACATTTCTAAAAAAAGGCGCACGGCGGTTTTCACCAGCCCAAAATCCGCGTCCCTCGAAGGCACCTACAGCGTGACGGAGCCGATCGACGGAATGTTCGTATTGTGGCCCAATCAAGAGGGTCAGCTTGGCGCGGAAAACGTTACCGGTCGCATTGGACTATTTATCGACGTATTTGACGCGTCCCAGGCTCTGAATCAAGACGTGGTCGAAGTGGCTTTCGTCAATCCGAACGATCCCGAAGATTTTCTCATGTACTATGAACACCCGGACAACGGTGAGGGCGCCGGGTCTCGGAGATAAGTAGTCAGCCGAGCTCGCGAAGGAAGTTCTCGATCTTGAGGCTAACCAATTCGGGAAGATCCATCTGCGGACAATGACTCCCGTGCCGGATGATCTCGAGTTTGCTCCCAGCGATCAGCTGGTGCATGAGCTCTTGCTGCGCCACCGGGGTCACCATGTCATTTTCGCCCGCGATGATGAGCGTGGGCTTGTCGATCGTGTGGAGCCAAGCGGTCATGTCGATGTTGTCGTAATTCTCGAGCACGTGAAGGAAAACCCGCGGGTCCATGTCGGCGATCTGCGAAAGGTAAAGCTCGACGTCCTCGGGCGGGGTCAGATGCGGATTGAATCCGCCGATCGAGATCAACGTCCGCGCGAGCGGATTATTCTTCTGAAGCTTCCAGAACGATTGAACCAGCTCCGGCGAAAAATCGTAAGCTTTGCGAAGAAACTTCAGCCCGCCCTGCGCGACATTGCTCTTCATGAGGGTTTCAAGCGGTCGGCGAGGCGTACCGTTCGCGAGCACCATCGCCTTCACGCGATGCGGCTGCTGGCGATAAAGTTCAAGTACGACGTTCACGCCCATGCTGTGACCGAGCAGGACCACTTCGTCGAGTTTAAGTTCGTCGAGCAGGAGTCCCAAGTCGCGCGCCATCGCGCCGAGATTGAGGGAAGTCAGGTCTTTTGGAGTCTCGGAGTTGTTGTGCCCCCGATAATCAAACCAAACGGATTGATGGGAGCGGCGAAAGTGTTCAATTTGATAGGTCCAGTGGAGGCTCGAGCAGACTAAGCCGTAACAAAAAACGAGCGGTTTGCCTTCGCCCTCGATGCTGTAAAAAAGCTGCGTGCCGTCGAAGCTGTTGAAGTATCCGTGGCGAGTCGAGGTCAGTCCGGTCACCGCGCGTTCGGCGTCGCGTTCGAGCGTGCTTTTTTTTCGCGCACCGGGCGGGCGCGGGCGGAGAAGGGGGATCATTAGGAATGAAACCGTATCACGGCGCCGGTTTGCGCGGGGTCTTCAACATGCTTTCGCTCACGGTAACAAAAGCGAGTTTGGTTTTTTCATCCGCCCCTCGATAGGCGTCGTAAAGGCGACGAAAAAACTCGTAGTCGAGTTGCGTGACCATGATTTGCGGCGGACTCGGGGCGGCGGAACCGTTTTCTTCAGGCCGGCCGCCGACGCGGCCGGTTAACTTCAGAGTGTATTCCCGCTCGAGTAAACTGAGGAGCTCCTGCTCGGAAACCAAGAGAGCTTTGATGAGCACGGGAATATGAATTGGAGGGAGTGGCGTCACCCCTCGCTCGACGTTTGAAATGAATTGGGTCGTTACAGGCGGCGAAAAGAGCAGCCCCAGGGCCCGTTGGGATAATCCCAGGGCTTCCCGACGCTGCCTTATGAAGTGCCCAACCAACTTAATGGCTTTAGGCTGCTCAACCATATTCAATGATGTTAACGCGACGCGCATTATCAGTCAACTTGATTGATATTATTGAGAAATCAGGAGGTTTTGAGCCGTTCGAACTGCAGACCGCCTTCGCGCTCGAAATACGTTCGAAGGGGTTGATGTTCGGGGTTCAAGAGATCCGGGTCTTCGCTCAGAATGGCATGAGCATCATCGCGCGCTTTAAGGAGCCATTCGCGGTCGCGAACCAACTGGGCGAGGCGAAACGTGAGGCCGCCGGCTTGGCGGGTTCCCAGGAATTCGCCGGGACCCCGGATCTCGAGATCGGCTTCGGCGATTTTGAATCCGTCCGTTGTTTCTTCTAGCACCTCGAGGCGCGTGGCCGTCAGCTCACCGAGCCGGACGTTTGCAAACAAAAAGCAGTAAGAAACCGCCGAGCCCCGTCCCACTCGGCCGCGCAGCTGGTGGAGTTGCGAGAGGCCGAAGCGCTCGGAATGTTCGATCGCCATGACCGTCGCGTTCGGAACATCCACGCCGACTTCGACGACCGTCGTCGAGACGAGTACGTCGATTTCGCCGCGCTTAAAGCGGTCCATGACGATGGCCTTTTCGTCCGGTCGCATCTGGCCATGCAACAGTCCGACTTTGAATTCGGGAAAGACTTCCCGTTGCAGGCGGTCGGCTTCCGCCACGGCGTTTTTAAGATGGGTGAAGCCGTCCGCCTCGCTCTCGTTGACGAGCGGATAGATGAAGTAGGCTTGATGACCCTTCTTGAGCTCGAGTCGAATATGCTCGAACGCCTGTTGCCGCGCCTCCCCGCGCAAGACCTTGGTCTTCACCGGTGATCGCCCGGGCGGAAGTTCCCGGATCGTCGACACCGCGAGATCGCCGTAAGCGGTGAGCGCGAGCGTCCGCGGAATCGGGGTCGCGGTTAGAATCAGCGTGTGCGGGAAAAGTTTCGTATCGCCGATCATCCGGACGCCTTTGGATTTAAGCGTGCGGCGCTGCTCGACGCCGAAGCGGTGCTGCTCGTCGATGAGTACGAACGCGAGATTCTTGAAGATGACCGGCTCTTCGATCAACGCGTGGGTTCCGATCAAAAGCATCGGCTCGCCGGCGGCGAGGCGCGCGAATAGCGGCGCGCGTTCGGCGGCCGTGGTTTTACCGACGAGGAGCGCGCAGTTCAGCGTGCCGCCAAAGAGGCGCTGCGCATTCTTGAAGTGTTGTTCGGCCAGAATCTCGGTTGGCGCCATGAGCGCGACTTGGGCGCCTTCGGCAAGCACCGCACCGGACGCCAGGAATGCGACCGCGGTCTTGCCGGAACCGACATCGCCTTGGATGAGGCGGTTCATCGGATGCGGGGCGGAGAGATCTTCGAGGATTTCGTCGACCGCCTTTTTTTGATCACCGGTCAGTTCAAACGGAAGTTTGGCGCTTAGGCTCGCCGCCGCCTTTCGCGCACCTTCGAGCGGGAATTTTTCGGCCGCGAGTTTTTCCATCCGCAGCCGCTGCTTGAGGATCAGATATTCGAATTTTAGAAATTCCTCGTACACTAGACGCCAATGCGCGGGTGTATTGAAGTCGACCATCGCTTGCGTGTCGACCTTCGCGCCGCCAGGCGCCTCTTCCGGAAAATGTATCGCGCGCACGGCGTCCGCCATGGGCGGCAGCTGATGGGCTTCGCGAAGCCGGGTCGGGAGATCTTCGCTCCAGAGGCTTCCGTACTTGGACAATGCCTCCCAGAGGATCTTGCGAAACGTCCGGCTCGGAATGCCTTCAAGCTCGACGTAAATCGGAACTACACGGCCCGCGTTGACGTTGGATCCGTCCGCGAGGTCGGCCGTGCCCGCGTTCCACGTGATCTCCGGATGCACGATTTCGGGGCGGCCCATGAAGAGCTTCACGAGACCCGTGACGATGATTTTAGTGCCGGGGATGAATTTCTCGGCCATGCCGCGCGGAGCGTGAAACCACTTGAGGGTCATCGTTCCGGTCGCGTCTTTAGCCCGGGCCTCAAGGATGGAGCGACCTTGGCGCGTCCGCATGAGGCGCGTGCCCGTGATTTCGATCGCGGTGGTTGCAGTATTGCCTTCCGTCAACTCCGCTACGGTCAGGATTTTGGTGCGGTCTTCATAAGCGCGCGGGAAAAACGTCAGGAGATCTTTGACGGTTCGGATATCGCGCGAATTGAAAACCGCGCCGAGGCGAGGCCCCACGCCTTTGATGAATTGCACCGGAGTATCGAGTCCGCTGGCATTAGACATGCCAGGCGAGCTGGCTGGCTTTGCAGCCGGCTTACTCGTAGCGGATTTCGATGACGTCGTAGTGGATCTGTCCTTTTGGAGCGTGGACAATGATTTCGTCCCCTTTGGTGCGGCCGATCAGGGCGCGGGCAATCGGCGACGTGACGCCGACTTTGCCGATTTTGACGTCCGCTTCGTCGACGCCGACGATCTTGTAGGTGACTTTTTTGCCGCTGTCCTGCTCTTCGAGTACGACGGTCGCGCCAAAAACGATTTTGTCGGTGTGGATCAAAGTCGGGTCAATCACTTGAGCGCGGGCGAGCTTACCGTTGATGTCTTGAATCCGCCCTTCGATGAAGCCCTGGCGTTCTTTGGCGGCGGAGTAGTCAGCGTTTTCGGAAAGATCGCCATGCGCGCGAGCAATTTCGATCGACTTGGACACGGCTGGGCGCTCGATCGTCATCAGCCGCTTCAGCTCGTCGTCCAGGGCTCGCTTGCCCAAGACCGTCATGGGAAACTTTTCCTCAGCCATGAGATTTCGAATAACACACGGCACGAAGGAGCAAAATGCTTATGCTTATGGGCAAAAGGGCATTCTGGGGCAATCCAGTCCGTTATTACACTCGCCCATGGAGCTCAAATCCCACGACGACTACAAGCAGGTGATTCGCGAACGGCTGAAGAAACTTCCGAAGCTCGCGTCGAAAATTTTAATCCAATACACTTACCTTTCCAAAGTGTCATGCTCCTGCGCGGCTATCAGGGTTGCTACGCCTGAACGAAAAAAGGCCCGGCTCAGTGATGAGCCGGGCCCTTCCTTTTTTAAAACGAGACAACTAGGGTCTAAGCAATTCGACCGAACGAAGCGCGTTCACCCGTCCGATGCCGAAGTCAGCATCGGGGCCCGTCGGACCGAGATCCTGCGCGCCGGCCGCGATCACGCGCGCTATCTGGTCCACGGTGGCGGTCGGAGCCAACTGATAGAGTAAAGCGCCGAGGCCCGCGACGTGCGGAGTCGCCATCGAAGTTCCGGAGAATGAAACGTATCCGCCCCCTGGCTTGGACGAGCTGATTGCGACGCCGGGTCCGCTGACGTCAGGCTTGAGCAAAGCGCCCGTGCCCCACGTCGTCGGACCGCGGGAGCTGAAGGAAGCGACTTTGTCATCCTTGTCGACGGCGCCGATCGCGAGCGCGTCCGGGCATGCGCCGGGCAGGCCGACGGAGCCGGCGCGAGGGCCGGAGTTACCGGCCGCAAAAACCGGAAGGATACCGAGTTTTTTCCATGCGGTCACGGCTTTGCATTCGATGTCCTGCGCGGGGTCCGCGGTGCGCGACGGCGGTCCACCGCCCCAGGAGTTACTCACGAGGACCGGAAAATCCTGGGTATCGGGATTGCCGTCCGGATCGGCCGCCCACTGCATGCCGGCGAGGATGATCGCGAGCGTGGTGCTGCCGCTCTTGTCGAAGATCCTTCCGATCACGAGTTTCGCGCCTGGTGCCACGCCGATGGAGGTTCCGCTCGTATTGCCGCCAGCGACGGTGCCTCCGACGTGAGTGCCGTGCCCGTGGTCATCGATCGGGGTTTGCGAATTGCCGGCGGTGAAGTCTTTCCATGCCGCGACTTTGCCTTTCAGGTCAGGATGGTTCGCGTCGATTCCGGTATCCAGAATACCGACGGGCACGCCGGTACCCAAGGAGGCGGGATGTTTGGCGCGAAGTTCCGGAACTTGCAAAAGCCCAAGACCGTAGGTGAACGCATCCGCGAATCGCTCGGGACGATCCTGGCGCGGGGCGATCAGTGATAGCGCGCGATTGGCATGTATGGCGACCAGGCGTTCATCGTTCGCGAGTTCTTGAAAGACTCGGACCGGGACTTTGGCGATGATCGCGTTGACGATCCAGATCGGTGAAGCTTTGATCGACTGGCCCTGCTGATGAGCGTTTCGCAGATAGCTCATGATTCCGACCTGGCTCTGCTGAGCGTTTTTCATCATTGCCCGCATCGTGGCGGCGTGGCCGGCGCGATTCGTCGGACTTTGCGGAAGCGCGTACGCGTCTTTCAGCCGCAGGATCACCAGAACGCTCTCTTGGACTTCCGACGTCGGCGGTGAACTCAGGAGCGGCAAAAGCTCGCGGTCAATGACCGGGCGAGCCTGCGCGGATAACGGCATTGTGATCACTGCGAGTAAAGCGAGGAATCCGGATCGGATGGTTTTAAGCATATTTATTTTCTCCACGTTTGATCCCTGAAAGATGGGGTCATTACTCTAGCAGGGGGTCAGGGTAGTCAAGGTTGCTCGTGGCCGATTCCTGTCAAGATTTCCAACAGGTCCCGGGTGACACATTTCAACGAATTGGACAGCTGTGTGATGTCGTTGCACACCCAGCCGCCTAATTTCCGACAACGCGCCGGCAAAATTGCCGTAACTGCGGCCTTTTTCGCGTTGGCATCCCGGTTGCTTTACCTGTCTGTAAGTCACACAGTTTTTAGCGAGGGTGAGAATTTATGAAAAAGTTTCAAATCAGCGCTGCGGTAATCATGGCGGCAAGCCTCCTCAATCTGAATGCCGCTCATGGCCAAGAAAACAATCGCGCTCCTGCCGTTGAAGGCAACGGAATGGAAATCACCCAAAAGGCGCTCCCGCAGAATGCAATGGACGTCGCAGTCGAGATGTCGAAGATCAGCCAGCTCATCGAGAACAAAGAGCGCGAGATTCGCTTCAACTCCGCCGAGCTGATGTCACTTGAGATTGACGGTCTTCCTGACCATGAAAAAGAAGCTCAGCAACAACGCCTTGCACTCGCCAATGAAGTCCTCACTTCCGAAATCGAGGACCTTGCGGTTCGCAAGACGGAGCTTCAGACCATCGTCCGTGCTTCGGTGCCGGGTCGCTCGGTGGCATCCGGAACTCTTTAGTATGCCTGGATCTTGTCCAGGGCCTGCTGACAGAGCGCGACCAGACGATTCCAAAACTCCGCGATGTCCTGGCTTTGCCGCGGATCCAGATTCATGACGATGTTCAACCGGCCGTGACCGTCGCTCACGATGGAAGCGAAGCTCAGGTCCGTATCCCGGAAGGCGGTGATCGGCACCGCGACGTTGACCTTGTCTACGAGCTCCGAAAGCTTCTTACGAATGGTGCGTAGGACGCGTCCCCTCAGGCGTACCTGCGCTACGTCGCTCTCGATTCCGTAGGCACCTTGTAGCAGGGTCGCGTCGGTGAGATCCGAGCCTCTGATCTTGAACTGGAATACGGGACCCGACTCGCCGGGCTCGAATGAAATCTGCGGATAAAGCACGATCGGAATCCGGAGATTACGGTCCCCGAGAACGAGGCCCGGGATAAATCCGACGTTGACCAGGGCATCGATCACGATTGCGCCTTGCGCCTGATTCGCGTGGAAATCAGTGAATATCCCCCGGGGGCCCAACTTGATGTTCGCCGGCAACAGGGCCGAGAGTTTCTTGGCCACCAATTCCGCGGCGACTCGATTGACGGCTTCTTCGCTGAGCGAAACCACCGTGGTGGTGTTCGCCCGGGAGATCAGCTCGTTGATATTCATGAAAGACGCTCGCGCGTCGTCTTGCGTTTGGGCGAGCCGGGCAGCCGGACGGTCCGGAAAATCTAGATCAAAGGCCGCACGAAACTGATTCGGCCTTGGAAATCCGAAAGAATGCAGTTTGGCTTTGCCCGTAATGCCGTGAGTTTCGATTTCGAAAGCGGTCGGCAAATCGAGCTTGTCGAGTTGCTGCTGAAAAACCTCCGCGGGCAGCTTCTGGAGGGTGTCGGTCAGGGGCTTCAGCATTAAATCCATGATCGACTTTTTGCGGCGCTCGATCGCCTCGTAAATTCCCGCGTTTCGCAGGGGGAGCCGCGCGCGGCCGACATCGACTTCCACTTGGGGAAGCTGCACGGTGCCGGGGCGAAAGGTGAGTCGATCTCTCAGGTCTTCTACCGTCAGGTTCTGAAATGTTTCGAAGGTAGCGTCGGTGGAACGTATTTCGAGCTTCCCGGCTGCGCCCGTGCGGAAGTTGAAAACCGTGCGGACGATCAGGGTTTTTTCGTTGAGAGACGTCATCGATGGATTCGTCATCTTGACGTAAAGACGATCGAAATACGTTCGACGCTCGGCGTCGCTCCGGAACGAGATCATGATTTCGTCGGCCGAGACCGCGACATTTGAAAACGTGATCACCGCTTCCACATCCATACCATCGGGGGTGACTCGAAGCGGATGAACATCGACTTTCGTCTCGTTCGCGTCGTAGGAGATGCCGGACATCTTGATGTGTACGACTCCTTGGTTCATCGGGAAGCCGAGGACGCTTGAGATCAGATCGCGGCCGAGCGGGCCCATTCCTTCGCCATCGAGCGAGGCGTCCGTTTCGATCGGAGCCGAAAGTTTTCGTTTTAGCGGATCGTATTGCAATATGCCCAGCAAGACGCGGCGAATTTGCATCACGATCAAATTCTGGGACCGGCCGCCGAAGGACGTTTGCAGAACGACGTCCGGTGCCTGGGTTGTGGGCGGGTACAAAGTGTCGTCGGCCACCGCGCCCGCGAGCGATAAAGTCAAGACGGCGAGGGCGAGGAGCGGTTGAGCGATTGTCACGGCTGGCGCCCTATGAGATCGAGCCCGATGGCGATGTTGTCATCCGTTCCGAATCGTATCGTGCGAAGGATCAGGCCGGACTTCTGCTGCAGACCGGCGAGCGGCAAGGACATGCGGGTCAGCGCGACCTTTTGGCTGATCTCGTCGAGCTTCCTGATCAAGAGTCGGCGGACGAGCGCGGAGGCGTCGTCGAGGTTGGAGCGATCGCCGAACGAGGTGCCCATGTAGTCTTGGCGCATGCCGAGGTGCAGTGCGAGTTTGCCGCCGGTGGAATCCGGCACGATGACCGGCGTGCAGTTCACTTGAAGTTTAAGGCGAAGAATGCCCCCAGTACGTCCAACCAGACGTTCGTAATAGGATCCCAATCTCGCGGGAATGCCGTCGAGTCGTCGAAGGTTGATATTCAGTCCAACGACGAGGGCCATTGTTCGGGCGTTGGCCGTCTTCAGTTCAATGCCCTGATTGTCGAGCGTGATGCCAGTGGGCAGCACGCGACGCTCAAGGATTTTGGCTTGTTCGATCAAATTGAGCTGCTCGGATATGAAGTCCGCGCCCGCCACTAAACGGAGATCACTCAAATCCGCCGCGGAATCGTCAGGAGCGTTGCGAAGCGGAGCGCCGAAACCGAGCCGAACCCGGTCGGGGCTCGCGACTTCGATGCCGGAAAAGGCGATTTTGAGGCGCATCGCGAGGAAGTCCGACCAGATCGCGCCAGGGCCGGTGACCACTCGGGTCGCGGGTGGATTCATTTCATACGCCGTCGGGATTTTGATCCGCGTGAGCAGAAGATTGGCTTTGCCGAGGCCTTGCTCGACGATCAGCCGGCTCAGAGCCTTCAACGTGTTTTCCTTCAGGGTGTCTAGCTGCGAGCGAATGAATCGATCCACTCCGTCGGTCGGGACGTCAAAGCACTCGCCGTCGATCTTGATCCGGACGGGGGGCACAGTGACTTTTTCAACTCGGAGGGCGTAGCGATCTCGCGAAGCCTGTTCGATGTTCGTGGTGAGCGAAGCGAGCTGGAGCTGGGCGCCGTCGCCATTCGGAGTGATGTTGACGCTGCCGGTGATGTAAAAGGTGGAGGCCGCGTTCCGATTCTTCGGGCGCAATGAGATGCCGTTCAGTTGTACCCAGGCGCGGTCCTGATAAAAATTCTGCACCGGCAGACCGGCGTTGCAGCTGCCTTCTTGAATCGGAGTCGGCGGCGTAAGATTGACTTCCTTGATCCGAAGTTCCGGAACCCGAAGACTGAACGAATCAACCGCCAGGCGAAATTTAAGTTTAGCGGAACCGGAGCGCGAGCCGGGCGCGAATTGGGCGGACTCGAGCTTGATGCGAAGGGTGACATTGGGCCTTCGGATCTGGAGGCCGAGCTTGAGCGGGTCGCTGATACTGATTCCGAACAGCGCCGAACCGTACACTTGGAGAACCTCGGGCGCGTTCGTGAGGTCCAGACCCGAGATTTCGTTAGTGATGGTGGGAAGGTCCTTTGAGATTTTTCCGTCCATTCCGCCGGCTTCGCGAATGCCCTGTTCGACGGCTTTGGTCAGAACACTCGTTCGGACTTCGAGCGACACGGAACCGGACGAAACGTCAGCCGCCCGACCGAGGGTGAGGGCGCTGAATGCGGTCAGCAAGATTGCGGAAGTGCGGTGACGAGAGTTGATTTGAGCCATGACCAAGCGGAGACGTATCATTGTCTGATTGCTTAAGTCAAGTATTCAGCAGGACTGATGTACCTCTATAAATATGCGAAACTACGGCTTTTTCTTAAAGAGCGCGTCGGCGGCGGCTTTCATCGCGTCTTGAGTCTTGCCGCCCACGCCGACTCCCGCGCGGGGACGAAACCAATCGCAGAAGTTGGATCGTTCTTTATCGACGACGCGTTCGGCGGAGCTTTCTCGGCAATCGTTATGGGCGCCGGCCTCATAGCGCTGACAACCTTTGCACGTTTTGGTGTCACGTCCACAACCGGGGCAACGGTCCGCGCGGCCATAGTCGAGCGCGGTGAGCGCCTTGCCGCAATGCCAACAGTTGCCCGCTATCTTTACAGCGTCCGACATAAGGACACATTCTCGTGCCTGGAGAATTCTTGCAAGACTCCAAGCTCGTCAAAGCCGTGGCCGACGCCGTCGCTCAATCAATCAAAGCGGCAGGATTTCGAGTGGTCCTCTTTTAAGTTCGCGAATCGCCTGCAGCAACGCGCGCGCGGCAGACATGACCGTGCAGTAAGGAATCTTGCGTTCAAGCGCGGCCCGTCGAATTGAAAAGCTGTCTTTGATCGCGCTGACATTGCTCGTCGTATTGATGACGAGGACAAAATCGCCTTCGCGGATCGCGGTCACGCAGTGGCGGCCGCCGTCGCGCACTTTTCCGATCGCCTGCACTCCGAGTCCATGCCCGCTCAAAAATTTCGCGCTGCCTTCGGTCGCGGTCAGTTCAAACCCGAGTTCCTTGAGGCCCCGTGCAAAAGTGAGTGCCTCGGCCTTGTCTTCGTCGCGGATCGAAAGAAATACTCGGCCGGATTCAGGCACCGCCATGCCAGCGGCTACGAGCGCCTTACCGTAGGCGGCTGCGAAGGTCCGGCCGCGTCCCATGACTTCGCCGGTCGATTTCATCTCGGGTCCGAGGAGCACGTCGACGCCAGGAAATTTCGAGAACGGGAAAACGGGCGCCTTTACGTTGAAGGTCTCAAGCCCGAGGTCCAGGTCGTCGCGGACGCCGAGATCATGAAGCGATTTACCGAGCATGACTTGCACGGCGAGTTTCGCGACGGGCTTGCCGACGGCTTTGCTGACGAACGGAACCGTCCGCGAAGCGCGGGGATTCACTTCGAGTAAAAATACCCGGTCGCCCTGGATCGCGAACTGGGCGTTCATGAGACCGACGACATGCAAGCGCTTGGCGAGTTCACGCGTATAAGTTCGAACCCGGTCCGTGATGGCCGCGGGTAACGTTGCGACTGGAAGCGAACAGGCGCTGTCGCCGGAATGAATGCCCGCTTCCTCAATGTGTTCCATCAATCCGCAGATGAAAGTCTCGCGTCCGTCGCTGATCGCATCGACATCGACCTCCGTGGCGCGATCGAGAAACCGGTCGATCAAGACGGGCTGATCGTCGCTGACGCGAATCGCTTCGTCGATCCACTCATTGAGCATCGCTTCGCTGTGCACGATTCGCATGCCTTGGCCGCCGAGAACGTAGGACGGTCGGACGAGCACGGGATAACCAAGTTTATTGGCCTTCTCGATCGCTTCGGACTTCGTGCGCGCGATCGCGGCGTCGGGTTGCTCAAGGCCCAGCGGGCGAAGTTCGCGGACGAGGGCTTCAGTCTTCTCGCGGTTTTCGGCGAGATCGATCGAAGCCGTCGAGGTGCCGAGAATACGCAACCCGCCGCGTTCGAGTGCCTTGGCGATTTTAAGGGGCGTTTGGCCACCGAACTGCACGATCACGCCGAGCGGCTTCTCCATGTGCGCGATGTTCAAAACATGTTCGGGCGTGAGCGGTTCGAAGTAAAGTTTGTCGGAGATATCGAAGTCCGTGCTGACGGTCTCGGGATTAGAATTCACCATGATGGTTTCGATCCCTTGCGTCCGCAGCGCCATCGAAGCGTGCACGCAGCAGTAGTCGAACTCAATGCCTTGTCCGATCCGGTTCGGACCGCCGCCGAGAATCAGGACTTTGGGCTTAATGGAAATGCGGGACTCGTCGGAGCCGTGATAGCTGCTGTAGTGATAGGGCGTGCGCGCTTCGAACTCCGCCGCGCAGGTGTCGACGGATTGGAAGCCGGCTCGAACGCCAAGCTTTTCACGGTCGATGCGGATCTGCTCCTCGTTGAGTCCCAAGAGGCCCGCGATTCCGCGGTCCGTCCAGCCCCGGCGTTTGACTTCGCGAAGTTCTTCGGCGGGCAACGGCCAGGGTTTCGCTTTCAAAATCTTTTCGCTCTCGAGGTGCCGGAGCATCCGGGCGATGAACCACGGGTCGATATGAGTTTTGGCCGCGACCGCTTCGACGGTTTCGCCGTTTCGGAGCGCTTCCGCAATGGCGTAAATCCGGTAGGGCGTCGGGCGAGCGAGGAGTTCGCCCTCCGGGAGCGTCTTGATTGCCGAAAGCGGCTTCAACCACGGGGCATCGGTTTCGAGACCGGCGAGCGCTTTTCCAAACGCTTCTTCGAAAGTGCGCCCGATCGCCATGACTTCCCCGACCGACTTCATCTGCGTCGTGAGGACTGGTTCGGTCGGGCGAAACTTTTCGAAATCAAAGCGCGGAATCTTGACCACGACGTAATCGATCGAAGGTTCGAAACTGCATGGGGTGGTGCCCGTGATGTCGTTCGTCAGCTCATCGAGCGTGTAGCCGACCGCGAGTTTGGCGGCGACGCGCGCGATCGGAAACCCCGTGGCTTTGGAGGCGAGGGCACTCGAGCGCGAAACGCGCGGATTCATTTCGATCACGATCACGCGACCCGTGGTCGGTTCGACGGCGAACTGGATATTCGAGCCGCCCGTCTCGACCCCGATCGCGCGAATGATGCGAATCGATTGATTGCGAAGATTTTGATATTCGCGGTCGGTCAATGTTTGCGCGGGCGCGACGGTGATCGAGTCCCCGGTGTGCACGCCCATCGGATCAAAGTTTTCGATCGAACAAACAATGATGACGTTGTCGTTTTTGTCGCGGACGACTTCGAGTTCGTATTCCTTCCAGCCGAGAAGACTCTCCTCAACCAGGCAATCGTGGGACGGCGACAGGAAAAGCGCGCGCTCAAGCTTCGTCAAAAAATCGGCTTCGGTATGGGCCGTGCCGCCGCCTTCACCGCCCAGCGTGAACGAAGGCCGCAGAATGAGCGGAAGGCCGAGTTCTTGGATGATCTTCTTTCCGTCTTCGATCGAACGGGCGACCGCGCTCCTGGCGCTGTCGATCCCGATCGACGCCATCGTGGCTTTGAAGGTCGCACGGTCCTCGGCCTTGTGAATCGCATCGGGGCGCGCGCCCAGGAGCTCGACGCCATACTTAGTCAAAACTCCGCGTCGATGAAGTTCCATCGTGAGGTTGAGCGCGGTCTGGCCGCCCATCGTGGGTAGGAGCGCCTGAGGGCGTTCGGTCGCGATGATGCGCTCGAGATATTCCGGCGTGAGCGGTTCGACGTAGACCCGGTCCGAAAGTTCGGGATCGGTCATGATCGTCGCGGGATTGGAGTTCACGAGGATGACCTCGTAGCCTTCTTCCTTTAGAGCCTTCAGCGCCTGGGTGCCGGAATAATCAAATTCGCACGCCTGCCCAATTACGATGGGCCCGCTGCCGATCAATAAAATCTTACGTATGTCCTGGCGACGCGGCATGGCTGGTCAAAACCGTACACTGGTGGTGACGAGAAGTTCAATCGGCCTGTCAGGTTTTGCTTCGTTATGTAGACGGATGGCTTGGTCCAGGCGAGCCTCGTTGGCTCGGAGACTGACGAAACCGAAAACGACGCTACCCGTCGTCAAAACCAGTCCGCTGCCCGCGACGGCGTTTCGGATCGCAATGCCGTCCAGGCCTTCAATTTCCCGACCGAGCAAGTAGCCGGTCACGATCAGGACTAGGCCTATGGTGCTCGTATAGGCGAGACCGCGGACTTGGCGGCGCGTCGCTTGATAGAGGTCGAGTTCCTTTAAAGCTGCGGGGACTTCCTGAAAAACCGGCCGAAGATTTTCCGCGTCCCGCGCCAAATTTGAGTCACAATCGAGTGTTTTCCCTTGGTAAACATACTGGCGCGTACATGAGAGCGTCTCTTTCGGAACTCGGCGCGAGAGCGCGGGGGGCGCGGACGGCGGTTGAGATACGATGTTTTGAACGGCCGAAGGCGAGGCGATAGCCTGCTGAGTCAGCGACAGTCCGAGACAGGCGAAGACGAATGCTCGCATGGGTAGGTCCGTGATATCAGGCACGCTCATGCTTCGCGAGTTTCTTGATCGGCTTTACGATCGTTACAACGAACCGGGTTTGCTCACTTCGGACCCCCTCGAATACCCGCATCGTTACCTGGATCCGTACGATCAAGAAGCCGTCGCGCTCTTCTCGGCTCTCATGGCTTACGGGAACGTGAAGCAGATTCGGCGCTCCATCGAGGATCTGCTCGGTCGAATTCACGGAGTGGCGGAGGGACCGGCCGCGTTTATCCGGGCGATTGATGACTCAAGGCACGCCGCGGCGCAGCGAAAAGCGCTCCATGGATTCATTCATCGGTTCAATCTCGGGGCGGATTTTTTTCTCCTCTGTCGCCTGCTGGCCCGAAGTTGGCGAGAGCACGGTTCGCTGGGCGCGCATTTCTTGAAAGGGCATGAGCCGGCTGCCGATGATATCTCGGGCGCCCTGAATGCCTTGATTGATGAATGGCGGAGCTGGGCGGGCAACGAACTTACGGACTCGGCCGCTTATCTCTTTACTGCTCCGCGCGACGGGAGCTGCTGCAAGCGTTGGTGCATGTTCCTTCGATGGATGGGTCGCAAAGATTCGGTCGACCTCGGACTTTGGGCCAAGGGCAGCCCGCTCGCGGTCACATTCCCGCCCGGTCGCTTTCTACGTCCCGAACAGCTCATCATTCCGATCGATACCCATACCGGGCGAATCAGCCAGTATCTCGGCTTGACGAAGCGAAAAAGCATGGGCTGGCTCGCGGCCGTCGAGGTCACGAAGTCCCTGCGAAAATGCACGCCCGAAGATCCCACCCGTTACGACTTCGCGCTCGCGCGGCTTGGGATATTGGACCTTTGCCAAAAGCGCTTCCGTGTGGAAATCTGCCGGAATTGTGAGCTCCTTCCCGTGTGCCGCTTCGCGCGCCGACGCATTCCCACGTGAGGCTTGGCTCAAGGTCGGGCTCTCCGTTTATGCCGTCTCGACTTTGATTTCGATGGCCGCCATGAGCATCGGCACGGGTGTGTTGCTGGTGTCGGCCGTGGCCGCGCTGGGACCTCGTCACTACTGGCAAACTCTGCGGGACGGATGGCAAGGGCCAGTTCTAAAGATGTATGCAATTCTTGCCGCCGCGCTCGCCGGCGCCTGTCTCTTAAGTCTAGTTGTCGCCCGGTTCGCACCGCTCGAGTTCGCCGGCTACGCGGTGCAGGTTTCGTTCGGTCGCGATATGGCGAAAGCCTGGTATTTGTTTTGGCCGCTGATTCTCACGCCGTGCTTGGCCGTCGTGAGCGAACGGACTCGCGAGACGGTCCTTCGAACTTGGCTCGCGGCTTTTTTCGTCCTCTCGTTGATCGGCATTCAGCAGTATTTCACGGGCTGGCCGCGGCCGCAGCCGATTCCCGGCAATGAGCCTTATTTTCACGCGACGCTCTTCCTGGGGCACCATCTTTCGGTCGCAAGCGTTCTCATTTTCCCGTTTTTCACGAGCTTGGCTTTCGCGGTGACTCCGAAAAAAAGCGCGCCGCTCGGCTGGCCGCGCCCGATCTGGATTTTAGCGAGCGTCGCGGGTGCGGCGTGCCTGTTCTTGACGTTTTCGCGTAATCTCTGGGGGGCGCTACCCGTCGGCATCGCTTTGGTTTTCCTCCTGAACCTCTCCAAGAAAGGACGCTTCGCCATGCTCGGCGGCCTCGGCGTTTTGATCGGCGCGGTCGCGCTTGTGCCGTCGATCCAAACTCGCGCGCTGGCCTCGATCGGAATCACGGATCGTGTGGAGCTTTGGAAAGCGAATTTCGAATTTCTGCGGCTGCGGCCGCTGACGGGAACCGGCTGGCATCATAATCTCGAGCTAGCGGCCGCCTATTTTCAATCGAAAACTCCCGGACAAAGCGGCTTCGTGGGGCACGCCCATAACAACGTGCTCGAAGTTCTCGGCAGCACGGGCCTCCTGGGATTTGCGGCCTGGGTGGCCTGGAATCTCTGGATTCTGCGGCGGGCGTGGAGCCTGCGTACTCAGGCCTGGGCCTGCGGCGTTTTTTGTGCGCTGATAGTCTTGCAACTGAACGGACTGACGCAGGTTAACTTCTGGGAGTCTAAAGTACTTCATCAACTGATGTGGGTGGCCTCATGGCTCATGATTCCAAAGCAGCCGCTAAAGTCGTAATCGACGCACGCATGATCGGGCCGGTGGGGCACGGCATCGCGAGATTCGTTCAGGGCCTGGCGCGCGGGCTCGCGGAGCTGCGTGAAAAAGCCAAGCTCCAGTACGAGATTGTTTTCCTGGTCAGCGGAGTCGAACGCGATTTCGAAGGTTTTAAGTGCGTGCCGATTCGGGCGCCTTTTCTCAGTCCGCTCGAGTGGATCGAAATCCCGCGCGCGTTGAAGCACGAAGCGGCGACGCTTTACCACAGCCCGAGTTTTTGCAGCCTTCCGTGGTCACCTTGTCCGCGCGTCGTGACGGTTCATGATCTCATTCATCTGGAATATGGAACGCTCGCTCAGAAGCTTTATTACAAACGTTTGCTCCGGCCTTTCCTCCGAGGCGCTTCGGCCGTCACGACGGTCTCGGAATACTCCCGCCTCAAGATCGCGGCGTGGGCGAGCATCCCGCTTGATTCGATCGCGCTCGCGCCCAATCCGCTTTCGACGGCTCGTTCCGAGCCGAGTTCTGGGAACATTCTGAACCGCCTCGCGCTCACGGAGAAAAGATATTTCCTTTGCCTCGCCGGCATGAAGGAGCACAAGAACGTGCCGATGCTCCTGAAGGCTTACGCCACTTATCGACGCGCCTCCTCCGGTCCCTGGCCACTCGTCGTCGCCGCGAGCGTGCCGCCGAATCTGCTCGCCCCCGGTGTGATCGAGGCGAACGGCCTCGGGGACGCCGACACGGATCGGCTATTGTCCGGTGCGGGCGCCTTGGTTTCGCCGTCCCTTGAAGAAGGATTCGGACGTCCCCCGATTGAAGCGCTCGCGGTGGGGACCCCGGTGATTGCGTCAAGAATTCCCGCGCATTTAGAAGCACTCTGTCAAGCGACGGGGCCCGAAGTGGCTTGGGTCGACCCGCATGACCAGACTTCAATCGTCGACGCGCTGTCTCGAGCGGAGCGCGGCGGCATTCAGGCATCGGATGCAGCGTTGCAAAGATCAATCGTTGAGGCGCATACGCCGCAACGTCTCGCCGAGGTCATGGACCGCGTGTATCGCCACGTGTTACGGCTGACTTCATGATTCCGGTCGCAAACGCGAGCAAGCGTAAACATGTTCTCGTGACGGGGGGAGCGGGCTTCATCGGCTCGCACCTGTCTGACGAATTGCTCAACCGCGGCTACGCGGTCACTGCGGTCGATAATCTGATCACGGGACGCGTGTCGAATCTCGATTCCGCGTCCCAACGCGAAAGTTTTGAATTCGTTGAGCGCGACATTTGCTCGGAGTGGACGGACAAGGATTTCCCGCTCATCGCGAAGTTCGGACTGCACGGCGTGTTTCATTTCGCGTGCCCGGCAAGTCCCGTGGACTTTGACCGTATTCCCGAAGTCATTCTCGCCGTCGACTCGATCGGCACCATGAAGACGGTGGACCTGGCGCTGAATCACAAAGCTCGCTACTTGATCGCTTCGACCTCCGAAATTTACGGCGATCCGTTGGTTCATCCGCAACGGGAAGATTACTGGGGCAATGTCAATCCGATCGGTCCGCGGGCCTGTTACGACGAAGCCAAGCGATTCGCGGAAGCCTACGTCTCGACCGCGCAGCGCGGAATGAAAGGTCGAAAACTCGATGCGGGCATCGTGCGAATCTTCAACACTTACGGTCCGCGCATGCGCCCCGATGATGGCCGCGTCGTACCCCAGCTCTGCATGCAGGCGCTCAAGGGCTGGCCGCTGACTTTGCACGGCGACGGCGAGCAGACGCGAAGTTTTTGTTACGTTTCGGATCTCGTCGACGGCATCATCCGGCTTTTCGAAAGCACGGTGACGGTCCCGGTGAACATCGGAAATCCCGTCGAACGCGCGGTCAAGGATTTCGCCGGCGTCGTATTGAAGCTTACCGGCAGCAAGTCGCGAATTGAGCTCAAGCCTGGACGTGAAGACGATCCGCGCCAGCGTTGTCCAGACATCACGCGCGCCCGCGAGCTGCTGAAGTGGGAACCGCGCATTTCCCTCGAAGAAGGCCTGGCCAAGAGCCTGGATTACTTTAAAGCCTATCAATGATCCTGCGATGACTCAGCTGCGCGTAGCTCTGGTTCATGACTGGCTGACCGGGATGCGTGGCGGCGAAAGCGTGCTCGAGGCGATGGCCGAAGTATTTCCGAAGGCGCATCTTTTCACGCTTCTTTACGTGCCCGGAAGAATCTCGCCACTCCTCACGACGCTCAAGCGGACGACCTCGTGGCTGCAAAAAGTTCCCGGAGCCGAACAGCGCTACCGCCATTTTCTTCCTCTGATGCCGTCGATGATCGAGTCATTCGATCTGGCTGGTTATGATCTGGTGCTTTCGTCTTCCCACTGCGTCGCTAAAGGGATTCGTAAAGCGCCGGGTGCCGTGCACGTCAGCTACGTTCACGCGCCGATGCGATACGTTTGGGATCGTTATGATGACTACTTCGGCCGCGGGCGCGCGAGTCTGCTCGTGCGTCTGGCCGCCGGCGCGGTTCGCGGCCGGCTTCAGAGATGGGACGCGTCCGTCAGCGGGCCGGACCGAATCGACCAGATCGTCGCCAACAGTCAATTCATCGCCGATCGTGTGAAAGAATTTTACGGCCGCGACGCCAAGGTGGTTTACCCCTTCGCCGACCTCACGCGGTTTTCCGGGGTCCGTAAAGCCGGGCGACACTATCTGATGGTCGGGGCGTTCGCGCCGTATAAACGAATCGATATCGCCATTGAAGCGTTCAACCGGCTCAAACTGCCTTTAATGATCGTCGGAACCGGGCAAGATGCGGATCGGCTCAAGCGTCTGGCGGGACCGACGGTTGAGTTCATGGGCAAACTTTCGAACGCGGCGATCTCCGATCTCTATGCCAAATGCCGCGCATTTGTTTTTCCCGGCGTGGAAGATTTCGGAATCACGCCGCTCGAAGCGATGGCGGCGGGCGCCCCCGTGGTGGCTTACGGAGTGGGGGGCGCGGCAGAAACCGTGATCCCGGGAACCGGCTCGCTGTTTTCCCCGCAGAGCGCGGACGCATTGGTCAGCGCGATTCAGAAGATCGAGCGCGGCGAGACGAATTTTTCGGAGGAGGATTGCCGGGCGCGCGCTCGCGAGTTCACTCGCGAGCGTTTTCAATCGGAATGGCTCGCCGCAGTTCGGGAGGCTTGGGTGCGAGCCGGCAAGTCCGCTGCGGATCTCCCTGGCGGGACGAACTAGAACTAGCTTCGATCACCAAGCCCTATTCGCAAGATGGCTACCCCGGCCGCTTCGAAGAAAATAACAGCTGAGTTCGCTTAAACGGGCTTCGGGCTGAACAGTACGATCGCCGTTCCGAGTACGACCAGAGCGCAGCCTCCGATCATTGCCAGCGTCACGGACTCGCCGAGAAAAATCGCGCCCCAAAAAATTCCGAATATCGGCATGAGAAACGTCACCGTCAGGGCTCGGGTCGGTCCCAGGTCCTGAATCAATCGGTAATAGAGCAGGTAAGCGATCGCGCTGCAGAAAAACGCGAGGCAAAGCACGTAAGCGATGATCGCCGGTGTGATCACCCCGTGCGGAGTATCGAAGGGCAGAAGGGGCAAGAGTAGCAGCCCCGCGCAGAGTTGACTCGCGCCCGCGATCGCCGCGGGTTTTGCCTGCGAAGCTCGTTTTCTAATATAAACCGCTGCAAGTCCGTAACAAGCGGCGGCGAGCAGACACGCGCCGACCGCGATCCCAAAGAGCGGACTGACGTCTGGCCCGTGGGTCTGGCCCGTTCCGGCGACCAGCGCGACGCCCGAAGCTCCCGCCAATAATCCCGATGCCTTCCGAAGGGTGAGGGATTCGCCCAGCCAGATGGCCGAATAAATCGCTCCGAAGAGAGGCGAGCTTGAATTGTGAATGACCTCGTAAGACGCCGGCATGTACTTGGCCGCAAACGCAAAGAGGAAGAACGGCAGGCCCGTGCTGAGGGTTCTCGCGCCGGTGCTCGGCCCCGGACTCGCGCTCCTTCTCTACTTTCGGCGATCATGACTCGGAGTTCGGCCGTCAGGACGTGCGATGTCGGCGGGCTTCACAGGCGCGAGACTACGCGGCGAATTCGGGCGTCGCCACCCGGTTCTTGCCCAAACAAGTATCCCCGTCGGACTCACGAGTGGCCACAGGTATAATGCAGTTTGTCATTTTCATAGGATCGCGCTAGAGAGACCGCATGAATTACGAGAAAAAGCCGGGCAAAGTTCAAGGAAAAGTATTTGTCGTCACCGGAAGCACGCAAGGGATCGGCGAGGGCGTCGCAAGACACCTGGCTGAACTCGGCGCCGCCGGTCTCATCGTCTGCGGACGAAACGAAGACAAGGGCGCTTCCGTCGCCGAGAGCCTTACCAAAGCCGGCTGCCCGACTTTTTTCGTGCGCGCGGATCTCGAAATTGAAGCCGATTGTCGCGCGATCGTCCGCGCTTGCGAGGAACGCTTCGGCCGCGTCGACGGCCTCGTGAACGCCGCCGGCATCACGGACCGGGGCACGATCGAAGACACGAGCGTGAAACTTTGGGATCAGCTTTTCGCGGTCAACACGCGCGCGCCGTTCATCCTCACGCAAGAAGCCGTGCGAGTCATGAAGAAGAATAAAACTCGCGGCAGCATCGTGAATATCATCACGATGTCGAGCCACGGCGGCCAGCCGTTCATCACGGCTTACAGCGCCTCGAAAGGCGCGTTGGCAACCCTCACTAAAAACACGGCGCACGGCCTGCGCAAAGATCAGATCCGCGTGAACGGAATCAATATGGGCTGGGCCGATACCGAGAACGAACATCGCGTGCAGCGTGCGGAAGGCAAGCCGGAGAACTGGCTCGTGCTCGCCGAAGCTCGCCAGCCGTTCAAGCGGCTCCTGCGTCCGCTCGACATCGCGAAGCTCACGGCGTTTCTTCTGAGCGACGATTCGGAAATGATGACTGGCGCGCTGATTGATCTCGATCAGAACGTCATGGGCGCTTACGACTGATCGATATCCCGATGCCGGTGACGACACCCAGATTGCCTCTGGATCCGACCGGCGATTCGGAAATGTCCGTCCGAGACCGTATATCCGGCCTCGTGCGCGATCACCATCGCGGCACCTCGACCACTAGCGGCAGGAATATTCATAAAGTCCATCCGATCAGCGCTTTAGCGCATATCTTGAGACAGGTGACTCGCACCAGCGAAACAGGTACTATGAACAGGTGATCCAGGGATTTCGAAAAGAAGAAGCTGACGTCGTTACGATCCGATTCGTAGGTTCGATCGAAGAGCGCGTGGACTTTGACGAGCTCATTGGCTTTCCGCCACTTGAGCTGCACCTCAATTGCAAGGAGGTGGACCGCATAAATTCCTACGGTGTGCGACTTTGGATGAAGTATTTCGAGAAGGCGCGCGCAAGCGGGACAAAGATTGTATTTCGCGAGTGTTCAGTTCCAATTGTCGAGATTGTCCTGTCCGGGCTCGTTCGACACAGTGAGGGTGATAATTTAAGATAGGTTTCTGTGTCGATTGAGGGCGTAAACCCCTGAAATCACAGCATGGCTCCTGGTTCCCGGAAACGGAGAATCA
>Ga0163144_10006473_pt1 | contig 25812 bp, 26 predicted proteins | sample OliLak19BULKMAT1_FD_123175 | JGI IMG/M metagenome (GOLD analysis project Ga0163144, IMG submission 123175) | Freshwater microbial mat bacterial communities from Lake Vanda, McMurdo Dry Valleys, Antarctica - Oligotrophic Lake LV.19.BULKMAT1 | ecosystem: Environmental > Aquatic > Freshwater >...
GCCAATCTTCCAGTGGCTCCGGCCGCGATTCATCGCAAGATGACCGGAAAGCGGGCAAGGAACTGGCGCTGATTCCCGCGGCCGGTTACGCCGCCGACAACGAAGGAATTTCGATCTACAAGATCAACGACGGCACCGGCTACATCCTGGTTTCCGACCAGGGTGCCAATCGGTTCCGGATCTACAGGCGGGAAGGGGAGCCTGGCCGGCCGCATGAGCATGTCCTGCTGAAGACGGTGTCGGTCTCGGCCCTTGAAAGTGACGGCAGCGAGGTGACGAGCATGGCGCTGGGCCCGAAGTTTCGAAGTGGCCTCTTCGTCGCGATGTCAACCGACAAGACCTTTCACTATTACTCGTGGGACGACATTGCCGGCGCGGAGCTGAGGAAAGCACCGAACGGCAACGCGGGGGTCAGGTGACGGGGTGTCAGGCAATCGCCGATGAAGATCTCGATCACGTCAGGCGGGCTCTCGCCAATCCACATCGGCGGCGCATCAAGGCGGCGGTTGAGACCGGCGACGTGCCCTTGAAGACCCGACTGATGCTCCGGATGATGTCCGCCTTCGTGTTCATGCTGCCCAAGGACACTTTGCGCGAGAACGCCGCGGAACTGAGGGAGAAGAAGTGATGCGCGCCGCCTTCACCTTGTGGTGTCTCTCCGCCACGACTCCGCTCTTCGCCCAGGAGGCGAAACCCCCGCCCGGATCCGACGCGGCGCTTGCCGAGCGGCTGGGCGCCGATCAGCGGGGCATGAAGAGCTACGTGCTCGTCCTCCTCAAGACCGGGCCGAAGACCGACATTCCGAAGGGAGAGTGACCGGCTCTTCGTCGGCCACATGACAAACATCGGCAAGCTGGCGGGGGAGGGCAAGCTCGTGGTGCCGGGGCCCCTGGGCAGGGACGACCGCCAGTACAGGGGCATCTTCGTCTTCAACGTGAAGACGGTGAAGGAAGCTGAGGCTCTGCTCGTCACCGACCCCGCGGTGGCCGCGGGCGTCCTCGCTTATGAGGCCTATGGCTGGTACGCCACGGCCGCTTTGATGGAAGTAGCGTCCATCCACGGTCGCATCGACAAGACGAGCCACTGACCCAACGCCGACCACGCAACACTTGACGACCAGCGCTCCGAAAACCGCCCTGGTCAGAGACGACGAGCGCCTCGCGCGGCCGACGTTCACCACTTCCCGGCGTTCCCTTCGGCCTGGGAGTCTCAGCCCCCAGACTGCTGGTCCCGATCCTGGGCGGAATCGGCGCACCTTGAAGAACGTCCTCGTCCGATTCAGCGTTTCTCCTGAGGCTTTGAATTTCTCGACCCGAAACTTCAGGGCGAGAGCGGCACTCAGGGCTGGCTGCCGAGCCTTTCGACGCGAGCGAGCAATTCGACGGGCAGGGGCGGCTGATCACCGCTCAAGCCTCCGACCATTCGACCCGTCCAAAGGGACAACAAGTCCTCCAACGCGCTCGGGCTCGGGTAGCCTCACAAACTTCCGTTATGGACTTCACACCCCTGCGCCGTCATCGCGACTATCGGCTCTTGTACATCGCGCAGGGCGTGTCGCTTCTCGGCACGATGATGACCTACGTCGCGCTGCCATACCAGATGTTTCAGCTGACCCATTCCTCTCTTCAAGTTGGCCTGCTTGGCCTGGCTGAGCTGTTTCCTCTTCTGCTGACCGCCTTCATCGGCGGGGCGCTTGCCGACTCCGTCGACCGCCGGCGCATGGTGATCGTCACCGACATCCTCCTGGCCGGGGGCAGCCTGACCCTGGCCGTGCTTGCCGTTCACGGCGCTCCGCCTGCCTGGTCGTTGTATGTGCTCGCCGGCCTGATGTCGGGCCTCAACGGTCTGCAGCGCCCCTCGATCGACGCCCTGATGCCGCGACTGGTGCCCAGGGAGGATCTGATGGCCGCGGCCGCCCTGAGTTCATTCCGCGGCAGCTTCATCATGATCGTCGGGCCGGCCATCGGTGGCGTGTTGATCGCCTCCATGGGACTTGCCTTCGCCTATGCGATGGACGTCTTGAGCTATCTGATGGCCCTCGCCTGCATGGTCAGGATACGCAACACCCGCTCGCCCGAGGGGGCTGAGCGGCCAACCCTCGAGAGCATCCGCGAGGGCTTCCGCTACGCGCGCAGCCGTCAGGAGCTTATCGGGACCTACGTTGTCGACTTCGTGGCCATGATCTTTGGAATGCCCATGGCGCTTTTCCCGGCGCTGTCCGAGAAGCTCGGCGGCCCCGGCGTCCTCGGAGTCCTTTACGCCGCGCCCGCAGTGGGGGCCTTTGTGGCCAGTGTCACAAGCCGGTGGACGCAAAAGGTGACGCGTCACGGGCTGGCCATCACGGTGGCGGCCGGCGTCTGGGGTGTCGCGATCATTATCTTCGGCTTCTGCGACTCGATCGTCCCCGCCACATTCTTCCTCGCCCTGGCTGGGGGCGCTGATGCGGTCAGTGGAATTTTTCGATCGACTATGTGGAATCAGACGATCCCCGACAGTCTCCGTGGACGCCTGGCCGGCATCGAGATGGTGAGCTACTTGAGCGGCCCCATGCTGGGCCACGTAGAGGCCGGCCTCGCCGCGGCCGCGTTTGGGGTTCGCGCTTCCGTGGTGTCTGGCGGCGCCCTTTGTGTCGTGGGGGTGATCGTCTGTGCGGTCATGCTGCCGAAGTTCATCCGGTACGACGCCGAAGAGTTCAGGAAGGATCAGGCTTAGCAGGGCCTGAAGGACGTTCATGGCCACCGCTTTGCCAAGGACCACCCGGGCGTCTATCGCGAGGGCTCGGGCTTCACCGCGCAGCTCTTCGCCGTGCGTGAGCAGCTCACCCAGAATGCACGACCCAAGCTCTTGATCCTTCTGGGAACCACCGGCCTCGTCCTGTTGATCGCCTGCGCGAACGTCGCGAACCTGACGCTGGCCCGCGTGCTGCGGCGGGATCGGGAGCTTGCGGTGCGGGGCGCTCTAGGTGCGACCCGCGGCCGCCTCACATGCCAGCTTCTCACCGAAAGCTCGCTGATCGCCGTGGCCGGAGGTGGGGTCGGTCTTGTCTTCGCGGTCTCGACCCTGGGGCTGCTGACTCGATTCGTTTCGCGCTTCACCACCCGCACCAGCGAAATCGGGGTGGATTTCGGGATCCTGGGTTTCACCCTGGTCGTCTCGATTCTGACCGGACTCTTCTTCGGCATCCTCCCGGCTCTCGCTTCGAGAGTGGATCTGGTGAGGCCATGAAGCAGGGCGCCAGGGGTGCTAGTAGCGAAGGCTTGGGAAAGCGGCGCCTTCACCAACGTGTTGTCCGGATATCTATTCGACACCCAGGTCACCGACCCGGTGGCAGTCGGTGCGTCCTGTTCACGTTCGTGATCGCCGGTCTCGTCGCCTGCCTGGGACCCGCACTTCGTGCCACCACCGTCGATCCCCTGGTGGCGCTGCGGACGGACCAAGAGGCAAGCGCGGGGGCGTCCGCTACTACCGCTTCTTGCCCACTGCCTCCCGCAACGCGGCATGGGCTTCGGCGAGGACCCAGTCGTTTCCGGCGAACTCCTTGACGAGCTTCCCGTCGGGGCCGATGACCACGGTGACCAGCGAGTGCGCGAAGTCGCTCCCCTCCTGAAAGAAGACAAGCCCAAAGAACTGACCGAGTCGTCCCACCGCCTCTTTCGTTCCGGTTGCGAGCTTCCACCTCGCGAACGGACCCTGCCCGCGATCCTTGACGAAGGCCGAGCCGAAGGCCTGGAGCACTTCGGGTCGATCGAACTCGACATCAAAGCTCACGCTCAGAAGGCGGGCTGAGGCGCGCAGGTCCGGGTCGGCCTCGATCGCGTTCTCGAGCTCCTGGAAGTTCTTCATGATGCGCGGGCAGAACTCCGGAATCGGGCAGCGCGTGTAGATGAACGTGAGGACGAGCACGTGGCCGCGGTAGTCGGAGATCCGCAGGGGCTTGCCGTCCTGATCCTCGAGAAGGACATCCACCACACTCTCTCCGAGCCTCGCTTCTTTGGGCACAGGAATGCTCATCCCTGGCGGGGGTTCGTAGCGCACCACGTTCACCTTTTCCACAAAGCTCTCGTTCGCCTTCACGACCAGTGTGGCGGTGATGACATCCCCGCGTCGCAGTCGCTCGAGGGGCATGCCCTGGAACCGGGCCAGGAAGCCCGTTGATTCGGGCATCTTGAGGGGCATGGTCATCGCGGGCATGAAGCCCGGGATGTCCTCGTGAGCGATCAGAAGCTCGCGGTCCAGAATATCGACGCCTTCGATCTTGCCCTTAAGCGGATATCTCGTCGCCCCATCCGCGGGCGCACAGGCGAGGTTGGCGGTCAGGAAGGCGATCAGAAGCGCCAGGAGACCGAGCGAACGAACGCTCATAGCCTGGGACGCTCCGCCGCCATGTCGCGAGGCGACTGCACGGGAATGCGCTCTTTGCTCACCTCTTCGGGAGTGATGGGTTTGAAGTCGGGAGAGAGAAGTCGGTCGTTGCCCCAGGACGTGAGGACGTGGTTCAGAACATCGGCCACCTGCTGATCTTTGAGGTAGCGGAGCGGGGTCATGATCGCATCGTAGCGTCGGCCTGAGACTTCGATGGGGCCGGACATGCCGTTGAGAACGATACGAATGAGATGACTGCGTCCGCCGGCCTGAAGCATGCGGACGGCGTGACCGGCCAGGGGCGGGGCGATCGTTGCCAGGGACTTTCCGTCCGGAGCATGACAACTCGAACAAAGTTTTCCGTAGATCTCCGCCCCGCCGGTGGCCACAAGCTCTGTCGGCGGGGGCGGGGCGCAAGCGGCAAGGAGGAGAAGGGCACCGACGATTCCGCTTCGCACCGGGTGATTTTAGGAGCCCGATCCCGAAACGAGGAATGGATGCGCTGGAGGGTGCGCATCGCGCTACGATGGTCGCTTATCTCAAACGCTCCGGCGGCCAGGAGCAATATTCGGAACCCCTCCGGATTTGCGGGTCCAGCCGGGTTGCGCCGTGCCTTTATGCTCCATGGATGAAGAAGACACTCTTTGCAGGAGCCCTCGCTTTGGCGCTCGCGGGGCTCACCTCCGCGCAGGAACTCGTGAGCGCAGCCACCGAGGCCGCGGCCGGTCCCCGAATCACCGCCACCAAACTGAAGGGTCACACTCGCTTTCTCGCGAGCGATCTGCTCGAGGGCCGCGGGCCCGCGACCCGGGGCGACGAACTGGCCCAGGCCTACATTGCGGCGCAGTTCGAGAGCTTCGGACTCGAGCCGGGAGCCGCGGATGGTTCCTATATTCAGAAGGTGGAGATCGTCGGCATCAAGAGCGCGGCTCCCGATACCGTGGTCTTTAAGAAAGGCGCGGAGGCGGTGACTCTGCAGAAGCAGGAATTCGTCGCTTTCTCCGGCGCGGAACAGCCCACCTCTGGTTTCGAAAACGCGGAACTCGTATTCGTCGGATACGGCATCGAAGCCCCCGAATTCGGCTGGGACGACTACAAGGGCCTCGACGTGAAGGGCAAGGTCCTGGTGATGATGAACAACGACCCCGAGAACGACCCTTTGCTTTTCAAGGGGAAAACCCGGCTCTACTACGGTCGGTGGGACTACAAGTATGAGATGGCCGCATCCAAAGGGGCGGCCGGCGCCATCATCATCCACACCGTCCCTTCGGCGGGCTATGGCTTCTCGGTGGTTCAGAACTCGTGGTCGGGTGAACTCTTCTCCCTGGCCGGGGAAACCGGACCGCGGGTTCAGGTGAAGATGTGGGCCACCGAGGAGGCGGTTCGTAAGGTAGCGACCCTGGCCGGACATGATCTTGCAGCCCTCACCGCCGCCGCGCAGAAGAAGGATTTCAAACCGGTGCTCCTCGGCGTCAACCTGTCGATGACTTTGCGCAATGAGGTGAAGAAGAAGGCGAGCGCCAACGTGATTGCCAAACTGACCGGCAGCGACCCCAAACTCAAGGCCGAGTCGGTCTTCTTCACTTCACATCACGACCATTTCGGCCGTATTGAGGCCCCCGCGGGTCAGGACGGCATCTTCAACGGCGCCCACGACAACGCGGTGGGAGTGGCAGGGCTTCTCGCCCTCGCGGAATCGAGCGCGCAACTGAGCGAGCGCCCGAAGCGGACGTTGTACTTCGCGGCGGTTGCGGCCGAGGAACAAGGCCTGCTCGGCTCGAAGTATCTGGCGCAAAACCCTCCAGTGCCCGCGGGCCGGATCGCCGCGAACATCAACATGGATGGTGCCAACATCTGGGGCCGAACGAAGGATCTGACGATGATCGGCTACGGCAAGTCGAGCCTCGACAAGACAATCAACGCTCTGGCTGCTTTGCAGGGTCGTCGCGTCGTCGCCGACCAGTCGCCGGACAAGGGTTTCTTCTATCGCTCCGACCAGTTCAGTTTCGCCAAGAAGGGCGTGCCCGCCGCGTATTTTGACGGCGGGATGGAAGTGATCGGCAAACCCGAGGGTTGGGGCCGCAAGGAACAGGAGGCCTACGAGGAGAAGCACTACCATCAGGTGAGCGACGAACTGCGCGACTGGTGGAACCTCGAAGGGGCGATTGAGGACTTCCGGCTGCTGTTCTTCCTCGGGGTGCAGGTGGCGAATCAGGCCGAGATGCCGGCTTGGAATCCGGGCGACGAATTCGAGGCGGCACGAAAGAAGGCCATCGCCGAAGCAGGCGCGCGTTGAGGCGTTCCTGGCTTGGCGGATTCCTCGCGGGCCTTGTCGTTCTGGCGGATGCGCCCGCCGCGGCCGCATCCGGGGTCGAGGTGGCCCTCTTCACCGGCCCTGCCTTTGCCACCTACAAGCAGTCGTTCACTTTCAAAGGCAGCACGCCCAATCTGGACCTCGGGCGGCTCAATGTGAAGGAGTCGGCAACGGTGGACGCGAAAGGAGGAATCTCCTTCGGGGTCTCGGCCACGTTGTTCCTGACGAACTCCTTTGGTGTCGAAGCACGTTTCGACAGTGTCGATGTGGACCTGCAGTCGTTCGGCGGCAGTTACACGCTCGAACTGGGCCCGCCGGGTTCGCCGATTCCGGCGATTCCGCTCACCCTCGGCGAGGGAACGACCGACCTCCGCTCGATCCGCCCCAAGTCGCTCAACCTGCGCTTTCAGTCGCAGGGGCGAGTGGGGGTTGGGTTCTCGGGCGGTGTGAGCTACGTTTCCAAGGTGGATCTGGATGTTCTCCCCACCCTGACCGTGGCCAACCTGAATGCGTCGATTCCGGTCTCGCTCATCGCCTCTCCGGTGAACTCCGAGGAAACGCACCACTTCGGATTCAATGCTGGCATCACCCTTCAGGTCCGCATCGCTTCCGGCTTCTCCATCGTAGGAGAGGCGCGAGGTTTCACCTTCAAACGATCGGAGCTGAAGTGGGAAGCGAAGGAAACCGGGGTCTTGAGTGCGGTTGAGAAGGCCTTCCTCGCTACCGTCGCTTCGCAACTGGAACTGCCGCGCTTCACGCCTGGTTTTTGGGCGGCACGTTTGGGTGTGGCCTACCGCTTCTAGGAGCCTGGCCCGGTTCGTTCCGAGATTCGCAAGGCGGCCACGAGGCGATCACCATACTGGGAGAGTCCGGGATGCAATTCTTAACAACGAACAGGTTGACGGGACTGTTGGTCGCTTTCTCTCTGTCCGGCGCGTCCGTCGCCTGGGCAGAAATAATCGCGGCGGCGCCCCCATTGACGCAGAAAGACGGCAAGGGCGGAGACAAGGGGGACAAGAAAACCTCAGGGAAGAAGGACGACTCGAAGGGCAAGAAAGGCGGCGACAAGCATGCGTCCAAGGAATCAACCGAATCGAAACCCGCGGAGGCAAGCAAAGGCCCGGCGACGGTCGCGAATACCGGTCCTTCTGTCGTCTGCCAGATGGCAAACGCGTCTGCGGGCCTGCCGGGAGTTACGGAAGCGAGTGGTGTCGCGGTTAGCCGTCGCACGCCGGGGATTCTGTGGTCCCACGGTGACTCCTACGTCGGCGAACCGGTTCTCTTCGCCTTCGACGCTCGGGGCGCGGTCAAAGGCAAAGTACGCCTTGCAGGCGTGAAGGTTTCCGACTGGGAGGACATTGCAGTCGCTCCCTGCGGGTCCGCGAGTTGTCTGTTCATCGGGGATATCGGCGACAACCAGAATGCTCGCAAGAGCATCACCATCCATCGCATTCCAGAGCCCGCGCCTACGGATGCGGTGGCGTCGCGCGGCGAGGTCTTTACCGCCACTTTCCCCGATGGATCTCATGATGCCGAAGCGTTCTTCGTCTCCGCATCCGGTGAAATGTTCGTCGTCACGAAAGGAGAGACGGGGCCCGTGGCTCTCTATCGCTTCGGCGGATCTCCCAAGGCGGGCGCCTCGACTCAGCTTCAGAAGGTCGGCGTGCTCCAGAGCGGCGCGGTGAACCGGAATCAGTGGGTCACGGGAGCCAGTGCTTCTCCCGACGGAAAGTGGGTCGCGATGCGAACCCACGGTTCGGTGTACTTCTACGACGCGAATCGTCTTATGAAGGGCGACCTCAAGTCGCCTCTTCGTTTCGACGCCACGGCGCTGAAAGAGCCGCAGGGTGAGGGTGTGGCCCTCGGACCCGATGGCGCGCTGTTCCTCGCGGGGGAAGGCCAGAGGAAGGGAGCTCCGGGAACGCTCGCATCGGGCGTCTGCAAACTGCCGACGTCGAGTGCCGACGCGTCCTCTCACTGAGCCTCGCGAGCGCTTGGTGCGCCTTCTCCAGAGCTAACTACTAGCGCCGCAGCCTGCCCTTGGGGCAAGCCACCGCAAGCCCTGCGGGCTGCAAGGATAGGCGGGTGGAGGGATCGAGTAGGTCACACCCCCTTGACTCGTTGCAGGAAGGCCTTGGGTCACGATTGCGGTGCTACCGCATCCGTCGCGATCAGCTTGAGGATCGAGATCTCGGGTCGCACGCCAAAGCGGACCGGGAGAATGCTGGTTCCGATTCCGGTGTTCACGAAGAGATGGCGTCCCTCTTCCACGATGTGGCCGCGGGAGAACCGCTGCCCGAACGAGCTGGGCACGATCGGGCTGCCGATGACAGGAAGCCGAAGCTGGCCTCCATGGGTGTGCGAGGCCAGAGTGAGCGTGACCCGGGGCGGAAGGAACGGAAACACGTCCGGGTTGTGAGAGAGGACAACAAGCGGCTCGGCCTTCGGAAGCCCACGCCACTCTGCCTGAATTTGTCGAAAACGCGGCCAGTAGTCGGGTGAAAGATCGAAGTCATCCAGACCAGAGACGTGGAGGCGCACTCCATTCACGAGGAGTGTGTCGGACTGCCACCGCAGGAACGTGACCCCGGCCGCGCGAAAGGCCCGTTCGACTCTCTCGGCCCCGAGCCATCGATCGTGATTGCCAATCACCGCGATCTGTCCGTACCGGGCCTTGGCCCGGGCGAGGATGGCTGCGACCTTCTCTGGCTCCATGAAAGTTCCGCCCGGCACGGTGTCAATCACGTAGTCGCCCAGCCAGGCGATGAGGTCGGGTTTCGCGGCGGAGATGCGGAGAACCACTTCTTCGAGTTTGACCACGTCTACGAAAGGCGCGCCGCCATGGAGATCCCCGACTGCCGCGATCGTGAAACCATCGAGGGCGGCGGGCCACGAGGAGGGGGCGAGAGGGTACTCGACCACAACCAGCGAATCGGGTACGAGCCAGAAAGCCTGCACGGCCAGGGTACTCGCGATCAGAAAGAGGGTCGTCCGGACGAAGAAGACGCGCGGTGAACGTTTTCGAGGAGGAACCATCCGTACGACGAGTGTAAGTTCCCCAGTCGATCATGGATTCGATGAAGTTCCTCACCTCGCCGCGTCTGGCCGCGATTAAAGGCTTGGTTCACGGATTCGGCCAGCGTGTTCCCGGAGCTCGCGAAGTGGCTCGCCAGGCCGCACGAGACGCATGGAGGGCGGTCGGGAGCGCGTTCTTCCTGCGCCAGGTCCACGGGTGCGCCATCGCGACCCCACCTTGGAATGATCCTCCGGAGGCGGACGCCACCGTCACCGGCCACGAGGGTCATTTGCTGGCCATCGAAACCGCGGATTGCCTCCCGATTCTGATCGTGGATCCAGTTCAGAAGCGGGTGGCCGCGGCGCATGCGGGGTGGCGAGGCTCGGCCGCACGGGTCGCGGTCGAGGCGGTGAATCGGCTGATCGCCATGGGTTCGGATCCACGGCGGCTTCTGGCCTCTCTGGGACCGGCCATCGGTCCTTGCTGCTATGAAGTTGGACCCGAGGTCGAGGAGGCGTTCGGCGCCCAGGGTGCGGCTTTCTTCAAGCAGGGGCCCTCGGTGCGCAAGCACCTCGATGTGGTGGCGGCGAACCGAGCCCAGCTCGAGGAATCGGGGGTGCGGTCGGCCAACATCGACAGCCTCGACCTGTGCACCCGATGCCGGGAAGATCTCTTCTTTTCCTACCGCCGCGATGGGGCGAACGCTGGCCGAATGATCAGTGTGGTGGGTTTCTCGCGCGCTTCGCAGCTTTAGCAAAAGCCTCCGGCGAAAGCTCACAGGCGCGCCAGAAGTACCAGGCCGCTACGGAACTGTAGGGCGAAAACTTCCAGAAGAAAGGGGCCGCCTGCTTCGGCGTGGGCATCGCGCGCTTACGGAAGGTGCGACCGAGGCCCTTGCGCACACCGAAGTCGAGCACGGGCCAGACGTCGGGGCGGCCGAGGCCGAAGATCAGGAACATCTCGACGGTCCAGCGCCCCACGCCGTGCACCCGGGTGAGGCGTTCGATCAGTTCCTCGTTGGCCATTCGCACCGCTTCGGCGCGGGTGGGCACCACACCCTCGAGGGCGTGTTGAGCCAGGCTCTTCATGGCGCGAAGTTTTCCGCGCGACAGCCCGGCCGCGCGCAGTCTGGCGTCGTCGGTCGCAAGCAGATCTTCAGCCGAGGGGAAAGGCCTGGGCGCGTAGACCTCCAGAACGCGGCCGAGAATCGTCGCCGCGGCGCTGCCATTCAACTGCTGGTAGACGATCGACTGGACGAGCGCCTCGAAAGGCGTCGCGCGATGAGTCAACAGGGCGCAGGGACCCACGATGTCGATGAGACCGGCCATCCGCTCGTGCGACGCGCGTAGGTGCGCGACGGCGGCCGCGAGATCGTAAGACGGCGACATGAGGCGGCCAGAGCTCACGGGCGGTCCACTTGTTTCATGAAATCCCTGGACCAGACACTACCAGTCCGGGCCCAGCGAAGGCCCTGATCTTCGGCCGCAGCGACGGGGTTTGGGGGGGCGGGGTCGTTCACCGCCCCCCAACTCTAGACGATGCTTCCTTCGAGGAACGCCTTCAGTTTGCGGCTGCGCGACGGATGCCGCAGCTTGCGCAGGGCCTTCGCTTCGATCTGCCGGATGCGCTCGCGGGTGACCGCGAAGTTCTGGCCGACCTCTTCGAGGGTGTGCTCGTTGCCCTCGCCAATGCCGAAGCGCATCTTGATGACGCGCTCTTCCCGCGGCGTCAGCGTCTTGAGCAACGCCTCGGTCTGCTCGCGCAGGTTCACGTCGATCATGGCTTCGACCGGCGAGACCGCGTTCTTGTCCTCGATGAAATCGCCCAGATGCGAATCTTCCTCTTCGCCGATGGGCGTTTCGAGGGAGATCGGCTCCTGCGCGATCTTCATGACCTTGCGGACTTTGTAGACCGGAATGTCCATGCGCTTCGCCACTTCTTCCGAGGAGGGCTCGCGTCCGAGTTCCTGAATCAACGCGCGCTGGGTGCGGACGAGCTTGTTGATGGTCTCGATCATGTGCACCGGGATGCGGATGGTGCGGGCCTGGTCGGCGATGGCGCGGGTGATGGCCTGGCGGATCCACCACGTGGCATAGGTGGAGAACTTGTAGCCGCGGCGGTACTCGAACTTGTCGACCGCCTTCATCAGGCCGATGTTGCCTTCCTGAATCAGGTCGAGGAACTGGAGGCCGCGGTTGGTGTACTTTTTCGCGATCGAAACCACCAGTCGGAGGTTCGCTTCGACCAGTTCCTTCTTCGCCTGCTCGGCCTGGATCTCGCCGATGAGGACGGCGTCGAGGGTGCGCTTGAGATCAGCGGTCGTCGAACCGAAGTCGTCCTGGAGATCGCGCAACGCCTGCTTCTTCTCCTGGATGTCGCGCTTGATGACCTTCTTCTGCTCTTCGGAGAGGCGGCCCTCGCTCTTCACCACCATGCGGGTGACCTGCTCTTCGAGCTGGGACACCCGATCGACCGCTTCACGCAGACGATCCAGCAGCCGGCGCTTCACGTTCTCGGTGAGTTCGAGACGGCGGATGGCCTTCGAGAAACCCACGCGCTGACGCCCGACGCGCCACTTACCCTTGACCCACTTGGGGTCTTTCTTCGCAGTGTCCTCGTACTTCGCCTTGAGGACGATGTAGCTGTCGAAGACCGCCTTGACGTTGCTGACGAGCTTCAGGGTCTCGCGCTTCTTGCGCTCGAGTTTCTCCTCGGTGATTTCTTCTTCAACGAAGATGACCAGTTCCTTGACCCCGATGCGGGAGGCTTCGAGCTGTTCGCCGGCGGCCAGGATCTCCCGGGCGGCCATGGGCGTGCGCGTGATCTGGGCGAGCATGATGCGCTTGCCGCGCTCGATGCGTTTGGCGATCGCGACTTCGCCTTCGCGGGTGAGCAGGGGCACCGTGCCCATTTCCCGCAGGTACATGCGGACGGGATCGTTCGTCTTGTCGAGCGTTCCCGGGGTGAGGTCGATGGTCTCGCCTTCCTCGGCGTCGGACTTCTCACGGAACTTCTGCTCGGAATCGATGATCTCGATTCCCATCGAGCCGAACATGGCGAAGACGTCTTCGAGCTCGTCGGACGTGTGAATGTCCGTGGGGAGCATCTCGTTGACTTCTTCGTAGAGAAGGTAGCCCTTCTCCTTGCCCATCGTGATGCCGGTGCGTACTTCGTCGTACTTCTCTTCGAGTGTGAGGGCCATTTTTGTGTTCTTAAGTGCTCCGCTGCTTCCTAGAACCTTCTATTTTCGCCTGTCCGGGCGCTTTTAGCCAACGTGGCTCTCAGGAGACCGAACGCAGGGCCTCGATTTCCCTCGAAACGCGGGTTTTTTCCTCGAGAATGGCGTCGATGTCCTGCCCCGGCCCGCCCCGGACCAGAGCTTTCTGGATCCCCACCAGACGGCGCTCCAGCAAAAGCAGTCGCAACGACAAGGCGCAGGAACGGGCCGAGGCCGCATCGACCTCCAGATCCTGAACCGCGATCTCGCGCAAGACGCGCCGGTCGTCGTCGTCGGGAAGGGTGTCTTGAAGTGTCCCGAGCGATGCCTCGCCGCCCACCGCCGAGAGCCGAAAAAGTGTGGCGAGGATCGGCCCGGCCCGCAGGGACGAGAGGTCGAGGCCGTCGAGTTCGGCGAAGGCTTCCGCTACATCTGGAAGACTCTTGAGAGCAAGCGCCACCAGCCAGATTTCAGATCGCGTCAGTTCCTGTTTCGCGGCCGGGGCCAAGGTCCGAACGACCGGCGTGAAAGCCTGAGCCCTCACCGCCTGCCGCGAACCCAGGGACCGGGCGAGTTCTTCGCTGGCCGCGATCGGGTCGATGTTCCCGATCTGCGCAATGCGGGGAATCCAGGCCGCTCGCTCCACGCCGCTTTCGATCCGGCCAAGTGCGGGGAGCAGAGCGTTCATGTACGCCGCTTTTCCGGCGGGGCTCCCGATGTCGTTTTCGCGCGCGGCCAGACGAGCGAGCCACTCAATGGCCGGCTCCGCCGCCTCGATCTTCGCCAGAAACGGCTCGCGGCCCCTTTCGCGGATGAAGGTGTCGGGATCGTGTCCGGATTCAAGCGCCACCACCCGCACGTCCATCTTCTCTTCCTGGAATATCTCAATGGACCGGCGGGTCGCTTTCACCCCGGCCTCGTCGCCGTCGAAACACAAGATCGCGCGCGGGGCCAGACGCTTCAACAGGCGTACCTGCTGAGAGGTGAGGGCGGTGCCGCATGGCGCCACGGCCGAAACCATCCCCGCTTCTATGGAACGGGCGACGTCTAGATACCCTTCCATCACGACCGCGCGGCCGGTTCGGCGGATTTCCTCTTTGGCCCAGCTCAGACCGTAGAGGGTCCGGCTCTTCTGGTATGCCGGGCCTTCGGGTGAGTTCAGATACTTTGGCTCATCGGCCGGGTCCAGGGCGCGGGCACCGAACGCCACCACGCGACCCCGATCCGACAGGATCGGAAAGATGGCTCGATTCCGGAAGCGGTCGTAAAGACCACGCTGGCCGCGGATGGCAAGCCCCGCCATCTCGATGAGTTCTTCGCGGAACTGGATCTTGAGGGCGCGTACGAGGTCCTCCCACGCGTCCCGCGCGGCTCCGGCGCGAATGAACTCAAGCGTCTTCTGGGAGAACTTCCGGCCGAGCAGATACTCGCGGGCCCTTCGTCCGGGATCGGCCCAGAAGAACTGCTCGTACTGTTGGGCCGCCGCCTCGAGAACCGGTTCTATCTCCAGCCGCTGCCGATCCTCCGGCGACTCCTCACGCGAATCGGGGATGGGAAGGCCGAATCGGCGGGCCAGAGTCTCGATGGTGTCCTTGAAGGAGAGACCTTCCTTCAGTTTGATGAACTCGACCACGTCGCCGCCCGCACCGCAGCCGAAGCAGTGGAAAACCGGCGGGTCCGACCTCACGGTGAAGGACGGGGACTTCTCTTTGTGAAACGGGCACAGGCCCTTGTGCGATCGACCCATCCTGCGGAGGACGACGTGTTCGGAAACGATGCTGACGATGTCGGCGCGGCTCTTGAGTTCGTCAAGGAAGGAGGGAGTGAAGGTGGTCATCGGCGCAACTCGACCACCGTGGCCCCGGCCCCACCCTCGTTGGACGAGCCATCTCGGAAAGCGGTCACGTGGGGGTGCGATTTCAAGAGATCGCGGACCGCGGACCGCAAGCGGCCCTGGCCGAAGCCATGAATGATCCGAATGCTGGGGACATCGGCGAGGAAAGCATCGTCGAGGAACTTATCAACGAGCGGCGCAGCCTCGTCGACGCGCATCCCGATCAGCTTGAGAGACGGACCGCCGGCTTCTTCGGACCATGGAGCCGGCCGATGGGCGTCATTCGCCCCCCCCCCCCCGCCGCGGACCTCGGAATCTGTCCTGGCGTGGGCCCGCCGGGCCGCGAACGACTCCGCTTGATCGGGCTCGACACGCCGGCCTGGGGACCAAGGCGGCGAACCCGGAGCTTTGGTGTTCCGCGCCCGCTGGACCAGCGAACGGCCCAGGCGGATGCGCTTTCCACCGGAATCGATCTCCACATCGCTCTCCGTGAGTGCGGTGATCAGGCCGCGCCAGCCGAGGGCGGGAGCCTCGACAAAATCGCCGACGGAAAGGGACTCCGCGGCTGCGGCCGGAGCTTTGGTCTCGCTCTCCGGTGTCACCTGAGACAGGATCTCGCCGCGCAGCCGGACCACCGCGCGGGGCGTCTTTGCGGCCTTCAGTTTGTCCTCCGCTTCTGCGAACAGAGCGCGGAGACGATGATCTTCCGCCTCGCGTCGTTTTTGAATGCGTTCGCGGGTGTCTTCACGCATTCGCGCGCGTTCGTCCTCGATGCGCGCAAGCCGGGCGGTGAGGGTTTCGTCCATCGCCCTGACCCGCGCCTGTGCCTCTTCGAGCCGAGTCTGTTTCTCCGCAAGCTCGGCCTTCTCCCGGGCGAGGTCGGCGAGTATGGCCTCCTGCCTTCGGGCCGATTCGGGGAGCCGCGACCGGGCCTGATCGACGACACTCGCGGGGACGCCCAGGCGGCTTGCGATCTCGAAGGCGAGCGAGCGTCCGGGTTGGTTGAGAACGAGTTTGTAGGTCGGCGCAAAAGAGGCCGGATCGTAGGCGAACGAGGCACAGCGCGCGAGCGGCGATTCCTGGGCGAAGAGTTTGAGGTCGGCGTTGTGAGTGGTGACGATTACCGTGGCCCCTCGACGAGCGAAATCGTCAATAACCGCAGCACCCAGAGCTCCACCCTCCAGAGGGTCGGTGCCGGAGCCGAGTTCGTCGAGCAGAACCAGGGACCTCCGATCGGCACTTACGGTCATCTTCGCGATGCCCGCGATCTGGGCCGAGAAGGTGGAAAGACCAGCGCCCAGGGACTGGTCGTCCCCGATTTCCGCGAAGATGGAGTCGAAGAAAGGCACCACGGTACCCTCGCCGGCCGGAATCGGGAGGCCGCTCCGGGCCATGAGACAGAGCAGACCGACGCACTTCAAGGCCACGGTCTTGCCCCCGGTGTTGGGCCCGCCAATCACAAGAATGCGACGGTCCGCGGCGATCTCAAGGTCTAGCGGCACGGGAACGCGACCGCTGGGTGCGAGGTCCAGATCCGTCCGGACCTTGTCCATGAGCAAGGGGTGAATGCCCTGCACGATGTTCACGGATCCGTCATCCGAAAAGACCGGCGAACGCCCGTTGAGGTCGCGGGCAAGGCGCGCCCGGGCATGCAGGGCGTCCCAGGCCTGAAGAATCCAGCCCGCGCGTTTTAAGGCGGAGAGATCCTGACGGGCTTCTTCGGAAAGGCGTCTCAGGATCTGCCTGATTTCTTCCTGCTCCTCCTCGGACACCACCACCAGTTCGTTGTTGACTGCGACCGCTTCGATGGGCTCGATGAACGCGGTCTTTTGTGCGCGGGAGGCGCCGTGCACGACGCCGTCGAACGAGCGCTTGGCCTCGGCTTTCACCATCAGGACGGAACGGCCGTTGCGATTCGCCACGACCTTGTCCTGAAGCACGTCATCCGCGTTGGGCTTGTGGAGATAGGTCTCGAAGACCAGGTCCAGATCCTCACGAAGTCGCTGGGTTCGGGCACGCAATCGCCGCAACTCGGGCGAAGCATCGTCCCGGACTTCTCCCTTGGGGCCGATGGCCCGGCTCACCGAACCGACAAACGAGAGCCCCGCGAGACGAGCGAGGTCTTTGGCCTCGCCTCCAAATCGGGTGGAGCTCGAACCCGGAACCGCTGCGAGTCGGGCCTCAACTTCGGTGCCGAGGTCTTGGCTCATGAGGGCGAAGCGGGCCAGGACCATAAGATCGATCCCATCGAGATACTCGCCCTCGATCGAGAGTGCCGCGCATAACTCATCGACCTCGGGTATGCCCTCGAACCTCAGACCGCCCGCGTTCAGCAGGTCGCGGAAGACTTCCACTTGGAGCAGCAAGGCTTCGATGTTGGGCCGATCCGAGTCGTCGGGCAGGAAATGCAGGAACGCATCGATGTTGACGCTCCGCGTCGCGCGCTTCACGAGCAGCGCGCAGATCGATCCCCACTCGAGGGCTTTGAGGCTCGAGGAGTTGGTGAGAGTGGATGCTTTTTTCAACACGCGATTACGCCTGGGCGAAGTCTGTTCGATAACCACAGCCCGCCTCAAGCAGGCGTTCTTGACTACGATCCACAGTATGACCTTCGTCACGACCCTCGTCCTGTTCCTCTATTTCCTCGTGCTGGTCATTCTCGGTGTCTTCGGGATTCACCGCTACCTCATGGTGTATCTCTATTCTCGGAATCGCGACCAGAAGGCCCGGTTCAGTAAGGTCCCCGTGGGGAAGATCCCTCCGATGGTGACCGTGCAGCTTCCCCTGTTCAACGAAATGTACGTGGCCGAGCGGCTGATCCGGTCCGTCAGCCAGATACGCTACCCCTTGGACCGGCTCGAGATTCAGGTTCTCGACGACTCCACCGATGAGACCACGGCCATCGCGGAAGCCGCGACCCGTGAGGCGAAAGCTCGGGGACTCAACATCACCATGATTCATCGGAATGATCGCCAGGGCTTCAAGGCGGGCGCGCTCGAGAACGGTCTGCGGGTCGCGAAGGGTGAGTTCATCCTCATATTCGATGCGGACTTCATCGCTCCCGCGGACATCCTCGAACTCTCGCTCGGCCATTTCGAGGATGAGCGTGTCGGCATGGTCCAGGCCCGCTGGGGCCACGTGAATCGTGGTGATTGCCTGCTCACGGAGTTCCAGTCGATCATGCTCGACGGCCACTTCATCCTGGAGCACGGTGGCCGCAACCGTGGAGGCCGCTTTTTCAACTTCAACGGCACCGCGGGGGTCTGGCGCAAGAAAGCCATCGTAGACGCCGGTGGCTGGGAACACGACACCCTCACCGAGGACCTCGATCTCTCCTATCGCGCCCAGATGCGTGGGTGGAGGTTTGTGTTCATCGAGGATCTGATCTGCCCGGCCGAACTGCCGGCGGATATCGACGCTTTCAAAAGTCAGCAGGCGCGCTGGGCGAAGGGCTCAACCGAGGTATGCCTGAAACTGCTTCCGCGACTTCTGGCCTCGCCCTTGCCTTGGGAAATCCGGCTGGAAGCGGCGTTTCACCTGACCGCCAACTTCGCTTATCCCTTGATGGTGATCCTGTCCCTGCTGATGTTCCCGGCCATGGTGTTGCGCTACAACATGGGCTGGACCGAGGCCCTGCTCATCGACATCCCGCTTTTCCTGGGCGCCACGGCCAGCATCGGCACCTTCTACAGCGTGGCCCAAAGACAGGCCTACGGCCCGGGCCGCTTTTTGCCGCGGCTTCGATACATCCCGGGCGTCCTCGCTCTCGGCATTGGCTTGTCCATCGGCAATGCGCGGGCGGTGCTGGGCGGGCTCATCGGGGAGCGCTCAGAATTCGTGCGCACTCCCAAACTCGGAATCCTGGCGCCAGGGGATGAACCGCGGAGATACCGCGGTCAAGCCGGCACCACCCACTATCTGGAGTTCGCTCTCGCCCTCTACTTCGGGGCCATGGCCGCCTACGCGGTGCACAACGCTCTGTGGGCCTCGCTGCCATTCATCGTCCTGTTCGGGTCGGGCTATTTCTACATCGCGGCCCTGTCGCTCGCCGGGAGGATCGATCGACCTGCGCCGGCTCAGGCCATCGAAGCTTGAAGCGACATCAGAACGAGCGCCGTTCTCCGCCGCAGGCCTCACAGCTGCACAGTTCGCGCAAACGCGAGAAGGCCCAGATGCCGGTGTCGTGGCCGTCGGCCCAGCGCAGGTTCACCGCGTAGTTGCCGACGCTTTCAATCGAGGCAAGCGATTGATTCTTGAGGTCGAGATACCGCGGCTCGGGGGCATGGCCCTGGCAGCCTGCGCAGGGGCACCAGCTGCGAAGGTAGTCGAGGGCGAACTCCGACTTGTGCCCATCCGGCCAGTCGATGGCCAGAACCCGGCGCGAGCGGTGATGGCGGATCTCTTCGGGAAAAACGGTGTCCACCTCGGGTCCGGAGGAGGAAATCAGAGCCAGCCCAGGCGGCGGGCAATGAAGGCGACAGCCAGACCCATCGCCACGCCCACGAAGAGCAGGGCGAGGGCCCCGGCCCCGATCATGAGCCAGAAGGCCGGACCCCGATCGGTGGCCTTGGCCACCACGGGCAGTGGCGACGCCTCGGGGGCAGGAGCCCGCGATGGCTCGGGCCGCGCGGTTATGGGTGAGGGTACGACCGGACTCTGCATCGTGGGTGCCGGTTCATACGCCGCGCCTTCTTCGGAGATGGGAGAGCCCTCCAGCACGGTGGCCGCAAACGACTGCGGGGCGACCATGTGCCCCACCATGGTCGGGGCGACCACCAACTCGTCCTCACCTATAGATTCATGACCTATAGATTCATGACCTGCCGACCCGTGAGCATCCCCGCGAACTTCAATTTTGAACGAGGCCGAACCGAAGCGCAGGACACTGCCGTCTCGCAGAGGAGCGTCGACAATCCTCTTTGAGTCGACGAAAGTGCCATTGGCGCTGCCCTGATCGACGACGAAGAAGACGTTTTGTTTCCGCTTGATGAGGGCGTGCCGTCTCGAGACTGAGGGGTGGGGAACGACGATATTGCTCGTGGCCTCACGCCCAACAAGAGATTCTTCGGCGTCCACCACGATGGCATCCCCTTTGCCGGGGACCATACGCAACACAGACATCGAGCGAGTGTAACACGCAGGATTGGGAGTTGACGGAAGACTGTGACAGGCGTTACAAAGCGCGTTCAATGGTGATGAAATCGACCACGGGCGAAGGCTCGTTTGTAGTCGTCGAGAACCTGTCGAAGCGCTTTGGGGCCGACTGGGCGCTGGCCCGCGCCAGCTTCACGGTGCAGCGAGGGCGCATGGCGCTGCTGACCGGGGACAACGGTTCCGGCAAGACCACTCTGATCAAGTGCTTGTCCACGGCTCTGGTTCCGGATTTCGGAAGGGCGACCATCGGCGGCATCGATATTGTGATGGGACGGGACGCGGTCCGTCGCAGAGTGTCCTGCCTGAATCAGCCACCGGGCTTCTACGGCGGCCTGTCCGCCGTCGAGAACCTGAACCTCGCGAACGCGGTCCTGAAACTCGGTCGGGAAGACGCCATCGACGCCGTGCTCCAGCGGGTGGGCCTGGGTGCGAAGCGGACCATTCCCCTGGATGCCTTCTCGTCCGGGATGAAACAGCGCTTCGCTCTGGCCCGGCTCTCCCTGCTCGAACGAGACCTGATCCTTCTCGACGAACCGGAGACCCACCTCGACGCGGCGGGCCTGCGCCTCCTCCAGGAACTCATCGGCGAGTGGAAGGCGCGCGGTTCGGCCATCATCTGCGCGACCCATGCCCAGGAACGATTCCACGGCCTCGGAGACTTCGAGGTCCGGCTGGTCGGTGGACGTCCGAATCGAGTGGGAGGCGAGGCATGAAGGCCTTCCGGGCGCTTCTCGTAAAAGACCTGCGAATACTGGCCCGACGGCGCGGAGGCTTCCTCTCCGCTTTCGCGCTCGGCGCGATCATCATGCTCATGGCCAGTCTGTCGGGCGAAGCCACTCCTTTGAGTCTGGGACAAAGAGGCGCCGCCGCGTTCTGGATGGGCCTGTTCCTGGGCTCGACCCTGTTTCTATCCGATTCCTTCGAGACCGAGCAGAAGGACGGGGGCCAGCGAGCGCTGATTCTCCTTGGGGCCTCGCCCACCGCGTTTTTTTATGCCAAGGCCCTCGTGAATTTCGTTGGCCTGTTCGTGGTCGGTGTGTTGCTGACGCCCATCGCGGTGGCGCTCTTCGGGGTGGGGCCATCGCCCGGAGGCGGCGTTATCATTCTGGCCCTCGGAACCCTTTCGTTGTCCGCACCCGGGACCTTGTTCACCGCCCTCGTGGCCGAGAGCGACAAGCGGCACCTTCTCCTTCCGGTGATGATGTTCCCACTGGTGGTGCCGGTGCTGATCACCGTGGTCCAGTCCACTCTCCTGCTGACCTTCGGCGATCCCATGGACCAGGGCAGCGCCTGGGCGTCCCTGTTGACCATCTTCGCCCTCCTGCATTGGTTGCTCGACGGTGCGCTTTACTCGAGAGCCGTCGATTAGCAGCCTCTGCTTCAGAGGCTCAGAGGGTTGATTCATATTGCTCATCACGAGAACCCTCGCCCTTGGTACTCTTAAGTACTCGCTATGAAGCCAAAAACGCTCGTGGCCCTGGGGGGCACTTTGCTGATCGCCGGATCCTTCTGGGGTTTGTTGTTCGCCCCCGCGGAAATCTTCATGGGCGACGTGTACCGGATCTTCTACATCCATGTGCCGACCGCCTGGATCGGCCTGCTCCTGCTGACCGCGGCTTTCATCTGCGCGCTCATGTATCTGCTGAAGGGCAACCTGCTGTGGGACGACCGCCTTGAAGCGACCATGGAGGCGGGGGTCGTTCTCTCGGCCTTGCTCACCATTCAAGGCTCCATCTGGGCCCGGCCGACCTGGGGAGTGTGGTGGAACTGGGATCCACGGCTCACCACCACGGCGATTCTCGTCTTCGCGTTCGCCGGCATCCTCGCCTTGCGAACCTCGCTCAAGGAGCCGAGAAGGCGCGCGATGGTGAGTTCGGTGGCGACGATCGTGGCCGCCGCCGATGTCCCTCTCGTCTATTTCTCGGTCCGGTTCTGGAACTCCCTTCATCAGATTCAGTCCTCGCCCGAAACCGTCTCGGCCGCTTTCGTCTGGCCCTTGCGGGTGAACGCGATCGCGGTGCTGATTCTAATGGCGGGCCTGATTTCAATCCGGGCGGAAACCGTGGCCCGGTTGAGAGAGGCCGGCGCAGAGCCACCGCCTCTCGACGCCCCTCAACCCCTCAGTGCGAATACCTTCGGAGTGAATCGATGACCGGAGAAATTGTCGGCGGCTGGGAATACGTCATCGCCGCCTATGTCATTTCGGCACTGGTGTACGGCGGTTATGCGTATTCAGTGATCCGAAGGGACAATGCTTCAAGGTCCCCATCCCCATCCGCATCCGCATCCCCATCCGCATCCGCATCCAAGGAGAAGAAGTCATGAGTCTGAACGACGGCAGGAAACGAGTAGCATTGGCCCTGGGGGCTTGCGCCTTCGCGGGCACCCTTCTCTACTTCGTGGTGGGCGGAATCGGGAACAACCTCGTTTACTACTGGGGTCCTACCGAAGTTCTGGCCGCGGGGCCCAAGGCCCACGGAGCCTCCATCCGCCTCGGCGGACTGGTGGAAGCGGGTTCGATCAAGAAGGGCGAAGGCTCCAACCTCAGCTTCAGCGTGACCGACGGAAAGAAGTCGCTCTCGGTGCGGTGTTCGAGCGTGCCGCCCCAGATGTTCCGCGAAGGCATTGGAGTCGTGGTCGAAGGAACCGTGGCCACCGACGGTGTTTTCGAATCCCATCGGTTGATGGTCTCTCACGGCAATGAATACCGGGCCCCGGACGATCCGGCGTCGGTGGACCTCAAGAAACTGATGGGCAGCGCGTCCGAGCTTCCTGAACAAGACAAGAAGTAAGGACTCTCCAAAATGAGTGCGTCCATTGGTCGGAGCCTGGTGCTCCTGTCCCTGCTTTTCGCCTCCGCGGGCGCGGTGGCGGCGTTCGCCGCCTTCCTGAAGAAGCGCGCCGATCTCACCACCCTGGCGATCCGGGCGGCCTACGGTTTCGCGGGTTTCATGATCCTCGCGAACCTCTGGATGGTTCAGGCCCTGCTCCGAAACGACTTCTCGATTTCGTACGTGGCCCAGGTGGGTTCGATCGATCTGCCGGTATGGGTGAAAGTGGTCAGCTTGTGGTCGTCCCTCGAGGGATCGATCCTGTTCTGGGGCGGTGTGCTCGCCCTCTACGTCGCGGTCGCCACGCGCAGCCTCACCGAGGCCCACGGGTGGGCGCGTCCGGCGGCCATTGGGGTGTGGCTCGCGTGCGCCACCTTCTTCGGCTTCCTGATCGCCGGACCCGCCCAGCCCTTTGGGACCATGGTGGACGTGCCGGCCGACGGGCCCGGTCCGAACCCGCTTCTGCAGAATCACCTGCTCATGGCGATTCACCCGCCCTTCCTCTACGGCGGATACGTGGGCATGACCATACCTTTCGGTCTGGCCCTCGCCGCTTTGATGACGGGACGCCTCTCGCCCACCCTTCTCGGAACCATCCGCACCTCGTTGCTCGCACCCTGGAGTTTTCTGACCGCGGCGGTGGTGCTCGGCGGTTGGTGGGCCTACGAAGTGCTGGGTTGGGGAGGGTACTGGGCCTGGGATCCGGTGGAGAACGCTTCTCTCCTCCCCTGGTTGACCGCCACCGCGGCGCTCCATTCCGCGATCCTCACCGAACGCCGAGGCGTGTTGAAGGGATGGACCATGAGCATGGTCATCGCAAGTTTCCTGCTGACCATCTTGGGCACTTTCATGACCCGCTCGGGAATATTCAACTCCGTACACTCGTTCACCCAGAGCGCCATCGGTCCAACCATTCTGGTCTTCCTCGGCTTTGCCACCCTCGCGAGCGTCCTGCTTCTGGGATTCCGCGTGGATCTGCTGCAGCCGGACGGCGAGCTCGAACGCGGTGCCTCGCGGGACACCGCGTTCCTCGCCCAGAACATGCTGTTCGTGTTGTTCACTTTCACGGTCCTCATCGGTACGGTCTTCCCGCTGATCGTGGAAGCGACGCGTAACGTGCAAATGAGCGTCGGACGTCCCTACTTCGACCGTATGACGGTTCCGATCGGGGCGCTTCTTCTCTTCGTGATGGGCGTCGGACCGGCACTGCCCTGGGGTGCCAGCACTTCAGCGGAACTGAAGCGGCGCCTGCTTCCGCCCCTCGGTCTTGCCAGCGGCTTTCTGGTGCTGGCCTTGGGGGTCGGCATTCGGAGCCCGTGGACCCTCATCACCCTGTTCCTGGCGGGATACGCTGCCCATGTGACCCTCTTCGAGGCCTTCCGACCGGCGCGAACGCGGCTGAAAATCCGGAACGACGGTTTCGTCAAGGCGTTCTCGCAGGACCTGTTCGGGCCCGGCCTGCGCCGGCTCTCTGCGTATGTGGCTCACGCGGGTGCCGTCACCGCCTTCATCGCCATCGCGGTTTCAAGCACCGGCTCGAAGTCGGTCGAGCGGACGCTCGCCGAGGGCGAGACCATGACCTTCGGGCGCTACACTCTGACCCTCGAAGGCATCGAAAACCTCGAGGAGCCGCACCGGACCTCTCTGATCGCCCGCATCGGGGTGAAGAAGGGCGACACCGTGCTTGAGCCCCTTCGACCCATGATGAACCAATACCGGTCACAGCGGGAGTCGATCGGCACGCCTGCGGTTCGGACCGGCTTGATCGAAGATCTCTATCTATCGACCATGAATATCGATACGAATTCCCGGACGGTCGGCCTTCTCGTGATGATCAACCCCCTGGTGAGCTGGCTCTGGATTGCCACCGTCATCATGACCGCGGGCGGATTGCTGGCTCTCTTCTCATCGAAACGAGCGGGCCGGGTGGTCGAACCGGCACGGGACCTTCAGGCCGAAGTGGCACGTTGAAGCGCCTTTCGAAAGGGCGGACATGCCGATGAACAAGGGAGTCCTCGGGGTGGGTGTTGTGGTGACGGCGCCGCTTTTGGCGCTGCTGCTTCTGAACATCGGCCGAAACCCCTCGGCCATCGCCTCACCCCTCATCGACAAGCCGGCTCCGAACGTTCGTCTGAAGAATCTCGAGGGCGGAGGTTCGCTGCAAGTGTCGTCGCTGCGTGGGAAGCCCGTGGTGGTGAACTTCTGGGCCACCTGGTGCATCCCCTGCATTCAGGAACACGCGGCGCTCACGCAGGCCGCGCGGGCCAATCCTGATGTTGCCTTCCTGGGTGTTGTCTACGAGGACAGCACGGAGAACGCCCGCGGTTTTCTGGCCCAGCGGGGAAGTGCGTATAACTCCTACGCGGATGACGAGGGCAAGGCCGCGATCGCTTTCGGTGTCTATGGCGTGCCCGAAACATTCTTCATCAACCGCGGCGGCACCATCATCGAAAAATATGTCGGGCCCCTCGACGACGACCTTCTCCGAGAACGGCTCGCGGCGGTCAGAAAATGAAGCCTGAAGTCTGCCTGACCCGATTCCGATCGCCCCTGATTGCGCTCGTCGCTCTTTCGGCGATGGCCGGTCCTGGCGTGCTCGCACAGGAGAAACCCCGACTTGACCCGGAGGTCATCGCGATTCTGGGCGAACCCGACCCCCCCCAAAACGCGCTGGACGCCGACGTGATCGCGGTCCTTGGTCGTCCCGAGGGAACGGTGCCTTCGGACGAGAACGGGGTCAACCTTCGGGCCACCGCCATCGGTTCGAAACTGCGCTGCCCAGTGTGCCAGGGAGTCGCGATTTCGGACTCTCCGGCCGGCATGGCGGTCAAAATGCGCGGACAGGTGCGCGACCTGGTGGCCCAGGGCTACAGTGAAGAGCAGGTGATGCTCTACTTCGAGCGCTCGTACGGGGAATTCGTGCGCCTCGAACCGCCAATGCGGGGCTTGAACGTCATGTTGTGGCTCCTGCCCCTCGCCGCCCTTGCTGGAGGCGCCTTTCTGGTGCTCAAGAAATCGCGCGAGCCGTTGAAGGCCAGACCAGGGAGTGGCACCGCCGCCACGGCCCACGACGACGACGACGAC